>Ga0335085_10004847_pt1 | contig 22003 bp, 21 predicted proteins | sample Lox_Sample_45_FD_206712 | JGI IMG/M metagenome (GOLD analysis project Ga0335085, IMG submission 206712) | Soil microbial communities from Loxahatchee National Wildlife Refuge, Florida, United States - Lox_Sample_4.5 | ecosystem: Environmental > Terrestrial > Soil > Wetlands | place: USA...
CGACCGCGACGGCATGATCCGGCGCGTGCTGCTGGGCGGATCGTCCGAGCAGGAACTGCGCAAGGCCATCGCCGCCGCGCGGCAGTAGCCGCAAGCGGGAATTTGTGCGCATCGCGGCATCGAAGTTTTGCGATCAGGCCGCCCTCTTAATCAAGCCGCGTCCTGCACTGCTGAGGCCCAATTCCCGCCCTCTTCCGCGCTTGTTTCATAATGAAAAAGAATGCCCTCCGACGATCGTGCGATCGCCATCAGCGCAACCTTTACCGCCGAAGCCATCCAGCCTGCGCTGGCGTTCTGGGCCGGTGAATCAGGCCTCGGCTTAGAAATCCGTTTTGCCGGTTATAGCCAGGTATTTCAGGAACTGCTCGATCCCGCGGGTCTGTTCGCCCGCAACCGCGGCTACAACGTCCTGCTGGTGCGGTTGGAGGATTGGAAAGAGGCTGCGCGCCCGGAAGATGCCGCTGGCCGCCTGGCTGACGCCGTGCGTGCCTGTGCCGGATCGTCGCCCGCGCCGCTGATCGTGGCACTGTGTCCGCCCACTGCGGCGCATGCCGCGGCGTTCGAGACGGCAGCCTGCCTTCTGCGGCAGCGGCTGGATGGGCTTGCGGGGGTGCGTCTGCTTCTGCCGGACCAGGTGCTCGACCTGTACCCCGTCGAGGTGGTGCACGATCCGCACGGCGACGAACTGGGGCATCTGCCCTATACGCCGGAATTTTTCGCCGCGCTGGCTACGGCTGTCGCACGTGCGATCCACGCGATCGCCACGGCACCGTTCAAGGTCGCGGCGGTGGATTGCGACGACACACTGTGGGCCGGCATCTGTGGCGAGGACGGGCCGCAGGGAGTAGTACTGGATGCTCCGCGGCGCGCGCTGCAGGAGTTTCTGCTCGACCAGCGCAACAACGGATTGTTGTTGGCCCTCGCCAGTAAGAACAACGAGGAGGATGTCCTCGAAACCTTTCGCGCGCATCCCGAAATGCCGCTGCATGTCGAAGACTTCGCCGCGCGCCGCGTCAATTGGGAGAGCAAGGGCGCCAATCTCGCCGCACTGGCCGACGAACTGGACCTCGGCCTCGACAGCTTCATCCTGATCGACGATAGTCCCAAGGAAGCCACCGAGGTGCAGGCCGCGGTGCCGGAGGCGGTGGTGCTGACGCTGCCCTCCGATCCGGCCGGCATTCCCGAGTTTCTGCGCCATGTGTGGGCGTTCGACCGCGCGCGCGTTACGGAAGAGGATCGCCGGCGGCCGCAACTTTACGCCGAACGCGCTGAACGGGTGCGCGCCGAACGATCCGCCGCCAGCCTGGAGGAATTTTTGGCATCGCTGCGCCTGGAGGTGTCGATCGCGCCGATGCGCCACGGCGAGGCTCCGCGTATCGCGCAGCTTACCCAGCGCACCAACCAGATGAACGTTACCATGGTGCGGCGGTCAGAGGCGGAGATTCTGGCGCTGGCCGGCGCTCGCCTGGAGTGCCTTGCGGTCGAAGTCCGCGACCGCTTCGGCAGCTACGGCCTGACCGGCGCGATGATCTTCGGTGCGAAAGACGGCCGCCTGGTGGTGGACACTTTCCTGCTGAGCTGCCGCGCGCTGGGCCGCGGCGTGGAGCATCGGATGATGGCGCGGCTGGGGGCTCTCGCCGGAGAGCGCGGCCTGGCGTCGGTAGAGATTCCGTTCGTGCCAGGGAAGCGCAATCAGCCCGCGCGGCTGTTCCTGGAATCGCTGGGCACGGCGGATGGGGATGGCGTGTTCCGCCTGCCTGCGGCGGCCGCGCCTGCGATCGTCTACCGGCCCGGCAAAGGCGCTCCCGTCAAGCCCCTCCCCGACGCCGAAACCAATCATCGACCGCCCGCGCCGCGCCGCATCGACTACATGCGTATCGCCACCGAACTGCGCACGCCCGCGGCCGTCCTGGAGCGCCTGCGCGCGCAGTCTCTGCGCCGCGCGCCCGCTCCTGCCGATCCGCCGCGCACGCCCCTCGAACGCGAGCTTGCCGCGCTGTGGGCGGAACTGCTGCACGTCACTTCGGTCGGAGTACACGAAAGCTTCTTCGAACTCGGCGGACACTCGCTGCTGGCCGTGCAGTTGCTGTCGCGCGTGCGACGGATTTACGGCGTAGATCTGTCGCTCGAGGTAGTTTATAGCGGCGAGTTCACGGTGGCCGAACTGGCCAAGGCCGTCGAGCTGAAAGAAATCGAACAGGCCGGCGGCGATTACCAGGACCTGCTGCGGGAGATCCAATCGCTCTCCGACGACGAAGTACGCACGCTGTTGGCCGAAGAGCAGGACGCCTCGTAAGCGATGCGCATCCTTCTGACCGCCAACGCCTCCTACGCGCCGCCGCGCGGAGGCGCCACCCGTAGCAACCTGCTCTGGCTCGATGAACTGGCGCGCCGTGGCCATGAGTGCCGCGTGATTTGCGGAGCGACGGGCGAGGGCGCGGAGTTGCGTCCGCATCCGACAATCGCGATCCTGCCGGTGGACGAGCCGGCGCTGCGCCTGCAAGCCCTGCGCGCGGAGATCCGCGATTTCCAGCCGGATTGGGTGTTGGTGTCGTCGGAGGATCTGAGCCACGCATTGCTGCGGCAGGCGCATCAATCGGCCCCCGGACGCGTGGTCTATCTCGCCCACACGCCGCAGTTTTTTCCGTTCGGCGCGGCGAGTTGGAATCCCGACCGTCAAGCTGCCGCGCTGGTGACGCAGTCGGCCGGCCTCGTGACGATCGGGCAGCACATGGCCGCGTACGTGGAGCGCGCGCTGTCGCGTCCCGTGGCGGTGATTCACCCGCCGATCTATGGCGCGGGGCCTTTTCCCGATTTCGCCAGTTTCGGCGAGGGCCTCATCACCATGCTGAATCCGTGCGCGGTGAAAGGCATTTCGATTTTCCTGGAAGTGGCCGCGCGGCTGCCCGAATACCGTTTCGGCGTGGTGCCCGGATGGGGGACCACCGCGGACGATCGCCGCGCGCTGCAGCGCCTGCCAAACCTCGAGTTTCTGCCCAACGCGCGCCGCATCGACGATCTGCTGGCTCGCACGCGCCTGCTGCTGATGCCTTCGCTGTGGTACGAGGGCTTCGGCCTGATCGCGATGGAAGCCATGCTGCGCGGATTGCCGGTGGTGGCCAGCGATTCGGGCGGCTTGCAGGAAGCCAAGCGCGGCACCGGCTACCTGATCCCCGTCGAAACCATCGACCGCTACGAGCCGCAGTTCGACGAGCACGCCATGCCCAAGCCGGTGGTGCCGCGCAATGATCCGGCGCCGTGGGTGGCGGCCGTCCGCGAACTGCTCACCGACGCGGCGGCGTATGCGCGCGAATCGGCGGCCTCACACGAAGCGTCTGCGCGATTCGTCGCGGGTCTCGACCCCGGCCGCATGGAGCGCTACCTGCTGGAACTGGCGCGCGGTACGGTGGCGCGGCCCGAACCCGTGCGCGTCGAATCGCTCTCGCCCGAGAAGCGCGCGCTGCTGCTCGAACGCCTGCACCGGCGGAGGGCCGGCGGCTGATGCGCATTCTGCTGGCGCAGAATTCCTTTTACTATCCGTCGCACGGCGGCGGCGACAAATCCAATCGGCTGCTGCTGGAGGCTCTGGCGGCACGCGGCCACGCTTGCGCCGTCGTAGCGCGCCAAAGCGATGGTTATGCGGAGGAACTGGCGGCTCGGCGCGTCGAGGCGCGGAGCACCGCCGATGGCGTCGTGGTGTTTCAGCGCGCGGGGGTGGAGGTGGACGCGGCCGCTGCAGCCAATCTGCGCGCCGCTTTCGTCGCACGCATGGCGGAGTTCCAGCCCGACGTGATTCTCGCTTCCACCGACGATCCCGCGCAACTTCTGCTGGAGCCGGCTCTGCGCCATCCCACTGCGCGCGTCGTGTACCTGGCTCGCGCGCCGCTGGCGTTGCCTTTTGGCCCCGATTGCGCCTTCCCGTCGGAAGCCAAGACCGCCCGTATCCGCGCCGCCGATGCGGTGGTCGGAGTCAGCGAATATGTCGCCGCCTACATCCGCCGTTACGCCGGGATTGCGGCGGTGCATATTCCGATTTCGCTGCTGGAACCGGAGGAGTGGCAAGCGCTCGGCCGCTTCGAAAGCGAATTCGTGACGCTGGTGAATCCGTGCGCGGTAAAAGGCATCGCGATCTTGCTGGCGCTGGCCGATGCGTTTCCGGATGTGGCTTTCGCTGCGGTCCGGACGTGGGGCACCAATCAACAGGACCGGGCCGCACTGGCCGCGCGCCCGAACATCCGGTTGCTCGATCCGGTGGACGACATCGACCGGCTGCTGGAGCGCACGCGCGTGCTGCTGGTGCCGTCCCTGTGGGCCGAAGCGCGGTCGCGCATGGTGCTGGAGGCCATGCTGCGCGGTGTGCCGGTGATGGCGGCGAACGTCGGCGGCATTCCCGAGGCGAAGATGGGCGTGCCGTATCTGCTGCCGGTCAATCCGATCGCGCGCTACCAGGCTCGCGTGGATGAGCAGATGGTGCCGGTGGCAGATGTGCCGCCGCAGGACATCGGCCCGTGGCGCGAAGCGCTCGACCGCCTGCTGCGCGACCGGTCGCATTACGATGAGATCGCTCGCCAATCGCGCGCAGCCGCGCTGGATTATGCCGCGCATCTGAGCGTGGAACCGTTCGAGCGTTTGATCGAGGCATCGGAGCGAAAAGATCGCCGCAAGGCTGCCCCCGAGCGCGCCGCATCACCGCCCGGCGAGCTTTCGGCAGAAAAGCGCCGCCTGCTCGGATTGCGCCTTCGCAAGCAGGCTCCACCCGAAGCTTGGTTCCCGAACGTGCGCCAGGATTGCCCCCGCCGCCTGTTCTGGTTTCCGCACGCCGGCGGAGGAGCGTCGGCACAGAGTGCCGCGATCGATGGCGTCGCGATCTGCCCGGTGCGTTTGCCCGGAAGAGAATCGCGGCTGGCGGAGGCGCCGTTCGAATCGATGCAGCCGCTGGTCGAGGCATTGGCAGCGGCGATTGTGCCGTTCCTGGATCGGCCGTTCGCGTTCTTCGGGCACAGCATGGGCGCGGGCGTCAGCTTTGAATTGGCCCGCGCGCTGCGGAGTCGCGGACTGCCATTGCCGCAGATGCTGATTGCTTCGGCCGCGCGCGCCCCGCAGTTCCGCCGCGGCCACGTGCCGCCGCCCGACAGCACGCTCGAGCAGTTGCTCAACGACCTGCGCCGCTTGGGCGGCATTCCCGAGGAACTGCTGGCACGTCCGGACCTGCTGCGCGCGCTGATGCCCGCGCTCGAAGCAGACACGCGCCTCTACCGCCGCTATGTGTACACGGAAGGCGATCCCCTGCCGTTCCCCATCCGCGCGTATGGTGGAGTGGACGATCCGAACGTGCGCCGCGAGCACTTGGAAGGTTGGGCGGAACAGACCACCGCCGGGTTCGCCTGCCGCATTTTCCCCGGCGGCCATTTTTATTTTCAGACCTTCGCGGAGGAGTGGCGCGCCGCGCTGCGTGAAGATCTGGACGCCGCGTCAGATCGGTAGGAGTCCTTCTCCCAGGAGCGCGTCCATGTGCGTCCACACAAAGACAGCCTCATCGAATCGCCAAAACCTGACCTGCAGCGGATCGGAGTAGATATCTCGTGGATCCTGCGTATCCTCCTGGTCTGCCAGAGCCGGATGCGTGCCGTTGAAAATGCATGTCTCACTAGATTGAAGCGCAACCGGCGGGATGCGCCCATTTCGGGCCCGCGGGATGATAAGGGTATGGACTGGGCAGGCATCCACGCGGAACTCGATGGACACGGCGGCGCGGTGATGCGCGGATTGATCGCGCCGGCGGAGTGCGCGGCGCTCCGCGAAATGTACCGCTCGGGCGATCTCTTCCGCAGCCGCATCGTGATGGCGCGGCACGGCTTCGGGCAGGGCGAGTATCAATACTTTAAGTATCCGTTGCCGGAGGCGGTGATCCGGTTGCGCACGGAGCTTTATCCGAACCTGGCGGCCATCGCGAACGCCTGGAACGAATCGCTGGGCGAGAGCGGGCGCTTTCCGGCGAGCCACGCAGACTATTTGAAGCTTTGCCACGAGGCCGGACAGTCCAAACCGACGCCGCTACTGCTGGAGTACGGTGCGGGCGATTACAATTGCCTGCATCAAGACCTGTACGGCGACCTCGTGTTTCCGCTGCAAGTGGCCGTGCTGCTGTCGGCGCGCGGCGATTTCACGGGCGGCGAATTTGTGTTGACAGAGCAGCGGCCGCGACGGCAATCACGAGTGGAGGTGGTGCCGCTCGAGCAAGGCGATGCGGTGGTGTTCCCGGTGCATCACCGGCCCGTTCACGGCACACGCGGAGTGTATCGGGTGACCATGCGGCACGGAGTCAGCCGGGTGCGCTCGGGGAACCGGCATACTTTGGGAATCATCTTTCACGACGCCAAATGAATCTGTTCGACGAAGACAATCCGCACTCGACGGTTCCGCTCGAAGAGGGCGCGGTGTGGCTGCGCGGATTCGCCGGCGGCGATGCGGCGGAACTGGTGGCCGATGTGGAACGCATCGCGCAGGCCGCGCCGTTTCGCCATCTGACGGTGCCCGGCGGCTACACCATGTCAGTGGCGATGACCAACTGCGGGCGCGTGGGATGGGTGTCGGACCGGAAGGGTTACCGTTACGATCCGAAAGATCCGCAAACCGGCGAAGCGTGGCCTGCGATGCCGGAGCGCTTCCTCGATCTGGCAAGACGCGCGGCCGCGGAAGGCGGCTTTGCGGGCTACGATCCGGACGCCTGCCTCATCAACCGCTATGCCGCGGGCGCTAAGCTGGGGCTGCACCAGGACAAGGACGAAGAGGACGCCTGGTCGCCGATCGTGTCGGTTTCGCTGGGGCTGCCGGCGGTGTTCCTGTGGGGCGGCAAGAGGCGCGGCGATGCGGTGCGGCGAATGCGCGTGGAGAACGGTGATGTGGTGGTGTGGGGCGGGCCGGCGCGGTTCGTTTATCATGGAGTCGCGCCGCTGAAAGGCGGCACTCATGAGCTGACGGGGGATGTGCGGCTGAATCTGACGTTCCGCAAGGTGTTTCGGAGCTAGCGGAAAAGGGGGATGCATGCGCAGGTGGGGTGCCTGGTGGCTGGCGGCCGGGATGTCGATCGGAGCGGCGGCGGCGCAGACGGCGAAATTTCAAAGTGCGTCGGTGAAGCTGGTGGCGCCGTCGCCGGACGAGTTCCACGCGGTGCTGGGGACGGCCATTCAGGGCGAGGTGCGACTGACCAACGCGACGCTCGCGGAGTGCCTGCGCTTCGCGTACGGCGTGACGAACAACTTTCAGGTCCTGGGGCCGGACTGGATGCACTCCACCGAGTACCGCTACAATGTGCTGGCCAAGACCGCCCCCGAGACGCCCCTTCAAACGATGCGCCAGATGTTGCAAGATCTGCTGGTGGAGCGCTTCCGCATCGCACTGCACAAAGAAGTGCGCGACATGAGCTTTCTGGCGGTGACCGTCTCGCCGCGGGGCGTGAAAATGCCGAAGGCGCGCGCGGGATCGGACGCGTCGGGAAACGCGCAGGTGCCTGGCAGGATCGTTTCGAACAGCATGTCGATGCCGCAATTGACCACGCTGGTGGCGCGGTTCCTGGGCCAGCCGGTGCAGGATATGACGGGCCTGGAAGGGTGGTACGAGATAAAGCTGACGTGGACGCCGGGCGCCGACGACGCGGGAATATTCCAGGCGCTTGAAGATCAGCTTGGATTGAAATTGGAGCGGCACAATGGACCGGTAGAAGTGCTGGTGGTGGATCGCGCCGAGAAGAAGCCGTTGGGGGATTGAACGCGGCGGCGCGGGCCTTGCGCAACTGTGATTGCAGGCACAGACCTCATCGCGGGACATATCTCGATTCAGCCATCTGAGCCCAAGGCACTTTCTATTAACGGTGATATCTCCGATGAATTTCTGCTAGAAATCAGGATTTATGAAGGGGCCACCGACACCCGAGAAAGCCAGGAAGATCTTTAGAGATCTCGCTGACGCTCTCTGGAAAATTCAAGACGCCGGCGAGACTCACTGCCAACCTAGGCAAACGGAGTCTCCAGTGATTCGCGGTGGAATTGTTCAGTTGCCTTGTGTTGCTGAGGCGACAGGCGTCGCGATTACCGCTCTTGCACCGGTGGTTGAAAGCGCCGTCCCATGGAACTCCTTTACTGCCGATGATGTCGTGTGGGAATTCGCTAGCCAGATTCTCGCTTCCGCGGCCGCTGACCGAAAGAACAAGCTACACTCCGCGACAGCGATGGCAACAAGGCGCCTGTTCGACCACATCTCGCCCTGGGTCTTGGATAGCCTAGTATTCGGTCTGGACGAGTCGTGTAGCGGGGTTCAGTTCGGCAGGATCGAGTTTCAGATCAAAAACGTCGATGAGTTGACGGATAGCTGTGCGTGGGGCCCCGATTTTCCGAAGGGGAAGCAGATGTTCGCGAGACTTGAAACCACGGCCGTGGATGAGGACTCGGCAATGAATCGGGCCGGCCATATTGTCGACGAACATCTGATGGTCCTGAATGCGATCTCCGCTTCGGAGACGCCTTCTCGTTTTCAGGTCACACGAGGGCAACATCCATTTAGGCATCATCGAGTGCAAACAGTCGGGCGGTCTCCTCAGACGATGGAGCAGTCGCTCGTCGGCGGTACGAATACAAGATTACACTTGCAGCGAACCGCGATTGACGAACTCCTGGTTAAGCCGCTCGGAAGCGGCGTCAGTCAGATGCTGAAGGCCTCTGAAACCGAATTCAACCAACGAGTTCTCAAGGGTTACCAACTCGCCGGCGCTGCGTGCGTTGATCTCCATCCGGAGAGGAGTTTTCTCATGTTGGCAATTGGTCTGGAGAGCGCGATTCTCGGCAGGGACACAACTTCCGAATTAACCTATCAGTTGGGAACCCGTGTTGCCCATCTGATAGGCAAGGACTTACAGGGTCGCAAGCTCGTCAGCAAGACGGTAAACGAGTTGTACGGACGGAGATCGAAAATCGTTCACACCGGAGAGTACGGCGTACCTCGCCGTGAGGCTGCCCTGATGTTCTTCTACACGATGAACGCCCTCGCGGTGCTCGTCGTTTCGCCCGCGTTCCGAGGGTTCACAACAAACGCGGAGTTAGACGATTGGTTCAGGAACCGAATGCTGGATGGGCCTTCGCATTTCAATCCCCAACCAGGAAGCACTGTGGAGTAGTCGGTGCATAGCGATTCCGAAGGTCATACTTGGCGAACGTAGCGAGCATTTGGAGTAAGCGCCTTAGCCCCGCGTGAATTCGGCGAGTTGATTGGCGCGGCGGATGGCCTCGCCGCGATCGAGCGTGCGGTATTGCTCGGGCAGCAGGCTCTTGCTGGTGCATTCGAGCACGGCGACCAGCGTCTGCAGTTCGATTTCGGTGGGATAGGACGGCGGGATGAAATCGGCCACCGCTGCGGTGAGGTCGTCGGCCGTGAGCGCGGCGGAATTCTCGAGGGCGCTCTTCATGCGGGCGCGCACCAGGATGGCTTCCACATCGGCGCCGGAAAGGCCGGCGGCGTTTTTGAGGAAGATCTGCTCGGCTTCGGGGGAGGCGATCGAGAGGCCGCTTTTCTTTTCCATGGCGTGCAGCATGGCGATGCGCTCTTCATCGGTGTGCGGGTAGAACAGTGCGATGTGCTCTTCGGCGCGGCCCTGGCGCTTAAGATCGACGGGCAGCAGGTCCGGGCGGCAGGTGAGCAGGAACCAAATGACGCGTCCGCGCAGTTCGGTGTTGCCCATGAACTGGGCGATCTGGGCGAAGACGCGATTGGAGACGCCGCTATCGCCCGAAGCCGAACGGTTGCCGAGTTGCGCGTCGGCTTCGTCCACGATGACGGCGATGGGGCTCATGGCCTTCAGCAGATTCAGAATCCGCTCCAGGTTGCCTTCGGTCTGGCCCTGCCACATGCTGCGGAAATTTTTCAGCGTGACCGCGGGGATGCCGATCTCGCCGGCGAAGCACGTCGTGAGAAACGTTTTGCCGGTGCCGACCGGGCCGCAGATCACGTAGCCCATGGGCACGACGTCGGTCTTGCCGGCGCGGATGGCGCGGGCGGCATCGTAGAGTTTCTGTTTCGCAGGCGCGTGTCCGGCGACCATCGAAAGATCGAAGCGGCTCTGCACAAATTCGAGCATGCCGCCGGATTCGGCTTCGATCAGATCCTTCTTGCGCTTCACCAGGAACTTCATGGTGAGCGGGCGCTGATTCTCGGTGGCGTCGGAGAGCAGGGCCTGCAACTGCACGCGTTTGAGTCCGGCGGTGAGATTGGCGAGCGCTTCGGGCGCTACTTCCGATCCGGCGGGCAGCGGCTTGGCGGCGCGGATATAGTCCAGGCGGGCGGCTTCATCGGGCAGCGGAATCTGAATCGAAGCGACGCCCGGATTCTGCACCAGGCCGAGGTTCAGCTCAATGAGATTCTCGGCCACCAGCACGAAAGTCACGTCGGCCTGCAGGAAAGTAGGACTCTGCGCCCAGCGTTTGAAGATCACCAGCGAATTGCGGTCTTCGGCGGGCATGCCGGAACTGTCGCCCGCGGGCGTGATGGTCTCGGCAAAGTCCACGACCAGCGCGATTTTCTTGCGGTCGGTGATGCGCAGCCGCATGTAGTTGTCGAGGATGTTGAGGACGCCATCGGGATTGCGCGGCAGGCCATTTGAAAAATTCGTGCCGTGAAAAGTATCGTAGCCGGTGAGGGCGCGCTCGAAATCGGCCTTCATGTCGGGGTTGCTGAAGGTCAGGCCGCCTCCGCGGTCGTAGGCCAGGACCAGGTCGCGCGTGCCGAAGAGGGCTTCACGCAGGAAGCGGCTGAGCGGCAGAAAATCGATGCTGCCGGGACGCCTCCAGGGCACCAGGTCGCGCACGTTGCCGTGCAGTACGAACATCGACGTGACGCCCGAATAGTATTTCTCAGAAAGCTCGCGAGCCCAGTCGGGCAGCGACTCGAGGTGGTTGGCGGGACTGGCCATATCAATTGGAGATGCGGTTGCGGGAAGGCGCGGCGGGGTCGGCCCCCACATCGGCCAGCGGCGAAAGCTCGAAAATGGACTCCACTTCGCGGACGGTCTCTTCGGTCTGCTCGACGTCCTTCACCAGGCCATCTAGATGCGCGGCGATCTGTTCGGGGTCGTGCATGGTGACGGATTGGTCGCGGATGAGGTTCAACACATCCTCGACGGCGGCGCACTGGGCGTCGATCACCTGGCAGTTCTCCTTAATCTTGTCGTACTTATCCAGACGCTTGGCCAGGATCTCGATGCGCTTGCGGTTGATCTCCTGCACTTTGGGCGGCTCGTGCTCGAGGTCCTTTTGCAATTGCGTGGATTCTTTGTTGATGTTGTCGCGGTTGATATTGCGCAGGTACTCGCGGTGGTGGAAGGCGGCGTTCAGCAGGCGCACATAGGACTGCGAGAGGCCTTCGAGCTTGCTTTCCATCTGGTCGACGAACATCTGCGAGGTGGAGGTGAGGCGCTTATAGTTCTCTCGAATAGCGCGGCAGGTGTTGTCGAGGCCGGCGAAGCGGGCGCGCATTTCGGGCGGCAGTTCATAAAACATCACGCTGAGACTTCTCTCACGCTGCCGTTTTTCGTCCTCATACCGCCAGGAGCGCACCAGTCGCTGGAAGCGCGAGTTGTTCGGGACCGTGGCGAGATAGATGAGTTCGATCCCCGCGCCGAGGAGCAATGGCAGGGCGCTCAACGACACACCGGCGAAGGCCAGGGCGCCGGCGAGCATAATTTTGTTGTACTGCCAGTGAAAGGCTGCCTTGAGATAATCGATCTGGCCGTCGTCCCTGTCTGGCATCACACGCTCACTCGCACCTGGCCTTGGCCGGGGGCACGGCGCAGACACGCGAGCACGTGCTGCTGCAAGTCGTGAAACTCCGTACGTTGTTTCACGGACGGGTCGCGCGGGCGGCCGAAAGGCACTGGAACATCTTCAATGATTGTACCGGGTCGCGCACACAGGACAAAAATATGGTCGGCCAGGTAGATGGCCTCGTCCACATCATGAGTGACGAACAGAATAGTGGAGGCGGTTTCGGACCAGACGCGCAGAAGGAGCTCCTGCATGTCGGCGCGGGTCTGGGCATCCAGCGCGCCAAAGGGTTCGTCCATCAGGATGACGCCGGGCCGCAGGGCCAGGGTGCGGGCAATCGCCACGCGCTGCTGCATGCCGCCGGAAAGTGTGTCGGGATAGGATTTTTCGAAACCGGAGAGGCCCACGTCCTGAATCAACTTGGCGACGATGGGGTCGCGCTGGGCGGGCGGCACGTCGTTGATCTTCAACCCGTAGGCGACGTTTTCGGCCACCGTCAGCCAAGGGAACGAAGTGTACTTCTGGAAGACCATGCCGCGGTCGCGTGCTGGCTTGCCGACCGGCTGTCCGTTCACCAGCACCTCTCCGGTATCGGGATGGTCCAGGCCGGCGATGAGGCGCAGAATGGTGGATTTGCCGCAGCCGGATGGTCCGAGAAGCACGCGGAACTCCCCGATATCGCGGCCATCCGAAGAGTAGAGGTCCTCGATTTCGAAGTTGATGTCGTGAATCGCCTGGATGCGCTCGCCCGCCGGCGAGATAAAGGATCGTGAGACGTTGCGCAGGGCGATTTTGGATTTATTGGGCAATGGTGGGTTCCAAAAGGGGAATGGCCGCCGATGAACACAGATGAACAAAGATCAAACACGAAGAATATCGGGGTTCATCTGTGTTCATCGGCGGCCAATCCCGTTCTTTCATTTCGTAGCGCCTCGCGGCCTGATTAGTTTTCTGACGTGCTTTTGAAATGTCGGCTTTCGTCCATGCCTGACTTCTTCCGCTATCTCGATCATCTCCCAACCCGCGTCGAAAACCGCGGCGTCACCTTGCTCCTGCCGGGATTCGATGTCGAGTCCCGCCCGTGAAATTCGCCGCGCAGGAGGCGGGTCTGGCATTTTTTCGGCTGGGCATCATTTGGCATGCACCACCGCCTTCTTCGCCAGGCTTGCCGTGGCCGGTTCGGCACGCAAGGTCGTCCGGCGCCAGGGGAAAAGCCAGCGCTCGATCAGGGTGAGCGCGTAACGGAACAGAAACGCCGCGATACCGATGGCGATGATGCCGGCGTACACGCGGTCGAAATCGAGCACCTTCCGCGCAGCCTCCACCATGTACCCGACGCCTTTGCGCGCGTTCACCATTTCCGCCAGGATGACGTACGTCCAGCCGATGTCGTACATGATGCGGAAGGAGCCGAAGACGCCGGGAAAAGACGCGCGGAACATCAGCCAGAGCAACTGGCGCCGGTTGGCCCCCAGAGTAAGCGCCGTTTCGATGAGCGCGTTATCGACCTTGTTGGCTTCCTCCACCACCACCGCCAACAGGTAGAAAAACATGCCGAACCAGAGGAAGGCGATCTTCATCGCCTCATCCATGCCGAATAGAGCAATGAAGGCCGGCAGGAAGGCGGTGATGGGCATGGAACGCATCGGCTCGGCCACCGGATTCACCAGATCGTGCAGCCATTTGAAGCCGCCCATCAGCAAACCAAGCGGCAGGGCCACAAGCGCTGCCCAGAAGAACGCCTGCGCGATACGCCACCAGCTTTGGAAGACGTTGCCGAGCAGGTCGTAATCGGTCCACAGGCGCGCGAACGCCGTCAGCACCCCGAGAGGGTCGGGCACCGAGAAGGGCGGCAGCACCTTCCAGCGGGTCAGTAGATACCAGAAGAGCACCACCAGCGTCCACGCCAGCAGCGCCAGAATCACGCGCGTCTGGCGGGCGGTTTCGCGTCGAATGTCGAATAGCGAGGAGGTTTTCACGGCTTGGCCGGGTTGGGATAAACTTTAATGTCCGTGCGCCGGTTCTTCTCGCGGCCCTCGGGCGTATCGTTGGAATCGACCGGTTTATCCGGACCGTTTCCGTTGGTGCGCATGCGCTCGGCCGGGAAGTGATACTTCTCGACCAGGTAGCTTTTCACCGTGTCGGCGCGCTGCTTGGAAAGATCCATATTGAGGCTGCGCGACCCGGTCGCGTCAGTGTTGCCGTCGATATCGACCACCGTGTTTTCGTACAGGCGCATGAATTCGCCGATCTCATCCACCACGGCGCGCGAGTCCAGCCCCATCTTGGCGGAGTTCGGATCGAAGTAGATGGCGCGGCGTTCGGTGGCAATCGGCACGGCATTCTTCGGCGGCTCTTTATAGGTGATGGGCTGCTCGACGGCCGCGGTGGTGAATTTGCCGTTCAGCGCCGCGAGGTAGCGCCGATCGACGCTGTCTTCCGGGTCGCCGGTATGCTTGATGAGGCGCAGTTCGCGATACATATCCTGCGCGCTGCGGAAGATGTTGGCGTAGTCCGAATCCGATCCGGCGGCGCCGAAGAACTGCTGGTTATCGGCGTAATTGGAAAGCTTCACGCCGCCCAGCATGGTCTTGGCGAGGTCGGTGGGAATGTTGAAGTCCTTGATGGTGCCGATCAGGGTGTAGGCGCGCGAAGGGTTCTGCTCGATGAAGTCTACGCCCTTCAGCCAGCCCTGGATGAACTTCACCACCGTGCCGGGGTTCGCCGCGGCGAAGCGGTCGCTGACCACCAGCACGTCTGCGATCAGGCGGTTGGCCACGCGCGTATCGTAGATCTTTTTGGAGCCGGCGCGCTTGGCCACGGCGTCGCTCATATCCGGATCCCAGGCCACCGCGGCATCCACTTTCTGCTGCGCGAACAGCGTGGCGGGCTCGATGCCGTCCTTGGTGTGCACGGCTTTATTGAATACCTCGTTGCGCTGATCGGTGGAGAGCCCCGAAGCTTTCAGGCCGTTCCAGAGCAGAAAGTGCGAGGGAGTGTAAGGCGCGAAGGCGACGGTCTTGCCGGCCAGGTCCTCAATGCTGTTGATGCCTTGCTTGCCGATGACCCCATCGGCGCCGCGTGACCAATCCACCATGTAGAAGGCGCGGGCGGCCACGCCCCTATCCTGGAACTGGCCGAAGTCCTTGGCCCACACATCGGCGGTGGTGAGCATGACATCCACGTTGTTGGTGGCCAGCGCGGCGGCACCTTCAGTCCAGTCGTCGATAATCTTGAAGGTGACCTTGAGGCCCTCGTCGGAGTAGATCGAGCCGGAGGCGGTGTCGAGTCCGCCATTGGCTACCAGGCCGCCCGCGCAGCCGACCCAGATATTGACGCGCACGCGCACTTCGTTGGTCTCGCGAGCCGCTACATCGATCGGCTTGGAGGTATCCACTTTAACGTCCGACCGCGATGAACCGCGCGACGTCATGCTGTATTTCGAGAGGTCCAGAACACCGTACTTGTTCAGGCTGTAGCCCACCAGGGCCACGCCCAGAATGAAAATCAGGACCCAACCGCCCTTTTCGATTTTGATGGCCATGTTGTAATCCGGTCCGCTGCCGCCGGACACATCCCGGCGGCAGCGCGCTTATGCCGTCCTCTGTTGCTCCGCTCCTCCGATGGTTTTCTGTTGTGGCGCGCCCTGGATGGGTGCCGGTGCGGGTGCGAGCAGCCCCATCTCTACTTTGAACTGCTTGACCAGTTCGCTGGCGCGCAGGCTCTCGGCCTCTTCTTCGATCTTGATCTTCTGCTGATCGACGTTGCCCAGGGCCATTTCCATGCGAGCTTCGTTGACGGCGGTCTGCTCTTCGATCTTGCGCACCATCTCGTCGTGCGTGGCGCTGATGCCCGCCACCTCGAAGCTTTCCATCGAATCGGCGACTTTCTTCTGCCACTGCGCGCGGCGATAGTCGCGGATGGCGTTGAGCGCTTCCTGGGTCTTGCGCTCTTTTTCAATCATAAAGGCGCGCTTCACGGCCATCGCCTTATCGTTGGCGGCGCGCGCCGTGGTGAGTTGTCCCTGGGTGCGGGCCAGAGCGCCGCGGACCTGCTCGAGCTGCACGGCGAAGCTTCCCGCCAGATCGTCCCGATTAGCCGAAATGGAAGCTTTCACCTTGGCCGTCAGGTCGGCCATCTGGTCTTTGTAGCGCGACTCTTCTTTTTCGAGCAGCGTCACATTGGCCTTGACCATAGCGATGCTTTCGTTCATCCGCGGCACCTGGTCATTCAGGTCGCGAATGTTCTGCTCGAGGATGAGTTCGGGATTCTCCCCCACGGAAATAAAAAATCCGACAAACGAGCGAACCATGCGAGACAGCCGTCTCCACATATCGGTATCCCCTTTCTGCCCTTACTTTTCGGACGCGCCGGCGCCCGCCGGTTCAGCCGCGGCCGGCCCCGTTGGACGCGGTCCCGCAGTCGTGATCGGATTCTCCGTAACGAAATAAGATACGGCATCCGAGATTTTTTGTTCCTCTTCCTGCTTCTTGAGGCGCCAGGCGAAGAAGCGCTCTTTTTCCTTAGCGATAGCGTCGCTATTGGCCTGCATGCGGGCGCGGTAATCCGCGACCACGCGGTCCATTTCTGCCTGGATCTGCTGATTTTCCTTAGTCTTGGCCGCTTCCAGATCGGCCAGGGACTTTTCCTGGACGCGCTCGAACGTATCCAGCGCGCGGTCACGCTTCACCGCGTCCTCGATGATTTCCTGCAGCGGCGCCCCGGCGGCTTCCAGAGCCACCAGTACGGACGAGCGCTTCACGTCGCGCGGCAGGTTGCGGATGTGCTCGCTGCGCAGCATCTCGCCCACTTTCATGATGGTGAAGCCGTGGGGCGGCGGCTGGATTGCCGCGGCGTCGTAGATTTCCTGGAAAGACGTGGTGTTGGCGGCCGCGGAGCGGGCCACCGCCGGACTGGGCGGCGGCTGTGGAGCCAGGCTGGCGGCGATGTCGGCAACCGCCTGGGCGGCATTGGCAGACGGCGATTCGGCTCCCGCCTCGTGCGGCGGGGCGTTCTCCTCGGCGGGACGGTCGTTCACCGAGAAGAAATATTCGTGCCACTTCTTGCTCATTCGAGCGTTAAGGCCTCTCTCGCGAGCGTATTACAGGTAAATGTGCAAGGTCAAGGAGGTTATGGAACCAGAGTTGCTACGCGCCAGCTCTCGGCGGCCTCATCGAAAGAAGATGCCGCGCCCTTTGAAGTAGGTGGCGAAGTCGTTATCGGCCACGCGCCCCTGCGCGCTGGAGTCGTGGCGGATGGTGATTTTGGGTGGGTCGCCGGGCTTGGGCGGGTCGGCCACCTTCACCACGATGCCCACGTGATCCATGGCCGGAGAGGCCCAGATGTAGTTGACGCGCACGAGCGAGGGGCTGGAGCAGCGCGGCCGGCCGCTGACCAGGGTCTTGACGCGAAAGGTCAGCCCCGCCAGGCATTGCTCGCCCTTCCCGCCGGCGCGGATGTTCATCTGGTGCGCGACCCAATGCGCGCAGCCGGTGCCGTCGATCGGCAGCCAGCTATCGTTGCCCTCGTACCAGACGAAGCAGTCCTTTGGCTGCACGTGCTTGTGCACCCAACCGCGCGCTTCGAGGATGCCAAGCTGGCACTGCCGGCAGTAGTCCTTTCCCAGAATCGCGGCTGCCGGTGGTCGTCCGGGATGTAATGCGCATTTGGCCATGGGTCTCCTATTGGTTCGTGGGGTTCATTGCAGGGTCCGGTTGACGGCGTCTAACTGGCGCTGGATGACGGCGCGTGCGGCCGGCTCGCGGAACTCTTCGAAGAAGCGCCGCTCGTCGAGCGCGACACCGGCCCGCGGAACGAAGTAGTGTCGCAGAAGCTCCGTAACGGACCAGCGCCCAACCTCGCCAGAGTAGTCCGCATACCGCACCTGGCGCAGCTCAGCGGGCGATTTTTCGAGCATGTCGTGCAGCGCGCGCTGAATCTCGCGCCGCTGCAGGTCCGTTTCGGACTGCCGCTCGGCGCCATCGAGATAGACCGCGACGGTGTTGGCATGCGTAGCGGAAGGCGCGGCCGGACTGCACGCGCAGTACGCGCAGGCTACCAGAATGGCCATCCCCGTCCGAATCGTTCTCACCCTGGGAGAAGATTATAGCGGAGAGCGGGGGAATTAACTGGGTTCGCGACAGTGTGCTGAGTTTCCGCCGTTGCCAGCTGCCTGACTATCTTACGGATAGAGTTGAACGCAAGGCCAAACCCTTCACCGTGACCTTGCGTCCAGGTGGCTAGACGCATACGCAGAAGAGGACACCACAGCATCGACCGAGGCCCTCTTCGGCTAATCCGTCAGGGGCACGTCCAGGCCCCGCGCACCGCGAGCCAGCGCCATTCTCAAAGGCATCGGAGGTTTTGCACTCATGTTCTCGAAACGACGCTCAGCCACAGCCATCCTGGCAGCCGTCTTCACGTTCCCAACCTTCGGCGCCGATAGCAGCGTGTGGTCCAACCTGGGAGGCCTGAGGCAGGGCGACCGTATCGGCATTATCCAGTCCGACCAGAAGCGCATCGAAGGCCGCTTCGAAAGCTTTGGCGAGTCAAACATTTCTCTGCGCTCGGACCAGCTCGTTACAGTGCAGAAAGACAACGTGGTGCGGGTCTATCGTCGCCCGCGCACGCACCGGGCGATTCGGGCTCTGATCGGCGGCGGCGTAGGAGTGTTGGCCGGCGCGCTGCTGACGGGCACAGCCGGAGATCGCTTCCGTAACGAAGGCCAGGATGTTCCCGCAGCCGCCTGGATCGCGGGCGGCGCCGGACTGGGAGCCGGCATCGGAGCCGCTACCGGCGGTGGTTATCGGACCGTATATCAACGCCGGCCATGAACGCAGGGGAGTTGCCCACAACGGCTGCAAATAAGAACCTGCGCGTACCGATGGCTGCGGGCAGGTCGTTCCAGGGAGCCGCGCCTTCACCAGGTCGGCGGAAGCGGCTGATTGTCCTTGGTCCCCAACCAGCCGATGCCGATGTTGGCGTGCCGGCGGAGAAGCACGACCAATTGACCGGTGTGGTGCTGGGTGTGTCGCAAGTTATTCAGCAGGAACTCGCCAACATGGAGCTGGTACCACGGAAATCCGCAGCGCTCCAGGGGCCCACGGTCCGTCAGTTTCTGGAATGTTTCGTCGCTCTTTCGGAGGCAGTGCTCAGCGTACTCCAGTAGCTGCTCCCTGGTGAAGGCCTTCTCCGGAGTGCTGACGGCGCCACCGATTTGCTGGTAGTCTCCGGGTAGAAAGTTCGCTTTGTCTACGTGGAAATCTCTTGCCTGGAACGCCTTCATGTCGTCCGACAGGTAGAAGTCCGTGTAGAACAGTGCGTGGTAGGCCAGGTGCCAGAAGGGCGTGCCATGGGCACGGTCGTCCCACAGGTCGCCCGGACAAGCCTCGATGGCTGACCGCAGCATCTGGATCGCCGCAGCGAACTGCCGGCCGATAACGGTTTGCCAGTAGTCGTGCATATGTCACCGCCTGCCAGAATTGTCGTGCCATTGGAAGGGCGCCAGCGGCGCCTTCGGCAGTCCCGTTCCTCCTCCGCCACGCCGGGTGAGCGCGTTGCGGCCGCGCGGCTACTCGTGCCGCAGAGCTTCTATGGGGTCCACCTGAGCTGCCCGTCGCGCCGGGAGATACGAAGCCACCACTGCCAGAAACACAATGGCTGCCGCGCCGAGCACCAGCGGCGCTGCCGTGATTCGCAGATCCTCGACCAACAGCCCGGCGAGCGGCCGGATCCACAGCACCATCGGGATGCCGAGCGCGAGCCCCGCCGCGACCGTCCGCAGCGGAGAATTGCGCACCAACTCTACCAGCTCTCCCGGATGCGGCACAGGCAGTTGCCGCAACATGACGGTATAGAACAAACTGAAAATCGCGGTGTTGGCCCCGATCCCCAGAGCCATCGATATGACTGCTACTACCGTGAACCCAGGGTTGCGCCACATCAGCCGGAGGGCGTAGCGGATGTCGTTCCGGAGCATAATGCCTGGTTAGAATGATATCGCCAGCCTAAAGTTCCTTCTACTGGATACTGAGGGTCATGCGGCCGGCGGATGGCGAACACCGAGGCTCAGCGAGTGCCTCTCGGGAGCATCGGTCCAGCCAGGTGGTCTGTCGCCGAGTCACACAACCGGTTGCCAGCTACCTGCCGTTCGATACGCCTCTTCATAAGAAAGCCGGGCGCTTAACGTCTCTTGAATGCTTCCAGTTCACCTATGCTTCCTTCGGCAGCCCCAACTCCTCGTCCGACACGCCGTCAATCTCTACCACCTTCATCCGGCTCGTGGCGCCTTGCACGATCCGCACGCGAGACCGCGCCACGCCGGCCAGCTCGGCGAAGAACCGGACGCATTCTTCATTCGCTTTGCCATCCACCGGCGGGGCGGCCACGTCGAGCTTCCATGCGTCGCCCAGCCGTCCGGTGAGCGCGGTGCGCCGCGCGCGGGGATGCACTTTCACCGTGAGACGCGCCATTCCACCTGTGCCCTCAAGTTCGCCACGCCGGCCGCCACCCGCGGAGCCACCACGTCGAACGCAATGGCGTCGTCGAGCCAGTCGTGGCTGGTGCCGTCTTCGTTCTGCGTCGCCACCGTCAGCGTATAGGGCTGCGGCGTCAGCCAGCATTCGATGCGAAAATCCACTTCGAGTTCGTCGCCGGCTTCGAAGCCGCCCAACTCGGTCTGCTCGATGCGCGTGTTGGTGCCGTACACGTCCATGCCGATGCGCGTGCGAATGAGAATCCCCACCATCGGGTTCGAGCGCGGCTCGCGAAAGCGCGAGCGCACCCGCACGGTCACCGGCTCGCCCGAGGCCACCGACGCTACCTCCTCGCCCCGCGCGTTGAGAATCTGCACGCTGAGAATTTCGCTCGATCCATCGCCGTGGCGGAAGCTCGCGGGCAGCCGCTCGGTGTGGCTTTTGGCGGGCGCCTGCGCCAGCACCAGCCCGATGTAGCGGTTGATCACGTCTTTCGGCGCCCCCTCGGCTTCGATGCGGCCGTGCAGCAGCAGAATGGCACGATCGGAAAGCTGTTTCACCAGGCCCAGGTCGTGCGAGACGAACAGGACGGTGATTTTGCGCTCTCGCAACTCCTGGAACTTGCGTACGCAGCGATTGGCGAAGACCGCGTCGCCCACGGCCAGCGCTTCGTCCACGATCAGGATCTCGGGGTCTACGTGAATGGCCGTCGAGAAGGCCAGGCGCACGTACATGCCGGTCGAATACTCCTTCACCGGACGCTCCATAAAGTCGCCGATTTCGGCGAAGGCCTCGATCGACGGCATCACGCGCGCGATCTCGGCGCGGCTCAGTCCCATAATCTCGCCGTTCAGGTAGACGTTCTCGCGCCCGGTGAACTCCGGATTGAAGCCGGCGCCCAGTTCGAGCAGCGCGGCGATGCGCCCGCGAGTCACCACGCGGCCGGTGGTCGGCTGCAGAATACCGCTGACGATCTGCAGAAGCGTGCTCTTCCCGCAGCCGTTGGGTCCGACCAGGCCGAGCGTCTCACCCTTGTCGATCGAGAGGCTGATGTCGCGCAGCGCCCAGAAATCGGAGTGCAGCGGACGCGCCCCCGGCAGCAGCTCGCGCAGCCGGTCGGACGGGCGCCGGTAAAGGCGGTACAGCTTCGAGACGTTCTGGACAAGGACCAAGTTTTAGTCTACTGCGGGGCTCCGATTCACCGCGGAGACCAAACGGCGAGGCCGCCGTTTATGGGGTCAGAAACCGTGGAGCGCGGGTGTGGCGCTGGCTTCGACGCGGAGACGCGGAGACAAGACGGAGAAGAACGAGATCGTATGGTTTCCGTGCGTTTCTCCGCGCCTCCGCGCCTCCGCGCCAGGTTCTCAAGCCGGCCAGAGCGGTTTCTGGAGAGTCGCGGAGACGCGGGAATCGAGCGCCCAGGAAATTTCCGATTTGTCTCCGCGTCCTCAGCCGCGTCTCCGCGGTGAATCGGAGCCCCAGCTACAATAAGTCCATGCCGATTGTGACGGTAGAGGAGGCCATCGAGGAGATCCGCGCCGGACGCATGCTCGTCGTGGTCGATGACGAGGACCGCGAGAACGAAGGCGACCTGACCATCGCCGCCGAGAAAGTCACGCCCGAGATCATCAACTTCATGGCCACGCATGGCCGCGGGCTGATCTGCCTGGCGCTCACGGCCGAACGCTGCGAAGCGCTGCGGCTGCCGCTGATGAGTCCCTT
>Ga0335085_10004848_pt1 | contig 22002 bp, 18 predicted proteins | sample Lox_Sample_45_FD_206712 | JGI IMG/M metagenome (GOLD analysis project Ga0335085, IMG submission 206712) | Soil microbial communities from Loxahatchee National Wildlife Refuge, Florida, United States - Lox_Sample_4.5 | ecosystem: Environmental > Terrestrial > Soil > Wetlands | place: USA...
ACGACCTCCCCGCAGCGCGCCTGTCCCGCCTCCACCAGCTCCGCCACGCGGCGCGACAGCAGGCGCGCCTCGGCCTGGCGCCAGGACGCGGCCCGGGGCAGCCCCGTGCCGATCGACGGCGCGCCGGTGCCCACGTCGTCCCAGCCCGCCTTCTGCGTCAACAGCAGCTCGATCGCAGGGTCCTCGCTCCCGGTATGGGGCTCGCGGGCGCCGGCGGCCCGCGTGAAGCCCTCCATGCGCTCCTCGAACAGGGCGCCGACGGTCTCCACCAGGGCCGGGCGGCTGCGGAAGTTGTGCGTCAGGGCAAGGCTCGCCCCGCCTGCGGCGAGCAGCTCGGCGCGCTCGCGGAAGATCGCCACGTCGGCGTGCCTGAAGCCGTAGATCGCCTGGAACTCGTCGCCGACCGTGAACAGGTTGTCGTTCTCGAGCAGGCGCAGGATCGCCAGCTGGCGGTGGTTGGTGTCCTGGAACTCGTCCACCATCAGCAGCTCGAAGCGCTCCGACCAGGAACGGCGGATCTCCTCGTTGCCGCCGAGCAGCTCGCCGGCGAGCAGCTCCAGGTCGTCGAAGTCGACCGCCGCGCGGCCTTGCTTGAGCGACTCGTAGGAGGCTGTGAAGCCCTCCAGCAGGCGCTCGAGCAGCCCGCACGCCGCGGCTGCCTGCTGATCCCCCGGCTCCCCTGCGCGGGGCGCCGGCGCGGGGAGCCGTGGCAGCCGCCGGCCGCGGCTGCGCAACTGGCCGTGGACGGCCTCGATCATCCCCCGCAGGCGGTCGGCCCCGTAGGCGGCCACGAGCGCCACCGCCTCGGGCTGCTCGTCCTCGACGAACTCGCTCAGCGCCGCCCGGAAGGCGTCCCGGCGCAGGCGCGCCGCGAGGCCCTCCTCGAGCACGGTGAAGCCCGGGTCCAGACCCGCGGCCAGCGGGTGGGCCGCCAGCAGGCGCGCACAGAAGCCGTGGATGGTGGACACGTAGGCCGCCTCGGTGTCGCGCGCCAGGGCGCGCTCGCCGAGCTCCAGAAAGCGCGAGCGGACCCGCTCCCGCAGCTCGCCGGCGGCGCGGTCGGTGAACGTGATCGCGAGCACCTGGGCCGGGGTGAGGCCGTCCTCCAGCACCGCCCCCACGAAGCGCTCGACGAGCACGGTCGTCTTGCCGCTGCCCGCTGCCGCCGCCAGCGACAGCGCCCCGGAGCGTCGCTGGACGGCCGCGTGCTGCTCAGCGGTCAGCGACACCGGCAGATCGACGGGTAGGCGCAGCCGCTGCTCGGTGTGCACGTGTCGGGCCTGGACTCGAGCTCGCCGCGCCGGGCTCGTCCGGCCGCCGCCCGCGCGGTCGCAAGCGCTTCGGCCAGCAGCTCGCGCAGCTCCTCCGCGGGGCGCACGTCGTTGCGGACGCAGTCGAGTTCGATGCCGCTGGCCTCGTCGAGGAACCCGCGGGCGCGCAGGTCGCTGCCCGACAGCGGCTGGTAGAAGCCCCCCACGGCGGTGCGCCCGAGCAGGGCTTCGGCGGCCAACATGTACAGCGCAACCTGCACCTTGCCGTCCTCGATCCAGCGCGAGGGCGTCCCTTCGACGCGGTTCTTGTAATCCACCACGACCGCGTCGCCGGCCGGCGAGATGTCGACCCGGTCGATCCGCCCCCGCAGCACCACCCCGTCGCCGAGCTCGAAGGGCGGCAGCTCGGGCTCGGACTCCTCGCCGCCGGGGGGCATGCCGAACGCGAGCTCCAACGGCCCCGGCTCGAGCTCGGACTCGAAGGCTGCGGCGTGCTCGAGGTAGCGCTCGAGGTCGGTGCGCAGGCGCAGGCGCGCCCCCGGAAGTCGCTCGGGCGACACCGACAGCGGATGCTCGGGCTCGAGCTCGGCCAGCGACCGCGCCAGCAGCTCCTTCGCCAGCGGCAGCTTCGCCTGCGTCAGCACGGCGCTGCCGGTCTGCTCCCGCAGCCCCTCGAGCGTGTCCTTCAGCGCCGCGTGGGCCAGCCCTCCTCGGCGCAGCGGCTCGGCGTCGGGGTCGTAGGACCCGGGACGCAGGACCCGCTCCACGTACCAGCGCATGGGGCAGCCGATGTAGGTCTCGATCGCGCTCGCCGACCACGGACGCCGGGCGAGCTCGGCCAGCACGCGCTCGTCGCGCAGGCCACCCTCGCCCGCGGGCGCAGCCCCGCCTGCCGCGGCGGCGGGTGTGAAGGAACCGCGCTGCTGGCGCGGGTGCTCGAGAAGGTCCCCCTCGAAGAGGTCGCAGACGTCCTCCACGAACAGCGAGCGGGCGCTCGCGAGACCGTCGTCGTCGGCGACGTGCCAGCTCAGCACGAGCAGCTCCTCGGGCCGGGAGACGGCCGCATAGAGCAGGTAGCGCTCGGCGGCGAGCGGATCCTCATGGCGCCCGAGGTGCACGCCGGCGAGCTGCCCGAGCGCGTGGCGGTCCTCCTCGGAGAGCAGGCCACGGCGCCGGCGCTGGGACGGGAAGCAGCCTTCCTGCAGACCGCACAGGAACAGCGCCCTGACGCGCCGGGCACGCAGAGCCAGCGGGTCGAGCACGGCAACGGTGTCCCCGCCCGGGGGCTCGCCGGCGAAGAACTCGACGGCCTCGAGCTCGCCGGCCAGCGCCCACGCGTCGGCGGGCGCCAGCTCGGGTGCGCGCTCGGCCAGCTCGCGCAGCTCCCGCAGCGCCCGGGCCCCCGCCGCGTGGGCCCGCGCCTCGTCCGCCCGCTCGCCGCCCAGCACGGCAGCGGTCCCGCGCAGGGGGGCGCCCAGCAGCCGCGCGAGCTCCCGCCCGGCGCGCTCGAGCAGCGCCACCGGGGATCGGGCCTGGGCCTGCTCGAGCTCGTCGATCGTCTCCAGGGGCCAGTTGTCCTGCTCCCACAGGCTCCGTGCCTGCGCGGCGCCGGCGCCACCCCGCCTGCGCAGCCGTCGCTCCAGCGCATCGGCGAGCGCCGGCACCCGCAGCTGCCCGGGCGCGCGCAGCCACGCGAGCAGGTCGGCGCTCCTCCCCGCCGGCTGCTCGCCGTCGGGTGGGGGCACGCAGCGCAGCAGGCCGACCAGGGCCCCACCGAGCGCGGTGTGAGCGAACGGCACCCGCCGCTGGGTCGCGTGCGGAACGCCGGCCCTTGCGAGCACCTCGCCCAGCAGCTCCAGCGAGACCCCCCCGCCGCGCACCGCGACGGCGATCTCTCCGGGAGCCATGCCGCCCGCCAGCAGGCCCGAGATCTCCTCGCAGACGAGCTCCAGCTCGGCCCGTTCGCCGGCTCCCTCGAGCAGCCGCAGGGCGCCGCCCGCCGACACGCGCGGCGCGTCGGGCTCGAACAGCCGGCGCTCGAGATGGCTGAGGGCGGCCCGGGCCCCCGGCGCGTAGTAGTCGGCGCGCGGCTCGAGCCGGTGGTGCTCGTGGGCCAGCGGCACGAGCGCCTCGTAGGTGGCGGCGCGTCCGGCGAAGGCCGTGCGGCCCTGCTCGAAGCTCAGCGACACGGTCACCGGCACGTCCGCCCCGGCGAGCGTGCGGATCGCCTCGAGCTGCGGCGGGCTGAAGTCGTCGAAACCGTAAAGCAGCACCGGGGTGCCGTCCCACAGCGAGGGGTCGGCCCGGATCGCCCGCAGCGCCCGCAGCCGCTGCTGCTGGATGTCGGTCATGCCCAGCCGCGCGAGCTCGCCCTCGTATCCGGCGTACATCGCGGCCACCTGCCGGTGGGAGGAGCCCGCGCCGAGCTTCGCCAGCGCCGACTCCAGACGGGTGGGGGCGACGGCGCCGGCGTGGAGGTCGTCGATCAGTTCCCGTGCGGCCCGCGAGAGACCCTCCGACAGCGGTTGCCCACCGGCAGCCGCCAGACCGCTGCGGCGGGCGACGATCGCGATCAGCCGCTCGCGGGCGCGCTCGGGCAGCACCCGGCCCTCCAGCCCCGAGCGCCGGACCGCCTCCCCGAGCAGCCCGCCGAAGCGCGTCACGCGGGCGCCGATCAGGGCGCCCTCGCCCGCCAGCTCGCGGGTGTAGCGCTGCACGTCGGCGGCGGTCGGAACGACCAGCAGCGGCTGGCGCGCGGCGGCCAGCTCGGCGCGGACGGCCTCCATCACCGCCTGGGCCTTGCCCGCGTTGGCGGGCCCTGTGATCAGCGTCAGCGGCACTGCAGGCAATCCTGGCGCACGCGGGGGACGTGGCCCGGCGGCCGAAAACTGCTGCTCGGCCAGGCGGCCGTGCCGTCTCGGCTGGAAGGGTCCGGCTAGGCGGCGGTGCGCCCGCCGACCGTCTCGCCGGCGCCGTCGGCGGCGCCCGCTGCGAGGCCCTCTGCCAGCTGGTCCTCGGTGTCGGGGGGCTTGACGCCCTCCTTCGCCCACGGCTCGTCGAACTCCACGCGCCATTTGCCCTCGTCGGTCTGGCTGAGCGCGAGGCGGGCGCGGAAGCTGCGCCCGCTGCGGCCCCTGAAGCCGGTGACGGGCTTGGCGGTGTAGCCGGTCCTGATCAGTTCCTTGGCGACGGCCAGCGGAAGCGTCTTGCCCGCTTTGGACTTCCAGATCACGAACCCGCAGCCGGGGTCCTCGCGCGCCCAGCACGAGTAGCCCTTGCGGTTCTCGACGATCTCGTGGCCGCAGATCGGGCACGGCCCCAGGCGGGCCCGTGGGATGCGCACGTCTTTGAGCGACTCGTCCAGCTCCTTGACGGTCACGTCGGCGAACTCGGAGATGTCGTGCATGAAGCGCTCACGGGAGTCCTCGCCGCGCTCGATCATGCCCAGGCGGTGCTCCCAGGAGCCGGTCAGGTCGGGGGACGTGAGGGCGTGCTCGCCGAGCAGCCGGATCACGTTGAGGCCCTTCTCGGTGGGGACCAGCGCGCGCCCGTCGCGCTCCAGGTAGCCGACCGTGATCAGGCGCTCGATGATCGCCGCGCGGGTGGCGGGAGTGCCGATGCCCGAGTCCTTCATCGCCTCGCGCAGCTCGTCGTCGTCGACGAGCTTGCCGGCGGTCTCCATCGCGCCCAGCAGGGACGCGTCGCTGTAGCGGCGTGGGGGCTTGGTTTCCTTGCGCGCGCTCTGGACCTTGCGCGTGTCCACCGGCTCGCCCTCGGTGAGCCGCGGCAGCTGCTGCTCGGAGGTGTCGTCGTCCTCGTCGGGACGCTCGTCGGCGCCGCGCTCCGCGGCGGTGGGCGACTCCTCGTAGACGGCCCGCCAGCCGGGCACCAGCAGCACCTTCCCACGGGTCCTGAAGGTCAGCCGCGAGCCCGCCGGGCCGACCTCCTCGGCGCCGTCGACGGTGGTTTCGACACGCGTGTTCTCGAATACGGCCTCGGGGTGGAAGACGGCCAAAAAGCGCCGCGCGGCCATGTCGAAGATGCGACGGTCGTCGGAGTCCATCTTCTCCAGCTTGTGCTCGGAGCGGGTGGGGATGATCGCGTGGTGGTCGGTGACCTTCTCGTCGTCGACCACGCGTGCCAGCGGCAGCACGTCGAGGCCGGTGACGTACTGGGCGCCGGCGCGGTACTCGGCGTGCGAGCCGACGAGCTCGGCGATCGGCTTGATCTCCTCGACCATGTCGGTGGGCAGGTAGCGCGAGTTGGTGCGCGGATAGGTGAGCGCCTTGTGCTCCTCGTAGAGGCGCTGCGCGGCGGCGAGCGTGCGACGGGCGGAGAAGCCGTAGCGGGTGTTGGCCTCGCGCTGGAGCGTCGTCAGGTCGTAGAGCATCGGGGCTTTCTCGCGCTGCTCTTTCTTCTCGAGCTTGGTGACCGTCCCGGGGCGACCGCTGCAGGCACGCACGATCGCCTCGGCGTGCTCCTGGCTGGAGATGCGCGGGCCGCGGGCCAGCTCCTTCTGGCCGGGGGCGGCGTGGAACTGACCGCGGTAGACGCGCTCGCCGGCGCCGCCCGCCGCTGCGCCGCCGCCCGCCGCTGCGCCGCCGCCGTTCGCTGAGCCGCCGCCGTTCGCTGAGCCGCCGCCGTTCTGTGCGTCGCCGCCGTCCCCGCCGGCCTGGGGGGCCGCCGCGAAGGTGGCCTCCACCAGCCAGTAGGGCTCGGGCTTGAAGGCTTTGATCTCCTCCTCGCGGCGGGCCACGATCGCGAGCGTGGGCGTCTGCACGCGCCCCAGCGAGACGGCCCCGTCGAAGCTGCTGCGCAGGCGGATGGTGGCCGCGCGGGTCGCGTTCATGCCGACGATCCAGTCCGCCTCCGAGCGCGAGCGGGCCGCCTCCTCGAGGTTCTCGAACTCCTCTGCCGGCCGCAGCGCCTGCAGGGCGCTCTTCATGGCGGCGTTGGTCATCGAGTTCAGCCACAGGCGTTTGACCGGCTTCTTGCCCTTGGCCTGCTCGTACAGGTAGGCGAAGATCAGCTCCCCCTCGCGTCCGGCGTCGCAGGCGTTGACGACCTCGTCGATGTCCTCACGGGCCAGCTGGCGGGTGATCACCGACATCTGCTTGCGCGAGCGCTCGTCGCGCACGACGAGTTTGAAGCGGGACGGCACGATCGGCAGATCGGCCATCTTCCAACTCTTGAATTTGGCGTTGTAGGCGTCCGGCTCGGCGAGCTGGACGAGGTGCCCGACGGCCCAGGTGATCACGTCGTCCGGGCCCTCCAGGTATCCCTCCTGCTTCTTGAAGGGCCCGGTGAGGACGCGGGCGAGGTCCTGCCCGACGGACGGCTTCTCAGCCACCAGGAGGGTCTTGGACATGGCGGTCAGCGTAGCGGGGCCCACCGCGGCGCTGCCGGCTCAGCCGCTGGTGCACCCTTCCGTTCCGACCGTGGTGCCGGTGGCCGCGCGCGCCCGCGCCGTGTCGACCGCGGCCGCGACCGAGGCGTTGGCGACCCCGTAGCCGCCGTGGGAGGCGCCGCCGACGGTGGCGGCGAAGACGGTCGTCAGCACGTGCCCGGATGAGTCGAGCATCGGGCCACCCGAGTTGCCGGGCCGCACGAGTCCGCGCAGGGGGGTGAGCAGGCGCTCGATCGGGCCCTGGCCGTAGGCGTTGTCGGTGAGCACGTTCTGGGTGTGCCCGATCCTGCCGGCGTCGAGCGTCAGGGGGCCGTTGTCGGGATAGCCGGCGATCACCCCGGCGGTCCCCGAGGGCGGGCTCGTGCGGACGCTCAGCGGGCTCAGTCCGAGGCCCGGGACTTCCAGCACCGCTAGGTCGTCGTGGCGGTCGAACACGCGCACGCGGACGGGGAGGGTGGGGGCTTCGCCTCCGACCTGCACGCCGGTGTCGCCCTCGCCGGCGACCACGTGGGCGTTCGTGACCACCATGTCGCCGCCGGCGACCCAGCCGGAGCCCTCGATCGCCAGGCCGCAGGCGCTGCCGATCACCCGCACGACGCTGTGCGCCGCGCTCCGGACGGCGGGATCGCCGATCAGCCGCGGTTCTGGTGGCGCCACACCCGGCGAGGGGCCGGTGATCGAGGGCAGCGGGTCCAGGCGGGCGAGCGCCCCCAGGATCGGCCCCGACGGGGGCAGCAGTTCGTTGAGCTCGCGCAGGATCACCGAGCGCTGGATGTCCGCACGCAGCTGGGCCTCGCCGGGGGCCTGGGCGGCGACGGCCGCGGCGATCCACACGATCCCGAGACCCACGGCCGCGCCGAGGGCCGCGCCGAGCACCCCGTCGAGCACGCCGAACCCGGGCAGCACCAGCCCCCGGCGCAGTTTGAAGCCGAAGCCCTCGAAGCCGGTCGCCAGCAGGGCTCCGGCCAGCAGCGCGCCGAGCAACCCGAAGGCGGGAGCGTACGGGGAGGCCGAGCCCTGGGGCAGCAGCAGCGGCCCGACCCGGGTGCCGAGAAAGGCGCCGAGCACGAACCCGCCGAATGACAGCGCCCCGACGATGAAGCCCTGGCGGAAGCCGAGGATGGCGAGGATGCTGGCGAACGCGACAATAAGCCAGTCCAGCGATGTCACCACGAGTGTTCTACAGGCTCAATGCACGCGACCCCTAGGGTTCGCGCGCGCCGGGCACGGTGGTTGCTGGTGATCGCCGTGCTCGCCTTCGGCCTCGGGGCGTACGTGGCCGCCGACTCCGGTGGCACGGGTGAGCGCGCGCTCGCCCGTGGCTTCGTGCGGGACTGGTCCGAGCGCCGCTATGCGGCGATGTACGAACAGCTCGACCCGCAGACGCTTCATGGGGCCGCACTCGCCCACGTGCAGAGCGTGCTGCGCTCCACCGCGACCACCGCCACGCTGATCTCGGCCCGGCCGTCGGGACCGCCGCGGGCGCTCGGGGCCGGCGAATTCGAGGTTCCGGTCCGTGCTCGCACGCGCATGTTCGGCACGCTCGAGCTGTCCTACCGGATGCGGATCACCGACCACGAAGGCTCGCCCGCCGTGGCCTGGAGCCGATCGCTCGCGTTCCCCGGTCTGCGTGCGGGGGAGCAGCTCAGCCGCACGACCAACCTCCCTCGCCGCGCCTCGGTGCTCGCGAACGACGGCTCCGTGCTGGCGGAATCGCCCGCGGGGGCCGCGGGCGGGGAAGCCGCGGCCCGCACCTCCCCGCTGGGCAACGCCGCCGCGGCGGTGCTCGGGACGGTGGGCCGGGTGCCCGCCTCCCGCCTGGCCGAACTGGAAGCGATGGGTGTCCCCTCCCAGGGCCCGGTCGGCGTCAGCGGCCTCGAGTTGGCGCTCGACGACAGCCTGCGGGGAAAGCCGGGCGGCGAGCTGCTGGCCGGCAACCGCGTGCTGGCCTCGGTCGCGCCCAAGGCCGCCCCGGCGGTCCGCACGAGCATCTCCCCCACCTTGCAGCAGGCGACCGTGGCCGCGCTCGGGGGCCAGTACGGCGGAATCGTGGCGATGCGCCCGTCGGGGCAGATCCTTGCCGTCGCGGGCATCGGCCTCGAAGGCCTCCAGCCCCCCGGGTCCACCTTCAAGATGGTGACCGTCTCGGCCGTGCTGGCGGCCCATCTGGCGAGTCCCCACACGGTCTTCCCCTACGCCACCCACGCGACCCTCGACGGCGTCAAGCTGAGCAATGCCAACGGCGAGGAATGCGGGGGAACGCTCGAAACCGCCTTCGCCGTGTCGTGCAACTCGGTGTTCTCCCCGCTGGGCGTCAAGCTCGGCGCCACCCGCCTGGTGGCGGGCGCCGAACGCCTCGGCTTCAACTCTCCCACCGGCATCCGGGGGGCACCCGAGAGCACGCTCCCGAGCGCCGGCGAACTCCACGGGGAACTCGACATCGGCTCGACCGCCATCGGCCAGGGCAGCGTGCTCGCCACGCCACTGCAGATGGCCACCGTGGCCGCCACGATCGCCGACGGCGGGCAGCGACCACAGCCGACGTTCCTGGCCGAGGCCCAGCCGCCGGCGCGCTCGGGGGCGCTCCCCGCCTCGGTGGCGAGGACCGTGCGCAGACTGATGATCGGGGTGGTGCGCGGGGGGACCGGCACGTCGGCGGCGATCCCCGGTGTGACGGTGGCGGGCAAGACGGGCACGGCCGAACTGAAGAGCGCCTGCCCGGCCTCCGTGGGGGCCTCCCAGGAAGGCCCCGGGGGCGGTGAAGGGCAGGAATCCTGCGCCAACGAACCGCAGGGCGCCAACACCGACGCCTGGTTCGCCGCCTTCGCGCCGGCGCTGCACCCACGCATGGTGGTGTGCGTGCTGCTCGTCAAAGACGGCGCCGGGGGCGACACGGCCGCGCCCGTCGCCCGGGAGGTGCTCGAAGCCGGGCTGCGCTAGACGTCGAGCTCGGCGCTGGCCGAGCTGTGCGGGCTGACGATGTGGATCTCGAGCGGGCGGTTGTCGAGCGAGATCGTGGCGATCTTGAACAGCAGCAGCTGACCCTGGCTGCCGAACACGCGGGCGGGCGTGCCGGGGATCGGGAGCATGTCTTTCGAGCGCACGATCCCGCCGCGGTAGGCGAACAGGTTGGTGGGGCCAAGCGGGATCGGACGGTAGATGTTGCCCTGGGTGTCGCTCAGCGCGATCGCGCTGCTCGCCAACAGCGGTTTGGTGGTTTCGTTGTAGACCTGGAGGGACACCGCGAACCACTCCTGGCCGGGCAGCAGTTTGCCCTGCGCGGGCGGGACTCCCTGCAGGTAGGTGGCGTCGGCTGTGTTCCAGGGGTTCAGCTGGCGGGAGATCTGGACCTCGTAGATCAGCGGCCCCACGTCCAGGTAGGGGGCGTTGGCGCCGGACTCCCCGGCGTAGGTGCCGGTCGACACGCGGGAGTGCGAGCTTCCGCACCCGGCCAGCAGCACGGCGACCAGGCCGAGCGCCGCCAGGGCTGCTCTTGGGGAGCGGTGTGGCATGCGAGGCGGCAGTCTAGCCCCCGGCAACGGTCACCCGTTGCCCGCGGCCCACACCTTCCTCGAGGATCCCTCGCAGGCGCTGCAGGGCCTTCGCGTTCTTGCGCTTGAACCACGAGCGGGCGCCGAGGCTCTCGGCGAACCGGTCCCAGTGGGTGGCCGGTTCGGTTCGCAGCGTGAAGGAGACGCGCGTGCCGCCCCCGGCGGCCTCGGCCAGCTCGTACACGCCGAGGGTGCGTATGCGGTTGTTCTTGCCGGTGCGGCCCAGCTCCACGATCCGGTGCGGGGGGTCGACCTCCACAAACGTCACGTCGGCCCAGCTGAAGCGGTTTCCGGGAGCCTTGACGCGAAAGCGCGCGCCGGCACCGCGGCCGACCGAGTCGATCCTCGTGAGGTTCCAGTCGACCAGGTAGTGGTCGGTGAACTCGGAGTGGTTGGCGATGTCCTGCAGGTACTCGAACACCTGCTCGCGCGGGGCGGAGACGACGATGGAGACACTCACGGGGTCCAAGGCGGGTCCACCTTATCCGCCTCCGCGGGCGCGGCGAGCCGTCCGCGGGCCATCCACGGGCGTACGGAAGCTCGCTCTAGGCGGCGCTGGCGAGCAGCCGCACGGTCTGGCCGCGCTCGGTGTGACGCACGGCGGCGCTCACCTGTGGCTGCTCCTCGCGCAGCGCGCTGCACAGCTCGCAGACGGTCCGCGGGCGCCGGCCGCCGTACACGTGGACCTGCTCGCCCACGAGGGGGGTGCGACCGCAGTCCTCGCAGCTGGTGCGGTCGGCCTGCAACGCGATGATGCCGCGATGCAGGAGCAGCAGCTCGAGCTTCTCGCGGTCGGCGGTGGAGCTTGCCATCTGCGGTAGGCATTCGCCCCCGTCGCCGGTGATCCTCCGGCCCCTCGGCGCTCGCAACGGCGTTTGCAGGAGCGGCGTGGCGGGTAGCGTTGGCGGCACCGGGGAGAGTTGAGTTGAGGTCGCCGGCCAAGGCTCGAACGGTTCTAGTTTGCGTAGTTTTACGGGACTACGAAGGCGAATTAGGGACCCGAATCTTGTTATGATCCGCACGACTTTCCTCCGGCGAAGGAGCGCCCTTTACCCAGCGCCAAGAGAGAGGGAGGAGCAGAAATGGAGTCACTTCGTTCGGGCACCTTTATGGGCTCCGGCTCCTTCCGTTGCACTCACTGCGGCTACATCGTCACGCTCGACGGCTCCGAGCGCCTACCCGAGTGCCCCTCGTGCGGCGCCGAAGCCTTCGTACGGGCCTCGATGTTCAGCACCGAGCGGATCGCACCCGCCTCGGAGCCCACTTCCTCGGGCGCCACGTTGATGGCCGCACCCTCCCCCGAGCGGGAGGCGAGGGCGGCGGAGGCCCGTGAACAGGTTGACCGGCCGGGCGACTACGTCGTCTACGAGGAGACCGGGGAGTTGCGCGTCGTCCCGCTCACGCGCGAGTGGACGCGGGTGGGGCGCAGCCTCGCGGCGGATGTCCGCTTCGACGACCCCACCGTCTCGCGCCGCCATGCCCTGATCGTGCGCCAGCCCGACGGGGTCAGGCTGCTCGACGACCGCAGCCTCAACGGCGTGTTCGTCAACGGCACCAGGGTCGACGGACGCACGCTCAGCGACGGCGACGAGATCGTGGTCGGGCGCTACCGGCTGCTGTTCCTGTCGATCCCCGAGATCGAAGCCCGCGACCGCGCCCTCGGCGAGCAGGACACCCGCCTTCACTCCGTCCGCTAGCGCCTCCGAGAGCGGGCTGTGGGGTGCCCCCGCGGGGGACGCGCGGCGCTCACGGCGCACCCCGGCCGGTGGTGCGTAGTATCAACGCGATGAGCATCAAGATCGCCGTTCTCTCCCAGAAGGGCGGCACCGGCAAGACGACCACGGTACGGACGCTCACCGACGTGTTGCGACGCTGCGGGGTGAGCACGCTGGCGGTCGATCTCGACCCCCAGGGCAACCTCTCCGAGTACTTCGACCTGCCGCCCGACGTCGAGCCGACGATCGCCGAGGTCCTCACGGGCGGCTCGAGTGCGGTCGAGGCGGTCAGCGAGGACATCATCCCGGCCAACCTGACCCTGGCCGAGGCCGAGCTCACGCTCGGCGGCAAGATGGGGCGCGAGCTGACGCTGCGCCGGGCCCTGGCGAAGGGGCTCGACTCCTACGACGTGATCCTGATCGACTGCCCGCCCTCGCTGGGGCTGCTGACGGTCAACGCGCTGGTGGCCGCCGACCAGGCGCTGATCACGGCCGAGGCCCAGTACTTCGCGCTGCAGGGCGTGGAGCAGGCGATGGAAGTGGTCGAGCTCGCCCGCGAGAACCTCAACCCCGACCTGGAGCTGCTGGGGATCCTGCTGAACCTCGCCGACATGCGCACGGTCCACTCCCGTGAGGCCCTGGCCTCGCTGAAGGAGCGCTTCGGAGAGCACGTGTTCGACACCGTCATCCGCGCCTCGATCGCCTACGCGGAGTCGGCCGAGCGGGCCCGCTCGATCCTCGACCACCGCCCGGACCTCGGGGCCGACTACACGGCGCTGGCGGCGGAACTGCTCGAACGCCTTCCCGAGCTCGCAGGGGCCCGCAAGCGGGTCGCCGAGCTCGCTCAGAGCTCCCCTACGTAGGCCCCCTGGGGCTCGAACGGGGCCCGCATCAGCTCGGCCCAGCCGTCCACCTCCTGCGCGAGGGCCTCGGCGACGGCACCCGTCTGCTCGTAGAAGCACCACACCAGCACCGTGGGCCCGGCCCCCGAGATGGTGGCCCCTAGCGCTCCCAGCTCGCGGGCGCGGGCGGCGAGCTCGAACGAGCGGGGGAAGAGGTGCGAGCGGCGCTGCTGGTGGAGCTGATCCTCCAGACCGCGGGACAGCAGGTCCCAGTCCCCGCGGGCGAGACCGACCGCCAGCAGGGCGGCGTGGGCGACGTTGAAGACGGCCTGCCCGATCGGCACCTCCGCGGGCAGGGCCGCGCGGGCCGCACGTGTGCGCACCGGCTCGGTGGGCACCACCGCCAGGGCCTCCAGGCCCGTGGGCGGGTCGAGCCTCGCGACCTGTCCGTCGGCGACGATCACGAAGCCGCCGTGGAGGGCGGCGGCGACGTTGTCCGGATGACCCTCGAGGGCCGTGGCCTCGGCCAGCAGGTCCGCGTCGAGCTCGAACATGTGATCGGCGGCCATCAGGCCGGCCACGATCGCAGCCGCGCTCGAGCCGAGTCCCCCCGAGAGGGGGATCTCGGAGCGGATCGTGAAGCTCAGGCCGTCGGCCGGGTGCAGGCGCTCGAATGCCCGCACGAGGAGGTTCTCGCGCCCCTTCGCCACCGGGAGATCGGTGTCGACGGCGAAGGCGCCCGTCTCGGAGACCTCGAGTTCCAGGCGCGGCGTGAGCGCCGCCGCCATGCAGTCGAAGCCGGGTCCGAGGTTCGCTGAGGAGGCAGGGACCCGGACGATCCGCCTACGGATCACCCAGCACCGCTTCCTCGATCGCCTCCCGCTCGGGCGGACACTGGATCACAGCCCCGTCGTGGTGGGCGATCGCGGTCTCGGGGTCCTTCAGCCCGCGCCCGGTGAGCACGCACACGATCGACTCCGCCCCGTCGGCGCCGTACTTGAGCAGGCCCGCCACAGTCGCGGCCGAGGCGGGCTCGCAGAACATCCCTTCCCTGGCAGCCAGGAGGCGGTAGGCGTCCAGGATCTCCGCGTCGCTGACGGTCTTGATCCACCCGCGCGACTCGGTCGCGGCGGCATTTGCATCCTCCCAGCGCACCGGGTTGCCGATCCTGATCGCGCTGGCGACCGTTTCCGGGTGCTCGATCACGCGGCCCTCGACGATCGGGGCGGCGCCCTCGGCCTGCAGGCCCAGGAGCCTCGGCGCGGCGCCCATCTCGGTGAAGCCGCGCCAGTAGGAGGTGATGTTGCCGGCGTTGCCGACCGGGATGCAGAGCGCGTCGAGCTGACCGTCGAGCGCCTCGAGGATCTCGAAGGCGGCCGTCTTCTGGCCTTCGATGCGGTAATCGTTGATGGAGTTCACGAGCACGATCGGTTGGGTGTCCGTGAGCTCGCGCACGAGCTCGAGCGCCTGGTCGAAGTTGCCGGCGAGCGAGATCACGCGCGCGCCGTGCATCAGCGTCTGGGCCATCTTGCCCTGCGCGATCTTGCCCTCGGGCACGATCACCGCACAGGTGATGCCGGCGCGGGCGGCGTAGGCGGCGGCGCTCGCGGCGGTGTTGCCGGTGGAGGCGCACATGACCGCCTTGGCGCCCTCTCGCACCGCCGCCGAGACCGCGCATGTCATGCCGCGGTCCTTGAAGGAGCCGGTGGGGTTGGCGCCCTCGAGCTTCAGGCGCACGTTCGCGCCGAGCATCTCCGAGAGCACGGGCGCGCGCAGCAGCGGCGTGGAGCCCTCCTGCAGGCTCACGAGCGGATCGCCGGGCTCGAACGGCAGCCGCTCGCGGAAGCGTTCGATCAGCGGCACGTGCGTGCCGGCGTGCGGAAGGCCCTCTACGGTCGGCAGTTCGCTCACAGAAACTCCTCTTCGATGACGCGGATTGCGCGCGGCGGCGAGCGCACGAAGTCGAACTCGGCGACCTCGGCGATGGCGGTGCGCATGCGCGACTCGAGCACCTGATGGGTGACCATCACGAGCCGTGCGCGCTCGCCCATTCCGTGCTGGACGACCGACTTTATCGACACATCGTGCTCGCCCAGAACCTTCGTCACGGAGGCGAGCACCCCCGAGCGGTCGGCGACGTCGAGGTGCAGGTAGAAGGCGCTCTCGACATCCTCGATCAACTCGAGCTTGAGCGGCGGCGCCGGTGGCCTCGCGCCGCCGGTCATCACGCTGACGACATCGCCGAGCACGGCGCTCGCGGTCTGCCGGCCCCCGGCCCCCGGCCCCGAGAGGGTCAGCTCCGTGATCGCCTCGGACTCGACCGTGACGGCATTGAACGGGCCTGAGATCGTGGCCAGCGGGTGCCCGCCGTAGAGGAAGGTCGGGTGCACCCGCACCGACAGCCCACCCTGGCGACGCTCGGCCGTGCCGATCAGCCGCAGCCCCAGGCCCAGCTCGCGGGCGTATTCGAGATCGTCTGTGCGCAGGTGCTCGATGCCCTCGTAGCGCACGTCGTCGAGGTGCACCGGCGAGCCGAACGCGAGCCGCGCCAGGATCGCCATCTTCGCGGCGGCGTCGCGGCCGGAGACGTCGTCGCTCGGGTCGGCCTCGGCGTAGCCGACGCGCTGCGCCTCGGCGAGCGCCTCCTCGTAGCTCGAGCCCTGTGCCATGCGGGTGAGAATGAAGTTGGTGGTGCCGTTGACGATCCCGTGGATCCGCTCGATCGGCGTCGCCGAAAGTGACTCCTCGAGCACCCTCACCACGGGCACCGCGCCCGCCACCGCGGCCTCGAAGCGGAGCCTCACGCCCTCGGCGCGAGCGGTCTCGAAGAGCTCCTCCCCGTGCTGGGAGAGCAGCTGCTTGTTGGCGGTCACGACGTCCTTTCCCGCGTGCATCGCCTGCAGCAGGTACTCGCGCGCCGGTTCGAGCCCTCCCATCAGCTCCACGAGCAGGTCGGCGCCGGCCAGCACCTCCTCGAATTGCCCTCGGCTGCGGGTCAGCACGCCGCTGATCACGGGCCTGCGGCCGTTGAAGCGCTCGATCTCGTCGGCGCGCTCCGCCAGCAGCTCGTCGAAGGCCTTGCCGACGGTGCCGTGACCGAGCAGCCCGATCCCGAAGCGCTCAGCGGACATCGCGTCCGAGCAGGTCCTCGAAGCTCTCTCGCCGCACCACCACGCGGGCGTCCCCGTCGCGGCAGAACACGACCGGCGGGCGGGGGACGCCGTTGTAGTTGCTGGCCATCGCGTAGCCGTAGGCGCCGGTGGCCGGGGTCACGACGACGTCGCCGGGGCGGGGGTCCGCGAGCGTCGCCTCGCGCACGATCACGTCGCCTGACTCGCAGTGCTTGCCGGCCAGCACGCAGGCCGTCGAGCCCCCGGGACGGTCGGCGATATGGGCTTCGTAGCGCGAGCCGTAGAGCATCGGGCGCAGGTTGTCGGACATGCCGCCGTCCACCGCCACCCAGCGGGAGACGTTCTGCTTGACGCTCTCGACCGTGTACAGGGTGACGGTCGAGTTCGCGCACAGGGCACGTCCCGGCTCGATCAGCAGGGGCGCGTCGCCGCCGCGCTCGGAGCGGGCTGCGGCGACGATCGCCTCGACGTACTCCTCGATCGTGGGCGGTGGCTGCTGGTCCTCGGTGTAGCGGACCCCGAGGCCTCCGCCGAGGTCCCAGACGGGGTGCTGGCCGAGGCCCGCGAGCGCCGCCGCGGCGCGGGCGAAGGGCGTCAGCTCGAGCAGCTGTGAGCCGATGTGGGCGTGGACGCCCAGCAGCCGCAGGCCCGGGACCGCGGCGGCCTGCTCCAGGGCGGCCGGCGCCTGGTCCATCGAGAACCCGAACTTCGAGTTCGCCTGGCCGGTGGAGATCTTCTCGTGGGTCTGGCCGGCCACGTCCGGGGTCACCCGCACGAGCACCGGCTGCTCGGCGGGGGCGTCCTGGCGGGCCGGATCCTCCAGCGCGCCGGCGGAGATCAGCTCGCGCAGACGCTCGAGCTCGTCGAGGTTGTCGATCACGATCGCCCCGAGGCGGTGGTGCAGGGCCGTGCGCAGCTCGGAGTGGGACTTGGCGTTGCCGTGCAGCAGCAGCCGCTCGGGCGGGAACCCGGCACTCAGGGCCAGGTGCAGCTCGCCGCCCGAGGCCACGTCGCACCACAGGCCCTCGCGCTGGAACAGCTCGAGCACGGCACTGCAGGGGAAGGCCTTGGAGGCGAACACGACCTGGAGCTGCTCGTTGCCCGCCTCCCTGCCGGCCGCCAGGAAGGCCTGTGCCCGTGCCCGCAGGTCCTCCTCGGCGACCACGTAGGCCGGCGTGCCGAACTCGCGGGCCAGCTCGACCAGGTCGCAGCCGCCAACCTCCAGGCGGCCGCGCTCGTTGATTCGGCTGGCGAGGGGGAAGACCTCGGATACGGTGGTGCTGGAAGCCATCGCGGGCTGATTATCGCTTTAGCTGGGCGGTAAGCACGTCTGCCAGAATTAGGCTCATGGCCGCCTCCCGTTCCAACTTCGGTCGCGACACCGGTCTCCAGGCCCGGATGCTTCTGACGATGTTCCTGCTCGGGCTCGTCTACGTCGTCTTCATCGGCGTGCTGTTCGCGGCGGGCGCGGGGGCGGGCGTGATCGTGGTCGTGGCCGTGGTCCTGCTGCTGCTGCAGCTGTTCGCCTCGGACAAGATCGCGATGGCCACGATGGGGGTCAAGGAGGTCTCCCCCGCCGAGGAGCCGGAGCTGCACGGCATCATCGAACGGCTGTGCGTGCAGGCCGACCTGCCCAAGCCGCGGGTGTGCGTGATGGAGACCTCGATGCCCAACGCCTTCGCGATGGGGCGCTCGCGCAAGAACACGACCGTATGCGCCACCCGGGGCATCCTCGACGCGCTCAACACGGCCGAGCTCGAAGGTGTGATGGCACACGAGCTCACACACGTCATCAACCGCGACGTGATGGTGATGACGCTCGCCAGCTTCTTCGCCACGCTGGCCTCGACGATCGCCCAGTTCGCGTTCTTCTTCGGTGGCGGCTACGGCCGCAGCAACGAAGAGGAGGAGGACATCATGATCGTGGTGCTCGTGTCGGTGGCCGTGTACGCGATCTCGTTCTTGCTGCTGCGCGCGCTCTCGCGCTACCGCGAGTTCGCCGCCGACCGCGGCTCGGCGATCCTCACGGGTCGCCCCAGCGCGCTGGCCTCGGCGCTGATCAAGATCAGCGGCACGATCGAGCAGGTACCCAGCGAAGACCTCCGCCGAGCCGAAGGGATGAGCGCCTTCTTCATCATCCCGGCGCGCAAGAAGCGCTCGCTGATGAACCTGTTCGCCGACCACCCGCCGCTGGAGCAGCGCCTGGCGGCGCTGGCGCGGCTCGAGTCCCAGCTGCAGGGCGCCGTCTAGAGACCACCTGGCAAGTGGGCCTGCGCGACATCCTCACCGGCCGCCACCAGGTCAAGGGGCCGGCCCCGGATCGACTGTTCGCGATCTCCACCGCCTACATCACGCTGGAAACCGAGCACCAGATCGAGCCGGCCGGCAAGGCCGCGATCGTCTTCCAGGCACTGGCCACGAGCGATTTTGAAAACACGATCCACGAAATGGAAGAGGTCGTGACGGCCACCGGCGGCGAGAGCGCGACCACGGTGTCCACCGAGGAGGACAGCTACGGCTACCGCTGGATGCTGCTGCACAACCCCCCTGCGAGCCCCAGCGTGGAAGACCTCGCCGTCGGCATCAACGCCGTGTCGGGCTCGATCGAGACGGCCGGCTACGGCGAGCGACTGCTGTGCGCGGTGTTCGCCTTCGAGGACCGCTCCGGCACGGGCGGACGCCCGGCGGGGGCCCCCGTGTACTTCATCTACAACTACAAGCGCGGGTACTGGTACCCGTTCGTACCGGAAGGATCGGGCTCCGAGCAGCGCTCCACCGAGCGCGAGCTGCAGCTCAAGGCCCAGATGCAGAACGAACTGCCGATCGAGCCCGAAATCGAGCGCTGGTTCCCCCTCTGGGGGATCCCGATCTAGACGGTCTAGTCGGGGATCAGGCCCTCGCCGGTGAAGTCACCGGTGGCCTCGGCGAAGGTCACGTCGGCCGGGGGCAGGATCACGTCGGAGGACTCGATGTCCTCGGCCGCCACCCGCTCGCCGTTGTCGCGCACGAACTGCAGGAGCGTGGCGAAGGCGTCACGGAAGCCGTCCTCGGCCCCCGATTCGACGATCCCTACGACCCGCTCCTCGAGCTGGTTGAGCTGCTCGCGCTGGCCGTCGTCGAGGCGGTACTGGTCCTCGCCGGAGATACGGACGATCATGGCCACTACTCGCTCTTGCCGGCCTGCTCGGGGCTGCCGGAGGCGATCTGTGGTGCGGGCTGGCCTCCCTGGCCCAGTTCGCTCTTGAGCTTCGCGAGGTCCTCGTCCACGGCGGGCTGGCTGGAGAGCTGCTTGAGCTGGCGGTCGATGTCGTCTTCCCCGGAGCCGAGCTGGGTGATGTCGTCGAAGGTGCCAGCCGCTTCGAGCTCCGACACGGCGTCGGCGCGGGCGCGCATGTTTTCGGTCTTGTCCACCGCCCGTTGCATCGCCAGGCCGACGTCGGCCATCTGCTCGCCCACGCCGGTGGCAGCCTCGGAGATGCGGACCTGGGCCTCGGCGGCCGAGTACTGCGCCTTGATGACCTCCTTCTTGGTGCGGAAGGCTTCGATCTTGGCGCGCAGTTTCTTCTCGGAGTCCGTCAGCTTTTCCTGCTGCTGCTCGAGTTCAGTGACCTGGGTGTCCAGCGACTGGAGCTCGGTCTGGGCCACGTTCTTGCGTTCCAGGGCGGCACGGGCGAGGTCTTCGTGGCCCCCGGCCAGCGCCTGGCGGGCCTGGGTGTCGAGCTTCACGACGCTCTGCTGCAGGGAGCTCTCCTGCAGCTGCAGGCGCTTCTTGGCGGTCACCACGTCGGCGATCCCCTTCTTGACGTTCTGCAGCTGTTCGACCTGCTTCTGGTAGCTGTAGTCCAGCGTCTCGGATGGGTCTTCGGCGCGGTCCAGCAGCTTTGAGACCTTGGCCTTGATCACAGTTGACATGCGCCCGGTCAGCCCGGCCATCTGATCCTCCTATCGGGTGTCAAGAAGGGCGGCCGGTCTCGCTGCCGGCCAGCTCCGCGGAAAGCGTAGCCGACCGGGGCCGCCCGGCCGGGACGCCGCTGAGGGCGCCTCCACCGGGGCTCGCCTGCATCGGAGGGCGCCGCCACCGGGAGCGCGGGCGAGGCCGAGGCCTACAGCCCGAGCGGGTGGCGGATGGTGTAGCTGGAGTTGGCGTGACGCAGCGGGCGCCAGCGCGGGCCCTGCTGGTCGCTGGGGTCGTCCGCGGCGCTGGTGTCCAGCCGCAGCCCTGCGACGTCCATGTAGGCGTGTTCGGGGTTGGAGAAGATCGTCACCCAGCGTCCCTGGCCGGCGGAGCCCCAGCTCATGAATTCGGAGGAGTCGTCGGGCATCGTCAGCAGGTTCGCGCCGTGGAGGGCGAAGGAGACGGTTCCGGAGCAGTCGTAGCCGGGGGAGGTGAAGGTCGCGTTGTGGCCACCGCCGTAGATGTAGGGCAGGCCGATGATCTGGTTGGCGGCCCACACGATCTCCTGGACGGGAAGCGGGACGGACATCGGGGCGGCGGCGAGCCCTTCGACGTAGCGGGCGCGTGTGCCCGGTACCAGCAGGTCGGGCTTTCCGGGCTGCGCCAGCGCGGCCGCGCTGCCGCCGGTGGCCGAGACTTCCGCCGTCTGGGCGTTGGGGGCCACGTAGGGCACGACCTGGCCGGCGGCGTTGCGTTCGTACACGGGGCCGTGGTAGGCGACGTTGGAGGACTTCGAGGTGATCGGGGCGGCCCCCGGCGGCACGACCGGCGCGGCGGGCGTGTTGGTGGCGTGCTTGGGCTTGGGCTTCGTGACCGTGCCGGCGGCTACGCCCCCGGGGTTCGACGCCCACGCATTGCCGCCGCCGACCGTCAGCAGCGCCATACCCACAAACAACGCTCCGCTTGTGCGAGACCGCAAGACAAACACCTCTTTCGTAGGCCTCCGGGGTTAGCTGACGGGCTGGCGCTGAAAGAGCCTGCGCCCCACACGGACTCACCGTGCGGTTCGCCCCAACAACCTGGGTCCCCCGGTCCGTGACACCCGGTCACGGATTCGGCGTATGGCGCGGCAGGCTAGCAAACTGCAATGACGCTTGCAGGAGGTGGCGTTGCAAGGGGCGCGGGCGGGCCGGCGTTCGTGCCCGACCGTGGCGCTAGGGTCCGCCCCAGTGTCACCGCTGCCCCGCGTACGGTCCGGCGCTCTCCGGCTCGTCCCGGTGCTGGCGATGGGCGCCTGCCTGCTGGCCGCCTGCGGGAAGAGCGCCGGCCCGAGCAAATCGCTGGCCCCGGTCGCCGAACAGGGGGCCGTCAGCGTCGTCACCGGCAACACGAGCCGGATCGGGGGCTCGAATCCGGCCTCCGACGCGGCAGCCGTAGCCCGTTCGGTCTACCCGGGCCTGACGCCCTCGAGCCGGCCCGAAGCGGTCGTGCTCGTGGACGAAGGCAGCTTCCAGACCGCGTTGGCGGCCTCGGTCTTGGCGAGCGGGCCCCTGAACGCGCCCCTGATCTTCAGCAGCGGGGGCTCACTGCCCGACGTGAGCTCGGAAGCGATCGAGAGCCTGCACCCGCTGGGGACGGCCTCGCTGGGCCGCTCCCAGGTGATCCGGGTGGGCAGCTCGGCGTCGGCCCCGGGTGGCCTGCGCACGCTCACGCTCCCAGCCCGCCCGCCGGCCGCCGCGGCCGCCGCGGTCGAGCGCCTGCTGGCCCGCGTCCGGGGCTCGGAGCCCCATCAGGTGATCGTGGTGCCGACGTTCGCCCCGTTCGCCCAGCTGGCGCCCGTGGCGGGACTCTCCGCCCAGACGGGGGCGCCGATCCTGTTCGCCACCGCGGCGGGGGTCCCGCGGGACACGGCCGCGGTGCTCGAACGCCTCGGCCATCCCTCGATCTACGTCATCGGGGCCGGTCAGCTGCACCACCCGACGATGCAGGCACTGCGCCACTTCGGGAGCGTCACGGCGATCAACGGCACCACCCAGCCGGGCGGCGAAGACCGCACCCCGACGGGCAACGCGATCGCGATCGCCCGCTTCACCGACGGCAGCTTCGGGTGGGGCATCAAAGAACCGGGGCACGGCCTGGTGTTCGCCAACGCCGCCCGCCCGCTGGACGGACCGGCGGCCGCGCTGCTGT
>Ga0335085_10004849_pt1 | contig 21993 bp, 16 predicted proteins | sample Lox_Sample_45_FD_206712 | JGI IMG/M metagenome (GOLD analysis project Ga0335085, IMG submission 206712) | Soil microbial communities from Loxahatchee National Wildlife Refuge, Florida, United States - Lox_Sample_4.5 | ecosystem: Environmental > Terrestrial > Soil > Wetlands | place: USA...
CGAGATCTTCGGTCTCCTATGAGGCACTAAATGCGCTGGGGTAGCGCGCGTTATCCACTAATAGCGCCGACCAATGCGCTCAAGCCGCAATATATTGCCCCTTTGGCCGAGTCAAGCTCGTCTATGGTATTTAAACTGGCACAGTTGCCGCGCTTCGATCCGAGGCTCAGAACGCATTAAACGATTCCCGCTTACCATCGAGCCTCAGCCGAATTGAGCCTCAAAACGGCTCGCGCAACGACGTTGCCGGTGCGGTTCGAGCTACTTCGCCGCCTGCATCCTTTGGGCGCGGCGAAGATCGGCGCTGTCGTTGCGGCCGGCGAGAAAAGCCTTGATGTTGCGCGTCGCCTGGCGCAGGCGCTGGCGGTTTTCCACCAGCGCGATGCGAACAAACCCCTCGCCGTATTCGCCAAAGCCCACACCCGGCGACACCGCGACATTGGCGCGCTCCAAGAGCAGCTTGGAGAAGGCGAGGCTGCCGAGGTTCTTGAAGTCCTCCGGCACCGGCGCCCAGGCAAACATCGTTGCCGCCGGCGCCGGGATGTCCCAGCCCGCCTGTCGCAGCCCGTCGACCAGTACGTCGCGGCGCGCTTTGTAGCGCTCACGGATTTCGGCGATGCAGTCCTGCGGGCCGTTGAGCGCCGCCGTCGCGGCGACCTGGATCGGCGTGAAGGCGCCATAATCGAGATACGACTTCACCCGCGTCAGCGCCGCGATCAGCCGCTGGTTGCCGACCGCAAAGCCGATCCGCCAACCGGCCATCGAATAGGTCTTCGACAGTGACGTAAATTCGACCGCGATTTCCTTGGCGCCCGGCACCTCGAAGATCGAGGGCGGCGGTTTGTCGTCGAAATAAATCTCGGCATAGGCGAGGTCGGAAAGAATCCAGATGTTGTGATGGCGGCAGAAATCGACGATCTCGCCGTAGAAATCGAGATCGACCGTCATCGCGGTCGGGTTTGCCGGAAAATTCAGCACGATCGCCAGCGGCGCCGGGATCGAATGCTTTACCGCCTTTTTCAGCTCGTCGAGAAAATCGACGCCGGGCCCGATCGGCACGTGCCGCACCGCGGCGCCCGCCATGATGAAGCCGAAGGAGTGGATCGGGTAGCTCGGGTTCGGCACGATCACCGTGTCCCCCGGCGCCGTGATCGCCTGCGCGAGATTGGCGAACCCCTCCTTCGAGCCGAGGGTGACGACAATCTCGCGTTCGGGGTCGAGCTCCACATTGAAGCGCCGCGCGTAATAGCCGGCATAGGCGCGGCGCAAACCGGGGATGCCTTTGGACGCCGAATAGCCGTGCGCTTTCGGGTTCTGCGCCGCCTCGATCAGCTTATCGACGATGTGCTTTGGCGTGGCGCCGTCAGGATTGCCCATGCCGAGATCGATCACATCCTGCCCGGCGGCTCGTCCGGTAGCCTTCAGCGCGTTGACTTCAGCGAAGACGTAAGGAGGGAGGCGCTTGATGCGGTAGAATTCCTCGGGCATGGCGATCTTGGCAGTTGGTGAACGGAGTCGGAGAATATACGAGCGGAGGCTCGGGTTTGCGAGACGTGATGTCACCAACGCGAACGGACAGGACCGTCTGCGGCTATTTGGTCGGGGTCGCAGGCGGCGCCGTCTCCGTTCCGGTAATTGCGTACCTTTGGCTGGTCGTCAAACGATCTGTCACGGGAGTGGCTGTTACGTCTCAACCACTGCCGATAACGGGCTGGGTCCTAATCCTGTTCGCCGGGGCGATACTATTTTTGCTTTGGGTTGGCCTCGCGCTGGTGCTTGCCTTGTTTCTGTTTGCCCCCGTGCATTGGATCGCGTGTCGTTGGCAATTAGACACTGGTTGTACTACGGCCTTGCGGGAGCCCTCGCCGGGCTACCTCTTGCCTTTGACTTGGCCGATGGCCTGACGCCGGTTCGGGGTGCGGAACTCTGGCAGGGCTCTCTGCTTACCAGCCCCTTCTTCGCGCTTGGTGGTGCCATCGGCGGCCTTGTTTTTTTGTACGTTGCGGTCCGAGAAACTTTGCAAGAAGGAAACGTTCGATGAGCGAGATCAAGGCCCTGGTGCACGATGTGTTCGGCACGGTCGTCGATTGGCGCGGCGCGGTCACCGCCGACGGCGAAGACCTGGGCCGGCGCAACGGGATAACCGGCGTCGACTGGCAGGACTTCGCCGACCAATGGCGCGGGCTTTACGCGCCGTCGATGAACAAGGTGCGCACCGGCGAACTGCCCTGGACCAATCTCGACGCGCTGCACCGCATGGCTCTCGACCAGTTGCTCGACAAGTTCGGCATCGCCGGCAAGCTGTCGGAAGAAGACAAAACCTGGTTCAACCTGACTTGGCATCGGCTGAAGCCGTGGCCCGATTCGGTGCCGGGGCTCACGCGCATCAAAAAGAAATTCATCATCGCCACGTTGTCCAACGGCACGGTGCGGCTCCTCACCGACATGGCCAAGCATTGCGGCCTGCCCTGGGACACGGTGCTCGGTTCAGATCTCGTCCGCGCCTACAAACCGGACGCGGCGATGTACCAGTCAGCGATCGATTTTCTGGGCAGCGGCGATCCCGGCGCGGTGATGATGACCGCTGCGCACAACAACGACCTTGTCGCCGCGTCAAAGCACGGGATGAAGACCGCCTACGTCAACCGCCCCTACGAGCACGGCGCGAAGCAAAGCCGCGACTTCAAGGCCGAGCACGATTTTACTTACGTCGCCGAGAGCTTCGAGGATCTGGCGACGCAGCTCGGGTGCTGAATCACGCCATCTCTTTTTTCTGGGATCGGTTATTCCCGCGCGGCGTTCATTCCATCGCCGGCTTCCGCGCCGGTGCACTTTCACGCATGGGTGAACGATGGCACAGACAGGTCCGGGGCCGGTCCGCGAGGGGCTGCCGCACCCGCTCGGCGCGACATGGGACGGCAAGAACGGGGTGAATTTCGCCCTGTTCTCGGCGCATGCAACCAAGGTCGAACTCTGCCTCTTCGACGATCAGGGCAAAAAGGAAATCGCCCGTATCGAGTTGCCCGAATTCACCGATGAAATTTGGCACGGTTACGTGCCAGGGGTCGGCCCCGGTTCGATCTACGGCTACCGCGTGCACGGGCCTTACGAGCCCGACGCCGGGCACCGGTTTAACCCCAACAAGCTGCTGCTCGACCCTTACGCGCGCGGCCATTTCGGCGATCTCGAATGGAACCCCGCGCTCTTCGGCTACCGGATGGAAAGCGGCGACGACCTCACCTTCGACGAGCGCGACAGCGCGCCCTTTATGCCCAAATGCGTCGTCGTCGACCCCAATTTCAACTGGAACGGCCATCCCGGTCGGAAAGCTGTGCCGTGGGATAGCACGGTCATCTATGAGACCCATCTGCGCGGCTACACAAAGCTGCACCCGGCAGTGCCAGAGGAGTTGCGCGGCACCTATAAGGGCATCTGCCAGTCCGAGGTGCTCGACTACCTCAAGAGCCTCGGTGTCACATCCGTCGAATTATTGCCGATCCATACCTTTATTCGCGACAGCCACCTGCTGGACAAAGGGCTGACCAACTACTGGGGCTATAATTCGATCGGCTTTTTCGCGCCCGATCCCGGCTATGCCCATGAACGCGAGCAGACGCTGCGCGAATTCAAGGAAATGGTCGCCTGCCTGCACGAGGCCGGCCTCGAGGTACTTCTCGACGTCGTCTACAACCATACCGCCGAGGGCAACGAACTCGGTCCGACACTGTCGTTCAAGGGCATCGACAACGCTTCCTATTACCGGCTGATGCCGGAGCAGCCGCGCTATTTCATCAACGACACCGGGACCGGCAATACGCTCAACCTGAGCCACATCCGGGTCATCCAGATGGTGACCGACAGCCTGCGATACTGGGTCGAAGAAACTCATGTCGACGGGTTCCGGTTCGACCTCGGCACTATCCTCGCGCGCGAGCCCTATGGTTTCGACACGCAAAGCGGATTCTTGAAAGCGTGCTGCCAGGACCCGGTGCTGCGCGCGGTCAAACTGATCGCCGAGCCGTGGGATTGCGGCCCCGGTGGCTACCAGGTCGGCGGCTTCCAGCCCGGCTGGGCCGAGTGGAACGACAAGTACCGCGACACGGTGCGCGATTTCTGGCGCGGCGAGGCGCCCGCCAGCGCCTTGGCGCCGCGGCTCGCCGCTTCGGCGGACTGTTTCAACCATCGCGGCCGCAAGCCGTGGGCGAGCGTCAACTTTATCGCGGCGCATGACGGGTTCACGATCAACGACCTCGTGACCTTCAACGACAAGCACAACGAGGCGAACGGCGAGAACAACAACGACGGCAGCAGCGACAACCGCTCGTGGAATTGCGGGTGGGAAGGCCCGACCGATGACCCCGCGATCAATCGGCTGCGCGAGCGGCAGATCAAGAACATGCTGGCGACGCTGCTGCTGTCCCTCGGCACGCCTATGCTGCTCGCCGGCGACGAGTTCGGCCGCACCCAGCAGGGCAACAACAACGCCTACTGCCAGGACAACGATATCTCCTGGCTCGACTGGGACCTCAAGGACAAGGGCCAAGCGCTGATCGGCTTTGTTCAAAAGCTGACGACGCTGCGCCGACAGTACCCGGTGCTGCGCCGCTCGCGCTTTGTCGACGGCACCGCGAATAGCGTGGGCATCAAGGACGTCACCTGGATCAACGCCGCCGGCACCGAGATGCAGGAAGAGCATTGGGCCGACGGACTGATGCGTTGCTTCGGGATGCTGCTCGACGGCCGCGCCCAGGCGACCGGCATCCGCCGCCCCGGCGAAGACGCGAGCCTGCTGCTCGTCTTCAATGCGCATGACGATGTGGTCGATTTCTCGCTGCCCGAGCCGGCCGGCGGCGGCGACTGGCAACTGCTTATCGACACCAACCTGTCTGATGAAGCGGAGAACGGCGTTTTTCAGCCGGGGAAGACCTACAAGGTCACAGCGCGCTCGCTGCTGCTGTTCGTGCTCTCGCCGACCTGACCGGCATCGCGAGCGACTTATCCGAGCGCTTCTACATACGCCGCGACCTTTTCCCAGCCCGGCGTGGTGAGCAGATCGGGATGGTCGCGCGCTACCTTCAAGGCGATGTTGTGAAACGCCTGAGCGTTCTCCGAATCGCCGAGCATGTTGCCGGTCGCGATCGGCATCTTCATTGCGTCCGCGACCGTGCCGAGCCATGTCACCGTATCCGTCTCGGGGCTGGGCGAGCGCAGGATCGGAGCCGGGGCGAGGATCGTACGAAGCGGCACGAGTTGCGCCTGGCGTGCCGCCACCGCCGGCGAATAATCGGCGCCGCCGCCAAAACGGTCAGCGAGAAATTGCAGGATCGAGGTGTGGTCGAGCGGGCCACTGAAGACCGCGCCGGACGCCACATGCGGCGAGACGACAAAGGCAGGCACCCTCACCCCTGTCGTGGCAAACGGGAACCCGCCGGCGGTCGTGGGTATCGACAGCGGTGGGACATGGTCGAAAAATCCGCCGTGCTCGTCGTAGGTGACGATCATCAGCGTCTTTTCCCAGCGGGTCGGATTGGCAGTCAGGGTTTTGTAGATATCGGCGAGAAACGCCTGCCCCTTCGCCACGCCCGTCGGGGGATGGTCGTCATTGGTGTCGCCGTGCGGCCCATCGGTGTATTCGGGCTCGATAAAGATCACTTGGGGCATCGCCGCCGCGTTATTGCCCCACTCCTCGGCAAACCGGCTGTAGCGGCGAAAACGCCCGCGGCCGCTTGTGGCGGCGGAAAAGCTGAGAGAGGTCGTGATCTCCGGCAGCCATTTCGGCATCAGGCTGAAGAACGGAAAGAAATCGCCGCTTTGATAGGCGCACCAAGTCACCTTGTGGTGGGTCAGCCAGTCATAGACGAGCGGCTGATCGGGCAGGAAGACACGTGCATTGTCGACGATGCTGCTTTCGCCGCTCATGGCCATCAGGCGATTGGGCTGGGTCCCACTCGGCAATGCGGCAAACCAATGGTCGCAGATCACAAAATTGCGGGCGAAGAAGTCGTAAATCGGCACCGTCGCCGCGTCGTAATACCCCATCACCAAGGCCGGGTTCTTCGGCGGCTTGTTCTTCGGCGCAAACTCCACGTAACTCTGGACAAAGCCGCCCATCTGGTTCGGCGCGCCACCGGCGGGCGGCGCATCGATCTGGACGCGGATCGAATTGTGATCATGCGTCGGATCGTCGATCTCCTGCATGTCAGGGCCAAGCCGCTCCAGAGGATAGAGTTTTCCCGACGCGATGTTGGTCAATGGATCGCGCCACGCGGCGTCGTCCTTCAGCCCCTCGACTGCCATCGGCGATGACGTGCTCGCCAGACTCAGATAGCCCATCATGTGATCGAACGAGCGGTTCTCCATCAAGACGATGATGATGGTCTCGATATCGGCAAGAGACATCTTCCCCTCCCTCAGCGCCTGCCTCAGCTTGGCTGACGGTAGCCGATGAGCCCGCCGGTGCTTCTCGGCGGGTGCGCCTTGATCGCTTCTTCGATCGGCTCACAGCCCCAACCAGGGCGGTCGGGCACGGCGAGATAACCGTTTTCGAAGATCGGCTCGTGGCTGAACAATTCCTTGTCCCAGTCCAGCCGATCGACATCGATCTCCATGATCCGCAGATTCGGCACCGCCGCCGCGAAATGCAGGTTCATAAACGAGGCGAGGTGGCCGTAGAAATTATGCGGCGCGATGTTGACCTCGAAGGCCTCCGCAGCCGCGGCGATCTTCATCGATTGCCACACCCCGTTCCACACCGCGTCGACGATCGCGACATCCATCGATTGCGCGCGGAAATAGGGCAGGAACTCGCGCAGCCCTAACAGCGTCTCGCACGATGAGATCGGGTGCGGGCTGTGGCCGCGGATATAGGCCAGCGCCTCGGCGTTATAGCTGTCGATCTCGACCCAGAACATGTCGAAATCGGCGATCTCGCGCAGGATTTTGAGATAGCCCTCGGTCTTGGCGTTGAAGTTGAGATCGAGCAGCAGGTCGATATCCGGCCCGGCGCCGTCGCGGATCGCTTCGAGATGCGTGCGCAGATTGCGCAGCACGCGCTTGTCGACATTAAGCTCGGGATAGAACGGTACGCCGAACCCCGGCCGCCAGCCATGTAGCGGCTTCTGGTCATGCAGGAAGATGTTGGTCTTGAGGCCGGTAAAACCGCGCTCTTTGACCTCGGCGCCGATCTTCCGCACCCCGTCGAGGTCGGTGATCGCCGGCTTGAAGAGATGCGGGTGGTTGATCCGCCAGGTCGCGCAATGCGACCAGTAGACCCGCACCTTGTCGCGCAGCTTGCCGCCCAGCAGCGTATAGCACGGCACGCCAAGGGCCTTGGCCTTGGCGTCGAGCAGCGCGTTCTCGATCGCGCCGATCCCCTCGGCCACGACGCCTCCCGCCGCGGGCCGGGTCGCCGAATAAAGCTCGAAAAAGATGCGGTCATGGTTCATCGCGTCCTGGCCGATGACCTTGGGGCTCAGCCGTTCAATCACCGCCGAGATGCCGGGTGAGCCGAACCCCTCGTCGAATTCGCTCCAGCCGGTGATGCCGTCATCGGTCGACAGCTTCAGGAAATAGTAGTTGCGCCAGCCGGCATCGGCGCGCAGCACCTCAAGCCCCGTGACCTTCATCAGCTTCTCTCCCGCTTAACTTCGCCTTGGCCGGGCTTGACCCGGCCACCCACGTCTTCAAGCCAGCCGTTCGTACAGGTCTTCCGAAAAAGGGTTCTCACGGTGGATCAATTGAACTTTCCACCTGCGCGGCCAGTGCTTCATGTTCATTTCTCGCTGCCGAGCAGACAGTAGCGTTGGATGCTCTTCTGCATAGACGAGCAACTTCAAGTCATAGCGCCGCGTAAAACCATCTGCGACACCTTCGCGATGTTCCCACGCGCGCCGGAACAAATTGACGGTCGACCCGAGATACAGGACGCCGTTCCGTCGATTAGCCATCATGTAGACCCACGCACTCATCCTGCGAGTGTGCTCTCCGGCTCCGTGCTGCGGCAACTGAGACGTGGATGGCCGGGGCAAGCCCGGCCAAGGGGATGGGAAGTTGCACCTGACCGTGCGTGATCTCAAACTGTCGATATGGGTGCGAGGAGGCATCACGGGTGAAGAAAATTGGCCTCATCGTCGTCGATCCGGGGCATTTTCATGCCGCGCTGGCGCAAAAGGAGATGTATCCCAACGTCGCCGAGACGGTGCACGTCTACGCGCCGATCGGCCCTGACCTTGTCGACTACCTGACCCGCATCGCGCGGTTCAATACGCGCGCGGAGGCGCCGACGAGTTGGCGGTTGGAGGTGCATGCCGGCGACGATTTTCTCGACCGCATGGCGGTAGAGGGCGCCGGCGACGCGGCGATCTTCGCCGGCCGCAATGACGAAAAAATCGGCATGATCGCCCGAGCGGTCGAGGCCGGGCTTCATGTGCTCTCCGACAAGCCGATGATCATCCGCCGCGATCAGTTGCCGGCGCTCGCCGCGGTGCTCGACCAAGCTCTGGCCAAGGGCCTCGTGGTCCTTGACATGATGGGCGGGCGCCAGGAGATCACCCGTGCGCTGACCCGCTTGCTGCACAACGACCCCGACATTTTCGGCGAGCAGCTTCCCGGCACGCCAGCCGAGCCCGGCGTCGAAATGACCAGTCTTCACCATTTGATGAAGCTCGTCTCGGGCGTGCCCAACCCGCGCCCGCCCTGGTATTTCGACATCGCGCAGCAGGGCGACGCGCTCGCCGATATCGGCACGCATCTCGTCGATCGCGTCCATACCACGCTGTTCCCTGACACCGCGCTCGATCCCGCTACGGATATCGCGATTGGCGCGGTGCGCCGCTGGCCGACGATGATGGACCTGACACAATTCCGCCAGATGACCGGGGCGATGGACTGGCCATCCTACCTCGCCGGCGCGGTCAGCGGCGGCACGCTCGCGTACCAGTGCAACACGCATCTCGATTACGCGGTTCGCGGTGTTCATGTCGCGCTCGACATGGTCTGGGAGTGGCTGGAGCCCGCGGGTGGCGGCGACACCCATACCGAGATCTGGCGCGGCACCCGCGCCCGCATCGAACTGCGTCACGGGCCGGAAGATGGCTGGCGCCCGCAGCTTTATGTTGTTCCGACGGCCGACATCGCGGCAGCGCTCGAACGGAGCATCGCCGCACTGGCCGAGACGTATCCCGGGCTGCGGGTTGAATCAGGTCGCGGCGAATCGAGAATCACCATCCCCCACGCGTTGCGCATCGGCCACGACGCGCATTTCCGCGAGTTGACCAAAGGCTTTCTCAGCCGCATCGAGAAGGGCGAAGCCATCACCAAAGCCGAGGCGGCGAGCCTCGTCAGCAAATACTACGTCACGACCGCGGCCGAAGCGGCTCGATAGGGTTCAAGACGGCGACGCTACTCCGCAGCTCGGTAACTGAAATAATGCGGCAGCTCGGCCAGCGTCGGGTGCTTTTTGTCCTTCTCCGACAAGACCGGGTCGCGACCGTCAAGCCGCCAATCGATGCCAAGCGCGGGGTCGTTCCAGAGGAGGCCGCGATCGTTCTCCGGCGAGTAGTAGCGGTTGACCTTGTAGATCACCGTCGTGTTGGGCTCGAGCGTGCAGAAACCGTGCGCGAAGCCTTCCGGCACGAGCAATTGGTTGCCCTCGGCGGCGCTCAACACATATGCGACATGCCGGCCGTAATGCGGCGATCCCCACCTGATATCGACCGCGACATCGATAATCGAGCCGGCGATGACGCGGATCAGCTTGGCCTGCGCCATGGGTGGGGTCTGGAAATGCAGCCCGCGCAGCACCCCCACCGGCGCCGACATCGACTGGTTGTCCTGCACGAAATCGATCGTGATTCCGGCGTTGCGCAGCGCGTCCTCGCGATAGACCTCGGAAAAATAGCCGCGCACGTCGCCGTGGCGAACCGGCTGAATCAACTTGACCCCTGGCAACGCGGTGTCGGTGATCTGCATTCGACGGTCCCAATGATATGGCTCCAGCTTGCCGTAGCGCGGCCGGCTGTGCCAGTCTGCCTCGATGCGACCACCAAATTATTACGCCGCTCCCGGGTTTGAGCGCGCCGGGCTGCGGCGCCGTGACGCCGCCTGGATTCGCGCCGCGCTGGGGGATGTCGCGGCGCAATTCGTTCCGGTCTGGCGTAGCCAGAACTTGGTCGTCGAGATTGCCGAGGCGGAGCCGCGCGCCATCGTCCTGGCGAGCGACCATGCGACCGTGCTGCTTGAAGGTGATGCCGACGCGCATCTCGCCGAGGGCCGCGTGGTGTTTCTTGGCGTTGTCGAGGAGCGGCCGCATTTCGCGCTCGACCTGTCGCATGTCGAGGCGCCGCTCGACATGCTCGCCTCGCCTGCGCTCGCGGCAAGTGGCGTTTCCGCCGACAGTGTCCGCTTCGCCGATCTGCGGCAGCTCGCGGGGCGGCTCGCCCGGCCGGAGGGCGCGCTGCTCGCCCTGGCGCGGGCGATGGTGTTCTGGCATCAGCGCCACCGGTTTTGCGGCGTCTGCGGCAGCCCTACGCTTACCGAGGAAGCCGGGCATATGCGGCGCTGCACCAACCCCGATTGCAAGACCATGCATTTCCCGCGCACCGACCCGGCGGTGATCATGCTGGTCAGCGACGGCGAGCGGGCGCTGCTTGGGCGCAACAAGAATTTTCCGCCCGGCATGTATTCGACGCTCGCCGGGTTTGTCGAGCCGGGCGAAAGCCTGGAAGACGCGGTCGCCCGCGAGGTGCGCGAGGAAACCGCGATCGAGGTGTCGTCGGTCGCCTATCACTCGTCTCAGCCCTGGCCGTTTCCGGCCAACATCATGCTCGGCTTTCACGCGCACGCCGCGACGACCGAAATCACCGTCGATTACGGCGAGCTCGAAGACGCCAAATGGTTCGAGCGCGACTGGCTGCTCGCCCACACCGACGACAACAGCTTCCGCCTGCCGCGGCTCGATTCGATCGCCCGGCGCCTGGTCGAAGACTGGCTGCACCGCCGCGCCGGACCGGGGGCGGTCTGAGGCGCACCCGAACCCTACGACATAAAGGACGAGCGGCTGCGGACCAGCGGCATCAGCAGCACGCCGACCACAAACAGCACGCCAAGCATCAGGATCACGTCGTTAAAGGTCAGCACCAGCGCCTCGCGATGAACGGTGGCGGCCAGCACCTTGAGTGCCGCGCGCCCGCCGCCCGCGGCAAAATGCGGGTCGAACCGCTCGGTCTCGACATTAAGAAAATGCTGCACCGCCGGGCGTGCCGGGTTGATGTCCTCGATCAGCCGGTTCCAATGAAAATTCAGGCGGTGGGTCATGATCGTGCCGATCGTCGCGAGGCCGATCGCGCCGCCGAGATCGCGGGTGAGGTTGTAAAGACCGGCGCCGTTTTTCAGCATGTCCGGCCGCAGCGTGCTGAGCGAAATCAGGTTCGCCGGCAGATAGCAGAACATCAGCGCGCAGCCGCGCACGATCTGTGGGATGAGCAGTTCGTTAAAGCTCGACTGATTGGTCAGTGTGGCGGTGAGGTACATCGCCACCGCGAACAGCCCCATGCCGAAACCGAGCATAAGCCGCAGGTCGATCATCCGCGCGATCCGCGCCGTAAACGGTGAAATGACCATCTGCGACAACCCGGTCACGACCACCGTCGTGCCGATCTGGAACGCGCTAAAGCCGCGGATCTGGGCAAGAAACAGCGGGATCACATAAGTCGCGCCGTAAAGCCCGGTGCCAATGACAAAAGTGTAGAAGGTGCCGAGGGCGAAATTGCGGTTGCGGAAGGTCCGCAGATCGACGATCGGCTGGTGATAGGTAAAGACGCGCCAGAAAAACAGCGTTCCGGCGATCGATGAGACGATCGCCGCCGCACGGATCGTATCGTCGTCGAGCCAGTCCCAGCGCGGCCCCTCTTCGAGCGCGTATTCGAGGCCGCCGAGAAACAGCGCCATCAGGATCAGCCCGGCGATATCGAAGTTGCGCAACAGCGAAAAGTCCGGCTTGTCGACATCGATCAAGTACCAGACCGCGAAAGCGACCATGATCCCCGGCACGATGTTGACGAGGAACAGCCAATGCCACGACATCGTATCGGTCAGATAGCCGCCGATCGTCGGGCCGAGCGTCGACGACAGGTTGAGGATGAGCGAGATCAGCACCATGATCTTGCCGAGCTGCGGCTGGCGGAACTTGGTGTAAACCACCGGAAACACCAGCGGCGTGAGCGTGCCGCCACAGGCACCCTGTAGTGCCCGGTAGACGATCATCTGGCCAAGGCTTGTCGCCGTCGCGCACAGCACGCTCGCCCCGGTAAAGCCGAGCGCGGCCGTGACGAACACGATGCGCGTCGACAGCAGCCGCGACAGGCTGCCAGACAGCGGCACCATCACGACATCGGCGATCAGATAGGCGGTCTGCAGCCAACTGATCTCGTCAGGGCTGGCCGACAGCCCGCCTTGAATCTGGGTCAATGAGCTGGTGACGATCTGCACGTCCATGATCGCCATGAACTGGCCGCAGACCATCGCCAGCACGCCGAGCCAATCGCGCAGCGTCGGCGGCGGTAGCGCCGCTGCAGCCTGCGCCGCGTGGCTCGCGGCCGGCGGCGGTGCGGGTGGCGGCGGTGGGGTAGCCGGACGCGGGGTCTTGACCCGCCCAAACGACGGCGACAGGAGAGTCATTTGCCCCTCCAATCGTCATTCCCGCGAAAGCGGGAATCCAGGGCAAGCGATCGAACGGTTGCCCCTGGCCCCCCGCCGGGGCCTGTCCTCGGGCCGCGCGGAGCGCGGACCCGTGGGCGGGGGTGACGAATGAGGGGAGGTGCGGATGGCGACAACTTAACGGCTCTGCGCCGGCTTGGCTTCCGCCGCGCCGACGATTGCGCCGTCGGCGGTCGCCTCGCCCTTGGCGCGGGTATCGACGGTCACCTCGACCGAAAGCCCCGGCCGCAGCAGGTTGGCGAGCGGGCCGTCCGGCGGCACGGCAATGCGCACCGGCACGCGCTGCACAACCTTGGTGAAATTACCGGTCGCGTTGTCGGGTGGCAGCAGCGAAAACTGCGCGCCACTGGCCGGGGCAAAGCTCTCGATGCGGCCTTCGATGACCCGGTCGGGATAGGCATCGACCAATATCTGCGCCATTTGACCCGGCCGCATATGGGTCAGTTGCGTCTCCTTGAAATTCGCCGTGATGTAGACATTGGGCAGCGGCACCAGCGACATCAGCTGCGTCCCGGGCTTGACGTATTGACCGACCTGCCCGGCGCGGTTGCCGACGATGCCGGCGACCGGGGCGCGGATAACCGTGTTGTCGAGGTCGTTCTGTGCCAGGCGCAGCGCAGCGCGGGCCTGGTCGCGCTTCGCCTGCGCCTCGTGTTTTTGCGCCCTGATCACAGCAAGCTCTTCGCGTTCGGCTTCGAGCTCGGCCTTGGCGCGCTGCACGGCTGCCGCTGCTTTGGTCGCATCGGCCTCGGCAGTCTCGAAACGCTGCCTGGTCGCGACCTCGCTCGTCATCAGCGAGACATAACGCTTCTGGTCGAGATCGGCGCGGTTGAGCTCTGCTTTGGCCGCTTCCACCATGGCCGCCGCCTGGTTGATCATCGCGATCTGGTGATCGTGCCGCGTTTCGAACGTTGCGACGCTGGCGACCTCGGCGTCGACCGCTGCCTGGGCTTGGGCCACGCGCGCGGCAAAGTCGCTGTCGTCGATCACGAACAGCACCTCGCCAGCCTTGACGCGCTGGTTGTCGGCGACCCGTACTTCCTTGATGTAGCCTTCGATTTTCGGGCTGATCAGCGTGATGTCGCTTTGCACGTAGGCGTCGTCGGTGGATTCCTGGAAGCGCCATTCGCGCCACCATTGCCAGCCCGCATACGCGCCTGCCGCCAACAACAAGACCGGCAGCAGCACCAACAGTTTTTTACGCATAAGACGCTAGGCCGCTTCCACCCACCATTTGAACTGAACCGTTCAGTTCAGTGTTGCCGCAACATGGAAGCGGGAGTACATCCTGTCAAGGATGAACGCGACAAGTGAGCGCATAGCTGCCGCGACGGCGACGAGCGGGAAGGCCGAAAGCATTTTGGCCGCCGCGCGGCGCATGTTCCTCGCCAGCGGGTTCGGCGCGGTCAGCATGGATGCGATCGCGCGCGAGGCCGGCGCCTCGAAGGCGACGCTCTACGCCTATTTTGCCAGCAAGGAAGAGCTGTTCGGCGCGGTCGTTGCGGGCGAGGGCGAGCGCTATTTCCGCGGCTTCTCCGCCAGCGAGCTCGACCCCGGCGAGGTCGAGGCATCGCTGATGGATATCGCGCGGCGCTTTCTCGAACTCGTGCTGTCGCCGGACGCGATCGCCGTCAACCGCATCACGATCGCCGAGGCGGTACGGTTTCCGCAATTGGGCGAGGTATTCTGGCGCGCCGGACCTGAGCGCACCCGCGCCCAGATCGAGGCGTTTCTGCGCCGCGCCGACGCGGCCGGCACGCTGCGTGTCGCCGACCCGCGGCTCGCCGCCGAGCAGTTCATCGCGCTGCTGCGCGGCGACCGCCACCTGCGTCAATTGCTGCGCCTCGATCCGCCGGTCGCGCCGGTGGAGCTGTCGGCCGCGGTACGCGGCGCCGTCGGGACGTTTCTGCTGGCGTTTGGAACGTAGCGAACAAATAAAGGCGTTATGGCGGATCGCCGGTTCGACCGTGGCGAAGAGATCGCCGACCTCGGCTCGAAACGAGGGGTCGAAGCAGGATGGCCAGCCGTCCTTCGCTGACGCGCCGTTCTACAGCAAGGTCGCGTCGATGGTGGACATTAGCTGCGAGCAACGGCGCAAGCGGCGTGATGCTGTTAGCGCGGCTCGCGCCACCTACGTTCCCGCACGGGTTGTTGTTATCTGGCGCTGTTTACGTCCCAGTGGGCGGCACAAATTTGCTGTTGACGGCAACGAGGACGTGGTCGATTTCCGTTTTGTCAGTCGCCAACGGTAACAGAGTGCAGCGGTAGAGGATGGTACCGCCGTCGCGGGCGCTCCCGCCTTCGTCGACGATGCAATCGCGCAGTGACAGTACATTGTGCAGGCGCGCGGTGATGACGCTGATCAGCGAATCTCCCGGGACGTCAGCGAGCGAGAGCGCTTGCCATTGCCACTGCGGGTGCGCCAAAAGATGTTCGCCAATCGCGATCAGGCGTGAGGATTCAATCGGGAACCCGATCGCGATCAACATGCAGTCTTTCCAGTCGTCGCCGATCACCCACGGATCGATGTCATCGATTGACGGAAATAGCCCGTCCCGCACGGCCTCGCGCCAGCGCTGTCGCAGGCGGTTGACCAACCGGCGCTCGGCAACGGATGGGTCGACCGGGTCCTCGCCGATTGCTGCCGCAGCTCCAGAATATGCGCTCAAACTCTGATCCTCTAAATTGCTAGGGATCGTTCGGACGAACGTGGAATAGATTAAGGTTACAGCGGTGACGATTTAGTTACCGCGAAACAGCCACGGGTCGCGCCCGTTAGAAAAGGCGTCGACCAAGGTCAAACACCGGATCAGCGCGCTTGGGCCTACAGGATTTTAGGTCTAGACGCCGGCGATCTCACCCGAGATCACCTTGCCGTCGCACTCGGTCACCTTCGCGGCATCTCCATTCGTCGCGTTTTCGACGGGAGCGAACGATCGCGTTAGGTCCGGATGCAGCGATTCGCCTCAGCGCCGTTCAACAACTGCCGGTGGCCATTTGCGCGCATCATCGAGAACCATCTACTCCGGCCCCAAGCCTAATTTTTGACTAGGCATGCTAAGTGGGTTGACAAATGTTCCTATTTCGTTCCATAATGACGCCGCTATTTGAACGTCCAAACCGGAGCTTGAAAGGCTGGCTGTTCGTCCACGCGGACAAGGTCCAAGAACGTCGAGCGCGCTGCTGGGGTCATAACGATAAGAACGCCCCTGAATCCCGCTCACCCGCGAGGCGTCCATGTTGGCTTTGCAAACCGGAAGTAGGCAGTGAATATGGTTGGCTTTCGGCGATGGCCGAAGCGCATCATCGCGGGCGGAGCGAGGCTGGCTCCTACGCCGCGGCGGCGGTCGGCTTGCGGGCCGGCGCCGTCGGCAGGCTGCTTTCCTCGTCGACCGCGATAAGCGCGCGGTCGCTGTAAGGCGTGGTGTCGCGTTCGACCTTTTTGCGCAGCCGGTGCAGGAACAGGTAGTAGCGCACCAGCCGCACATGCGTCGTGACGATCTCGCCGAACCGGCGCGGGTAGAACAGCAGCGGATTTTCCAGCTTTAGGCCTGTTCGCCGCTGACGCCGCACCTTGCGGCGGAAGAACCCACCCTGCAGCGGATGCACCTTCTCCTGCATAAAGGTGAAGTAGAACTGCAGCACGTGGTTGACGAGCCGCACCGGCTTGATGCCGCTCGCCTTGGCGCGGCGAAACATGCGCTCGATATGCTCGGGCGAGTAGTACAGCTCGAATGCAGCGCGGTAGGTCGCCTGCCAGTCGGCGGCGCTCATCTTCGAATGGCCGGTGGTAACGTGTTCGAGGTCGTATTTGTTCATATCGGGGTCCATCCACACCCCATTCTTTGAGAGCTGCTGATGGTCGGCCGAACCCGGCAGCGGCGTCAGGATGAAGAACTCCAGCAGATCGACCGACAATTCCTCCTGTACCGTCTTGATATCGCGGGCGAGCCGCTCCGGCGTGTCGTTCGGGAAGCCGAGAATATAGCCGGCGTAGGTGATGACGCCGCGCTCGCGCCAGGCGAGGAACAGGTTGCGGTATTCATGCACCCGGTTCTGCTTTTTCTTGGCCGAGAGCAGATTGTCGGGGTTGATGTTTTCCAGCCCGATAAACACGCGTGTACAGCCGGCGCGCGCTGCCTTTTCGACAAAATTCGGGATGCGATGACACAGCGTATCGACCTGGATGATGAACTGAAGGGTCAGCCCATCCTTCTCGCGCATCTGGATCAGGCGGTCGAAGATCGCCTCCCAATTGCGGTTGCGCGCGAAATTGTCGTCGGTGATAAAAAAGCGGAAAACACCCTGAGCGAGGTTGGCGCGCACGAGCGTCTCGACATCGTCGGCGTCACGCCATCGCGATTTGCGACCCTGGACATTGATGATCGTGCAGAAGCTGCACTGGAACGGGCATCCGCGCCCGGCGTCGAAGGCGCCCAGCGTCTGGCTGTAGCGCTTGAGGATCTCGACCGGCAGAAACGGCGTCACCTGGCCTTGCAGGCCGGGCAGATCGTCCATGAAATTGTAGATCGGCTTGAGTGCATCGGCGAACGCATCGCGGAAGACATCGCCAAGCCGTCCCTCGGCCTCGCCGGCGAACAGCGCCACGCCAATGTCGCGCATCGCCCGGATGTCCGCCGGCAGCTCGGGAAGCATCGACAGGCAGCCGGAGATGTGAAAACCGCCCGCCGCAACCGCTATGCCCTGGGCGCGGAATTGCTCGGCGATCGCCATCGCCCGCGGGAACTGGTTCGACTGCACGCCGACCAGGCAGACCAGCCCGCCATCGGCCGCGTTGATGCGCCGCGCGATCTTTTTTACCGGGATGACGGTGTGGCACTCGTCATAAGCGTTGATTTCGATATCGACATCATCGCCCAGCACCTTGCGGGTCGCGGCGTCCTGCGCAATCGCGTACAGGCAGGCGAGCGAGTTCGACGGAACCCAGGATTTCGCCCACTGGATCACATAGCCGTCGTCGTCGTAGTGCGACGGCTTGATCAGCTCGACAACAAAGCGGCGCTGCCCCATGGGCAGAAAATCTACCTGTCGCCTCCGACCTTAGAAAGCGATTAAATCGGGCGATGGCGGCACAGGAAAAGCAGATCGGGCGCCCGGTGCGCCGCTTTGAGGATGCGCGCTTCCTGCGCGGGCAGGGCCGGTTTGTCGAGGACATCGACGCACCGGGGCAGTTGCAGGCGGTCGTACTGCGTTCGCCGCACGGCCACGCCGAGATTGCCGCCATCGATACGGCGGCGGCACGGGCGCTGGCGGGAGTGCATGGTGTCTATACCGCCGCCGACCTGGCGGCCGACGGAATCGGGCCGCTTCCCTGCATCGCCCAGGTCGCGACGGTCGGTCCGATGGTCGTGCCGCCGCGTTTCGCGTTGGCCAGCGATCACGTGCGCCATGTCGGCGATCCGGTGGCGTTTGTCGTGGCCGGGACGCGCGACATCGCACGCGATGCCGCCGAACTCGTTGCAGTCGATTACCGCGTCCTGCCGGCTGTCGTTGACGGGCCGGCTGCGCTGGAGCCTAAAGCGCCGCTGCTGTGGGACGAAGCGCCGGGCAATCTTTCTTATCGCTTCGAGCGCGGCGACAAGGCCGCAGTCGATGCGGCGATGGCCGGCGCCGCGCATGTGATCGAGATCGAGCTGGTCAACAATCGGCTCGTCGTCGCACCGGTCGAGCCGCGCGCGGCGATCGGGCAATACGACGCCGCAGCTGACAGCTTCGACCTGGAACTGACGGGTATGGGCGTGCAAAGCCTGCGCGCGCAGCTCGCCGAGTCGGTGTTCCATATGCCCGCCGAGCGCATCCGGGTGCATGCGCCCGATGTCGGCGGCGGGTTCGGGATGAAGAATTTTCTCTATCCCGAATGGGTGCTGGTGCTGTTTGCGGCGCGCAAGCTCGGCCGGCCGGTCAAATGGGTCGGCGAGCGCGGCGAGGATTTTGTCTCCTCCGCCCAGGGACGCGATAACCACACCAAAGGCCGCTTGGCGCTCGCCACCGATGGCAGGTTTCTCGCGCTGGAAAGCGACACTGTTGCGAATCTAGGCGCCTATCTCTCGACCAACGGGCCGGGCAGCTCGACCAACGCGCCGTCGACCGCGATGGGCGGCGGCTATGACATCCCGGCCATCTTCATGCGGGCGCTGGGCGTCTTTACCAACACGGTGCCGATCGACGCCTATCGCGGCGCCGGCAAGCCGGAAGCCAATTACCTCATCGAACGCCTGGTCGAATTGGCCGCGCGCCGGCTCGGCATCGATGCCGTCGAACTGCGCCGGCGGAACCTGATCAGCCGATTCCCCTATCAAAAGGCGCTCGGCACGACGGTCGACAGTGGGAGGTTCGTGGCGAATCTTGATGCGGCCGCGATGCGTGCCCGCGCGGTGCCGAGACCTGCGGCATCCGGGAAACTGCGCGGGTTCGGCATCGCCTGTTTTCTCGAAACCGCGCGCGGTACGCCCAATGAAGGCGCCGAAATCCGCTTTGAGGCCGACGGCGCGGTGTCGCTGCTGCTCGGCACGCAGTCAAACGGCCAGGGGCACGAGACCAGCTATCCGCAAATCGCCGCCGACCTGCTCGGCCTGCCGATCGAGACCTTCCGCTATGTCCAGGCCGACACGCGCGAAATTCCGCGCGGCAACGGGCATGGCGGCGCGCGCTCGATGCATCAAGGCGGGTTCGCGCTGTACCGCGCGGCGGAGATGGTTGTGGCGAAGGGCCGTGCCGCCGCGGCCGGGCTGCTGCAGGCCGACGCCGCGGAGGTTGATTTCGCGGACGGACGGTTTGTTGTCGCCGGCAGCGGCCGTGACATCGACCTGCTCGCGGTCGCGCGCGCCGCGGCCGACCCGGCGAACCTGCCGGAGGGCGTCGCGCCCGGTCTCGGCGCCCGTGTCTGGAACGAATGCGACCTCATCACCTTCCCCAACGGAACGCATGTCGCCGAGGTCGCAATCGACCCGGAAACCGGGCTGGTGACCCTCGAACGCTATTTCGCGATCGACGATTACGGCCGGGTGATCAACCCGATGCTCACCAAGGGGCAGGTGCAAGGCGGTGTCGCGCAGGGCATCGGCCAGGCGATGCTGGAGCACACGGTCTACGATCCCCATTCGGGCCAGTTGCTGAGCGGCTCGCTGCTCGACTACGCGTTGCCGCGCGCCGATGACCTGCCCGATCTCGACATCGAACTTGCCGGGCAGCCGACCGCCGCCAACCCGCTTGGCGTGAAGGGTTCGGGCCAGGCCGGCGCGATCGCCGCGCCGCAGACCATCATCTGCGCCGTCCTCGACGCGCTGGCGCCACTCGGCATCGAGCATATCGACATGCCGGTGACGCCCGAGCGCGTCTGGCGGCTGATCAAGGCTGCCACGCGGTGACGGTCGCGCGCGACAACATCGCTTCGCTGACCGGGCTGCGATTTGTCGCCGCGTTCATGATCGTTTTTGGCCATGCCTATACACCGTGGCTCGAAATCACGGCGATCGGCATGCCGCTGTTTTTCACGCTGAGCGGTTTCATCATTCACTATGTCTATGCTGAAACTTTCGAAAGAGGCTGGCGGCGCGCGACCGCGGAATTCGCCATTGCCCGGTTTTCCCGCCTCTACCCGCTGTATTTCTTTTTGCTGATGTATCTGCTCGTGCGTACTCCAATGGGGCCGACGCTAGAGCATGCGCAAAATCTTCCCGCGCTGATGGGATACTTGTTTATTTGCTGGACGTGGTGGCCGTTTCTCGTCGACCACCACACGTTGTTGGATTGGATTTATCACATCTCTTGGTCAGTACCGACCGAGATCTTTTTTTATATTTGTTATGCCTTGTTCCTCTACCGCCTGGCGCGCATTCGCAGCGTCAAGAGCTGCCTGATCGCGTTGGCGCTGTTTTGTGTCGCGGCCTACGCGGTCTTCTTTGCGCTGTTCATCACGCGCGATATCTGGGAGCCGGCGGCGTTGCGCGCCGTCCCGGACTACGTCTCGCGCGACGATGACTTCAACGCGTCGTTCTACCGTTGGCTGTTGTATGTCTCGCCTTATTGCCGGTTGCCCGAATTCATTGGTGGCGTGCTCACCTGTCAACTCTTCCGGCTGAGCCGGCGCCAGGACAGCCTCATCGAACGCGTATCGCCGGCAACGCTAGGCACTGTCGGCCTCGCGGTCATGGCGGTGCTCTACGCGCAGTTCCGCTGGTTCGGCGAAAACGACCCGTGGAAAGCCACCGACCATTTCACCTACGGCGCGTTTATCGTCAATCTGCACATGAATTTTTTGTTCGCGCCGTGTTGCTACCTGCTGATCTTCTCGCTTGCTTGCGGCGGCTGGCGCTTGGCGCGGGTGCTGTCGAGCCGGCCCGCGCAATTCCTCGGCGATATCAGCTACTCGACCTATCTGTCGCATCCGCAGGTGATGCTCAAGCTGCAGCAACTCGGGTTCGAGTCGTTGGGCACCGCGCCCTATCTGGCAGTGTTGCTGGCCGCTGTTTATGCCATCTCCTGGGGCCTCTATTCGGTGATCGAGATGCCGGCAAAGCGCAGCCTGCGCTTTCTCTTCGATATGTGGGTGCCGCGCCGGCCGGCGCTGTCGGCGAGCGAGCAGGCCTAGCGGCGTGCGAGCTCCGAAAGCTTCGCGAGACAGGCGGTGCGGTCGGCGATGAAGTCATTCTCTTCCCACCAGTCGCGAACCGCGTCGAGCAAATGGCCAACTTCCGGTCCCGGCGCGAAGCCGAGCGCCGTCACGTCGTCGCCGCCCAGCGGGAAGATCGGGATCTTCCAGGTCTCGGCCAGTTCGAGCCACCGGCACAGCGCCGCGGGTTTTAGTTTTCCGTCGGCGGCAAGCAGCAGCAGCAGATCGCCGTAGCGCTCCTGCCCACAGCGGTAGAGCGCTAGTCGTTGCCCCTTGGCGTCGGCATTTGCGGCGAGCGGCCAGGGCGATGCGATCCCGATGAGCCGCTTCGCCTCTGCCCCCGACAGCCGCAGCCGAGCGCTGACGGCTTTGGCGCTGGCCCGATCGGCCTCGATCAGCGCGGCAAGGCGCATGATTACGTCATCCGCGGCGGCAAGCGGCAGCAGCGCGCTCAGCCGGTCGAGCCGCGTTGCCTCCGGCAGGATCGCGCGGAGCACCCCGTCATCGCGCATCATCGCGAGCACGCGGACCGGGTCCGGACCGCCGAGCAGCCGCAGCAATTCCTTGGCGACGCGCTCGGCCGATAGTGTCGCAAGCTTCCCGACGGCGTCGCGGCAGGCGGCGCGGGCCGCAGCGTCGCCCTCCCC
>Ga0335085_10004850_pt1 | contig 21991 bp, 14 predicted proteins | sample Lox_Sample_45_FD_206712 | JGI IMG/M metagenome (GOLD analysis project Ga0335085, IMG submission 206712) | Soil microbial communities from Loxahatchee National Wildlife Refuge, Florida, United States - Lox_Sample_4.5 | ecosystem: Environmental > Terrestrial > Soil > Wetlands | place: USA...
ACACGTTTAACAACGTAACACTTTCTGGAGATGCTTCCATCGGAGGAAATAATACCTATAACAATCTGACATTAACCGCAGGCAAAACCTATACCTTTTATAACGGAGATACACATACCTTTAATGGAGCACTAAATGCAAGCGGAACCTGTTCAGCGCCTACCAATATATTTTGTACAAGTGGCTATTGCACTTTTTCTAAAGCAAGCGGTGCCCTTATAGAAGATTATGTTCGCATGCAAAGTATACATGCTACCGGTGGTGCATCATTTACAGCAACCAATGTAACAGATTTTGGAGGCAATACCGGGTGGACTTTAAATTTACCAACTCCTCAAACTTTATATTGGATTGGCAATACAGGAAACTGGAGTGATGCTAATCACTGGTCAACTTCAAGTGGAGGAAGCAGTAGCAATTGCATACCGAGCATTTATGATAATGTTGTGTTTGATGCCAATTCCTTTTCAGGTGGGGGGCAGATAGTGACCATTGATAAACTTGCTTATTGCAAAAATATCGATTGGGCAAATGCGTCCAACACTCCAACCTTTACCGGGAGTCAGGAGTTAGATGTGTATGGTTCACTGACCTTATCTTCTGCGATGAACCTGAACTTTACCGGACCTATTTATTTTAAATCCAACAATCCGGGAAATACCATTACCACTGCCGGATTGACTATTCAATCCCCAATTTATTTTGATGGCTTAGGCGGAGAATGGACGCTGCAGGATGACTTTACCGCAACTGGTCAATACATTAATTTGAATAATGGCAGCTTGAATACCAATGGGCAGTATGTAAAAGCATATTATCTCCATGCAACCAGCAACAGTACTTCGAGAAGTTTAACACTTGGATCATCCACTATTGAAGTGAGTGCAGGGGGTTATTATACTGGAATTGATTTAACAGGTAATAACTTAACGGTAAATGCAGGCACTTCTCTTTTAAAACTTACCGGAACTTACCAAGTCCTTTGCTATTTAGGACCTTTTGATTTTTATGATATTCAATTTACAGGCACTAACACGGGAGGAACATATCTTGAAGCTGCAGGCAACCCTACTTCCCTGCACGATGTCACCTTCGATGGCGATGGTGATTTGTATGTTGGCACTTGCACCTTACATGATGTATCTATTGGAGGAATTGGAAGCATATCAGGCACCTACACGTTTAACAACGTAACACTTTCTGGAGATGCTTCCATCGGAGGAAATAATACCTATAACAATCTGACATTAACCGCAGGCAAAACCTATACCTTTTATAACGGAGATACACATACCTTTAATGGTAATTTAAATGCGACCGGAACGGCGGCATTATACATAACATTAAATACGGGTTCAGGAAATACAACATTTTCAAAAAGCAGTGGCTCTATTTGCACCGATTACATTATCATGAACAACATTCATTCAAGTGGAGGAGCAACATTTGATGCCGGCATACATAGCGTTGATCAGGGAAACAATACTGGATGGAACTTCATCAATTGCGTTGGCAATCCACCGGCTGCTGCCTTCACTGCAGCGCCAGTAAGTGGAATCATGCCACTTGTAGTTCAATACACCGATGAAAGCACATTCAATCCAACTTCATGGAATTGGTCATTCCCCGGTGGTTCTCCATCGTCGTCAACATATCAAAATCCTACCGTGGTTTACTTTAATACCGGAATCTTTTCGGCGACTCTCACTGCGTCGAATGCCTATGGTGACAACACTACCACACAAACTGATTATATCACCGTCAGCAACAATGTTGTCGCTGGTATTTATGTCGCAGACAATGTTCACTTTGGTAATGTACTACTGAACAATTCAGTTACGTTTCCCCTAGAAGTGACAAACAATAGTTCAACGATTGTAACTATTTCTTCTCTCTCACTCCCTGATGGATTTAGTTACAACTTGCCTTATTCAGGCAACTACATTCTACCTAATCACAGCATATCGGTGACAATTAAATTCAGCCCAACTATTGCTCAATTATATTCAGGAATTGGCACGATTCATTCGGATGCTGTTAATGATCCGGTTTCATTTCAGATTTCGGGAACAGGCGTTTCTACATCGGTTAGTTGGATCGGGGTCTATAATAAGCCCGTCAACGACCCTAACATACCCGGACTAGCGCTTCTTTCATCAAATAACGTTGACGCCATAACCATTGCCCCTGTGGCTCTTTGTGCGGATGGTTCAAAGGCAACAATTTTCAAATACTACAACGGAGATCCCTCTGTGACGACCTCAAACATTCGCTTTCGAGTTAAAAGCGATCCCTATATTTCAAATCCTGATTTTTCCGGCAGATTCTATAGCAGTGATTACACATTTCCATTAGGCGACAGTGTTGTAGCAAAGTTTACTCATCCGACATACATGAATCTGAATTCACTTTACAGACGTGACACTATCCAGGTAATTGATAATGCCTCACAGGCGGTGCTTTACGAGCATCCTATAATTGTTTATCGCGCTCCCATTTTGATGGTTCATGGTCTTTGGGGCGCACCTTCAACTTTTGACGATATGAAGACCTACCTAATAAATACGGGAAAATATACTAGCATTTTGCTATTTACCGTAAACTATGAAAGTACCAATGAAAGCTCATTTTATGATAATGACTGGAATGAAAGAGTCATCTCGAAATACCTCGATCAAACATTAAATTCGTTAAGAGCATATAAAATATCTGCCGGAAAGGTTGATATAGTGGCTCATAGTATGGGAGGAATTTTAACGAGATTATATCTTCAACACGTTGATTGTGGTTTAGGCCAAACTGACCATTGCTTCAGAAGTGATATACATAAAATGATTACTTATAATACTCCTCATTCTGGAACTCAAATGGCAAACTACATATTATCAAACGCCGGAGGTGCCGACTTAGCTAGATTGGCAGTTGGCGTAAGTCAGAATGATCAAGGGGCGGTAAACGATTTAAAATGTAATAGTAGTGCTATTTGGGATGATCTTAATGGGTCGAATTTAAATCATCATATTGTACCATGCCATTCCATATCCTCATATGAATCAAATCCGAGCATTGCTTCAGGATGCGATTTTGAAGGCGCTCTCCTGTATATAGCAGGTTATGCCTATTCGCTTTTAGGTGGTCCTACTGCGCTTCTAAATGATGTATTTCAAGGAGAATACAATGATCTCATTGTCCCTTTAAGTTCTGAGAATGGTGGACTTAGTAATTACACTTCCTCCGATTTTGTTGCACATACTTGCTCGCCAAAGGATGATCTTACTTTAATTCCTTTGCCGTATCTACTTGACGAAAATCCAAATACAAATCCTGATTTTACCGATAATGCTTCTGGATATGATCCTCCAGTTCTTACTTCAATCTTTTTTAAGCCGGTAGCCGATCTAAGAGGCGGCGGAGAAGTGAATATTGTTAGCCCAAGTGCTGGCACTCAATTTTCAAATGGAGAAACCATCCCAATCATCGTTGAAAGCACTGGAAGTGTGAATCATTTACTCATCAGTGCGGGTAATGTGAATTCAGGCATATCGATTCTCGATACAATGGCAAATTCGGCAACATTCAATTATATGGTACCAAATAACTTTTCAGGTGATCTGCATATTCTTGCAATTGGCTTCGATACGACAGTAGGTTTTATAGCACTTGATTCTCTTACACTATACTCAACACCTCCGGTTGTTGACAGTATATTTTTTGATGAGGCAGACTTATTTGTTCCAATAAATCAATCACTGGAAATATCGTTACGTGGTCTACTTCCAGATTCCTCTCTGATTGATATAACGTCTAACGATAGCTCTCAATATCTCATTTCAGATACAACCATATTCACTTTCAATAAAAATTCAGGACTGGTTTTCGGCATTGATACCGGAATAGCATATTTGGAGGCACATTACATGAATTTGTACGCTTACCTCCTAGTGCATGTATATCCTGAGGACACTGAAATAGCAACTGGCTTAAACCCAGCCTTGCCAAATCCTGAAATAGACCAAAACGATTGCGCTCTTTTCCCAAACCTGACAAGTTCTGATTTCAGAATTCAATGCAAGGAGTTTCATTCGGGGACACTTTCTGTATACAACTCAATTGGCCAGGACATTTTTCAGGAGAAACTAACAAGTAATGTAAGCATGGTTGATATCTCTGATTTTTCTCAAGGTATCTACCTTGTGAAGATAATTGATGATGATGGTCAAATAAGATTTAGTGGTAAAATAGTGAAGGAATAAAGTGACACAACTTACTCTTGATTTAGGAACGTCATTATTTCAATTAAAACATCCAACTCTACGCAATTGCTTGATTCAGAAATCTCACAATTAAAAACACAAACAATGAAATCAATCTGGTTGATCTGGTTCCTATTATTCTTTTTCTTCACTCTCCAGTCCTTTGCTCAATGCTTTGATTGGGGAGCAGAATTTGGCGATCAAAATTTTGTTTCAGTAGTCGCTGACGAAAATAATAATGTTTATGCAAGTGGCTCATACGACTCTACATCCCTGTTTGGAACTCAAACCCTGTCAACTTTACCTTATGCGAATGGGATCTTTTTGACAAAATATGATGCTAATTCAAATTTTATGTGGGCGAAGAACATCTGTTTGGGCGATGCCTTTTTCTATCTCAAAAGTTTGGCAATTTCGGGCAATTCTCTTTATATTACCGGGGGATGCTCAAGCGGTCTCACGATAAATGGAGTTAGCTACCCAGGAAATTCAATATATTTAATTAAAACAGATTTTGATGGAACAATTATATGGTCAAGGGCATACCCTAGCAATACTGGCTCAGGCAGTAACCAAGGCTTAGCGCTTATTTCTGATAATCAAAACGGCATTTTTCTTACCGGACGATTCAGAGATTCTGTCAATTTCGATAACTATCATTTATATGCCAATGGCGGACAGAGAATGTTTCTGACTCGCATTAATTCATCTGGCAGTGTATTGTGGGCCATTCAGGCTGCAAATACAGCATTTTCGGGCGGTACCTCAAGCAGAGGTGCATGCGTGAATGTTTCAGCGAATGGGAATGTTATTGTCGGAGGATTTTATACAGATTCTTTAAGATTTGGAAACCACTTGGCCCCCGGGCCATTCGCTGATTATAAATCTTACATTGCTGCTTTTGACAGCAATGGAAATAATATTTGGATAAATGCCGGTATTGATGATCCCTCAATGATTAATCCTTCAAATTTTGCGAATACTTACGGCGTAATTACTGACGCAAGCAATAATATTTATGCAGCAATTTCAAATGAAGGTGATTCTCTTAGAATTGGGAGTATCGAAATTACAAAAAATATTGTATTAGTCAAGTATGATCAGTCCGGCAATGTCATATGGGTTTCTCAGCAAGGGCATACCAATCCATTTTATGTGAGCGAATGGGGACCAGGAATTTTAACTGATGCAGCAGGAAACATTTATAATTCAGGACAGGTTTGGGATTCTGCATATTTTGATCAGAACATGATTTTAACCAATGGGTCAATTTCTACTTTTATTGCTAAATATAATTCGAGTGGTACTCTCGAGAATCTTTTAATTTCGTCTGGTGCAGGCAGTCCCTATCATTACCAATCGTGTATAGATAATTCAGATAATATTTATATTGGAGGTCTATTATATGGAAGTGAAGAAACAATCTCATCGATTACTACTGCAAATCCTGATACGAGCCATGCCGTTTCATTTATTTGGAAACTTTGCAATTCGGATTTTTCAGGTATAGAAAATTTACAGACGAAAAATGTAATGCTTATTTTTCCCAATCCTGCAACTGATTGGTTAATTGTTAAATTTGATGGTAATGTTTCAATCGTTTCTCTTGAAGGCCATGTTATGATAAAGGAGAATAATCATCAGCAAGATCAAAGTATAGATGTTTCTCATTTTCCGAATGGTATTTATCTATGTTATGCAGGTAATAAATGCTCTAAAATTGCTATTCAGCATTGAGATTCTAACTAAAATGGCACAGGAAAGGCATTCTATCGCTATTGTGAATTAAATTGTGATGTACCCTTTTTGAGATAGGTAAGAAGGTGTAAGCTTCCCACATTCCAACAAGAACTCAGTTGGTGCTAAATCCTGAAGTGAATCCTAAAGTTCTCTTTAAAGAAGACGATTGAAGTTTTCCACTATTTATTGTGCTGCTGATTATTCTTCGGCCATAGCGTTACTTGATTGTCCTTATTGGAAGGCAACCAATCCTTCTGCGAATTTTTTGCGGGTGTCGCTTTCGATAGTTGCCAAATATCTTTCTGTGGGAGGTATGCTGCCATGTCCCAGTCCATCTGAAATTAATGATATAGGTGCACCGCTATTTCTCATTACCGTTGCCCAGCTATGTCGGGCAGTGTAAGTCGTTACCGGCATCAGTATGCCACAATTTTTTGCTATTCGCTTCATATACTTGTTTATCGTTTTTGTTGCTTGCCTCACCTTGGCAAGCGCCTTTTTAGCATCGTATTCATTACTCAGAATGTTGAATACGTAGTTGTTAGGTGCTGAATCCACCCTTTGCCACCGGCGAATTATTTTTTGTGTAATCGGAAGGAGTGGTACTAGTATGGTCTTTTGATTTTCCCTTTTTGTATAGATCGTTTTTGCTCTGACAAAAGTGATTTCGTCACCAACAATGTCCCGGAATCTCAAGTGTGCAATATCTTTTATATTCATTCCATTACAGAGATAGCTGAACTTCCACATGTCCATCGCCCACTGTTCCATGGGTCCATTTACAGGTTTGTACGAAAAGAGTTTTTGAATATCTGAAAGCGGAAGTGCCTTCTTGATATTTCTGGAAGCTGGTATCTGATAACGCCTTTTGCCGAACGGATAGAACTCTCTATTGATGATGCCTGTCTCAATGGCCTCATTAAATAATGTTCTCATGCACCGCGCATAAATTCCGATCGTAGTGAGTGTTGCTCCGTTATTCTGCATTTTTTTCTCATAAGCTTTCAGAAACTCCACGTCAACTTCTGAAAAATGAAGCTGTGATTTGCCGGAAACTTTTTTCAGGGAATGAAATGCACATTCGTAGGAACTCGCCGTGCCAACGCGGTCTTCAGCATACAGCTTTGCGATGTAGTTTTCAAATGCGGAGTAAATGCTATTGATACTCCCACCCCTCGTATGATAGAGCCGGTCAAAAGTTTCAAAGCTGAAACGTGGAAGTGACTTGATGATGTCAACCGCTTTCTGTTCTTTGGCACGCAACTCAAGCTGGTATTCCTTATATTCCTTTCTTGGTTTTTGCGCCTGCGCTTTTTCGAATTGTTTTTCAGTAAGTGCGATGCCGGTCGCGTAATATTTTTGCTGTTGCCTGTAAGTTACCCGTAACTTCACCGGAAAGGATCCATCTATTTTTTTTCGTCTTTTGTCCAGGACAATCGCGGTATGTACATTAGTTTTTTCATCATGCATTTGCATACAATTTGACATACAAAGTTAATAGAAATCGATAAACATCAAAAAATCAGATTAGATGTTTCCCCTGCGAAATTTTCATTTTGAGAATGAAAAACAAAAAAGGACGATCATCAAGAACCAGAATTTCCCTGACTGTTAATCAGAGGGCCGCTGGTTCAAGTCCAGCCCGGGGAGCCAGATTAAAAGATGCCAATCAGCCAAAAAAAATATGCTGATTGGCTTTTGTTTTTCTATTCCGTCTTTTATTCGGAATTTGGATTTTGAATTTTGAGTTTTCAATTTTATGAACCTTCGTTTTACACAATACATTCCTCCGCCCGATGGCGGCGATCCGTTTCAGAAACTGCTCAATCTTTTTCTGCAACTGATTCAGTACACCGGCGGCGACGTAAGTGAAGCTTTGCAGTGGATGAATGAGCTCGATAAAGAATACGGTTTGACGAATGATGAATATGGCATGGGTGATTTTATTGAGGAGTTGAAAGACAAAGGTTATCTGGAAGAAAATCCAGTGAATGGAAATTTCAATGTCACTGACAAAACCGGACAAGTGATTCGCCGAAGGTCGCTGGAAGAAATTTTTGGTAAGCTGAAAAAATCTAAGCCGGGAAATCATAAGACAACTTACAGTGGAGTAGGCGATGAACTCACAACGGAATCACGACCATTTATGTTTGGTGATGAAGTGGATCATATCAATCTCACCGCTTCGCTGCGAAATGCACAGATCAATCACGGAGTAGATGAATTCAAACTTACGGAAGACGATTTGGAAATCCAGGAACGTGAATTGAAGACGCACACTTCAACGGTGCTCATGATCGACATTTCACACAGTATGATTCTCTATGGAGAAGATCGCATATCTCCCGCAAAGAAAGTCGCGATGGCGCTTTCGGAATTGATCACTACAAAATTTCCGAAGGATACACTTGATATTGTGGTTTTCGGCGATGATGCGTGGCGGATTGAAATGAAAGACATTCCGTTTTTGCAAGTCGGACCATTTCACACAAACACATGCTCTGGACTTGAATTAGCCATGGAAATTCTTCGCCGCAGAAAATCCAACAACAAGCAGATCTTCATGATCACTGACGGCAAACCAACTTGTTTGAAAGAACATGGCCGCTATTACAAAAACAGTTTTGGTCTAGACCGGAAAATTGTGAGTAAGACTTTGACGAAAGCTGCTCAATGCCGCCGTCTTAACATTCCCATCACCACCTTCATGATTGCCGATGATTCTTATCTGCAGCAATTCGTTCGCCAGTTCACGAAAGTGAATAATGGAAAAGCATTTTACAGTTCCCCCGATAATGTTGGCACGTTTCTGTTTGAAGATTTTGTGCGGAATCGCAGAAAGCACGTGCAGTGATTGAAAACTGATTTCGATGGAGAAATGACTTTCATGCAGTAATCATTTCATAATTTTGTTTTTCTTTTACCTTCTGGTAATTATCATTGATGGATACGGAAAAATTATTGGACGAGAAGGATGAGTTGATCGCTCACGAAGACCAACTTGAGGTGCCGGTTGAACCGGAAGAGAAAGTCATTGAAGGTAAAGGATCCGTCGATCACAACGGTGAAGAAGAGAAAGACAAGCAAGAAAAATCAGTGAAGGAAAATGTGGCGAGTGAAACTTCTGTCGTAGCATCATCAGTTCCGCAACCGGCAGCAGAAAAACCGGCTGGTGAACATGGTGACAATGTTGCGTTTGTGAATTCGCAAATTGAAAAACTGATCGGGCTGAAGGATGAAAAAAATTTCAGCGACTTCTGGTTTTATGTGCGCGAGCTGAACAAGATGATTTTCACGCTGCGCGGTTTACAAAAAGAAGAACGATCGAAATTCAAAGAACGAATCGGTGAGTTGTGCGATGAAACGAAAAAAAGTCAGGAAGAATACAAATCAAAGATTTCGAAAACTTCCTCAGTGAAGCTGGACCGCATACGGCAAATGATTGATGAAGCCCTGGCTTTCGGAACAGCACATGAAGAGCTCGAGAAATCATTTCACAAGATTGAAGAAGCGAATAAATTTTTGAGAGAAGGAAAAGTGCAGAGCGAAGAAGGGGAAGAAACAGCCGAAATGAGTCGTGAAGACCGCGAGCAGGCCAAAGAATTGGTGAAAGCCGGAAAAGAAAAGATTCTCGACCGAAAGAGAGAAATACGCGAAGGAAATTTCAAAACCGTCACTGACAAACTCACAAAAATTTCCGATCAGCTTCTTTCCACCACCAAGCCGCACAAAATTTTCGATGCGATAAAAAAACTGCGCATCGACATGAAGGAGATGATTCTTGACCGTTCGCAGCTTCGCGAAATTGATGATGTGATTGAAACGATCTGGAAAAAAGCGCGGGAGAAATCAAGTGCAAGCCGCCTGCACGACACAAAAAGTAAACTGAACGGACTTCAGGATTTGATTCGTAGAAAAGAAAAATTCATTCAAACACTCGACAAAGAAATCAAAGACCTGAATGTGAAATGGACGAATGTGAAAAATGATTTTTTCAAGAATCGTGTGAACGAATGGATTGAGGAGAAGAAGCAAAAGATTGAAGTTACTTTTAAAGAAATCGATAGTATTCAGGAAAAGATAAATTTCCTGAATGAGCAACTCAAGCGCAATTGATATCTGTTGAACTTTTCATTTCCCCAATCATTTTATTTAGAATGGCCAATTCCGGCGGTTGACTAATTTGCCTGCATGAATCTTACATCTGTAAAAACATTCGGTGAACTAAAGAAGAGCGGTTACAAGTCGCGCTCCATAAAAAATGAGCTGCGCGAGAATCTGATCGCCGCTCTCAAAACAAACAAAAATATTTTCGAAGGAATCCAGGGCTATGATGATTCTGTGATTCCGCATCTACAAACAGCTATACTTTCCCGCCACAATATTATTTTTCTTGGTCTGCGCGGGCAGGCGAAGACGCGACTCGCCCGATTGATGATTCATCTTCTCGATGAATTTATTCCTGTGGTTTCAGGATCAGAAATGAATGACGATCCGTTCAATCCGATTTCGCGATTTGCCAAAGATTTAATTGCAGAAAAAGGAGATGAAACTCCGATTGCCTGGTTGCATCGCGATGAGCGTTATGCAGAAAAACTGGCAACGCCTGACGTTTCGGTTGCTGATCTCATCGGCGATGTGGATCCGATCAAAGCCGCGGCGCTCAAGCTGCCCTATTCGGATGAAAGAGTGATTCACTACGGAATCATCCCGCGCTCGCATCGCGGAATTTTTGTGATCAACGAGCTTCCTGATTTACAGGCGCGCATCCAGGTTTCGCTATTCAACATTTTGCAGGAAGGCGACATTCAGATTCGAGGATTCAAAATGCGATTGCCGCTGGACATTGAATTTGTTTTCACAGCCAACCCTGAAGATTACACGAATCGTGGCTCCATCGTAACGCCGCTCAAAGATCGAATCGAGAGTCAGATTCTCACACACTATCCGAAAACAATTTCCACAGCGAGAAAAATTACGGAGCAGGAATCCGATGTGCCTTCCGCGCAGCGTGAAAATATTTTCATTCCCACTTTGCTTCGTGACATGATTGAACAGGTTTCCTTTGAAGCGCGTGAGAGCGATTATGTTGACAAGAAAAGCGGCGTATCGGCACGGCTCACCATTTCAGGTTTGGAAAATCTTTACAGCACCATCGAAAGAAGAATGCTTCTGAATCATGAATCGAAAGGTCATGCGCGCGTGAGTGACATCTACGGGCTTCTTCCTTCCATCACCGGAAAAGTTGAACTCGTTTATGAAGGAGAAGTAGAAGGAATTGCCGGCGTTGCAACATTGTTGATCGGAAAAGCCATTCGAAAAATGTTTTCAGAAATTTTTCCGAATCCTGACAAGATCAAAAAATCGAAAACAAAAAACCCTTATGCTGAAATTGTCAACTGGTTCAATGAAGGAAATACGGTTGACATTCTTCAAAACTGTTCCCAGCAGGAATATGAAAAACAACTCGATGGGGTAACGGGTTTGAAAGAAATCGTGAAATCTTATTTTCCGAAATCAACACGTCAGGAACAGTTGTTCATGATGGAATTCACGCTGCACGGCCTTTCCGAATTTTCCCAGCTCAGCAAGCACAGATTGGAAACGGGAATTCAGTTCAAAGATCTTCTTGGCAGCATGATGAATCTCGGCAGCGTAGAAGAAGAGGGAGATGAAGCACAGTTCAATTAGTACGCTGGATTTCTCTGTGAGCCACCTCCGAGAGTCGAACTCGGGACCTTCTGATTACGAATCAAACGCTCTAGCCAGCTGAGCTAAGGTGGCGAAAATTTTCGCAGCGAATTTCCGATGAATTCAGTGGATATGCAAGTGTTGTGAATCTTCAGCAGTGAGTTATCTTCATTGCGGATTCTGCACCATTTCATGGCATCTTCAAAGAAGAAAACTAAAGTCAAGCAAGCACAGCCGCAAAAAAATCTTCTGATTGAAAAACAGAAGAATCAAAAATTGATTCGCATTCTTGGCGGATTCGTGGCCCTTGTTGCAGCTGCGCAATATGTTCAAACAATCGGCTACGGTTTTGTGCTGGATGATTTTTCCGCAATCATAGAAAACAAAGTAACGCTTCAGGGATTTTCAGGGATCGGAGAAATTTTCAAAACCACCTATCGCTACGGTTATCCGATTCAGGGCGATGAGTTGTATCGTCCGCTCACGAAAACAGTGTTTGCGATTTTCTGGCAACTTTTTCCAAATGATCCCTTGCCCGGCCATCTGCTGAACATTTTGCTCTATGCTTTCACGGGATTTTTTCTCTTCACTACGCTTACGAAATTTCTGAAGCAAAATATTTATGTGCCGTTCATTGCCTCGTTGTTGTTCGCTGCCCATCCTGTTCATACGGATGCGGTCGCTAACATCAAGAGTCTCGATGAAATCATGAGCTTTCTTTTATTCGTTGTTTCACTAAACTGGCTTTATGAATTTCTCTCGACAAAAAAGAAAAAATGGATCGTTCTCTCTGTGCTGAGTTATTTCGCTGCACTGCTTTCGAAAGAATCTGCTATCACATTTCTGGCTGTATATCCGCTCTTCCTTTTCTTTTTTACTGAAAGGTCAATCGCAAAAAGTGTTTCTGCTTCAGCGATCATGCTTATTCCGGCATTCATCTTTCTCATCATTCGCTTCAAAGTTGTCGGACAAACGGCACCGCCATCGATGGCTGATAATGCACTCATGGCAACAAATGATTTGCTCACACGAAAAGCCTCGGCGATTTACATTCTCGGTTTGTATCTGCTTAAACTTTTCTTCCCGCATCCGCTTACGTTCGATTATTCCTACAATCAAATTCCTCTCGTGGGAATTACGGATTGGAAATTTCTGCTTTCACTCGCTGTGTATTCAGCCTTGCTCATTTATGCACTCTTGAAATGGAAACAGAAAGACCTGATTGCATTTGGAATTCTTTTCTACCTCGTCACAATCTCCATTTCATCAAACGTATTCATGATCATCGGCACGCACATGGCCGAGCGATTGCTCTACACGCCGTCCTTTGGATTTTGTTTTGCTGTTGCCGGCGTTGCCGACAGATTCATTGCGCCTAAAAAATCCTCTCAGCTTTTTGAAGTGAAAAATTTCCTCGCAGAAAGAAAAATTTTGTTGGGAGTTGTTTCAGTTGTTGTTGTTGTTTTCTCTCTGACAACATGGACGCAAAATCCGGTTTGGACAAGCAACGAAACACTTTACCTCAGCGGTATTCAGCGATCGCCCGACAGCCATCGCACGCATTATTACTACGGTCAGCAATTGTTGAAGCCGGAGTACTATTCAAAATTTCCAAAAGAAAAGCAGGATTCGGTCATTCAGCGCGGGCTGGCTGAGTTGAGAAAATCGGTGGCCATATATCCCGGCTATGGAGATGGCTGGTTGCACATTGGAAATTACTATTCAAATATTCATCAAAATGATTCGGCGGAATATTATTTCAGGAAAGCAATTGAAGTGATGTCGTATCTCGCTACGGCGCACAACAATCTCGGCACAGTGTACTTCGATGAAAAGAAATATGATGCAGCACTTGCAGAATTCAACGAAGCGGTCCGCCTTGATCCCAATTATCAGAATGCTTATTGCAACATCGGCAGCGCCTATGGTACACTCGGAAAATTCCAGGAAGCGATTCCGTATTTTCAAAAAGCTTATCAGCTTTCGCCTACTGATGCGCAAACGTGTTACTTTCTCGGAATCACATACCGGAGTTTGGGTGATGAAGTGAATGCAAAAATTTATCTCGACAAAGCGGCTGCTCTTGATCCGAAATTCAAAAAGTAATTTTTCATCGCCATTAAAAGATTTCAGAGTGAAAGCTGATTAAATTAAATTTGCGACCCTGTTTTATCGGGGTGTAGCGCAGTTGGCTAGCGCGCCACGTTCGGGACGTGGAGGCCGATGGTTCGAGTCCATTCACCCCGACTCTTCTGCAAAAATTCTTTTCCGCTTTGTCAAAAATCAATGGATAACACCTTTCTCCAAAATCTTCGTCACGATTATCAAGCTGAAGAGCTCAATGAAAATTCAATTCGCCAAAATCCTATTGATCAATTTGAATTGTGGTTTCACGAAGCGATCAACGCGGGTGCTGCAGAACCGAATGCAATGACGCTTGCAACCGCCAACGTTGATTTCAAACCTTGTGCGCGAATTGTTTTGCTGAAGGGAATTGAAGACGGTGCATTTGTTTTCTTCACGAATTATAACAGCCGAAAAGGAAAAGAACTATTGTGGAACCCCTATGCCACGCTTCTTTTTTTCTGGATTGAATTGCACCGTCAGGTTCGTATTGAAGGACGTGTGGAGAGAATTTCAGCGAACGCATCCGAAGAATATTTCCATTCACGTCCGAGAGAAAGCCAGCTCAGCGGTTTCATTTCTCCGCAGAGTGAAAAAATTGCGAACAGGAAATTCCTTGAAGACAAACTGAAAGACGCCGAACAAAAATTTTCCGGCGGAACAGTTCCGAGGCCTGAACATTGGGGTGGATACAAAGTGATTCCGAATCAGATTGAATTCTGGCAGGGAAGACCGAACCGCCTTCACGATCGTCTTCTCTACACCCTCGCTGAAAATAATCAGTGGAAAATCGAACGGCTGGCGCCGTAAGATTCACAAGCGAATTACTCCTCTTTTTTCTTTCGCGGAGTTTTTTTCTTCGGAGCTTCTGCTGCCGGGGCTGCTGCGGGTTTTGCAGCCGATGCTGATTTTGTCAGTTTATGTTTTCGTGTGCGTCCGAATGTACCGCGGAATAATTTTCCTCTGCGTGAGCGACGATCGCCTTTTCCCATTGCTGAAATTTTTACGGGTGAAAAATGAGGTGCAAAAGAAAACAAACTCTTCAAAACAAAAAAGCAAGACCGCATCGATCTTGCTTTTTCCGGTTGGTTTGGTGGTTACTTAAGTTTTGCGAGAAAATCTTTTCCGGCTTTGAACTTCACCACTTTTCTTGCGGGGATTGTGAGTGTCTTCAGTGTTTTCGGATTGTGTCCTTTTCTCGATTTGCGCGTCATCGGCAGAAAGGTTCCGAAACCGACAAGCACAACTTTGTCTCCTTTTTTCAGCGTGGTCATCGTAGTGTTAATGAAAGAATCGAGTACGGCGTTTGCGGCGGTTTTTGAAACTCTTGCTTCGCGTGAAATTTTTGCTACGAGTTGACCTTTGTTCATACGCTCTGGGTTTAGTGGGGTTTTCTTTCAGTGTGTCAAAAATAGACGTTTGAATGAATAAAGCAAACGAGAAGCGGATGAAATTTTTTTTTAGGACAAGATCAGAGTCAATTCATTTTATTGCGGAACAATTTTCATTCCGCGATTGAAGGCAGCTATTTTTACTCTGAAAACTGAATGAAGTAATTTCGAATGGTGAAAAGAATTTTGTTTGCGCTGATGATTTCGATTGTGGTGAGTGCTTGTCATCGTTCCACATGTCCGGCGTATTCAAATGGTTCCATGACCGGAACTGAAGGCAGCAAAGAAAAACCTCACGATCTCTTCCCGGATAAGATGAATAAAAAGAAAAAGTGAATTTCGATCAGGAGATTCGGCTCCAGCTCCTTTGACTTCGCTGAAGGTTTTCAAAATAGGATTTAATGAGTGCATGTTCGGGACGATTCAACTCAGGATCGTCATTCAGAATCTCTTCAGCTTCCCTTCGCGCTGCTTCCAGCCATTTTTGATCACGGGCAAGATCAGCAATCTTAAAAGGAACGAGCCCTGACTGTTGCGTGCCTTCTATGTCGCCGGGTCCGCGCAGATGCAAATCTTCTTCTGCAATTCTGAATCCGTCATTCGTCTGCGTCATTATTCTTAATCGTGCCATCGCATCATTCGAGATTTTATCACCGCTCATGAGAATGCAGTAAGACTGATCAGCGCCGCGGCCCACTCTTCCTCTCAATTGATGCAATTGTGAAAGACCAAAACGCTCAGCGCTTTCAATCACCATCACACTTGCATTCGGAACATCCACGCCCACTTCAATCACCGTGGTGGAAACCATGATGTTCGTTTCTCCCTTGATGAATCGCTGCATTTCAAAATCGCGCGCATCTGATTTCATCTGCCCATGAACAATGCTCACGGCATAATCAGGAAGCGGAAATGCGCGTGAAATACTCTCATAACCATCCATAAGAAATTTGTAATCCTGTTTTTCTGATTCATCAATCAGCGGATACACGACATAAATCTGTCTTCCTTTTTTGATTTCTTCTTTCATGAAACCAAAAACACGCAGGCGATCTGCATCGGTGCGATGCGCGGTGATGATTGGCTTTCTTCCCGGCGGCATTTCATCAATGATGGATGTGTCAAGATCGCCGTACACGGTCATAGCGAGCGTGCGCGGAATGGGTGTGGCCGTCATCACGAGAATGTGCGGCGGCTGATGACTTTTGGTCCACAATCGCGCACGCTGCTCAACGCCAAAGCGGTGCTGCTCATCAATCACAACAAGTCCGAGATTGCTGAAGACGACTTTTTCTTCGAGTAATGCATGCGTGCCGATTACAAGATGCAGTTCACCATTTTCAAGAAGGCGGAAAATTATTTTTCTGTCTTTTCCTTTCACGGATGCAGTGAGCAATCCGATTTTCAATCCAATGCTTTCCGAAAGTTTTTGAAGATTTCTGAAATGCTGCTGCGCGAGAATTTCCGTCGGAACCATCATGCAGGCCTGATAGCCGTTGTCAATTGCCATGAGCATTGTGATGAGTGCGACAATTGTTTTTCCGCTGCCGACATCTCCTTGCAGCAGACGATTCATTTGTTTTCCTGAAACCAGATCAGCACGGATTTCTTTGATCACGCGCTTCTGCGCAATCGTGAGTTCGAACGGAAGTTTCTCCTGATAAAATTTGTTGAAGAAATTTCCGAGATGAGTGAAAACAAATCCTGAAGCGACCTGTTTTCTTTTTGTTTTCAATTCAAGAATGCGAAGCTGACTGTAAAACAATTCTTCGAAGCGAAAACGGTTGCGCGCATCTTCCTCCTGTTTTTCAGAGGGAGGAAAATGAATTTGTTGATAAGAATGAAAGCGAGAAGGAAAATGATATCGCTGCGAAATTTTCTCCGGCAGATTTTCCGGAAAATCTTTTTCATGCAACTGCGCGAGCATCGTGCGCATCAATTTCGCAATGCCGTTGCTGTGAAGAAATCTGGTTTTCAATTTTTCGGTGGAAGGATAAACGGGTTGCAATCCGCCGCGCTTCATCTCTTCTTTCATCGATTCATCCACGAGAGAAATTTCAGGATGAGTAATCGAGTAGTCTCCTCTGAAATAATTCGGCTTACCGAAAACGAGATATGTTTTTCCTTCTTCGAGCATTTTATCTACCCATCTTAAACTCTGAAACCACACCAACTCAAGTTCACCCGTGCCGTCAACTATGTATGCTTTCAGGCGGCGATGACCTTTGTCTCCCTCTACATTTTTCTCCGCCAATTTTCCGATAAGTTGTACGTAATGCTGATCAGAATTGATTTGGGTAATCTTCACAAACTGCGTTCTGTCGATGTAACGAAACGGGAAATGCTGAAGCAAATCATAAAAAGTAAAAATGCCAAGTTCCTTTTGCAACAATTCTGCTCGCTGCGGACCAACGCCCTTCAGATAACTGATGGGAGAGGAGAGGACGTTTTGGTTTTGCGGCATGAGAATGCAAATAAAATGAGAAAGCCGCTTTCAGTTGAAGTGGCTTTATCAAAGTCATTTCGAAGCATAAGAACAGCCTCACCATTTTCTTCGGGTCAACTACTCTTCTATCGTGGATGAGTGAGCAGGAGTAAATAGGAATCCCAACACTTGTTAACGCCAAGTGTTATAAACAATCCGCCAGTACCCTTTTAAGGTCGATAAATGCCTTTGATCTTGCTCCATTGTCATGTGATCTTGCTCCATTGTTATGTGATCTTGTTCCATTGTTATGCGATCTTGCTCCATTGTTATGCGATCTTGCTCCATTGTTATGCGATCTTGCTCCATTGTTATGCGATCTTGCTCCATTGTTATATCATTTTGCCTCTAGATTGTGTGATCTTGTCCTGAGATCAGGTGATCTTGAGGTGGGGTGTATCCTGACAAAAAAATTACGCCGCATTTCATTTGAGGAACACGGCGTAATGCAAGCTAACTTGTAACTTGCTCAATGTTGCTTCACCATCTTCTTCGTATCAATCACGTTGCCATCAGCAATGAGTGAATACGTGTAAATACCATCAGCAAGGTTTGAAGAGAGCACAGTCAGTTGACCATTGCCATGTCCAAGCAATTCAACTCTGTTCACTTCTCTTCCCATTTCATCATTGAAAACAATCACAGCATTGGTAATGCTTTCATCAATGTAATACGGAATTGTGCATTGATCTTTGTGAGGATTGGGAACACTCTGACCTAAATAGGTTTTATTCTCGCTCTTTAATTCAACGGATTGATCATTTGCATTTCCAGAAGAACCAGAATTCGATGAACGCAAACCAAATTGACCACAGCCGCAAGCATTAAGTTGAGTTTGGAGATTGTTTAGTTGATCTTGTAGAGACGTAATGCTCTGCTGTTGTTTTTGATAACCATCAATTAAAAGAGCAATGAATCCCCGATAATTCACTCCTTCTACGTCTTTGGCTGGATGAATTATATTACCAAGTGAATCTTTAATTGCAGTAAGTGTGGTATGACTTACCATTGAGGGCGCAATCGGGTCCACTTCTTGTGCAATCACACCATACTGCATACTAGAAGGCAGCCCCAAATATCCATAGTTTGTAGTATCATAATAAAAAGAGTGTGCTTGAAGCTGTGAAAGAATTTCCTGGCTATTAAGAATTGGTTGTATATCCGTTTTAAGACTTTGATCCGAAAACTCCATCGTTGACCCGTGCCAGCAATTTCCGGTTATTTGAACATCGCCAGAAAAATATCCGGCCCAATTTGTTGCGCCACCTGATGCAGTTGCATAAATTCCCTCGGCAAGAGATCCACCCGAACCATCAGCCTGCCCTGAAAAATATCCCCCCTTTGCAGTTGGAGCACCAAGTGCCACACCGGAAACTCCTGTGTTTGTTCCATTGCAAGAAGCGCAATCTGTACCGGCATATCCCTCGACTCCTGTGTTAGTAAGTCCGCTTTGTGTTTGACCTCTCAAGCCAACATTTACAGCATTAGAGTTTGACAATTGAGAAAATCCAAACACTCCGTAGTTAGTCGGAAAATAAGTCGATGAAGGATAATTAGCGAGCCCGCTTACATCAGCAATAATTGCAGCATTGTAATTCCCATTCGATGTATTGCTGCTACCACCGTAGTCATCAACATACAATCCATGTGATCCTGCTGTTGAAGCAGTATACGTACCCCTTACGTACATTCCATTATAGCCATTTGAAGCAGTTGGAGGAATTGAATTAATGAATGACGCTAGATTTGATGATGTGGTATTGACACCTATAAAACCGTTGTCGTAAATCTGACTATTTTGAATTGATGTTGCAGGCGAACAAAATTTTGGAACATAATATTGATTTGTAGTAGCACAAGTTAGAACTACGTTTGTTCGTTGTCTCACATAGCCGTTTGCATCAGCTACCAAAACATTAGTTAAAGTGTTATCCGTAGCAAGATTTCTTAAACGTAGAGGATCAATGTTAACCCCATTTGGATTGACATCCAGTGTAGCACTTGAAGGTTTGACATTAATACCAACTCGATATGCGCTGGGCAAGAATTTGAAATAACCTTCCGAGGTTGTCACCAACTGAGTGTTTGTACCTGTCAGATCGTAAGAAAGTCTTAGCTGCGCCACATCGGGAGAGTAAATTTCTAATTTGCCTGATGGTGCCGTGCTTCCAAAGTTTCCAATGCCTATCGATTGATAAGCGTCGGTACCTCCTGAATAACCGTGAGGATTGATGGTCAGATCACCGGTGCTAAAAACTTTGAAATCGGCATAGTGTGAATTTGACGAACTCGTAAAATCATAGGATAGTCTTAATTGCGGATTCGAACTAGTTGCAAACACATCTAACAATCTGTTTGGCGATGATGTACCAATTCCAAGAAAGTATTGATTACTACCTGCTACTCCTATAAATCGTCCAACTTCTGTACTGTTGGTTTTGAAAATTAAATCTGCAGCATTCGTCGAGCCAAGAAAGTCGCTACTAGTTGGAGTATTTCCTGGAAATACCCATGCAGTTGACTGCGCTATGAGAACCTTTGTTAAGATCAGTAACATTGCAACTAAAAATAGAATTTGCTTTTTCATGTTGGGATTTTTGAATAATTGTTAATTAATAACAATCTTCTTTGTCAATTCAACATGCTCTGTTTTTACAATGGCAATGTAAAGCCCGGGGTTGAGGAACGATGCGCTCGCCCACACTTGATTTTTCAATTCATACTCTTTTAATAGCTGACCATTCATACTATAAATTGAAAGATTTCCTTCCACATCGTTTACTAACTTAAGAATGAAACGGCCAGAAGTGGCATCAAATAAGAAATCACTTCCTCCACATGTTAAGGCGAACGCACCTGTTGCACAACCAGTGCAAAAAATGTTCACACTATCGATGTAGTAATAACCATTTCCATTTATCCAGCCTATGTTTATAGTATCAGTATGCATGTCATCAAAGAAGTTTCCGATATAAGCATACGAGTAAGCTGAATCAGCTAAATAATTCCATTCGAGCAAGGCCCAATTTAGTGTGTCAGTAATAATTGTATCCTCGAAGACTTGTGCAAAGTTGTTAATTACTGGAGAATTTGAAAGAGAATAAGGGTGAGTTGTAAAGCGCATTCCTAATTTATTCGTTGCTGCTTGATTCTGTGCTTGATTGGTCCAATTGCCTCGGCTAACTCTCATCGAAATGTGGTACATGTTACCAGGAATCATTGAAGCAGTAAGCTGCGTGCCTACTATTTCTCTATAAAAGGTCCACCAAACCCATGTATACAGACCAATGTAGCCACTTCCTTCGAAGGGAGTTTGGCTTCCACAAACATTATTTGGAACACTTACAGGTGGAAAGGTTGCACAACTGTCAAAGAAATCTGGTGTATTCATAACATTGTACCAGCCAATCACTGAATCAACTTCGCTGGTATTATCTGGGCATGAGTAATGCTCTTCAAAGCTTCCATTATCTATCAAATTTTGAGCTTCACTATTTTGAAACGTAATCATGAAAAAAAACAGAGCATGTTGAATAAGCAAAAAAGATTTCATGGTAAAAAATTGTCTCGCTAATCTACAACTTACCTCGCGAGTTGAGGCGATGGCTGCTTCCATCATTGTCTCTCACTCCCGGCAGCTCAAAGCAGAGTGAGGAATGCATCTCTCGATCCCGGCTCGTGCAAAGCACCAGGTGTTTTTGATGTTGGTGTGTTTGCAAAGGGTCGGGCGGCACGTAGCTTGAGAGGCATAAAAAGATTTTGAGAGAAAAATATTGAATAGTAATAATGGTAGAAGAGTAATTGCAAAAGATATGTTGCAGAGAATAGAATGAATGGCTTGCAAAATATTAATGAGCATGAGGTTCTCTTCAATACTCCAAAATTCCCTTGAGCCATTTTAGTAAAAAACACCAAAAAGGGTAGCTACCAATTTTGGTAGGTCACCGGATTATTCGTAGCTCTTTTGCACGGGGCACGGCTCCGGTGCTGCTATGTACCCCCAGCTTGTCAAAAAGATTTTTGCGGGGGAAGTTGATCGTATTGATGCTTCTGTTCATCTTGCTTGCAATTTCCTTAATGCTCATTCCGGCTTCAAGGCAGTCAAGTATTTCCTGCTCGCGCCTGGTAAGCGGCTCTGTCAATGGATTTTTCTTGGGCTTCATTGAGGAATAGAATTAAATAAGTTGTGAAAAAAATATTTGAGCTACGTGTGCGAGTGTGCGAGTGTGCGAGTGTGCGAGTGTGCGAGTGTGCGAGTGTGCGAGTGTGCGAGTGTGCGAGTGTGCGAGTGTGCGAGTGTGCGAGTG
>Ga0335085_10004851_pt1 | contig 21991 bp, 22 predicted proteins | sample Lox_Sample_45_FD_206712 | JGI IMG/M metagenome (GOLD analysis project Ga0335085, IMG submission 206712) | Soil microbial communities from Loxahatchee National Wildlife Refuge, Florida, United States - Lox_Sample_4.5 | ecosystem: Environmental > Terrestrial > Soil > Wetlands | place: USA...
CGAGGCGCTGCTGAAGCTGATGCCGCCGATGGTGATCGCCGATCTGGGCGCGGGCGAGGGCACCATCTCGCAACTCATGGCGCAGCGCGCCCGGCGGGTGATCGCGGTGGACAACTCCGAGAAGATGGTGGAGTTCGGCGGCGAATTGGCCAAGAAGCACGGCATCGGCAACCTGGAATATCGGCTGGGCGATCTCGAAGATGTGCCGATTCGCACAGGCACAGTCGATCTTGCGTTTCTCAGCCAGGCTCTGCATCATGCTGTGCATCCCGAGCAGGCCGTCGCCGAGGCGTGGCGGATCCTGAAGCCCGGAGGGCGGATCGCTGTGCTGGATTTGAATCGCCACGAATTCGAAGAGGCGCGCGAGATGTACGCCGACCTGTGGCTGGGCTTCACCGAACTCGAGATGGAGCGCTACCTCAAAGGCGCGGGCTTCCGTTCGGTGGAGACGGCGATTGTGTACCGCGAGGCGGAGTCTCCGCATTTCGAGACGATGCTCGCTACGGGCGAGAAATAGGTGAGTCGGCGGTCACGATCCGCCGCGCTAAAAGGTGAAGGAACAGCAACTCCAACGCGTTGGGGTGCGTTCCGTCGTACGGCTGGCTTCGAGGCACGGAGTGGGCAGGCGAATCGTGCGCCCACCGGGTGTAACGGAGTGCCGGCGACAACCGCACCGGACCGGCGCCGACTTCGATGCCACCGCTTGCCGTGAGGCCGTAATGCGAGGGGCTGTACCCGTTGAGGTTGCCGCCAAGGCGGAACGACGGGCCAACTTCCGGGAACGACGAATATCGTTGACGGGGCCAATGGCGTTTCGCCAGGACGGAGAATTGCCAGGGCAGCACAGAGAAGCGGTCAAGATCGTTGTTCCCCGTGCGGAGGGCTTGTAGATACCGTCAAATTCCAACGACATGCTTTGATGCAGATCGAATTCGGCTAAGGCGCCCGCCACGAAGGCGCGTCTTTTCGTGAATGGAACCACGGCGATTCGAATTCCGGCGTCCGCCCGAGACCGCCTGGCAGGCCCACGTACATCCGGTGACCTGCGACATGCCAATATGCTGTCTCCGTTCCCCAGCCAACGTAGTAAGGAATTCGATCGGATCGGCGCGGCTGGGTTAGGGCGGAAAGTGTGTCTCCTTCTCCCAGCGGGTATGACACAGGGTAGGTCCGATCTGCAGGAAGGCCGAGCCGCAGCGCTACACCGGCGCCGAGAACCGCACCCAAAGGCGAAAGTCGAACGGCGGTGACGTTTTGTGCGCTGCGGAATGCAATGCCGCCTTCTGCGAACGGCCACAGGCGCCGATCGGAAAGCATTGGCAGGTCCCATTTGAGCACCCAAATGCAACTGGCCCGCGGCGGCGCGGCGGGCGGCGACCTTCTCTTCGAGCGACTTCACCGTGTCCTCAAGTTCGCCGTGCAGGCCGATGATCCGCTGACGGCATTCCGTGGTGCTGATGGGCCTGTCCGCAACCTTTGCGGATTCCCGGTGCGCGGTAGCCGCTACCGCATCATGTCCTCTCATTGGGCTGGTTCTCCTTCTCCGTCACCGGGCCAATGTCGCGTCACCCCGACATGACCGGCTTGAGCGCGCACCCGTGCCCAACGGGCTTCGGCTGCACCCCGAGCGCGCAGATATCGGGCTTCCGGCGACAGATTCTGAGCCGCGTTCTTCGCGATTCTGCTGAGGTAGGCACTAACTTCAGCTGGCACATTGCCCATAACGGAACCTAATATGATTATAAATCATTTTTATACAAATTTGTTTTGGTATAAGCAGATTTCCGCTTGCCTTTCGACGGCCCCCGCTCGATGAATGAGGTGCTCCAAACGGGAGCAGAACGGAAGGAAACCAAATGACCAACGCAGATACCACCACCGCCGCAGAAACCGCCGCCGTTACGCCACAGGGCGCCGCCGTTACGCCCACGCCGGCCAAGGCGAGCACGAGGGGCACCCAGAAGAAGGCCGCGCCCGCGGCCAAAACGGGCAAGAAGGCGGCCCCGGCACCCCGGAAGGAAACGGCCACGAAACCGGCCAAGGCCGCCAGCAAATCGCAAGCGCGGGATGGATCGAAGAAGGCCGCCGTGATCCAGTTGCTCCGGCGCAAAGAGGGGGCGACGGCGGCCGAGATCACCAAGTTGACGAAGTGGCAGCCGCACACGATCCGAGGTTTTATCTCCGGAACGGTCTCGAAGAAGATGAAGCTCACCGTCGAGTCCATCCGCAATGAGCAGGGGGAGCGGGTGTACCGGGTCAAATAGTCGGACCAGCCAGCCGTCGCGCTCACCGCCGCCGCCCGCTCGGGCGGCGGCTTTTTTGCGGTTACGGGAGTTGGTGGCTATTCATTGGGCGGCGGGTTAATGACCCAGGATGCGCCGTCGCGAAGTTTGCCAGCTATACCGCCGCGCTTCTTCTGCCCGTAGATGACGCCGTGGGCCGGTTCTTCTTGGATGGGATCTCTTGCGACAGCCTGGTTCAAAGAACGGGCATGAGCAGCTGTAATTGCTGCCAAGCCATAGCCGGGGTACTGTCGAATCGCATCGGCCGGCGGGCGTCCATCTCGGACCATGATCGATTCGATATTTATCGAAAGTTCCTCGTCCTTGAACGCTGCGGAGGAGATGGCGGCGGTGCCATCGTCATCCCAATCGATCCACGTGCGCGGAATACGGCGAAACAGTCTCTCCTCATCCGCGATGCTTGGATCATCTTCAAAGGCCGGCATTGATCCTGGTGTACGGCTATTCGAGATTGGCGATTATGGAACTGAGCACCGAACTGTCCTCGGGCAGGGAGTGTTCCGACTCCTGACCCTTAACACGATCCTTGTAATAGAAAAACGGCCGTTCGCCCCGGTCGAAAACCACCTCCAAATCGATGCCCTGCCGGTGCCACTCAAGCTGGAGACCGCCACTGGACAGCGGTACGACGCGTGGGGCGGGGCTCGTAGGCCCGAGGACGCCGTTGATAAAGTTCATCGCGTCGTGAACGATCTGCGAATCGATCGTGCCAGCCTGGTAACTGTTCCAGTTGGGTGGCAGGGTCAGCAGATCCACAAAGCCCTGAACGAGCGGATCGAACCACGCGGGAATTGGCTGTCCAAAATCCTGCCACTCGATGGTATACGCCTGGCCGCAGGAGTAATAAGTCCGCTTCCGCGTGACCTGTACCGGCTGTTGCAATACCGGAACCAAAACGCGATCCGTGCTGGAGAAGTGGTCCAGGTACGTAGCGGATGCGCTGGAGGCCAAGATCGCGCGCTCCTGAAGCGTCAGCTCAGCAGTTGCCGCAGTTGCCACTGTTTTTGATCCTCCAAATATTGTGCATCGACTCGGTCGTCAGTTTCTTGAACGTCTTCACGATCCATTCCCGGCCGATGTCGAAGAATGCAAGTCCATCACCAATCTGTCCCCGAGCCGTCAGGTGCAATACGTACATCGGGAGGTTGTCGGAAACCCGGATCGCCGGCTGCAAGTCCACGTGCAGACGGCCCATTGGTTTACCGCTCTCGCCCGGGATGATAAAGCGCGCGTGCAGCCGTAAATCCTCTGGCTGACCAGGCGGGGTGGAATCCGGAGAGCGCCAGAAGCTGAACAGCTTTTCCACATCGCCGTAGTGCGCCCATCCCTTGCCGGTCGCGATATGGTTCACGTAGGTCACTTCACATTGATTGACGCGCGGAGTGCCAAACCGATTCCTTTCCAAAAAAGAGAGGAAGATGCGGAAGTCGCGGTCGAAGTTGGGCCGGATCGTCTTGTCGTAGCGGGGGTACTGCTCCGCATCGCCTTCCTTGCGCCAGTTCTTAATGAAACGATCGTTCTGTACCTGGATCATCTCGTTCCCCTGCTCGTTCGCGAACGAGAGCCTCGGTATGGGCGGATTTTCGAATGTCTGAAGTTTCAGCCCCATGCGCCCCGTTGGCCGTTCGGGGAACTGCTCGATCACCGGATCGAGCGCAGCGTGTTCCGCGGTCTTCGGAAAAGCGTTCCGGTACTCGCCCCATAGCAGACCGAGTTGGGCGGTCTGAAGCGACGGTAGCGGCTCAAACTGGGCCGACAGAACCGTTTCGACGACGGGCGGATCATCGAAATCCGGCAGATGTTCTGAACCGTGCGACACCGCGCTCTGTCCTTTCAAAACGTAGTCCACAATAGATGTTTCACGGTTGACGATGATTGTAAGCTGGCTGAAGGGCGAGCGTCAACCGCTCCCGTGAATGGATCGCTCCCCTATTCCAGGATATCGCGATGAAGGGCGGCTATGAGTTGACCACGATGCTGCCATCGGTTATCAGTGGCTGACCACCCTGGCCACCATGGCCACCTCTTTTTTCGCCAGACGGTAGAAAACCCGCGCCACTTTCAAACGCGCCGCCGCCGCGCGCCCGGAAGTACCTAGGCCTTTAACGCCCGGCATTGGTGGGCGTCCTCTTGTATAGGGACTGTGATTTTCTCTCACGGAGAGGAACGCGGCCCAGATATGCTGCCCATCCTGCCGTGCTGCCCGAGGCCGCTACTGGCGCGTGGTCCGGTTGGGCGCGGTGCGAAGTGGCTGGTGCCCACGCCGCCCGGTGCGTTTTGGACACCAAACTGGCACCACGGGCGTGCTGCTGATGTTGTGGTTGGCTGTAAGTCTTTGAGTTGTTTTGGTGGACCTGGTGAGATTCGAACTCACGACCTCTTCCATGCCATGGAAGCGCGCTCCCAACTGCGCCACAGGCCCACGTTTATCCGTGCCCTTCACTATAGCATAGCGCCTCGAGCCGGTTCGTTTACAGGCCGGTTTCGCGGTTGCCTACAATGAGACAATGAGGTTCAGGCATGTTCCTGCCGTCCTATTACTGTTCTGTTTGATCTGCACAGGCCTAACCTCCTGCCTGGCGCGGCGGCGCGTCATTTCCGGCCGCGGCGGGACGGCCACACCGAGTCTCATGGTGGCCGACAAGAACGCCCTGGTCCAGTCCATCGAGCACCAGTACAATGCCATTCACGACTTCAACGCCACGGTGGACATGGTGCCGGCCGTAGGGAGCGCGGAGAAAAACAAAATCACCGAGTTCAAGGATGTGCGCGCCTTCATTCTGTTCCGGCAGCCGGCCTTGATCCGCATCATCGGCCTGTACCCGGTTGTCCGCAGCAAGGCTTTCGACATGTCGTCCGACGGCGCCGCTTTCCGGCTGTACCTGCCGAGCAAAAACCGCTTCCTCACCGGCAGCAACGAAATCGTGGCTCCCTCACCCAACAAGCTCGAAAATCTCCGCCCCGAGCACATGCTGAACGCGCTCATCGTGCGTCCCGTGGATCCGGCCAACAAGCTGCTGCTCGAGAATTTCACCGACGAGGATAACGCTTTCTACATCCTGCACGAGGTCCGGGTGACGCCCGAGGGGCAGTTGCTGCTCCTGCGCACCATCTGGTTCAACCGCGTGAATCTGCAACTCACGCGGCAGTTGATCTTCGATGCCGCGGGCAACATTCTTTCCGATGCCCGCTACACGCAGTGGAAAAACTACGATAACGTGCCCTTCCCCAAGCACATCGAGATCAACCGCCCGCACGACGAGTACGGCGTGGTGATCGACGTCGTGAAGATGGACATCAACAAGGGCGTGTCGGATGATAAATTTGTATTAAAGCAACCCGAAGGAACCACTTTGCAAATCGTAGGTCAGCCTCCAGTCACGCCACCCAAGACGAACGTGCCTCCCCGCGCGCCCGAAGGACGCCGCTCGTGACGCCGCGCCTGGTTCTTGAAAACGTCAGACATCAGCCCATGCGCAGCCTGCTCAGCGCGCTGCTGATCGGCGTTCCGGTCACCCTCATCCTCACGTTGGTAGGGTTGAGCCATGGCATGTTGGAGGACGCCGCCGACCGAACGCGCGGCATCCGCGCCGATATCATCGTGCGGCCAAAGAACTCCTCGCTGGTGAGCATGCGCAACGGCATCCCCGAGGATTTCGTGAAGTACTTTGCCAGGAAACCGCATGTGAAGGCAGCCGTCGGTGTGCTGATGCAGCCGGTCGAAGGCATCACCATGATGATGACCGGCATCGACATGCCTGCTTACAACGCGATGAACGGCGGCTTCCGCTACGTGGCCGGGACGCCTCCGCAATCGCCCGACGATATCGTCATCGATGAGTACTATGCCAGACAGAAGAAGGCGCGCGTAGGCAGCCGGCTCAAGATTCTCAACCACTCCTGGCGCGTCGCGGGGATCATCGAAAACGGCCAGATGGCCCACATCGTAGCGAACCTGAAAATGCTGCAGGATCTGCTCTCGGCTCACGGCGACGTCAACACCATCTATCTCAAGTTGGATAACTCCGCCAACACCGAGGAAGTCGAACACGAACTGACCAGCGACCCGCGCCTGGAGGACTGGCCCATCCTCTCCACCGAGGAAATGGCCTCGGCTTGGAGCATCGACAACATGCCCGGCCTCAAGCCGTTCATCTACGTTGTCATGGGCATCGGCGTGGTGATCGGTTTCTTCGTGGTGTGCCTGTCGATGTACATGGCGGTGCTGCAGCGCACCCGTGAGATCGGCATTCTCAAATCGCTCGGCGCATCCAAGGCGTTCATCCTGCAGATCATTCTGGCGGAGGCGTTTCTTCTGGGCCTGGCGGGAACGATTGCCGGCGTCGTGCTCAGCTTTGGCTCCTATTATTTAATCGGCACCCTGGTGCCCGCGTCGATCCAGATGAAAATCGTGCCGGTGTGGTGGCCCATCGCGGGCGGCATTACCATGATCGGCGCGATTCTGGGCGCGCTCTATCCGGGCATGCGCGCCGCCGCGGCTGATCCGATCGAGGCGCTGGCCTATGAATAACGGCGCCATCATCCAGATCCGCAACCTACATAAGACTTACAACGTGGGCGAGGTGGACGTTCCGGCGCTGCGGGGAGTGGATCTCACGGTGGAAAAGGGCGAGTTTCTGTCGATCGTGGGGCCTTCCGGCTCCGGGAAATCTACGCTGTTCCACATCATCGGCGGCCTGACTCCGCCCACCACGGGCGAAGTGCGCGTGGCCGGCGAGGATCTCTCGGCGCTCACCGACGCAGGCCGCACCCGCCTGCGCCGCGGCATGGTGGGTTTCGTTTTTCAGAAATTCAATCTGCTGCCGAATTTGACGGCCCGCGACAACATCGCCGTCGCGCGATTTATTGCCGGGAAGAACGGACCGCCGGAGGCAGGCTTCGAAGAGATCCTCAACATGCTGGGGATTGCCAAGAGGCTGGATCACAAACCCAACGCGCTTTCCGGCGGCGAGCAGCAGCGCGTGGCGATTGCCCGGGCGATCGTCAATCACCCCGCCATTCTGCTGGCCGATGAACCCACCGGCAACCTGGACACCGAAAATTCGCGGGCCGTGCTGGAACTCCTGCGCGACTTGAACCAGCGCCTGCGCCAGACGGTGCTGATGATCACCCACAACCCGGAGGCCGCGGCCTACGGCGATCACACCGTGCACATGCGCGACGGGCGCGTCGTCGAGCGTACTTGACCGCTTCGCTATCGCGATGGAATGCGGCGAATCAGGCCACCCATTTCATCGGGCGCCGCACGTGTAAACGATTCTTCCCCCGAAGCCGGAGGGGGGGCTTGGCGCATCGGCGCTTTGCGCGGCTGCTTGGGTGGAGCCGGAGACACCTCAACCACGTAGTCATAGACGCCGCGCCGGCGCTCCACCGGGTCTGGCGGTATCACCACCCGCTTCTCCAGAATCCGGCAGCCTTCGACTGATTCGCCAACTTCGTGTGGGAATCGCGAACGAATCGTTTTCGTCGTCATGGTCTGTTTTCCTGTACCCGCCCTACAATTTTAACCGCATACGCTCGACAGGTGTTACCCCGCCAACCGATCTTGCTGTCAGAATAGATGGTGTATGGCGACAGTCCTGGAACGAGTCACCGAGCTCGATGTTAACGGCGCGCGGCGGCGTTTAGATGCCGACCCTGAGCGCACACTTCTCAGCGTTCTTCGCGACGATCTCGACCTCACCGGCGCCAAATTCGGCTGTGGCGAAGGTCAGTGTGCCGCGTGCACTGTGTTGATCGACGGCGTGCCCACGCGTTCCTGTCTCACCAAGGTGGGCAGCCTGTCAGGCAAGAAAATCGTCACCATCGAAGGTCTGTCACCGGCTGGTGAACTGCATCCGGTGCAGCAAGCCTTCCTGGATGCCGACGCCCTGCAGTGCGGCTGGTGTACGCCCGGCATGATTCTGGGTGCGGTGGGACTGCTGCGCAAGACGCCGCATCCGACCGAAGCCGAAATCGTCGGCGGCATGAACGGCCACATCTGCCGCTGCGGAACGTATCCGCGAATAGTGGCGGCGATTCAAGCGGCTGCCGCGAAAGGAGGCCGCATATGAGGCGGCGCGATTTCTTCGCCGCGCTCGGCGGCGGCATCCTGGTGCTGCTGGTGGACGACTCCGACGCGCAGGAAGCCGGCGGTGGTGCGCGCCGCGGCACCAACGAGCCGGCGCCGACTGCACTGAGCGCCTGGCTGCACATCGGCGAAACCGGCCTGGTGACGGTGTACACGGGCAAGGTGGAGGTCGGGCAGAATGCGCGCACAGCGTTGACGCAGGCAGCCGCTGAAGAACTTCGCGCCCCGGTCGAATCCATCCGCATGGTGATGGGTGACACCGATCTCACCCCCTTCGACATGGGCACCTTCGGCAGCATGACTACGCCGCGCATGAATCCGCAGATTCGCAAAGCCGCGGCTACCGCGCGCGAAATGCTGCTCGATCTCGCCGCGGAGAAGTGGTCGGTTGACCGTAAGTCGCTCACGATCTCTGACGGCAGAGTCAGCGCCGGCAGCCACTCGGCCGGATTCGGCGAGTTGACCAGCGGGCAGAAGCTCACCCGAACCATTCCGGGGAGCGCGTCACTCACCCCCGCCAAGGACTGGAAGGTGTCCGGAAAATCGGTGCCCAAGGTGAACGGCCGCGAGATTGTCACCGGCGCGCATAAGTACGCTTATGATGTGCATCGTCCGGAGATGCAGTACGGCAAGGTGCTGTATCCGCCGTCGTACGGAGCCACACTGGTTTCGTTGGATGGCTCCGCCGCGGAGAAGATGCCCGGCGTGAAGGTCGTGCGCGACGGCGACTTCGCCGGCGTCACCGCACCCGATCCGATGGCCGCCGAAAAGGCGCTCGCGGCGCTCAAGGCCGAGTGGAAGCAGTTGACCGCCGAGACCGACAGCAAGGCCGTCTACGACTACTTCCGCCGCACCGCGCAGAACGCGCCCGCTGCGAGCGCGCTGACGCCCGTGAGTTACACGATCGCCTACATCGCGCACGTGCCGCTCGAACCGCGCGCCGCCGTGGCGGAGTGGAATGCCGGCAAACTGACCGTCTGGACCGGCACGCAGCGTCCCTTCGGCGTGCGCAGCGAGCTATCGACACACTTCGGGATCGCTGAAGATCAAGTGCACGTGATCATGCCGGACACCGGCTCGGGGTATGGCGGCAAGCATACCGGCGATGCGGCGCTCGAAGCCGCTCGGCTGGCGAAGGCGGTCGGCAAGCCCGTGAAGCGCAACTGGACGCGCGAAGAGGAAATGACGTGGGCGTACTTCCGCCCCGGCGGCGTCATCGATGTGGCGGCAAAGCTGAACCCCGATGGCACGATCGCCGAATGGGAGTTCCACAACTACAACTCGGGTCCGAGCGGATTGAGCTCGCCGTACAGCGTCGCGACCAAGCGCGAACAACATCATCCGTCGAAGACGCCGCTGCGGCAAAGTTCCTATCGTGGCCTGGCCGCCACCGCCAATCACTTCGCGCGCGAATGTTACATGGACGAGTTGGCGCACTCGGTGAAGATGGACCCGCTGGAATTCCGGCTGAAGAATGCCCAGGACGAACGACTGCGCGCCGTCATTCAAGCTGCGGCGAATAAGTTCGGCTGGCAGAACCGCACCAAAGCTGCGGGGCGCGGATTCGGCATAGCCGCCGGATTCGAGAAGGGCGGCTACGTGGCCACCTGCGCCGAAGTAAGCATCACCAACGGAGTGGTGAAGGTGGTGCGCGCGGCCATTTCGTTCGAGTGCGGCGCGATCGTCAATCCCCAGCACCTGTCCAACCAGGTGGAAGGCGCGTTGGCGATGGGAATTGGCGGAGCGCTGTTCGAGCAGATCCAGTTCGGCAACAACCAAATTCTCAACGCGCGCCTTTCGCAATACCGCGTGCCGCGCTTCAACGACATGCCGAAGATCGATTGCGTGCTGGTGGACCGCCCGGATCTGCCGTCGGCCGGCGCGGGCGAAACGCCCATCGTCGGCATCGCGCCGGCCATCGGCAACGCCATTTTCGACGCGACGGGAAAGCGCATCCGCTCGATGCCGATGGCGCCTAAAGGACTGCAGAATTCGTAACCGGCCGCGGCCTACCGGTGTTCTGTAATCGTCACCGGGATCTTCAACCGGAAGGCGATGCGCGTTTCTGAGGGAAGCGTCGCGGCGTCGCCACGAGTCAATGCCACCGCCGCCGCGCCTGCGCCAACGCCCACTCCGGCGCCCGCAGCCGCGCCTTTTCCGCCGCCGGCCAGCGCGCCGACGATTGCCCCGAAAGCTGCGGCGCCGCCGATCTTCTCCGCGTCCTGCCAATGCGAGGCATTGGCGTGACGGTTAAAGGGGTCGGTTCGCACGGGCATCGCTTGGCCATCGGAAGTGTGAATGACGGTTAGCGCCACGGCCAGCGACGCGACGCCGTTGAATTTGCCGCCGCGATCGGCAGCCACCACGCGGCCTTCCACCCGCGCGCCCCGCTCGGCGATTACGAATCCGTCGGCCACCAACTCTTTTTCGAGCGTGGCATGGAACGTATCGCCTGGCTGATTCCGCTCCGAAGAGAGGCCGTCGATCAGGCGCACCGGGATCAACAAACCGGCGTTCAGCGTCGCCCTGTTCGGCGGGGGCGGAGGCGGCGCAGGCGGGGTCGCCACAACTGGGCTGGGCGGAGTCGCGTTCTCCGCTTCGCTGCGCGCGGGTGGAAGGGTACTGGCGGATGGCTCCGGTTGCGGGGCAGGCTCGGCCACCGGCGGCAAGGCTTGCGAGTTGGTTGGCGACGGCGTGGGAGGAGGCGCAATCGTCGAGACCGGCTGTGCGGGATGAACCACCGTGGCCGATTGTGGCGGCACATACATCGGCCGCACGCGCGCGACGATTGGCGGTCTCGGGTGCGTCACGACAGGCCGCGGCTTAGAGGCGGCCGCGCGTTGGTCGAAAGGAGAAGGATGCGCGGATGGCTTCGGCAGCGCAGCCTCCGGCACGGGTGCGTGTTCAGCGGGCAAGGCTGCCGACGGTGCTTCCGGCAACGTGGTCGGCGGCGCCCCGGGCTGTGGGGCGAGCGTTTGGGCTGACGCGGGCTGGCTGGGCTCGGGCGGCACGTAGGCCGTCACCACCGGGACCGGCCGGAAGCGCTCGGCCATCTTCATCACTATGGCTCCGCTCAATGCCCCGGCGATTACCAGAAGCGCAATTTGCAGCGGCTTCATCGCTCGTCTCCTCATGCCAACTGACGAGCGGATTGCAAATTGCGTTTCCGCGCCGCGTCCTACCCGACGACTTCGAGAAAGGCTTTGGCGGCGTGGCTCAGCGCCCGGCGGGTCGGGTAAATCAGGCGGATTTTACGCTCCACGTGCATCTCCTTGACGCGCACCTCGCACAGCACCTTCTGCTCGATTTCCTGCTCCACGCACATTCGCGGCAGAAACGCCACCCCCAGATTCGCCTGCACCAGCTTGCGGATAGTCTCGATGGTGGGCATCTCGACGTCCATGCGCAGCGGCATCTTGCATGCCTGAAACTGCTTGATGACGACATCGCGGTAGGGCGAGACGACATTGTGGGCGATGAAGTTTTCGGACGCCAGCTCACTAATCGATACGGCTTTGCGCCCCGCCAGCCGGTGCTTGGGCGACACCACGAAGGCCAGCGCGTCGGTGTAAATCACCTTGGAACGTAGCCGCTCATCGGACGGATCGTAGCTGATGACACCGAGTTCCAGGTTGCCATCGAGGAGTTCGCTGGGCAGCTTGCTCGAAAGGCTCCGCCGCACCTGCACTTTGATGCGGGGATACAGCTCGCGGTAGTGCCCGATGTGGCGCAGCAGGTAGAGCGAAGTGGATTCGTTCGCCCCGATGATCAGCCGACCGGCCGAATTGTCGCGAAGCTCGGCCAGTGAATTGTCGAGCTCCTGCTGGAGGCTCTGGAAGCGGCGGGCGTATTCGAGAACCGTGCGGCCGGCATCGGTCAGCACCAGGTCTTTGGCCGAGCGGTCGATGAGTTTCTCGCCTAACTCCTGCTCCAGGCGCTGCACGGCGAGCGAGACGGCCGGCTGGGTCCTCAAGAGTTTTTCGGCCGCGCGGGAGAAACTCTTCTCGCTGGCCACGGTGAAAAACACCTGTAAGGCGTACAGTTCCACTACGAATTCATCATAACACGCGCTAATATCCACCTATAAAATTATAAATTTGCCAAATCCAGCTTACGGCCCGCATAATGGCCTTGTCATGAGCGACCGCGTATACATCTTCGACACTACGCTGCGCGACGGCGAACAATCGCCCGGTTGCAGTATGACTGTTCCGGAAAAACTGCGCATGGCCCGCAAGCTGGTGGAACTGGGAGTGGACATTTTGGAGGCCGGCTTCCCGATCGCATCGGAAGGCGATTTCGAAGCTGTGGACGCGGTGAGCCGCGAATTTCCGTGGGCGCAGATCGCCGCATTGGCGCGCTGCTGCACGCTGGATGTCGAGCGCGCCGCCAAGTCCCTGGCGCACGCCAAACGGCCGCGCATCCACACGTTCATCGCCACCAGCGACATCCACCTGAAGTACAAACTGAAAAAGACCCGCCAGCAAGTGCTCGACGATGCGGTGGCGGCGGTGGAACTGGCACGCCGGCACGTGGACGATGTCGAATTCTCGGCCGAAGACGGCGCTCGCACCGATCCCGATTACCTCGAGCAGGTATCGCGCGCCGTAGTGGCGGCTGGGGCGCGCACGGTCAATATCCCCGACACGGTCGGCTATTCGACACCTAAGGAGTACGGCGCGCTTATCGGCCGGATCGCCCGCGCGCTGGGCGATTGCGCCATTGTGAGTGTACATTGCCATGACGACCTGGGCCTGGCGGTAGCCAATTCGCTGGCCGCGGTGGAAGCCGGCGCCCGGCAAATCGAATGCACCATCAACGGCATCGGCGAGCGCGCCGGCAATTGCTCGCTCGAAGAAATCGTGATGATCCTGAAGACCCGCTCGGACTCGTACCCTTATCACACCGGCATCCACACCGAGCACCTGTTCTCGTCCAGCGAACTACTGAGCTCGCTGATTACCTTCGGGCCGCAACCGAATAAGGCCATCGTCGGCCGCAACGCCTTCGCGCACGAGGCGGGCATCCACCAGGACGGTTATCTCAAAGAGAAATCGACTTACGAAATCATCGATCCGCGCTCGGTGGGCGTGCCGGAAGGCCGCCTGGTGCTGGGCAAGCACAGCGGGCGTCATGCGCTCGGCCAGCGCGCCAAAGATCTCGGCTACGAGCTCGACCGCGACGAGTTGGATGCGTTGTATCACCGTTTCACCGCGGTCGCCGACCACCGCAAGAAGGGTTTGATGGACCAGGAGATCGTCGCGCTGATCCACGAGGGTCGCAAGGCCATGCGGGTGGCGGCCGACTGATGCAGCTGAGCGTCCTGATTCTTCCCGGTGACGGCATCGGCGTCGAAGTCACCCGCGAAGCGGTGCGCGTGCTGCAGCATGTCGCCCTTAAATGGAACCATTCGCTGACAATCTCCGAGGGGCTGATCGGCGGCGTAGCGATTCACAAAACCGGCACGCCGTTACCCGACGAAACGCTGCGATTGGCCAAACAGGCGCGGGCCACGCTGATGGGTGCGGTGGGTCTGCCGGAGTTCGACAACGCACCGCCCGAGAAGCGGCCGGAAAAGGGACTGCTCGGTATTCGCCAGGCGCTTGAGGTGTACGCGAATCTGCGGCCGGTGCGCGCCTACAAGTCGCAACTGGATTCGTCGCCGCTGAAGAATCACCTGGTGGAAGGCACCGACATGGTGATCGTGCGGGAACTGACCGGCGGTATCTACTACGGACAGCCGCGGGGCATTTTCGAGGACGGCGGCGAAACGCGGGCCGTCAATACCATGACGTACACGCGCAAGGAAATTGAGCGCATCTCCCGTATGGCATTTCAGTTGGCCCGCGGCCGGCGCAAGAAAGTTACGTCGGTGGACAAGTCCAACGTGCTCGAGAATTCGCAGCTCTGGCGACGCGTTGTCGTGGACGTAGCGAAGGAATTTCCGGATGTCGCGCTTGATCACCTGTTGGTGGACAACTGCGCGATGCAGCTGATTCTCAACCCGCGGCGTTTCGACGTGGTGCTGACCGAGAATATGTTCGGCGACATCCTCAGCGATGAAGGCGCGGTGCTGGCCGGTTCGATCGGGATGTTGCCTTCGGCATCGCTGGGCGATCGCAGCGGCTTGTACGAGCCGGTCCACGGTTCGGCGCCCGATATCGCCGGACAGAACAAGGCCAATCCGCTGGGCGCCATCGGCTCGGTGGCGGCCATGCTGGAGTTCAGTTTTGGATTGAAAGAAGAAGCATGCGCGGTCGACGAGGCCATCCAAAAAGTTCTGGCCGGCGGACACGTCACCGCGGATTTACGGCCTTCCGGCGCACCCGCCACCACCGCACAGGTTGGCGAAGCGGTCTGCGCCGCGATCGGCTGAGCGGGAGCTTACCGGCTCCCGCTCAGCCAAGCTTGCCGTGTGAAGATGAAAGAGGAATTGGCCGCAGATGAACGCAGATAGAAAACGGTTTGTGTGATCTGCTTTCATCGGCGGCCAATTTCGGTTTTTAACACCATATGCCACGCACGATCATCGAAAAACTTTGGGATTCCCATGTAGTCCACCAGCAGCCCGGCGCGCCCTCGCTGCTGTTTATCGATCTGCACCTGGTGCATGAAGTCACTTCGCCGCAGGCCTTCGACGAACTGCGCGAACGCGGTCTCAAGGTGCGCCGGCCGGACCTGACCATCGCCACCGCTGATCACAGCATTCCGACCACCGACCGCTCGCTGCCGATCGTCGACCCGATCGCGGCCAAACAACTGGCGCAACTCGAAACCAACTGCTCCGAATTCGGCCTACGCTGCCTGGGCATCCATAGCGACCGCCAGGGAATCGTACACGTCATCGGCCCGGAACTGGGACTGACGCAGCCCGGCATGACCGTGACCTGCGGCGACAGCCACACGGCCACTCACGGAGCGTTCGGCGCGCTGGCGTTCGGGATCGGGACGAGCGAAGTGGGGCACGTGCTGGCCACCCAGTGCCTGCTGCAGAGGCCATCGAAAACTTTTCAGGTCAAGGTGGATGGCACGTTGAAGAACGGCGTCACCGCGAAGGACATCATCCTCGCACTGATCGCCAAAATCGGCGTAGGCGGTGGCACCGGCAGCGTATTCGAGTACACCGGCAGCGCCATCCGCTCCCTCGGCATGGAAGAGCGCATGACGGTCTGCAATATGTCGATCGAAGGCGGCGCGCGCGCCGGATTGGTGGCGCCCGACGATGCGACCTATCAGTACCTCGCCGGGCGCCCCCATGCTCCGCAGGGCTCTGCCTGGGACGCTGCCATTGCGCGCTGGAAACAACTCCCCACCGACGAGGGCGCGGCGTACGATCGCAGCGTATCGATCGATGCCGATGCGCTCGAGCCGATGATCACCTACGGCACCAATCCCGGCATGGGCATGCCGATTACTTCGGCGTTGCCCGAACCGGCCGCGGTAGCCGATCCGATCGCGCGCGATTCGATTGCCAAGGCGCTGAAGTACATGGGCCTGGAAGGCGGCAAGCCACTGCTCGGCCATCCCGTGGACGTGGTGTTCATCGGAAGCTGCACCAATTCGCGGATCAGCGATCTGCGCACGGCGGCCGGCCTGCTCAAGGGACGCAAGGTGAATCCGAAGGTGCGCGTAATGGTGGTTCCCGGCTCGCAGGAAGTCAAGCGCCTGGCGATCGCCGAGGGGCTGCCGGAAATCTTCCGCGCCGCCGGATGCGACTGGCGCGAACCCGGCTGCTCGATGTGCATCGCCATGAACGGCGATCAGCTCGCGCCGGGCCAATACAGCGTTTCCACCAGTAATCGCAACTTCGAAGGCCGCCAGGGCAAGGGCGGACGCACCTTCCTGGCCAGTCCGTTGACCGCCGCTGCCAGCGCGCTGACCGGCGTCGTGACCGACGTGAGGACCCTGCTATGAAGCCATTCACCAATTTCGAAAGCCGCCTGGTGCCGCTGCCCATCAACAACATCGATACCGACCAGATCATCCCGGCGCGATTCTTGAAAACCACCTCGAAGCTGGGGCTCGACCGCCAGCTTTTCAACGACTGGCGCTACGATGCCGAGGGCAACCCGAATCCCGATTTCATCCTCAACCAGCCACGCGCACAAGGAGCGCAAGTGCTGCTGGCCGGCGACAACTTCGGCTGCGGCAGTTCCCGCGAGCACGCCCCGTGGGCCCTCACGCAGTTCGGCTTTCGCGCGGTGATCAGCACCAGCTTCGCGGATATCTTCAAGCAGAACTCGCTGAAGAATTCGCTGCTGCCGATCGCGGTGCCGGCCGATGTGCACGAAGAACTGTTCGCCGCGGTGGCCGCCCATCCTGCCGCCACGGTGAAGGTTGACCTGGCGCGCCAGACGCTGACCACGCCTTCCGGCCGCGAGGTGGTGTTTCCGATCGACAGCTTTTCCAAGCACTGCCTGCTGAAAGGCGTGGACGAGCTCGGCTATATCCTGAACCAGGAACCCGCCATCGCGGCTTACGAAGCAGCGCACCCCGCCCCGATCCGGACGCTGTAAAGGTATCTTTCAGCACAGCGCGCGAAGGTAAGGCGCGGTGCAATCGTCTAAAGGACCGATGTACCGCTTCGCGACAACCCTATTGCTATGCGCCGCCGCTTGGGCCCAGCCAGTCGCGGCTCTTTCTTCCGTGGAAGCGAAGGACGCGCGCCGCTCCCACGAGCTGAAGATTCCGGAGATCATCGAGGCCATGGCGCTTGCGCCGGGTGGGTCGGTGGCGGATATCGGCGCGGGCGACGGCCTCTATGAGGTGTTCCTGTCGAAGGCCGCCGGCGCACAGGGCCACGTATATGCCGAAGACATCGACGAAAATGGCGCTATCAAGCGTCTGCGAGAACGGGTCCACGATCAGCACCTCGATAATGTGGAGGTAATTCTCGGAGCGGCCGACGATCCCAAATTGCCGGTGAACGCGCTGGACTCGGTCCTGATGGTAATCATGTATCACGAAATCGAAAACCACCAGGCGATGCTCGAGCACGTCAAAGCCGCGCTGAAGCCCGGTGGGCGCCTCGTGATCGTGGACATGATGCCGCACAAGACCATCACGCGCCCGCGCGCCGACCAGACCAAGAACCACGTGATCGCCGCCAGCCTCGTCGAATCCGAAGTACGCGACGCCGGATTTGGAGTGGTCTTCCGCGACGACCACTTCATCGACAATCCCGATGAAGAATCCACCCGCTGGATGATCGTATTCCGCAAGCCCGCGCGCCCCTGATTCACCCGGCCTGTTTGTACTGCTCCGCTCGCGGATGGCTTTGTTGAGATCGGAGGGCGTATAAATGCGGAACTCAGGATAGCGATTACATTCCGGTGCCGGTAACCGGCCGGGGCCGGTTTTCGCCGTAATTGCTGGGGATCGGGCGGCGGATGTGTACCAGAGTCCTATCGGGTTTGTACTGGGCCATGAAATCGGTTAACATTCATAAAAAGCGGATGTTGTCTTCGGCAGTGGTTCGATTGGTGCTCCTGGCAACCGCGGCAGGCGGAGTCCTGTGCGCGGCGGATCTTTCTTCGTTCGAGAAAACCGTTCAACCCGTGCTGGCCAAAACCTGCACGCCCTGCCACAATTCGCAACTGGCGTCCGGCGGATTGGACATTGCGCCGTTCACCAAAGTCGACTCGCTCAAATCGCAGCGCGACGGCTGGCAGATCATTTTGGATAAGCTGCGCGCAGGCGAAATGCCTCCGGCAGGCATACCGCGGCCGCCGCAACTCGATGCCGCCATCGAGTACGTGCAGGGGCAATTCGATCTGGCAGACAAAAATGTAAAGCCCGATCCCGGCCGCGTGACGGCGCGGCGCCTGAATCGCGCGGAGTACTCGGCCACCATCCGCGACCTTCTGGGCGTGGAGTTCCACGCCGAACAGAGCTTCCCCACCGACGACCTCGGCAACGGCTTCGACAACAACGGCGACGTGCTCACCATCTCGCCCGTGCTGATGGAGAAGTATCTGGCGGCGGCGGAACGGATCGCTTCGCGCGCCATGGCGGCCGATCCGCTGCCCAATCCGATCGAAGTGCAGTTCCACGCCAAGGACAAACGCATCCGCCGCGTCGACCCGAGCACGATCGAGGCTTCGGGCCGGCTGGATTTCGATGGCGAATACGTGGTGCGCTTCGGGATGCCGGGTGAACGCGCCGCCGACGCCAAACCGGTGACGCTGGGCTTCTGGATGGATGGCAAGCTGCTTCACACCATACCGGTGGAAACCAAACCCAGCGGCCTGGTGTACTTCAACCCTTACTCCGAAGCGGAGATGCGCCTGTTCCTGCCGGAAGGCCAGCATGTTTTCCACGCCGGATTCATCGGCGACGATTTCGTCAAGGGCCTCACCGGCAAGGAACTCTACGACAACAAGAAAAACAAGTTTCTGGATTCGATCACCTTTGTCGGCCCGTACCGCCCGCACACCGAGCCGGCCAGCCGTAAGCTGATTCTGGTCTGCGACCCCAAGACCGGGCCGGCATGCGTGGATAAGATCGTTACGAACCTGGCGCACCGCGCCTACCGGCGCCCGGTGACCCGCGCCGAAGTGGCATCGCTGACCAAGTTCGTGGCGCTGGCCAAAACCCAGGGACAATCGGTCGAGCAAGGCATTCAACTGGCAATGGAAGCCATGCTGGTTTCGCCGGATTTCCTGTTTCGCATCGAGCACGATTCGGGGCCCGCCGGCGAGGCCCACCGCATCAGTGATGTGGAACTGGCCTCGCGGCTCAGCTATTTCCTGTGGAGTTCGATGCCGGATGAGGAACTATCGGGACTGGCCGAAGCCAACAAACTGCATGAACCGGCAGTTCTGGAGGCACAGGTGAAGCGCCTGATCGCCGATCCGCGATCCTCAGCGCTGGCCGATAATTTCGCCGGCCAGTGGCTCGAGCTGCGCAACCTGGACGTGGTGAAGCCGGATCCACAGAAGTTCCCTGAGTGGACGCCCGAGCTGCGCGACGCCATGCATACCGAAACGCGCCTGTTCTTCGACCACGTGCTGCGCGAGAATCGCCCACTGGCCGAGTTTCTGGACGCCCGCTACACGTTCCTGAACGCGCGCCTGGCGAAATTTTACGGCATCCCCGGAGTGGATGGCGACGAATTTCGCCGCGTCGAATTGACCACCGACCAGCGCGGCGGGATCTTGAGCCAGGCCAGCGTCCTGACGGTTTCGAGTTACCCGACGCGTACCTCGGTGGTGATCCGCGGCAAGTACATCCTGAGCAACATTCTGGGGACGCCGCCGGCGCCTCCGCCGCCGGATGTGCCGCTGCTCGATGAGGCTTCCGTGGGAGCCTCGGCATCGCTGCGCCAGCAGATGGAAGCGCATCGCGCCAACGCCGTCTGCGCATCTTGCCACAATAAAATGGATGTGCTGGGCTTCGGCCTGGAAAATTATAACGGCATCGGTAAGTGGCGGACCATGGACGGGAAGTTTCCGGTGGACGCCACCGGCACTCTGCCGAACGGCAAGAGTTTCAACGGTCCGGCGGAGATGCGCGCCGCGCTGCTGAGCCGCCTGCCCGATTTCGCCCACTGCATGACCGAGAAGATGCTCACTTACGCGCTGGGCCGCGGCACCGGACCGAACGACCGGCGCGCCATCGAAGCAATCGACCGCAAACTCGCGGCTCAGGATTATCCGTTCCAGCAATTCATTTTCGAAGTGGTCGGCAGCCTGCCTTTCCAATCGCGGCGAGGCGAGGCGGCCGTTAGTCAGGTTATAGTCAAACCCAAAGAGGTTGGTGCCCGATGATTACCCGCAAAGCGCTGCCGCGCCGCACGTTTTTGAGAGGAATGGGAACCGCGATCGCGCTGCCGTTCCTGGATTCCATGTCACCCGCCATGGCCGCCAGCACCTCGCCCAACAAGGTACGCATGGCGTTCGTGTATGTGCCCAACGGCATCATCATGAACAACTGGAATCCGGATTACGAGGGCAAGCTGACCACTCTGCCGCGCACGCTGAAGTCCATGGAGCCGTTCAAGGACGACATGCTCCTGATGGGCAACCTGACCCACAACACTGGCCGCGCGCTGCTGGACGGCGCAGGCGACCACGGACGCTGCTGCGGGTCGTACCTGACGGGCGTGCAGGTGAAGAAGAGCACGTCGGACATCCACTCGAGCGTCTCGATGGATCAGCTAGTCGCCAAAGAGATCGGCAACCAGACGCGCTTTCCGTCACTCGAACTGGGCCTGGAGGATGCGCGCCAATCCGGCGATTGCGATTCGGGCTACTCCTGCGCGTACACGAATAACCTGGCGTGGCGCAGCGAGACGCAGCCGCTGCCGCCGATCCTCGATCCGCGGGCGCTGTTCGAACGCCTGTTCGGTAACGGCGTGGTGCTGAGTCCCGAGGCGCGCGCACGCCAATCGGTCTACCGCCGCAGCATTTTGGATTTCGTCACCGACGATACCCGCAAGCTGGAAGCGGGCCTGGGACCAACCGATCGCCGCAAGCTGGACGAGTATCTTTCTTCGATTCGCGAAGTGGAGCGGCAGATCGAGCGCGCCGAAAAAGACAACAAGCAGATCGACCCGCACATGGAAAAGCCGTACGGCGTGCCGGCCGATTTCGCCGAGCATTTCAAGCTGATGACCGACATGATGACCATCGCGTTTCAGGCCGACCTGACGCGCGTGGTCACCTTCCTCGTCACGCACGAGGGCACCTCGCGCGCGTACCGCGAAATCGGCATCTCCGATGGCCACCATCCGCTGACGCACCACCGCAACCAGGCCGACCTGATCGAGAAGGTGTCGCAGATCAACGACTATCACATCAAGCAGTTCGCCCAGTGGATCGGCAAGATGAAGGCAATCAAGGAAGGCGACCGCAGCCTGCTGGACAACTGCATGATCGTCTACGGCGCCGGGCTTTCAGACGGCAATCGCCACCTGCACGAAGATCTGCCCACTATGATCGTCGGCCGCGGCGGCAATTACATCAAGACCGGGCGCCGCGTGGTGTATCGCCGGGAAACACCCATGTGCAACCTGTTCCTGACGATGATGGATCGGATGGGAGTGCGCATGGAGCATTTCGGCGACGCCACGGGCCGGCTGGAAGGGCTGGACCTGACTTAGCCGCGGCCCGGCGCCCGGCCTGTACGCCGCGGCCGCAAGGCAACTCGTATCTCTAACCGAACTGCTTGACCGCCTGCTCGATGGCCGGTGCGGCTCGTTGCAGATCGTCCACAACCATCGCCGGCGTGCATTCGATACTGGCGTTGAATGCCAGGAACCACGGCTCGGCAATGGCCGGCAGTTGGGACGGCTCGTCCATGTTCATGATGAGCAGACCCGTCCTCTTGCCGTCTTCGGCGATGAAGTAAGCCGCCTCCGGTTTCTGCTGCTCCAGAATCTGAGCGATCGCTTGAAAGCCGCGCCTGGCGGCATGATTACCTGCCTCAACGGGAATCGAAACCTTTACGAGAAAACGCATGACGCCTCCTGAGTCTCCGAGAAATAGTACCACGCGGCGGTGTTATGCTTTGGAAAACATGCGGCGGTTTTCGATAGCGTTTTTCATGGCGGCTCCTTTGCTTCTTGCGCAGAACTTCGATCCGAAACTATTCTCCG
>Ga0335085_10004852_pt1 | contig 21987 bp, 18 predicted proteins | sample Lox_Sample_45_FD_206712 | JGI IMG/M metagenome (GOLD analysis project Ga0335085, IMG submission 206712) | Soil microbial communities from Loxahatchee National Wildlife Refuge, Florida, United States - Lox_Sample_4.5 | ecosystem: Environmental > Terrestrial > Soil > Wetlands | place: USA...
CGGAAAACCAATACATGAGTCGCGTAGTGGCAATCCACCTGGTCGAACAGAACCGAGTTGGCGGGAGCCGGCCCCGACGGGGGCGCGCCTTGGGAGACGTAGACCACCACATTGCGAAGACCGTTGTCCGCGCCAACGAGAAGCGTTTCGGGGTAGAGAGGGTCGCCCGCGTGCAATTTGGCGCAGACCGGCTCTTTCGAGAGGTCAAAAGCCTTAGGCTTGCTGACAGGGCCGGTGTAAGTCACCTGGCCGGCCACGCGCGTGCCAGCTGGCGTGGCCAGCAGATGAGCCGTCGAACCGGGGAGGAAAACCGCAAGGGCCCAGGTAAAGCAAATTCTTTTCCACATGATGCCTCCGGATGCAAAGTTCCCAAGAGCCCATGAACCGTAAGCGTTTCGCGGCGAAGAAGTCCGAGTGTAAAACGGGGAAGGGGAGGAAGCCGCGCCTAGCGAATACCCACTGGCTATTTTAGGGAATCCCGGGGGGGGACAAACCTGTTTCGGTGGCTGTGAATTGAAACGGTTAGTAACTTTTTGAAACGTGGGCCCGGGCCTGGGATTTGCGCCGGCAGGCGGAAATCCCGGCAATCGTACTCAGAATTTCGCGAGCTCTTTGGCGGCAGCAAAGACCTTTTGCGCGTTTGGCAAGAAGGCCTCCTCAAGCGTGGGGGCGTAGGGCACGGGGGTATCGAGAGAAGCCACACGAACAACCGGGCCATCGAGATCGTGGAAGGCTTTTTCAAAAAGGATGGCGGAGATTTCGCCGGCGATGCCGCCGGTCTTGGTGTCTTCGTGGACGACCAGGCACTTGTTGGTTTTGCGGATGGAGTGAAGAATGGTCTCCTCGTCGAGGGGCAGCAGCGTGCGCAGGTCAATGACTTCGGCTTCGATGCCTTCTTTCGCGAGGGCTTCGGCGGCTTCGAGGGAAGTGTGCATCATGGCGGCGTACGAAAGAATGGTGAGGTGGCGACCTTCGCGGCGAACGACGGCTTTTCCCAGGGGCACGGTGTAATCCCCTTCGGGAAGCACCTCCTTGATGCGGCGGTACAGGAATTTGTGCTCGAAGAAAAGGACCGGATTGTTGTCGCGGATGCTGGCCTTGAGCAGGCCTTTGGCGTCGTAAGGCGTGGAAGGATACACGATTTTGAAACCCGGCGTGTGCAGGAAATACATTTCCGGGCTGAGCGAATGGAACGGCCCGCCATGGACGCCCGCCCCGGCCGGACCGCGAACGACGATGGGGGCGGGAGCATTCCACAAGTAATGGCCGCGGGCGACGAAATTGGTGAGCTGATTGAAGCAGCAAGCGATGAAATCAATGAACTGCATTTCGGCGATGGGGCGCAGGCCGAGATAGCTCATGCCGCAGGCCGCGCCGATGATGGCGCTTTCGCTGATCGGCGTATCAATCACGCGTTCCCACCCGAATTTTTCGAGCAAGCCTTCACTGGTTTTGAATGCGCCGCCGTAGACGCCGACGTCCTCGCCGATCAAGACGACGCTTGGGTCAGCGGCCATCTCTTCGAACATGGCCTGGCGAATGGCTTCGAGGAAGGTGACGGGGGCCATGGGCTACCTCCGGGCCTTTCCGCGCGCCGGTGATTTTGCGGGCACCGTTTTTTGGGCACTGGGCTTGGAGGTGGAGGCTGCGGCCGCTTTGGGCGCAGGGGGTGGCTCAGAAGTTGGCGGTGTGTCGCCAAAATGGATCGCGGCATTCTCGCGCGACGCCGACTTGCCCTGGCCGAAGCCCTCGACGGTCCAGACGGGCGCGACGCTGGATTTCGGCGGCATTACTTCGGCGCTGGGCCGCTCCCACCGGGGGCGAATCTTGTGGCAGTCGTCGCCGGTGCAATAGACGCCCTGGGAGGCGAACTCGGGCGGCGGCATGGGCGAGTTTTCTGCGAACTCGCGTTCTTTTTCAAGGAGCGCCGCAATTTTGTCTTCGAGCTCTTTCTTGCCCTTGGCATCGAGAAGCTTTTCGGATGTCAGGAATTTTTCATAGAGCGAGATGGGGTCGCGCTTTTCCCAGTATTCGCGCTGCGCCGGGGGGACGTATTCGGCGGGGTCGTGCTGGGCATGGCCTCGACGGCGAAACGTTTTCGCTTCGACGAGGATAGGGCCTTCGCCAGCGCGGGCGCGATCCACGGCTTCCTGGGCCGTGGAGTACATCGCGACGACGTCGTTGCCGTCGACGATATAGCTGGGGATGCCGTAGGCTTTGGCGCGATCGGCCAGATTTTCGATGGGAACCTGGCGGCGGACCGGGGTGGAGTAGGCCCACTGGTTGTTCTCGAGAATGAGAACGAATGCGGCCTTTTGCGAGGCGGCGAGATTCAGGCCTTCGTGGAAAACGCCGGTGGAGCTGCCGCCGTCTCCAATCCAAGTCATGGAAACGATTTTCTGGCCGAGGTAGCGGCCGGCCATGGCCACGCCCGTCAGCACCGGGATCAGATCGCCAAGCATAGAGATGGGCGAGACGATGTGCAGATTTTCGAGATCACCAAAGTGGCTGGTGCCATCTTTGCCTTTGGTGGGCGACGTATACTTCGCCATGTGCTGGGTAAAGATGTCGCGGGGGGGAACTCCCTTTACCAGCAGCGCGCCGATGTTACGGATCATCGGCGCCATCCAGTCTTTTTTTTCAAGCGCGTAGGCGCTGCCGACGGAGATGCCTTCCTGGCCCAGGCTGGAGTAGAGGCCGCCGACGATTTTGTTCTGGCGGAAGAGGCGCGTCATGGTGTCTTCAACCTCGCGGTTGAGGCGCATGAAGTAGTAGAGGTCGAGATATTGCTGGCGGGAGAGTTTGCGTTTGGCGGCGGTTTCCGTGGCAGGCATGATCGGCGAATCTCCGGAGAAGCGTCCGGTTGTCTATCTTACGGCGAAGAAAGGGCGTTGGCGAATGAGGAGGAAAGCGGCAGAGAGCCGGGAAGGGGAAGAAGAGAGACAAATTGGCCGGATGCGATCTATGTTGCAGCGGCAACACTTTTATGTTGTACTTGCAACATGGAGGCGCGTATGGCTACGAACCTGGAACCCCTGCTGAAACGGAGGGCCATTCGCATGTTTGACGCCGGCGTGGTTCCGGCCGAGGTGCGCGAACACATGCTACGGGCGGCGGTGGCGGCGCCCTCCAGCCTCAACAGCCAGCCGTACCGCTTGTACTGGATTGAATCGCCGGGGCAACTGGAAAAGGCGGCGGAATTGTGTCTGGGACAATCAGCGGCAAAAACGGCTTCGGCATTGGTGGTGGCGGTCGCGGATTTGGGGTTGTGGAAGACGACCAGCGCGGCGCAATTGCAGTGGATGCGGGAAACGGGGTTTCCGGAGGAAAAGATCCAGGACTACGAGCGGAAAGCGAAGTTGGCGAAGTGGTTCTATCTGCAAGGCTGGTTCAACATTTTCGGCGCGATGAAATGGACGGTCCTGAAGGCGATCCATCCATGGAAGGTAATCGGCATGGCTCCCGTCTCCAAGCGGGGACTATTCCAATGGGCGACAAAAAGCACGGCGCTGGCTTGCGGGAACCTGATGACCGCGGCAGAGGCGCTGGGATGGAACACGTGCCCGATGGAAGGATTCGACGGTGTGCGATTGGGGAAATTCCTGGGACTTTCGAGGCGGACGCAGGAGATTGTGATGGTGGTGGCGGTCGGCAAAAAGTCGGCGAAGCACGTGGATCACCCGCAGTGGCGTCGCGCGCTGGATACGACGGTGACGATTCTATGAGCAATCCGGAGAAGACGGTGATCCCGGAAGAGATCCTGAAGGATTCGGTGCTGGCGCATCTGGCAGCGGCCTATTTTTCCGTGAGCAAGCAACTGGAACGAAGGACGGGTTGCACGCAGACGCGGGGATTTATCCTGTCCACGCTGCGCGGAGGAGCGGAACGAAATCAGAACCAGATCGCGAAGTTGCTTGGATTTGATCGGACCGTGGTGCACCGCGCCATCGGGACGATGGTGAAGGAAGGATTGGTATCGAAAACGAGGTCGGGCGGCAGGAGCTTTGCAATCCGTTTGACGCCGAAGGGCGAAGAGTATCGCGAGAATCTAATCCGGGAACGCCGGGCCGCCGATGCAAAGATCGCCATGATGCTCAAAAGGCAAGAGCGGGCCGAGCTGATGCGGTTATTGAAGGCGGTGGTGGAAATCGAGCTGTAATCGCGGTGAGTTGGCTTCTCGATGGCAAAGATCTTCACGCGGACGCGGGTTTCGTGAGGCTGCCCCTGTGGGCATGCTTGACGCCGCACGGAACACGGTGCTAAAAGCAGCTCTATTCTCACGCAGGTCGGCCCCTTCGGAAGTCCAAACGCCGTTCGCCTGCCCTACGTTTGTACTTCAGTAAAAAGTCCGGAGTTCGAATAACCCACGCAGGCAAGACTCGTTCGTTCAAGGAGAAAAACGGATATGAGGACAAAGGTTCTGCTGTGTCTGGCGGTGGTGTGTTTGTGGTGTGCGAGCACGGCGGCTCAGGATGCGAAGATGCAGCCACTGACGTTCTGGTATGAGTATTCGATCAATCCCGGAAAGGAAGCTCAGTTTCTGGAACTGGTGAAGACGGTCGGCGCGCCGGTGCGGGACAAGCTGATGGCCGAGGGAGTGGTGCTGGCGTGGGGCGTGCAGACTCCTTTACTACGCATACCCGGCGCTGCCACGCACCAGATCTGGTACACGGTGGCGGATTGGAGCGGCGTCGAAAAGGTGGACGCGGCGTTGCGGGCGCAAATCGCCAGGCTGGATGAAGAGGCAATGAAGGCTGGAGCCACAAAAAAAGGCGCGGCGCCGGCGGCCGGAGTGACCGCGAAAATGATGGAAATCGCCGACATTGGCAGGACGCATGACTATGTGACGCGCGACCTGGTATTCGTCAGTGGAAACGGAGAGCTCCCGGCCGATACGCTGCCCTGGGCGCGCTACACCTTCGTAAAAGCCAAGCCGGGAAAAGGTCCCGAGCTGCGAAGGCTCTGGGAAAAATACAACAAGCCCGTGATGGACAAGCTGGTGGCCGACGGCGTGATCCTGGCCTACGGATTCGCGATCGAAGACGTGCGCACCGACGGGGATTTCACGCATTACGTTTGGTACGCGACCAAGGACCTCGGCGCGATGGAGAAGGTGCGGAACGCGTTCACGGAAGACCGCGACAAGCGAAGCCAGGAAGAGCAGGATGCCATCACACAGTCTTTCGCCGGCGCGCTCGATCCGGACGCGACGCGAGGCGAAATCGACCACGCGGTCATTTTCAAGTTGCGGGGGATGAAATAGCACCCGGCCGGTGAAGCTCAAGCCCCGGAGTTGCGGCAGGATGGTTTGGAAAGGGATCTCCTGGCAGCGCTCCGGGGTTTATTTTTTCCACCTTGCTGCACGTGGTGCGGCGCGCGGCGATAGATTGCGCCCGGCGTCGACACTGAGCTGAGGAGACCTTTAGTCTCCGGCTTTTCTACAGGTTTACCGGAAGGTCGAACGAGGCGAGCAGTTCGCCTGTGGAGGCGGGTTGGGGTGTGAGCGAGAAAAGTTCCGCAAGCTGAAAGGAAAGCCGCGGCTTGACTTCATCGAGTTGGACGTTGCGGCGGAGAAGCTTTTCGAGCGAGGTGGCTTTGCGGTCAGCGATGCCACAGGGAATGATGAGATCGAAGAAGCGGAGATCGGTGGAGACGTTGTAGGCAAAACCGTGGGAGGTGACCCAGCGGCTGATGTGGACACCGATGGCAGCGAGTTTTTCTTCCGGGATTCCGCCTGGTGGCTGGACCCAGATGCCGGTTTTGCCGGGGACACGAAAGGCCGAGACGCCGAAGTCCGCGGAAGCACGAATCATGGCTTCTTCGAGCGCGCGGACGTACCAGTGCACGTCGCGGCGGATGCGATTGAGATCGAGGATGGGGTAACCGACGATCTGGCCGGGCCCATGATAGGTGATATCGCCGCCGCGGTTCGTTTCCCGGAGTTCGACGCCTTTCTGGCGCAAGACGTGTTCCGACGCGAGCAGATTTTTCGGACTGGCGTTGCGACCGAGCGTAAGCACGTGGGGGTGCTCGCAGAAGAGCAGAACATCGTCAATGGCGCCGGCTTTGCGCGCTGTGACGAGGCGTTGCTGGAGAGTGAATGCGACGTCCCAGCCGCAAATGCCGATGTCGGCGATGAGAAGCTTTTGTGCCATTGGTCAAGGAAAACAGATATCGGCCAGCGAGCAGAAGAATCCGGAGCCGCTAGACGTTAATCTGGAGGCCGCGGACCGACGCGAAGGCATCGCCCATGGCTTCCCAGACGGTCGGATGGGCGTGGATCATGTTCATCATGTCGTCAATACAGCCTTCGAGGTTCAAGACCGCCGCCGCTTCGGAGAGAATTTCCGTGGCGAGCGGGCCGATGATGTGAATGCCGAGCACCTGGCCGTATTTTTCCTCGGAGACCACCTTGATGAATCCGCCGTGGGCGCCAAGAATGGTGGCTTTGCTGTTGCCGACGAAGGGGAACTTGCCGATTTTGACAGGGTAGCCCGCTTCGCGCGCCTGCATTTCGGTCATGCCGATGGAGCCGATCTGCGGTTCGCAGTACGTGGCATTCGGGATGCGCAACTTGTTGACGGCGTGCGTGGGCTTGCCGGCAATGTGCGTGACCGCGACGATCCCTTCCATCATGGCGGCGTGGGCGAGTTGCGGGAGGCCCGCCACGATGTCGCCGACGGCAAAGAGGCCAGGTTCGTCCGTCTCCATGAATTCGTTGACTTGAACGAAGCCACGCTCAACCCGGGCCTTGGATTTTTCGAGGCCGCAATTATCCGTCATCGGTTTGCGGCCGACGGCGAGCAGCAGTTTCTCGGCCTGCAAAGTTTGCGGTTTGCCGTCCTTGTCCTTGAAGGAGACGGTGACGCCCTTGGCGTCTTTCTTGACGCTCTCCACCATGCAATTGGTCTGCACGGCGAGGCCCTTTTTCTTGTAAGCCTTTTCGAGTTCGGCGGAGATTTCTTCGTCCTCAACGGGAACGACGCGCGGCAGCGCTTCGAGGATGGTGACCTGGGTGCCGAACGAGTTGTAGATGGAGGCGAATTCGACCCCGACGGCTCCCGCGCCGATTACGATCAAGGTCTTGGGAATTTCGGGCAGCTCCAGGATCGAGCGGTTGGTGACGATCGTCTTGTGGTCTGGCTCGATGCCCGGAAGGGACTTGGCCTCGGAGCCGCTGACCATCAGGATGCCGCGGGCCTCAATGTTCGTTTTCTTGCCGTCTTTTTCCACGCTGATGACGCCCGGGCCTTCGTAGCGGCCCCAGCCCTGCATCCATTCGACCTTGTTCTTCTTGAAGAGAAATTCGATGCCCTTGGCGTGTTTCGTGACGATCTTGGTCTTGCGGGCCAGAATATTGGTCCAATTGATTTTCACGCCGGGAATTTCGAAGCCGAGTTCGGCGGCATTCTTGAAATGATCGTAGACGTCGGCGTGATGCAAAAGCACTTTGGTGGGGATACAGCCAACGTGGAGGCATGTGCCCCCGAGAAAGGGATCTTTCTCCACAACGATTGTTTTGAGTCCGAGTTCTCCAGCCCGGATGGCGGCCACGTATCCCCCCGGACCGCTGCCAATGATTGCCACATCGTATTTCGCCACGCGAGGTCTCCCTTCCAAACGAACTCCGCCACAAGCACAAAGGTTCGGGCAATGATGGAGATTGCAAACGGAATTGCCCAGTGGAGTGCGGCCAGGTACGGTGAAAAATCAATTGTAACAGCCGCGCGAAGGGGCGGGCAACTCGGAGGTACGAAGGGGAGGAAGGAGAGCCGTTCCAAAAGGGGAAGGGCAATAAGAGTGGAACGGTCAGCCGCGTAAAGACGTGTAACGGTTCGGGAAATTCTGTAAGTATTTATACCTGTGTAATTTCCAAACCAGGAAATACCGGGCATGAATTCGAAACCAACTTCGGGATCAGTAGCGGGATTGCCAACTTGATTCCCGATTCGGGAAGTTCGTGGCTCCCTCCCCGTGGCTTTTCAGACCGCGGCCTGAGGGAACTATTTCACGTGGATCTTTAATTTACTGTTGCATTAGATACTGCACTGCTATATATAAGCGCCCCGGCCTTTCCACGAAGTATCACCTGTTGCCGTTACTATTCAGCTAACAGACGGACGGAAGGGCTTTGAGCCATGCACGCATACTGGCATTGCGTGAACCGAGCCTGTGGGTTGACCGCGCTCTCCACACGGGAAGACCGAGACCTGGAAACGCGCTGGTGTGTTTGCGGCAGCGAAATGCGAAGGCGCGAGCATTCGGCGGTGTTTGCCTATCTGAATTTCTTACGGGAAGAAACGAACAGCCAAACAGGAGAGCCAAACGAAAAGGAGCATGGACGATGAGGGAGAAAGAGAGAATCGCGAACTACCTGCACGGGCGCACACCTCTGGTCGTGCGTGGGAGCTCGCAACACACCTTTCGAAGTCTGGGGTTGTTTGCGGAGTTGGGGCTGTTGTTTTGTGGCACGTACTTACTGGGAGAGGCGCTGGTGCAGCCACTGCAGGCAGGGGCGGTTTCGGTCATCGCCGGAGGCCTGTTTCTGGCGCTCGCAACGGTATTGTTGTTCTATCTGGCGTGGCCGATCTCGATGAACTCAACACATCGTCCGATGCGAGAACAGATCCATCCGGTGGAGCGGGCGGTTACGCTGCGTGGAGAACCCGCGGACGAAAGGGCCGAAAGCTCCTGGATGCTGGAAGAGGAGGAGGAACTGCCCGGGCCGATGTAGCGCGCTTTCAGGCGATGCGCAATGCCGGCAGATAACGTTCCTCGAGAATCGCTTGGTGGTGGAGCGCGTGACCCGCAATCAGAAATGTGAGCGCCAAGGCGGAAATCTCCTTGCCACTGGCAGTGCCTCGCCGCAAGAAAGAGGCGGAATCGAGCGAAAGGATGAGGCCGGCTGAGGCGCTGCGAATGGAATCGAACTCTTCCAGAAGGCTTGCGAGTTTTCGAGCTGAGGAATTCGCTGCCTTCACGTAGTGGTCCTGCTCAAAGCCTGGAAGAGGCGTCTGGTCGCCGCGTGCGATTCGCAGCAGGCGATACGCGAAGACGCGCTCGGTGTCGTTAAGGTGACCGAGGATCTCCTTGATGGACCATTTGTCCGGCGCGTAGCGAAAATCGCCGTCCGTGTCGCTGAGCGGCTCCAGAAGCCGGAGCATATCCCGCCGTTGATTCTCGAGAATCTCGAGGAGGTCGCCATCCGGAACGCGCGACACGTATTTTGCGAAATTGGGAGCGTAGTCGCTTGTTTGGGGACGCGTTTGTGTCATGATTCCTGTGCCTCCAGCGCGAAAAGAAAGATTATAGCGTGAGACAAGAGCGCGCGGAGAATCCATCGGGCGCGGAGACGCATGGCGGAACTCAACTACCGGAAGATGCGCGTGGGATTTCAGGGAGAACCGGGAGCGTTCAGCGAAGCGGCGGCGGTGCAGCTATTGGGGGAGGAAATTCGGACGGTACCGCGAGCGACGTTTGACGCCACGTTTGCGGCCATCGGCGAAGGCGCGGCGGACGCCCTGGTGGTTCCGGTGGAAAACACTTTGGCCGGGTCGGTTCTTCGCGTCTACGATCTCTTGTTGGACAGCCCGCTGGAAATGTGCGGCGAAACGATCCTGCCGATTGAACTCCAATTGATGGCCATACCGGCAACCCGGCAGGAGGATCTGCGAGCCGTGGCTTCCCATCCGATGGCGCTCGCCCAGTGCGAGCGATTTTTTGCCGGGCGCCCGCGGCTGAAGCGCGTTCCGGCAGAGGATACCGCCGGGAGCGTAAGGGAAATGATGGAGCGGGGAGACCGAAGCGCCGGGGCGATTGCGGGACGACGGGCCGCAAGCCATTATGGCGCGGTGATTCTGCAGGAGAATATTCAGGACAACGCGGAGAATTTTACGAGGTTTGTGTTGCTGTTGCCTCCGGATGAGGCCGGAAGATTTCGCGAAGCAGACGCGCGAAAAGTATCCGTGGCAATGCGCCTGGCCCACGCGCCAGGGGCGCTGCTGGCGTCGCTGGAACCATTCGCCAGGCACGGCGCAAATCTCCTGAAGATTGAGAGCCGGCCCATTCATGGCCGGGCGTGGGAATATCAGTTCTTTCTGGACGTAGAAGCGGAGCAACCCGAATTCCTGGAACGGGCCTTGAAAGAAGTTCGAGAGGCGACCAGTGAATTGCGCGTGCTGGGCCGGTATGCGGCCGCACGGCGCTGATCTCCTTCAGGAAGCATGGATATACCCCGGAAAGGCGAATCGTCAGCAATAGCTGCAGGCTTCGTCGGCGACGTTGGAGCCGGACATACCGTCCTTCATGCGGCGCAGCCGGCGGCCAAGGCGCTCCGCAAGTTGGTGGCGAGCGCGCCACAAGCGGGCCTTGAGCGTGTTTTCCGTGACTCCGAGCTTTTTCGCGGCTTCTCCCGTGGAGTAGCCTTCCACCTCGCGCAGCACAAACGCGGTGCGCAGCAGCGGCGAAAGCTCGTCGAGATTTTCGTTGATCATCTCGCGAATTTCGGTGCCGGCGTAAAGCTGCTCGGGTGTGGGGCCGTCGTCCGCAAACCGCTCGGTAGCGGGCAACTCGTCCTCGTGATGCGTTTCGTCGAGCGAAACCGCCGGGCGCGACTTGGCGCTGCGCCGCTTCATCAGCGCGGCGTTGATCACGATGCGCGTGAGCCAGGTGGAAAATTGCGAGCGCCCTTCGAAACGCTTGAGGTTGCGATAGGCGGAGAGAAGTCCGTCCTGGAGAGCATCCTCGGCGTCCTCGGCGTTGCCAAGCACGCGAAGCGCGGTCTGAAACAGCTGGCGGTGATAGCGGCCAAACAGCGTTTCGATGGCCTGGGAGTCGCCTCGCTGTCCTGCGCGGATCAACTTCTGTTCGGTGAGTTGCATTGGATTGATCACTTGCGTTGCCATTTGGTTCCCCCAAGTAGCTTCATAAGAGTCGTTACGCGTGAAAAGGTTACAAAGTTTCCCCTAATGTACTGGAACTGCACCACCACTCATCTTTGGGCGCCTCATAAGAAAGAAGATAGGAATGATGGCAAAGAAAATGATGCCCAGCAGCTTGTAGTTGTCCACGAACGCGAGCATGGTGGCCTGGCGCTCGATCATGTTGAAAAGAATGGCGTGCGCTTGTGTCACTGGGGTCGGACTGCCTGAGACTCCTCCGGACGCGAGCGAAGCGGCGGCCAAACCATTCAACGTATTGTGCAGGGCGGGATTCATGTCGTTCACATGATCCATTAGACGCGCCTGATGCATTTGTGTTCGCCGCTCGAGCAAAGTGGTGACCGTGGCGATCCCCACGCTGGCGCCGATGTTTCGCGCCAGATTGATAATTCCCGTGCCCATATTGGTTTTTTCACGGGGAACGTATGCAAAAGCTGTGACGTTGATCGGAATGAAAAGAAACGCAAGTCCGAAGGACTGCAGCACGCGGCCGAGAATGGCATGGTTGAGATCGAGCGAGAGATTCCAGCCGGCCATGACCAGGAGCGCGGATGCGGAAATCGTGCAGCCAAAGGTGATGAGATAGCGCGTATCGACTTTCGAGACGAGAAATCCCACCAGCGGCATGCAGAACATGATCGTGGCACCGCCGGGAGAGAGGGCGAGTCCCGCGAGTTCCGCGGGATAGCCCATGAGTCCCTGGAGCATTTGCGGGATCAGGACCGTGCTGGAATAGAGAACGAAGCCGAGGAAAAACATCGCCAACGTGGAAATGGCGAAGTTGCGATCTTTCAGCATACGAAAGTCGACGACGGGTTCTTTGGCCTTAAACTCGCGAATGATTCCGCCAACGACGCCGATCACCATGAGCACGGCGAAGAGCCGGATGAAATTGGAATCGAACCAATCGTCGCGCTGGCCTTTATCCAGAATGATCTGCAGGCTGCCGAGTCCCAGGCTGATGAGACCGAGGCCGATATAGTCGATGCGGAATCCGTCGCTGACCTTGATGCGTTTCATGAACGGGGGATCGGAAACCAGAACATACGTGAGAGCCATCGAAATCAGGCCGACGGGAACGTTGATGTAGAAAATCCAGCGCCAGGAGAAGTTGTCGGTAATCCAGCCGCCGAGCCATGGTCCGAGCGTGGGCGCAACGACCACGGCGATGCCGTAGACCGCGAAGGCCATGCCGCGCTTGGAGAGCGGGAAGGTGTCATTGAGAATTGCCTGTTCGCTGGGTTGCAGCCCTCCACCACCGACGCCCTGCAGGATACGGAAGAAAACCAGCATGCCGAGGCTAGGCGCGAGCCCGCAGAGGAAAGAGCTCAAGGTGAAGACGGCAACGCAGCCCATATAGAAACGCTTGCGGCCGAGCAGCGAGGAGAACCAGCCGGAAAGCGGCAAGATGATCGCGTTGGAAACCAGATATGAGGTTAGAACCCAGGTGGATTCATCCGCGCTGGCCGAGAGATTTCCCGCGATGTGCGGCAGCGCTACGTTGGCAATGGAGGTGTCGAGCACTTCCATAAACGTGGCCAGCGTGACCGTAATGGCGATGACCCACGGGTTGATCGTGCCGTCCGGAGAGCGAAGCCTGGAGATGACTTTCTCGATCATGAGCGTCCGCGTTTCGACTTACTGGTGCTACTTGGTGATCACTGTTGCATCCACATTCATTCCCGGGCGCAGAATCGCCACGTCGGACGGAATGGGATCTAAAACGATCTTTACCGGAATGCGTTGCACCACCTTGACGAAGTTGCCGGTGGCATTTTCGGGCGGGAGAAGACTGACGACGGCACCAGTTGCGCCGGAAATCGAATCGACGTGTCCGGTGAACGTTTTACCATAAGTGTCCACCTCGATGTAGGCTTTTTGGCCGGGTCGCATATTGCGCAGCTGGGTCTCCTTGAAGTTCGCCGTCACCCAGACGTCCTGCAAGGGGACAACAATCATCAGCCCCTGCCCCTGCTGCACAATCTGCCCGTCCTCCACCTGTTTGTGCGTCACGACACCCGCGACGGGAGCCACGATGTTGCAATAGCTGAGATTGAGCTCAGCCGCGGCGAGTTGCGCTCGAGCCTGAGCCACTTTGGCGAGTTTCGCCTGGGCGTCGGCAGACCGCATCGCGACGCGCTTCACGTCGGCCCGGGCACTGGCGACGCCGGCTTCCGATTGCGATACGTGCGCTTTCGCGGATTCGAGTTGCGCGCGGCTGATTTCGATATTGCGCCTGGCTTGCGCGAGCTTCTGTTCGTCGGCGTTCAACTGGCTGGCGCTGGCATCGGCATTGGCTTTCGCGGCGTCATATTGCTGCTTGGAAATCTCCCCTTTTTGCATCAGCGGGAGGTAGCGCGCCAGATCTGCCTGGGCAAGCTGGGAATTCGCGCGGCTCTTTTCGACGTTGGCCTCGGCGTAGGCAAGATCCGCGGTCTGCGACTGTTCATAGCTGGCTTGCGCTCGCACCAGATCCGCTTGCGAGGCGGAAAGCTGTGCCTGCGCACTCGAAGTGTCGCTGGCGGCGCTTTCGCTCGTGCGCGGCACGTCTACGCCGGCGGAGCGCGCCTCGCCTTCGGCCAAAGCGACCTCGGCCTTGGCCTGGTCCACAGCGGCCTGGTAGTCGCCGGTCTCTAGTTGCACCAGCGCATCGCCGGCTTTGACCGCTTGATTGTCGTTCACGAGGACCTTGCCGACCCGGCCGTAAACCTTGGAAGCGATCGGAGTGATATGGCCGTCTACTTCTGCGTCGTCGGTACTTTCCCGATTATGAAAATAGAGGAAGAGCCCCAGAAAAATCGCCAGCACGATGGCGCCGCCGATGATCAGCCGGTTGCGGATCTTCGAATTCGTTTGCTTTTCCGAACCGAGTTCCAGCTTCTCGCTCTCAGCCGGCGGCACCTTCACCTTCGCAGCGTTCTCTAATCCGACCTCGATCTCAACACTCATGGATCCTCACTTCGCGTAGGTTTTTTCCATCTGACCGACGGCGCGCGCGAAGTCAGCACGGGCCTGATTAAAACGGTAGAGCGCGGCAATCTGGTTATCGTTGGCGCGCGAAAGGGAATCCTGTGCGGAGATGACCTCAATGTTGTTGGCCACACCGGCCTGGAAACGATCCCGGGCCTGGTCCACTTCCTGTTTCGCCAGGGTCACCCCGAGATTCGCAACTTGCACTTCGTTCCTCGCAGAATCCAGATTCAGCAAAGCCGTTTTCACGTCCAGCGCAATCTGGTTGCGCAAATCGGCTTTCTGCTGCTCGAGTTTCTGGAGTTCCAGGTCGGCTTTGACTACTTCCGCGTGGATGCGGCCGCTGGTAAACAGGGGCATATTGACAGAAGCCTGGTATTGATACGTGGGGATGCCATTCGAGGTCGAAGTTCCCAGATACGCCCAATTTCCGTCAAAGCGCAGCGAGGGTAGCCGCTGGTATTGCGAGGACTGCCTTTCCAGCCTGGCCGATTTTTCTTGCGCTTCGATGGCCTTCCACTCTTCGCGGGAGGAAAGCGCTGCATCGATGCTGGCTTCCACGTCGGGTTGCGGTGTATCAAAGAAATCGAGTGAGTCCGCCAGATCAATCTTCTGGCGCGGATCGAGGTTCAGCAATTTGCTGAGGCCAAACAGGGAAGCGTCGCGTCCGTTTTCCGCTTCGATCAGTCGCTGTTTCTCGTTTTGGAGTTCCACGTTGGCGCGCAGGGTGTCGATGCCCGTTCCAACGCCTTCCTTCTGCAAATCCGCAGCCTGATCGTAAAGCGCCTGCGCGAGCTCGACGCGCGAGCGCGATGCCTGCACGTTGGCTACATCCCGCAAGGTGCCGATGTATTGCGAAACCACCAGGAGTATGACCTGCTCCCGCGTGGAGAGGCTGTTGGCCTTGCTGGCGTCCACGTTGCTACGCGAGGCCTGATAGTGCTTCCAGAGTGAGAGATCGATCACGCTGCTGCTGAATGCCGGGCCGGCGGAGAAAAGTTGATAAGGTCCGATGTGCCCCGGAAAAGGAAAGTCTGGAGGAATGTCGCCGCCAAATTGCGCGACAAGATTTACACGGTTGGCGGAATCCGCCACGTGCAGGTTCGCCTGGGGTAAAAGCTGGGAGCGCGTAATGTTTTTGTCCTGGACACTTTCCGCAGCGTTAAGCAGGGCGATCTGCTGGGTGGGGTTCTGTTTAATCGCCAGGGTTACGGACTGCTGCAACGTCAGCTTGAGAACGCCATCCGAAGCAGTGGGAGGAAGCGCAACGCTTTTGGTTTGCGCCGGGGCGCACGGCGCAATCAGGAGCAAGCTGAAAAAAATGATGTAGAAAATGATAGATGAGCCTTTGGAAGACTCCGGTTCCTTCTCGTTTGTCCCGGAAGGTTTATTCCGATTCGAAACGATCTCGTTCACGATGGCCTGATTCAGGCAGCCCTCGGCCAGAAGCTCCGCGCCAAGGCGGTGCATTTCGGTCAGCAGCACCTTGCCGGCGTTGTCGATGTAGCTGACTCCGCAGAGATTGACGCAAAATTTGGGCCGCGGCGTGGTGGCGTAGAGTTCGCGCCAGCATTGCTCGAGGGTCGTGACGCGCGGTCCGGAAAGGCTGCCCTCAACGCTGAGGAAGAGTTTGCCCCGTTTAGTTTCAGTCGTGATTCTAAGCATGGCTCGATTGTTCAGCTATAGAACTGGCAATGAGAGTGCCAAACCAGCGGGCAAGTGGATAATATTTAAGGCTTTTATTTGTAGGTAGTTGCAGGTTGAATTGGCCAGTTGTGCGATTGGGAACAGTGATGCTATATGGGCAACTGCCAATTTGACAGCAATTAATAATGCCCAAATATGAGCATTTAAGGACGACTATCCTTAATGACGGACGCTGGCAGACTGGTGCCGTTTCGAACCATTTGCTTAGGGTCTAGCGGCGGACGGCGATCGCTTGCATTTCGAAGTGTCCACCGCGCAGGAGGGAAGCCGCGCCGATGAACTCCCGCGCCGGAAAATCTTTCGCGAACTGCGCGCGATAGGCGGCATTGAACTTTTCGTACAGCGAGAGATCGGTGCAAGAAACCTGGACGTAAACCAGGTCATCCATATTCATGCCGGCGGCGGACAGAGTAGCTTTGTAGTCGTCGAAGAGATTCCTGAGTTCGTCCTCGATTTTGTCCGGCGCTTTCCCGGTCTTGGGATCGAGGCCGATACTACCGGAAATATAAAGCGTGTCGCCTGTGAGAATGGCCTTGCTGAAAGGCAACTGCGAAGCCGGCCCCGGGAGATTAATGGCGCGACGCTTCTCCTGGTTCCCGGCCTTCGAAAAGGCGCCGCGCACGGTGAAGATTGTTGAGGCCCCTAAGACAACCAATAAAATCCAGACGCGACGGTTCATGGAAATCTCCTTGGGAAGTTCGCGGGACAACAAGTTTCCGGGAGTGTAGACCGCGTCGCAAATCAGGGCAAGAGAAAAGCCCAGGGTGGCAAGACCTGGGCCTTTCCAGAATTTGATAAACTTCCGGCGCATCGGGGGAAATCATGAACTTTCAACGAACTGGATTGCTGGCGGTGGCGGCCTGTTTAGCAGTGGCTTGTTTGCCGGCCGCTGCGCAGACAGATCTCGACGCGAAGGTCGATTCCCACCTTTCGAACTGGATGGAAACCTACGAGTATCTGCATCAGCATCCGGAGCTTTCCACCGAGGAGAAGGACACTGCGGCATATGTCGCCGCGGCGCTCGCCAAGATGGGCTATGAAGTGACCGACCATTTCGGAAAATATGACGACGGGAGCGCTGCGTACGGCGTGGTGGCGGTGCTCCGCAACGGGCCGGGGCCGACACTTTACCTCCGGACGGAGCTCGACGGGTTGCCCGTAACGGAAGAGACCGGTTTGGCGTACGCCAGCAAGGTACGCGAGAAGCGCGCTGGTGGCGGAGAAGTGGGCGTGATGCATGCGTGCGGGCACGATCTACACATGACGGTCCTGCTGGGAACAGCGAAAATGATGCTCGAAAGTGAAGACCAGTGGAGCGGGACACTGGTTTTGATCGGCCAGCCAGCTGAGGAAACGGTTGCCGGTGCGGCCGCGATGCTGCGCGCGGGCTTGTACACGAAATTCCCGAAGCCCGATTATGTCGTGGCCTTGCACGACTCTTCGTTCTACCCGGCGGGAACCGTGGCTTGGCACGCCGGACCAATGCTGGCAGGCGCGGATTCCGTGGACATCACCATCCGCGGCTATGGCGGCCATGGAGCGGCGCCGCAGATTACAAAGGATCCGATTGTGATTGGGGCCGAAATCGTGATGGCGTTGCAAACGATCGTCAGCCGGGAGTCGGACCCCCTGGTGCCCACGGTAGTGACCGTGGGATCGTTTCACGCGGGAACCAAGCACAACATCATTCCGGATGAGGCCCATTTGCAGTTGACGGTGCGCACGATGACCCCGGCGCAGCGGGAGAAAGTGCTGGCGGCGATCAAACGCATCACCGACGGGATTGCGGAATCGGCGGGAATTCCTCCGGAGCGCGCACCGATCATCGAAGTGGCGAAGGACCATGTGCCCGCTACGATCAACGATCCTGTCCTTACTCAGCGCGTAGCTATCTCTTTGGAAAAAGCTCTCGGCAAGGATAATGTCTGGCCGGGGCGCCCGTTGATGGCGAGCGAGGATTTCAGTCTGTTTGCGCTGGAGGATCCGAAGCCGCCGATCTGCATGTTCTGGTTGGGAGCGCCGGACCCCGCAAAGTGGAAAGCGGCGGAGGAAACAGGCGCGCGATTGCCGGGACCACACTCCAGCGAGTTCGCGCCGCTGCCAGAACCAGCGATTCGCGCGGGTGTAAAGGGAATGACGACGGTCGCCATTGATTTACTGAAAAAATAAGCACAGAAGCGCCCGCTTCAGAGGGCGGCCGCTACAAAGACAAGGTTCTGGATCAGCCGGCTAGCGGCTCACGGCTTCGGAGGAGTTGGTGTTTGTCCCGCAATGGGTGACACAACTTCCTGCTTCGGCGCTGCCTTCGAAGGATCGGCGCTCTGTGAAGCGACTTGCTTCACAATTTCCGCGGTGCGTTGCTGGCTCAGTTTGCAGGCAGGGTCATAAATGCGGCACTGGGCAAGCGTGAGCTTGCAACCGCAGTCGCAGGACTCGGCATTAAATTTGTGCAGCGCAGCGTTGCGTTGCTCCGGCGTGAGGCGCGTCATGTCCACCCCGGGCAAGATTTTTGCGCGATCGGCGTGATTCAGGAAAATGTCGCCTTGGTCCTGGAACGTTTCCACCTGCGCGGCGACGGGTAGGCCAAGAAGCGCACGGACTTCCGTCTCGTAGAGCCCTGGGTTAAGCAAACCCACATGCTTTTGCACTACACGGCCATCGGTGTTGATGATGAAGACCGTGGGCAGCGCGGCGATTCCCCCATATTCGAACCGCGTTTTGTCGTCCGCCAGCGCGATGGGATAGTTGATACCTTCGGAGTCCACGACTTTCTGAATTTCCTTCGGGTCATCGTCATCCACAACCAGGCCAATGATCTGGAGTTGTTCCTTGTAGCGGTCCTGCAGGGCAATCAGGCTGGGAATCTCTTCGCGGCAAGGACCGCACCAGGTGGCCCAGAAATTCAGCAGAATTACTTTTCCTTTGGAAGCCTTGAGATCCAGATCTTTACCATGGAGGTCTTTAAGCTTGAACGATGGGGCAGGATCAGGGTCGCGGACAAACCGGATCACGGGCAATTGGGCCATGGAAGCGGCCGCCAGCGGCAGCAGTGAGAAGGCCGCAAGCAGGCAGGCTCCGGCGAGCGACATTGCGAATCCCGGTGCGCGTAGCGGCTTCATGGGTCTCCGTATTTAGGAGAGCACAGTCTCCCGCTCAATCCAAGCGGGCGTTGCGGATTCGATAGCAGGCGTTTCAGAGGGGTCGCCTAATACCAAGCTTGCGAATGCGGGCCTGGAGGGTGGTGCGCTTCATGCCCAGCAAATTGGCGGCGCCGCGCGGGCCGGAGATGCGCCATTGCGTCTGGCGCAGTGCGCGGAGGATGTGCTGGCGCTCCGCATCCTGGAGGGTGGTGATGGCGCCCTGAGCATTATTCGAGGCTGACTGCAAAGGCCAAGTGCTGCCGGAAGAGTCGGAAGAACCGCCGACGGGCGCCGGAATTCCCGCAGCCTTCAGCTCGCCAAGCGGAACGCGAAGGCCTTTGCCATCGGACAGTAGCACGGCCCTCTCGATCAGGTTCTCAAGCTCGCGAATGTTGCCCGGCCAGGAATAATTGACCAGCGCCTCCATGACATCCGAGGGAACGTACTCCACGGTCTTGTTCTGCCGCCGGCTGAAAGTCTGCACGAAATACCGTACCAGCAAAGGCACATCTTCGCGGCGCTCGCGAAGCGGCGGAACAAAAATCGGAAAGACGTTGAGACGGTAATAAAGGTCGCTGCGGAATTTTCGTTCGGCGACGAGTTGCGCAAGATCGGCATTGGTGGCCGCGACCACACGCACGTCCACGCGCTGCGTGCGGTTCCCGCCCAAACGCTCGAATTCCTGTTCCTGCAGCACGCGCAGGAGTTTCGGCTGAAGTTCCAGGGGAAGATCCGCGATTTCGTCGAGGAAAAGCGTGCCTTTGTCGGCAAACTCGAAACGCCCGATCTTTTGTGTGAGGGCGCCCGTAAACGCGCCACGTTCGTGGCCGAAGAGTTCGGATTCGAGCAGTCCTGCCGGAATGGCGGCGCAATTCACCTTGACGAAGGTGCGCTCGCGGCGCGGGCTGAGATTGTGGATGGCGCGGGCGATAATCTCTTTGCCGGTTCCTGTTTCGCCCTGAATTAACACCGTCGTGCCTGCCGGCGCGGCGAGCTCCACCTGCGCTAGGGTGCGCCGAAGCGCGGGGCTTTCGCCGATGATTTCGTCGAAGTTGAATTCAGAGCGGATTTCTTCTTCGAGATACAGCTTCTCCACGGCCAGCTTGTCCTTGAGCGCGTCAATCTCCTTGAACGCCAACGCGTTTTCCAGAGCGATGGCCACCTGCGCCGCGACTTGCTGAATGAGTTCGACGTCTTCCGGCGTAAACGCCTCTGGATTGCGGCTGGCCAGATTGATCGTGCCAAACGTGCGCCCGTGCGTGATCAGAGGAACGCAGCAGATCACCTGGACACCTTGCTCGCGGAAAAACCGCATGACGTCGAGTTGATACTTGTCGATCTCCTTGCCGCGCGAAATCACTACCCGGCTGCTGGCAAAGCATTGCCCCGAAGGCGAGCCTTCGAGTGGAACTGCCATTTCTACCTTGGCCAACGGTGCGCTCCCCGGCAGATCGAGGGCGTGGATTTTCAGCAGGCCCGAGGTGCGGTCCATGAGCGCCAGGCTTGTGTAGTCGTGCTGAAGCACGGGCTTGAGCGAGGAGACGATGCCCTTGAAAAGCGCAGAGGGATCGCGCGTGCTGACCAGGAGGTTGGTGATTTCCAGCAGAACCTGGAGGCGGTCTCGCTCGCGAGCCAACTGTTTCTGATACGCCTCCGCGGCTTCGAAATTCAGAGCATTATCCACAGCCACGGCAACCTGGGCGGCCACGCGCTTCATGAATTGGATTTCCGCCTCACTAATGCCTTGTGGCACGAAACGCCCGAAGACCATCGTGCCAAGCCGGTGATGCGCGGTGGTGAGCGGCAGAATCGCCGCCGTGTGCGCGCCGGAAGCCTGGATTTTCTGCATGAATTGGGGATACCGGGGATCCTTGGAAGCGTCCTGGGTGACAAACGGCTGCTGGTGTTCAAAAACCCATCCCGAAGGTGAATCGACGACCGGCATTTCCTCGGGGCTTTCATGCGCGACCGGTTGCTGGGCTTCCAGGATGTGAAGCCGCATGGTGCCCCGCTCGGCATCGTGGAGAACCATGCCGAGAAAGTCGAACTGCAGGACGGCGTGCAGGTGATCGGAAAGTTCGTGGAACAAAGCTTTCAGATCGCGCTGCTGGGCAATCGTCTCGATGACCTCGAGCAAGGCTTCGAATTCCCGTCCGGCCCTCGCGCTGGCCGACGAGAGCGCAAGCTCTGAGGCGGGTTCGGGAACGTTTGCCATGAAATCGAGGATAGCACCCGGTTTGGCGGGGTCACAACCGGGTCGCTGTGCGAGCGCTTTGCGGTTTTTTCGGCCATAGGCCGGCGGCCCCGGGCTTTTCCCGTAAGCATAAGGAGCCCCGACGGTATGCTATATTTGTGAAGTTGCGAATGGCCGGGGCGTTGCATCCATTTACTGCGAAGCACGGTCGGTGGCATTCGTCGCAAGCGTTCGGGAATCTGACAGTTCCTGCCCAGGGGCGTCGCATTTCGGTTCCCGGAAGACAGAGCAGGCCCGTAGCTCAGTTGGTTAGAGCGCTACCTTGACACGGTAGAGGTCTGGGGTTCGAGTCCCCACGGGCCTACCATATTTTTCAATCAGGTAGAGCGAAAACCCGAAAAAAGCTGTAACCCGCAACTGCGTTATTGTGTCATTCCCGTGCGCATTTCCATCGCCTTCAGGAAAGCTCCCTGGATTCCGCGGGCCTCATCGCTGTTTTCCTGTGTGTGCCTGTGTATAGAGGTCAAGCGTGGTTCGAAGCCTCGAAGAACGCAAAAGCCCCCCATCGGCTTTGGTTCGACTTTAGTTTAGTTCACGAGCCAGTTGACAACAGCGGCAAGGGTTATAGAACGGATGTCTTGGACAAACTCTGTTTCGCACGGAAATGCCAGCCAGGTGACTTACTTAGGTGGCAGCCGAGCAGGTTTCCAGCCATAAAAGGAAAAAGGAAATTGATTAATTGGCTTTAGCCTTGCTGATTTGTGGGCCAGTCGGTCCCGTGGAATCGACGAGCAGCCAGTGCCACCCATGGCGTTAAAACGACTGCACCTTCCAGGGCGCGACGGTTCCCTGTACCGCTGCCCGTTAGACAGACACAGATCAGAGAAAGTTCGTGGTCCTGTATTGCGAAGCTTTCTTCGAGTGGCCATCAACCGGAAAGCGATTAATGGATTGATGGCCACTGAGCAATGACTCAAATTCCCGGTGTGGCGCATGCGATCTTTGGGAATAGTGTCGACGCTTTCCCACCTTAATC
>Ga0335085_10004853_pt1 | contig 21987 bp, 23 predicted proteins | sample Lox_Sample_45_FD_206712 | JGI IMG/M metagenome (GOLD analysis project Ga0335085, IMG submission 206712) | Soil microbial communities from Loxahatchee National Wildlife Refuge, Florida, United States - Lox_Sample_4.5 | ecosystem: Environmental > Terrestrial > Soil > Wetlands | place: USA...
AATGCAGCGGTGCGCCGCGGCCGACGCATAGGCGCGCAGCCTGGCGCCCTCTCCGCCAAGGCCAGCCTTGCGTACATCGCGGCCCAGCGCCGCCGTGCGCGCCACCAGCACGCCGATGAAGTTGGCGAGCGACGAACCGGTGACGAACAGCCCGGTGGCGCCTTCCGGAAAGGCGAACATCCGGCGCACCCACTCGACGATCTGGCGCTCGACCTCCACCGGCATGTGGTCGCGCCCGCCCAGATTGGCGTTCAGTCCGCCCGCAAGCATCTCCGCCAGCATGCCCACCGCCGTACCGCCGCCGTGCACCCAGCCCATGAACGCCGGATGGACGTTGCCCGCCGAATACGGCGCGACGTAGTGAGCAAATTCCTCGTAAACCTCTGACAGATCGGAGCCGGCCCGAGGCAGATCGGCGCGGAACCGGTCGCGGACCTCCTGCGGGATGGTGCGCCAAACCGGCCGCTCGCGTACGCGCGCGATGTAGTCGATCATGTCGTCCAGCATGCGATGACCCTGCGCGCGCAAGGTCACCCAATCGTCCGGGTCGAGGTTCGGTTTTTCAGGCTCGCTCACGCCGTTCGCATCCGGATAGTCCGGCGCGCTTATAGAGCATCTCCACAAACGCGTCGAAGACCTTGCGCATCTGCGGCGGCTTGTAGGGGAAGACGGCGGGCGAGTCCATGTCGTGCACAATGGCGGTGTTGTCCGCCTCGAACACCAAGAGCTCGCCCGTGGGCGTCTCGGCGCAGTCGACCTGGAAATAGTCGAGCCCGATGCGGCCCGTCATCTCAGCCAGTGCCGCGGCGTGGCGGCGCGCGAAATGGTGTTCGAAGTCCGCAAAAAAACGGGCCTCCTCGGCGCGCTTGGCTTCGCTCAGCGCCATGTCGGCGTTCAGATACCAGATCTTCCACTGGTCCGAGATCGCCATGTGGCAGCCGAAAGCCCGCCCGGCGACGCACACCAGCCGGTACTTGCGAAAGAGCCCGTCCCGGGATGCGTAATCCACATAGGGCGAAATGAAGAACTCGGGCTCGTCGCGCATGGCAAGGTAGGCGCCGATGTCCCGCGGGCCGTCGAGCTTCACCAGTCCGCGCCCGGCATGCGAACCGATGGGACGGGCCACCAGCGGGAAGTCCCCGCCGTCCAGCAGTGCCGATAGCCGCGTCGGATTGTCGGCCGCCTGCGCCAGCGCGGCGCGCGCGAGTCGAACCGTTGAGGGAATCACAAGGCCCGGAACGCCGTGCAGCACTCCGTACAACCGGTCGCGGTCGAGCACGCGCAAGCGGTGCGGCGGATTGAGCACCGGCAGCGTGGCGGTCAGCCGCTCGATCTCGCAAAGCGTTTCCTGCGTTTTGGGATCGTCGGGCGTGACGACGATGGCGACGTCGTGCGGCGGCAGCGATTGCTCCGCGCCGGGCATCACGTACAGAGTCGTCAGCTCGACGTCGCTGCCTTGGAGCAGGAACTCGATGGGGGTGTTCCCGCCGATATCCATCTCGGCTGCCAGCGCCAAGAGCCGCAATCCCGGCGCCGACACCGAGCACGGCGAGCGGAACAAGGTTTGATAGGCCAGCACCTGCTTCTGGATGGCCAAGCCCGTCGCCTGATCGCCCAGAAGCTGCGCGATCACGGAGAGGTCCATGCCGATGCCGGCGCCGGCTGCATCGTCGGTCACCTTGCCCATAAGCTCATGCCAGGTGGGGCGCAGATCGGTGCCGGCAAAGGCCAGTCTGGTGAAATGGGCCACGCCCATTCGCTCGGCAACGATACTCATGCGTCCTCCGCGATCAGATCGATCTTCCTGGCCACCGTCCCGCAGTTCGCGACGATGCGCTGAATGTTGCGTTCGACGACCGTGTCGTCGGGATGCCAAGCCTCGCAGGCCGTACGCGAACCGATCGCCAGGCGCAGGACGGAGCCGCAGACGAGCTTCACCGGCTGGCCGATCTGGCAGACCGCAGCCGCGGCGCGGCGCTCGTCTTCGGTTTCGCCGCGTGACAGCTTTTCGATCAGCGCGCGGTAGAGGCGCACCATCGCCTCGTGACCCAGCCTGCCGCGGCCGGTGTTGACGAAGAAGGGAAACACCGTCGGCACGGGCATTTCCTCACCCGGGTTTTCCAGCGGACAGCCGCCCGCATCGCCCAGCCATTCGAGCGTGCGCGAGGCCGCCATGACTTGCGGCACCGCCGCCGCCAGCCGCTTGAACAACGATGCGGAGAACACCGTCGAAAGGGCATAGAACGCCCGCATTTCCTCCAGCGCCGCCTCCCAGCGCAGCCATTGCCCGAAATTGGCGACGGCGGGCACGCCGCGGCGCAGAGACTCCCACTGTCGCGGCAGGTCGAAGCGCGTTGCATAGGCGGCGAGGCCCTTGGGTACGGCCCGTTCGCCGAGACTGCATGAAAGCGAACCTGGCACCAGCAGCGCCCCGCAGAACGCTGGTGCCGTGAAGAACTTCGAGCCCGTGAGCAGCACGATCCAGCCGCGTTCCAGCGCTTCTCTTAGCCTCGCCCGCCCGCTGCGCATCTGGCAGGCATCGACCACGACCTGCACATGATGCGGCCAGCGCTCCTGGACGGCTTTGGCGCAGGCATCGGTCGGCGCACGCCAGCCGAGCTTCGAGGACTCCATGGTCTGCAGCAGCACCTTGCGGCCCGCGGCGATTTCGCGTGCGACCGCGGCCGTCACGGCTTTGTCGATTTCTTCGGCGCCAAGGCGCGATCCGTCCGAGCCGAACAGCGGGATGCCGACCGAACCGACGGTCGCATCGTCGATCGCGGCGCCCCTTTCGACTGCTTTACCCTGGGCCGTCGAGGCGGAGTAATGCTGGCCGCGACTGGTGAAAGCCGTGCCGCTGCCGGTCTGGTCAGAGGCGCAAACAATGCTCGTGATCGGACCGCCCATCGTCAGCCTGGCGAGAAGAAGCGCATGCAATTGCGAATCCGTGCCGGACGGCGAGAACACCACTTCGACGCCCATGCCGTTGAGGCCCAAAAGGGTGAGCAAGGCCCGCCGCTGGGTTTCGATCGCATGCTCGAAGGCCGCTTCGGTGCCGCGCGCGCCCATCTCGCGCACGAGCGCGTCGCGCGACCGCCCGATCCGCTCGAAGGCCGGTCCGGAGATGCACGACGCCGTGCAGGAGCAGAATTCGATGATTCCCGCGCGCGGACCCGGCGCGCAACCATAGACGTTGCTGCTCGTTTCCGGATCGAGACGCAGCCGTTCGTCGCCGCCTTGGACTAGAAGTTCCGCGAGGGAAAGATGAATGTCCTGCCAAGCAGCGGTGTCGACGGGCAGAAACCCGTCGGCCGTCATCGGGACGGCTGCGCTCATTTGAAGGAAACCCTCAAGAATCAACGAAAGATCGTCGTTTATCTTGGTTAATTTATCGTGTCGCAACCACCCCGAGCATTCACCATCGGCAAAGCGAGGAGAACCGCATGAAGATCGGATTCATTGGGCTTGGCGCCATGGGCAGCGCCATCGCCGCCAACGTCCTCAGGGCGGGCCACGAGGTTGTGGCCTGGAACCGGTCGCCTGCCGCGCTGGAAGCGCTCGAACGGCAGGGCGGCAAGCGCGCCGCCACGCCCGAAGTGGCGCTGCAGGCAGACGTGCTGCTTTCGATGCTGGCAAGCGACAAGGCCATACGCGAGGTGGGCCTTGACGGCCCCCTGCTTGAACGCGCACCGCGCGGGCTCCTGCACGTGAACATGGCGACGATCTCGGTTGCGTTTGCGCGCGAGTTGCACGAAGCCCATGTGAGGCACGAACTCGGATATATTTCCTCGCCCGTGTTCGGGCGGCCGGAATTCGCGGCCGCGGCCAAGCTGACCGTGGTGGCGGCGGGAGATCCAGCGCATATCGAGCGGGTACGTCCCGTTCTCGAGAAGCTCGGTGCCCACTTCGCCGTGGTGGGCGACAGGCCGGAGCAGGCCAACCTGTTTAAGATCGCAGGCAACTTCATGATCGCCTCGGCGATCGAAGCCATGGGAGAAGCAGCCGCCCTGCTGCGCAAGGGCGGCGTCGATCCGGCGGTCTTCTTCGACGTGATGACGGGCGGGCTGTTCTCGGCCCCAGCCTACCTGATCTACTCGAAAATCATCGCGGAGAAGAACTACCTGCCGGCCGGGTTCAAGCTCAGCCTCGGCTTCAAGGATGCCGGGCTCACGCTGGCCGCCGCGCGCGAGCTGGAGGTGGCACTGCCACTGGCCAGCGTGGTGCACGACAACTACCTCGAAGCCATGGCGGCCGGGTGGGGCGAGATGGACTGGTCGTCGCTGGCCAGGCTTGCCGCGGTCCGCGCCGGACTGGCCGACTGAACGCGCGCCCCAAAGCGGGATCGCCGGATTTCACTTCTATGTCTTCGGCGGATTGCGTAAGACGGGCGCGCGGCCGGACCCGGCCATGGAATGCCTTGCTGCGGAAGAACGATGACCCAATCCCATTTCGTGCTCACCGTCTCCTGCCCAGACCGCATGGGGATCGTCGCCAACGTCTCGCGATACCTTTTCGACAACGGCTGCAACGTGATCGACAGCGCTCAGTACGGCGATCCCGACAACGGCCGCTTCTTCCTGCGCATTTCGTTCGCCCCAGGCGCTGCAATCGAGACGCTGCGCCAGGGCTTCGAGCCGATCGCCGCTCAGTTCGCCATGATCGCGGCATTCCACGATTCCGCGGTCAAGACTCGTACGCTTGTCATGGTATCGAAGATGGGCCATTGCTTGGTGGACCTGCTCTATCGCCACCGCATCGGCGCCTTGCCGATCGAGGTCCCGGTCATCGTCTCCAACCACCGCGACTTCGCCGACGTGGCCGCCGCCAGCGGCATTCCCTTCCGCTATCTGCCGGTTACGGGCGACAACCGAAAGGCCCAGGAGAACACGCTACGTGAGATCATCGCGGAGGAACGCATCGATCTCGTCGTGCTGGCGCGCTACATGCAGATCCTGTCGCCGGCCGTGACCGACCCAATGCCGGGGCGCATCATCAACGTGCACCACTCCTACCTACCCAGCTTCAAGGGCGCGCGGCCTTATCACCAGGCGCACGCCCGCGGCGTGAAAATCATTGGGGCGACGGCGCACTACGTCACCTCGGACCTCGACGAGGGCCCGATCATCGAACAGGCGGTGGAGCGCGTGAATCACGGCATGGCGGCCGAGGAATGGTCGGCGGTCGGACGCGACATCGAGAACATCGTGCTGGCCCGCGCAGTCAAATGGCACGCCGAGCACCGCATCCTGCTCAACGGCATCCGCACGGTGGTGTTTTACTGATCGCGTCCGCCGAACAGCGACAGTGAAAGTCCCACGAGCGCGAACGCGAACGAGAGCGCCAGGATGGCACCCGCCAACAGCGTGTTGCGCCTAGCCCGGTCCAGCGCTTCCGTCGCCATAGTGTCTCGGCGCGCAATCTCCATCGAGCGCATGGACGAAATGGCGGCACGCGCCTCGCGCATGGTGGACCGCACGTCCGGATCGATGATCGCTTGTCCGAGCGCCGCACGATCGCTATATGCGATGCGCATCAATTCCGCCAGCGTGTTGAGCCGGACCCGCATGGCCTTGCGCAGTCTTTCGAGGCTTTGCTGGTGCTGCGGCACCGCGGCGACAAGCGGCAACCCAGAATATGCGTTCATGAGCTTGTGCATCTCGAGCCGCCGGTAATCGAGAAAAACATCGTTGCCCGACAGCGCATAACCGCGCACGGTAAGGTCCACGCCCATGAGGTACTTTTCGACATCATCGAGCTGTTCGACGATTCTGCTGGAAGCGCGATTGGCATCGAAATCATGACGCAGGTCGATGAGGTTGATGCCGAACATGACGCCCGCGGCGATCACCAGCATCGCCGCCACCGACAGCAACTGCGTCGTCAGCACGCCGCTGGCGCCGCGACGCGCGAAATTCTCGATCGCAACCTTGAACGTAGCACTCATGCGCAATCGCCCGAGTAACCACGTATATTTCCCGCATCACGCTTAACGAATCCATAAGGCGCGGGATTCCGGCCGTTTTCGCCGATGTTGCGGCGCTTCTTTAGGCGCCCCGGGGGCCCACAACCCAAGACTGCCCGACTGCCATCTCAGCTGGACTGCAAGACCAAGTGTCGTTCTCAGGCACTTTGCTCGACGCGCCTCACGCGGGAAGCGCGGGACGTCACCGCCTTTCGAGCACATACACGGTTTGACCCACCCCGGCGTAGTCGTCAGTGGCGGGCCAAAAGCCGGGGTCGTAGGCCGAGCGATGCACGATGCGATAACCCAATTTTCCGGCCAGCAGGACCCGGAAATACTCTTGGGTTCGCGCCTGCTCGCGCACCGAGCGGCTCGCCAGCTGAAAGACCCTGCCCGCCGCCGGTTGGGAATCATCGAGATAGCGCCGCACCCAGAATCCGCTGACGACGATGAACCGCGGATGGCGCATCGGCAGCGCATCGAACGGCTGGTCAAGCTCGGTAACATCGGGCAGAGGACTGCGCCGTTTGGCTGGCTTTGTATCCAGCCGCGTGACCAACGTGCCATCGGGAAAACGCGGCAGATAGGCGTTGAGTCCGTAAGTCTCCACGCTGGCGCCGTGGGCGGCATGCGCCTGCAGCCAGCGCTCCGTGTCATAGCGCGGATCGTTCACCATCGCGGCGGCAATCCCCGTGCACGCATAGAGCCCACCGAGGAACACGAACAGCAGGTACAGAGCGCCCAAGCTCCTGAGCACGGGTGGCGGCAGCGACGCGAGCCATTCCGCGGCAAGCCCGGCATAGACGGCGACGAGGAGCGCCTGAGGCAGCAGGAAGCGCACCTCGCTGCGCAAGGCCACAAAGTTGAATGCCAGTGTGAACGAGACGGCGGCCAGAATGGGCACCAGCGCGGCAATCGAGGCCGGCGCATCGCGGCGCACTCTTGCGGCGCAAAGCACAATTCCAAAACCGGCCAACAAAGCGAATGCTGCCGGGCGCACGAAGAACGTCGCCATGTCCTCGACCAGCCTGATGCGGCCGGCCCAATCGCGAGTGTACTCGACGTAATCGCGCGTCGCAGGCCCGGTGAGGAACGCGAGCCGTCCCGCAAACCCGGTGGGATTGGTGATCGCGCCGTCGATCAGCAGCAGCAGGAACAGCGACAAGCCGCCCCATGCCAAGAGCAAGGAGAAAATTCTGCGCACGTTCTGCTGCGCCCAGCGGTCAAGCGCGAACCAAAGCGCCAGCACCGCGGGAACAGCCAGGATGAAGACGGCGTAGGCTTGGTCCTTGGTGGCGACCGCCGCGGCCGCGGCCAGCGTGCCATAGCGAAGCTGCCGCAAGTCGTGCTCCGCGATGAGGCGCATCCACGCCAGCAGCGACAGCGACGTCCAGAACAAATAGGGCCCGTCGAGATTGCTGACCTGGCTGTAGAACGTGAAGCCCGCGTTGATCGCGCAGGCCGCGGCGGCGAACCAGCCGGCCCGCCTGCCACCGACCAATTCGGCCATGCGCGCGACGATGTAGATCGTCCCCAGCGACACCGCCGCGCTTACCAGCCGCGCCGTGACGGAAAAGAACGTCATGATGGGCACGCGGATCATTTCCCCGATGACGTCGTGGCTGCTCAGCGAATGGGCCTTGGCGAGCGCCAGCGCCCATCCGGGCCATGTGAGCAGAGCAAGCAGCAGCATGTGCAGCGGGGGATAGGTGAAGTGTTGGCCGGGTGCGTAGGTCTGGGCCAGGCCGACGAGGAAATTGCGCGGCGCCACCCCGTCGGTGTCCCAGCCGTCCGATCCCGGCAGGCCCCAGAACAGGCCCGGAATCCGATACAGCGCGGCCAATGCCAGAATCCAGAAAAGCGGCGAGCGCAACAGCCGTTGGAACTTCGCGCAGGTGCCGGCGTGCTCGAACGTGCTGATCATATCCCTGCGCCCGCGCCTTGGCCCCGTTTCAAGCTAGCAGGAACGAAACGGCCGTTCACGCGGCCCAATGCGCGCGATGGCGGTCTTTGCCCGGCGCGCGGCCCTAAAGCTCGTACCAGAAATCCTGTTCCGCAACCTTCTCGAAGCGCTCGCCGAGGAAGAACTGATACACCGTGGCGCCGAGCACACCATCGCCATGCACGCCATCGCTGGCCAGCGGCAGCATGATGCGCTCACCGTTGCCCGAGTGGTCGAGGTGGTTGAACACCATTCCAACGCCCCGATAGCATTGGGGACCGCAAGCCACCCGTTTGGCGCGATCGAACAGCCGCGGGTAGTCCTTCGCGGGATAGAGCTCCTCCATCGACGTTCCGGTAAACGACTTGCCGAAGATCTGCTCGATGTTCACGCCCGCATAAAGGCCGATGAACATGTCGGCAGCACGGTCGTATCGGTAGGCCCAAATGATGGGCATCAGCTTCTCGATCTGCGACAGGCGCAGGCTGGTCCAGCCGGACATGGCGCGATCGCCGCGCATTTCGTCCCAATGGTGCGCCACGCGCTTCAGGGCGTGCGACTCGATGCTCTGTTCGAATTCGAGAAAGCTCACGCGCGCCCCTGCCGCAGGACTCGAGCAACATGAAAGAACGCCAAAAGGCCTCGTCGGCCAACGCCATTTGCGGTGATGCGTTAACGGGTCGCACGCGCAGAGACAAGCGCGTGGAATCGTCTTCGCGACAGCCGCCACGGTTGGTCCGGCGTTGTGGACCCCCAAGCTCGGCAAACCAGCGGTCGGTTCGTCACGCATCAGCGTCTCATTCAAGATTACGCAAGGTAAGGATTAGCCCGAAATATCCCGACGCTGGCATCGCAAGGCGCGGTGCCCGAGGTGGTGTTCGGCGGGACGCAGATTCCGCAACCACGCAGGGACGACCGACGTGGTACGGTTTTTTTGCAGACAAGGGAAAAAGGTGCATGGCGAAGAGCGGCGTGCAGCAAACCGCCTCTCAGCGGATCGATGCCAGGATCAGGGAGCTGGGCGACTGGCGCGGCGAGATGCTCGGCCAACTTCGGACGTTGATCAAGGATGCCGATCCCCAAGTCGTCGAAGAGTGGAAGTGGAGAGGGGTTCCGGTGTGGTACCACGACGGGATGATCTGCACGGGCGAGACCTACAAGAACGTCGTGAAGATGACCTTCACCAAAGGCGCGGTCTTGGCGGACCCTTCGCATCTCTTCAATGCCAGCCTCGAAGGCAACACGCGGCGCGCGATTGATTTTCGCGAGGGCGAGACGATCAACGGCAAAGCGCTGAAAGCGCTCGTTCGCGCCGCCGTGGCGTTGAACCGGTCCAAAGCCCGAAGCTGACCACCCCCCGATGTGCGACGCGTCGTGCGCCCGATCGCGGCGACGGCGGAACGCCGTTCTTGAATCGACAGGATTCCGCCTATTGTGCGTAGAAGCAGGATTATGGGATTTCGATTCGCAGTTTCACAGCTGTATTGACATAGGCGGGAATCACTCTGCTCCAGCCCGAGTCGGGGCTGCAAGGGTGCGCGTTCATCCTGACACAGATGACATGTGGGTGGCGGTCGCTCCTCGGAACGCCGACTGCCAGCAGGCGTTGCTGACGCGTTGGGCGGCACGGGCCGCCTCCTGCCCTTGCAGGAGCGCCGTTGCCGCCGGAAACGCAAGAACAGGAACCATACCATGAGACAGACATCTACCACCCTGCGCGTGCTCGCCCCCTTCGCAGCCGCTCTCTTGCTGTCGGGCGCGCCGGCGCTTGCAGCTGGCAACATGGACAGTTGGTCGGCCCAAGACCGCACCCGCGCGGGATCGCCCGCCGTGGACGCCACGTCCACCGCCGCGAACCCGGCCAACGACATCGCCGCAAGCGACGTGCATGATCCGCAACGAACGCTGACGAACGCGGGCGTGCAGGATCAGCGCGGTCACGCCATCGGCTACGTCCGGCATGTGACGCTGGACCGTTTCGGCCGTGTCGAGATGATCACCGTCGCCCTGCGGCAGGCGGGCGGGACGATCGACCTGATGCCCGCCAATTTCTATTACGACCGCGGCAATCACAATGTCGTGACGCGTCAATCGCGCGCGCGAATCCTTTCGTTCGCCAGCAACAACTGGTCGAGCCGCGCGCACGCCAGCCTCAGCGGCTGGACGAAGGTAAGCCGGCTCAGCCATCCCTCCGCCAAGATCTTCGGGGACGACGTGCGCGACGCTTCCGGTGCCATTATCGGCGAGGTCAGCAGCATCGAAACCGACGCGCACGGCATGGCGCAGGAAGTGAACGTCACGCTCGACGCGCAAAGCAAGGTCGCCCGCCTCGCCGCCGCCGACCTGCGCTATTCGCCGGCGAGCCGAACGCTTGATTCGATCTTGAGCAGCACGCAGATCGACGCGCTGGCGGGTTAGCGCTCATCGCACAAACCGCCCGCGGGCGTGAGCGGGAATGGCGAAACCCGATGCCGGCATTCGCGGTTCAGCAAGCCTGCCCGCGGATCCTCCGCCACCTTGTAGTTGTTATAACTCAAGGCGCGGCTTGCTTTGCGTTACATACAATCTGCTCTCCCCAAAATTCCTTTGAAGCGCCGCAACTTCGAGAATGCTCGATTAACGCTACCAACTCGCAACAGGGCGCCCGCGGACGTTGCCTCTGCCCGCGCGCGAACGGATCGGCCGATGACGAGCCGGCCCCCCACGGCACGATGCGGCGACGACGATTCCGCCCGCACAATTCGGCGCGTGCAATCGTTCTTGAACGTTGGAAGCGCGATATGTCGCGTGTGCTAACCAATCTGAATTGTGTGACGGCGTTGCCACGATCAACGGCGTTCGGTTAAGTTCCACCTTGCGACAAGTTCTTTGTAGCAGGATTCAAGAACAACAATGCTTATGGAACACCCCTCGACGCGGCGCGAGCGCAAGCCTGTGCCATATTCCACTCGCGAAAAAGACTCCCTCGAACACAACCATCTCGACGACATGGTCGGCTACCAGCTTCGCATGGCCTATGTCGCCGTGCGCCGCCATTTCGAAACGGCGATGGAGCGGCTCGACCTGACCCAGAAGCAGACCGGCGTGCTGTGGCTGATCGAGGCCAATGGCGGCGTCTCCCAGATCGCGCTGGCCAACGAGCTCGGCATGGACCGCGCCTCGATGATGGCCATCGTCGACCGGCTGGAAGAGCGCGGATTGATCGTGCGCAAGCGTTCGGCCGAAGACGGCCGCCGCCAGGAGCTGTACGTCACCGCCAGGGGCCGCAAAGTGCTGTCGCAGGCCAAGTCCGCAATCCACAATCACGAGAAGTGGATCGCGACCCGCTTCAATTCGAAGGACCTGCACGCGCTGGTTTCGGGCCTGAAACGGCTCAGCCAGTAATCGCCGGCGCATCGAACCGCCGAACGGCACATCAGCTCGCGCCTCAGAACGCGATCCTCGCCGCGGGAACAAGCTCGGCCATTTTGCCCTGCCAGATGCGGTGATGCAGGGCGATGATCTTGTCGGCGGGCAGAATCTCGTTGTCGAGCGTGGTGTGCCCGTCGCTCACGACGGTCGCGCCAAAGCCGCGATCGACGGCGCCCAGCAGCGTGGTGTTGACGCAGAACTCCGTCTGCATTCCGGCGACGATGAGATGGTCGACGTTCGCCGCGCGCAGCGCCCGTTCGAGATCGGTCGAGGCGAACGCGCTGCGCGTGGTCTTGACGAACACCGGCTCGCCCGGCCGCGGCGCCACCGCGTCGCATATGGCAAAGCCCGGCGTGCCGCGCGCGAAATCGTCTCCCGCCCCGCCGTCGTGCTGAACATGGAAGACAGGCACGCCGTTGGCCCGCGCCCGCTCCAGCAGCGCGGCGATGCGCGCCACCACGCCGTGGCCGTCATGCGGGGGTGCGGCCATGAACATCGCCTTCTGGACATCGATGATGATGAGGCCGCGCATGGCTTGCCACTCTCTGATCCAAGTCGTGCAACGGCCGTATCAGGGCCGATTGCCCGAGTCACGCGGTTACCGGGCCGGGCGCGCCCATGGCGCATTTGAATTCGAATGCCTTATTTTCGGTCTAAGCCGTTGTAGCACAGCGATTTTCGCCTTGCTTCGCGGAGCGGCTTTCCGGCTGCAAAATCGCGCGATCAAATCGCATGCGCGACGCGTTGTGTCCTCCCGGCGATGTCAAAGATCGCAAAGCAGATGGGTGGCATCCGGCACCGTTTCAAGAGCCCGCGACAATCCACCTATGGGTGTCACATGTACGCCCTTATCTCCGGGGGCATAGCAAGGCGATTGAGCCTGTAGTGCTTCAGAAATCGAACAGATTCGGGATTCCAAACGTGAGCGGACTAGCTATTACTTCCCTGTCGGCGTGATTCACCGCCTTCACAATCGCAATACCAGCCAACATGCAATTGCCAGACCTGACGGTGCCCTGGGCTGTACTCGTAGTGATCCAGACGGGGTCATAGGGCTGAATATAGCGGTACCCGTGGCTGTCCAGGTAAATCAGAGGGGATCGTGCAAACGAATAGTTCTGCACGTCTGCCACGTCTTTGGACGCGGCATTCTTGGTCCGAACTCGCTGATGATAGCAAATGACCAAACCCTCCTGGACTTCGCTTTTTGGATCGTCAATCTCCTTCACGTCCACCGCGCGGATCGACATCTGTCGCAGAGTGTTTTCGATTTCCACAAGCTCGCGGATCAGCGTTTCACCTCTAGGAAAACCACTCCTGAGTTTCAACTTGGTGGAAGGGCTAAGTGCACCGTCGCCGGCCAAACGGAGCAACCTCGGGACGTTCACGTAATGCGGGCTGCTTAGCTTATCGAACCATGTCGGCCGCCTCATCCGACTGCTAAGCCGCGCTCTCACGGTTTGGCGCTCTTCTGCGGCACCCTTCCAGCTTCTTAATTGCTCCTCGGTAAAATCGCTTCCACCGCGCTTATCAATAAGGTCAGCGCAGTCTGCGCAAAGCCAAATGCCGTTGTTCGCGGATGCCCGTTCCTCATTCGTCAGAGACGGGTCAAAGCGAGGACCACCTCTTTGAGCAGCCGTAATATGCGCTGCACGACCTGTGATATCGATAGCTGATGCATCCGTTGCACCGGGAGCAACTGTGACTCGGCCGCACTCAGGGCGGGAGCAGACGCCGCCCACACGCTCCCTAAGAATGCTGCGCACTTCTTTTGAAAAATCGTCCCTGTTGACCATCTTGCTATCATCCCGTCCGTATGTCCCACCCGGTTCCAGCCCGCACTATCGCGGCAGCCGCTGCGCACCATGCAGAAGCCTCTGCATGAAACCACGCAGAATCACACGGATAGTACCGAGTGGTCTCCTCAGCGCTTCGATACCGAGTCGCTGCCAGTCAATGTAGAGCGGCACGTCCAAACGGCAGTTTCCATCAGGTGACTGCGACAGGAACATTCCAAACTGCCACAGCAATCTCTCCACGTGATGGCCCAACGACAGCAAGTCGTCAAACGACGCCCACTCGCCACGTTTGTCCCAAACGGCACGCAGGTCCTCACGATAGAGATTGAACCACGCGGACAAACCCATCTTGTCCAGCTGATCCTTTAGTGCAGCGCCGGTGTCTGACTCCACACGGTCAAGCCCATCGCAATGACCAAGATAGTGCGCGGCATGACTGAGAACATGACCAATATACTTCGTGCTTGCGTCGAGCAGGCGTGGCACGTCTCCATGGAACCGATAATCCAGCCGCAGTTTGGGAAGTTCCTCCATAACGCGCTGGAGCGCAGCAACCAACAGCCCGCGGTGAACATCACCCGCCTCCGGCGCGAACGAAGCGCTCACACGTGCAGAGAAATAGCCGCTCCATGCCGGCGCGACGGCGCGATATCGAAGTGAGTCAAATGAGTTTGAAAGGGGCTTGAGCATTACGCCGGGAAACGCTCTGTCAAACAGTTCGACGCAGCCGACCTCGGCAAGCTCTCCGACCAATATGTGGAGCGCTCCTTTCTGTGTTCTCTCGTCTGCGCTAATGAGGTCGTGTCCAATGAAGCCGCGCAAGAAGATGTGCGACTTGATTACTCCACCGCGAAGCACAACCGGCGCCATCGCTACGCCGACCGCATCCTCTTCGTCCGTAGTTGCAGGAGCCGCCAGGCCAGGAATGCCGCGATCAAGTGCGGCTAGCGCGGCCGGATAGTCCGCCGCAAAGGTAATGCCGTCGAGCCGGTCCAAAGGGATTATGTCGGAAACACCAGCCATCACACCGTATACCGTGTCAGCGATTTTGCGCGCCATTGGCTCCTCTGCGCAGCCGAGGAAATGCATATCGCACGCCGTCAGCGGCGGCTTGGCGACCGGCTCTTCCATTGGCGGGGCCGGCGGACTGTCCTGAACGCGTGCCTTTGTGATTGGCGGAGCATATTCCGAAAACACGTCAGCGATGCCCTGGTGCATCGCTGTTCGCGAGGCTACCCCGACATATTTGCTCCACGTGGCCAGTTCGTCGCTCGTGATTGCACTGACGAAGAAATTTTCGCTGCACGCTATGGCATGCAAGTTGAAAAGGAAGGGCTGAAACGGAGCCGCATCCGGTTTGCGACCAATCAGCAAGCGATTCGAGCTAAACGCCATTACCGCGGTGGCCATCGCATCGGTATCGGTAAGAAACAGAGGTCGTGCCTTGCCTTCGTCGGTGATCCCAATCGCGACACAGTCGGGTAAGATGATGTTGTACGGTGTTTCAAGAATCTCCCATCTCAGATGTGATAGGGCAGTCACGCGCTCCTGGGGCGCCAGACCCGACTTCTCAAGCGCTTTATTGTGGCTTTCCCGAACAAACTGTTCGGCGTTCTGATGATGATGAGCGAGCATGGCGCGGATTTCGGGCGCAGTCTCGGCCAACATTTCCGGGAGTCTTTCTCGTGCGAATCCAAACGCAATCCGAGTGACGACAGCATCGGGAAGGCCAACCTGCTTGAAGCGAGGGTCTGCCTGTATCGAACGGACGACCTGATTGGCAAACCGAGGGCCTGGAGTGTCGCCATCCATACCAAGAAGGCGCCTCAGGCCATCCTCATCGCGAAATAGCCCAAACATTTCACGCATCATCAGCTTGAGGCCATACGCGAGGCTGCCACGGACGTTGTCGTTCCGCATGGCTAGATGCGTCACGATTTCCGCCGCAAAATTCGCCTCGTCCAGCGCACCTTGAGGACAAGCTCGGAGGGCCGAAATGCGCTTAGCCTTTTCGTTTTCGTAGTCCGTTATGCTGTCATCAAGTGTAGAGCCGCCGCCTGCTATCGGCTCAGAATAGAAATGGTATGATGCAGCAATCTTCTTTAGCCGCTTTGCCTCCGGCGCCACACCGGGCCGATACTCCCACGCAAATTTGGGCCGCCCAGAAATCGCGAAGCCCTGCAATACATGCTTGGGGATAAAATGCTGATTGTCGCCGGGCAAGCATACCTCCCCGATAGATGACTGCTTAGTGCGCACGGCTTTCGCGCATGCGAGTTCACTGGCGGCCGCAGGGCGATGGAACAAAAGAATGGTAATGTGATTCGCGCTTCACTGATGAACGCCGCTCAGGAGGATGCAGATGGCGCAGCTGCCGAACTTCAACAACCCACTAGACCAGCAGGCTTATGCGCTCGCCCTTGAAGCTGTGATTGGAACGGCGATCCTGGGAAGCAAAGGAAATCCGAAAGATCAACAACCGGCGCACGACTGGATAGTCAAAGCGCTAGCCGGCAAAGACCCAAGCAACGCCGTCCTTGCGCGCGCTATGCACTTCGTCTCGCGGATGCTGGACGGCCCCAAGCCAATTTAGCGGTTGGCCTGCACTGGCGGCGTCACTCCTGAGCGTTGAAACGCAGCCGGCGCTGATGGCTCAGTTTCGTGTCCCCGGCTGTGTCCCCAAACTACAGCGCATGGCCGTTGATTTTGTGGCTCTGCACAACACGCTGTTTTAATTGTAAGAATGGTCGGAGCGAGTGGATTTGAACCACCGACCCCCAGTCCCCCAGACTGGTGCGCTAACCAGACTGCGCCACGCTCCGACGTTTCGTTCGCCCCTCTGGTCGGGGGGCCGAACAAGGGCGGCCAAATGACCGCCGGGGGTATGTTTCCGGGCATTTCGCCCGAGGGCCGCGGACTATAGTGGCCTCACTCCCGCGGGGCAACCTCAAGGGAAATCATCCGTTTCGGGCGATTGCGCGCACCCTGTCGTCTGGTCATCCAGGGCGCGCCGGCCGGAGCGAAACAACGGTCGCGAGCGGGAGTGCAGCGACAGCGTGCGCGCGGACCCAGGTGGTGAAGCCACGCTGCCCCCGGACAAGCCGGTGCAATGCCAAATCGTCCCCGTCTCCCGAACTCAACGACCTCAATCCCCTTGCCTTGCGCAGACCGCAAGCGATCTGCGCGCGCCGGGGATGACAGCTCGATTGGGTTACGCCGTCCTGGGCGCGGCGCGCAGGCGGGCCTTCAACTGCACCAGCTCGGCCAGCAGCACTTCGAGCTTCTCGCGTTCTTCCTCGGCCAGCGCATGCGGCCGTTCGAACTGCAGCACCGAATGGCCTTCGGTTCTCTTGCGCGTGGGCGCCGCCGCATCCTGCACGCCCTCGCGCCCGATGTCGGCGACATAGCGCAGACCCTTCTCGCGCAGGACCTTTTGCACGCCCTTGATGGTGTAGCCGTCGGAATAGAGCAGCGTGCGGATGCCGCGCAGAAGATCGACGTCTTCCGGGCGGTAGTAGCGCCGCCCGCCCGCGCGCTTGGTGGGCTTGATCTGCGTGAAACGGCTCTCCCAGAAGCGCAGCACGTGCTGCGGCACGTCGAGCTCGCTCGCCACTTCGCTGATCGTCCTGAACGCTTCGGGCGATTTCGCCGGGAACTGCGCGACGGCCGCGTACATCAATCGGCCCCGTCAGCGCCTTCGGGCGGCGTCTGTCCGTTGATCACGGCCTTGAGCACGTGGCTGGGGCGGAACACCAGAACGCGCCGCGGCGCGATCGGCACTTCGTCGCCGGTCTTCGGATTGCGGCCCATGCGCTGCGATTTCTGGCGCACCGCAAACGTGCCGAAACTGGACAGCTTCACCGTTTCGCCGCGCGCCAGCGCCGAGCACAACTCTTCCAAGATGTCCTCGACCATCTGTGCGGATTCGTTGCGCGACAGGCCGACGGCCTGGAAAACGGCCTCGGTAAGGTCGGCGCGTGTGAGTGTCGTTGTAGTCATGGCGTGAAAACGACTCCCTGAAGCTGGCGACAAGCCTAAGCGCTCCAGGGATTTCCCGTCAACATCAAAGGGATAGGGGAAGCTGTTGACAACAGCTACCAGCGGATCAGGCCCGCACCCCAGGTAAGGCCGCCGCCCATGGCCTCCAGCAGCACCAAGTCGCCCCGTTTGATGCGACCGTCCGCCACAGCCGTGGCCAGCGCCAGGGGCACCGAAGCCGCCGAGGTGTTGCCGTGAAACGCCACGGTGGAGACCACCCTGGCGGGGTCGATGTGCAGCCGGTTGGCCGTCCCGTCCAGAATGCGCTGGTTGGCCTGGTGCGGCACAAACCAGTCGATTTCGGCGACCGAAACGCCCGCCGCATCGGCCGAAGCCTGGATCGCCGCGGCAATGTTGGCGACCGCGTGGCGGAACACCTCCTTGCCCTGCATGCGCAGAAAACCGGTGGTCTGCGTGGTGGAAGGTCCGCCGTCGACATAGAGAAGATCGTGCAGCCGCCCGTCGGAGAACACGCGGGTGTTGAGCACGCCGCGATCGGCGGGCGTGCCGGCGCCCTCGCCTGCGCTGAGCACGATGGCGCCCGCTCCGTCGCCGAACAGCACGCAAGTGGTGCGGTCGTTCCAATCCATCAGCCGGCTCATCGTCTCGGCGCCGACGACGAGCGCGGTGCGCGCCTGGCCGCATCTGATGAAATTGTCGGCCACCGCCAGCGCGTAGATGAATCCGGAGCACACCGCCTGCACGTCGAAGCCCGCGCCTTTCGTCATGCCGATGCGCGACTGGATCATTGTGCCGACGGCGGGAAAGGTCTCGTCCGGGGTGGTGGTGGCGCAGATCACCAGGTCGATGTCGCTGCCGGTGGCGCCGGCGTCCTTCATCGCGGCCGTGGCCGCGGCCACCGCGAGGTCCGAGGTCTTCTCGCCGGGTGCCGCGATGTGCCGCTGGCGGATGCCGGTGCGCGTGCGAATCCACTCGTCGCTGGTGTCCATGCGCGCGGCCAGTTCGGCGTTGGTCAGGATCGTGCCCGGCAGGCACGAGCCGCAGCCGATGACGTGCGAACGGATCACGCCGCCGCCTCCGGCCGCACGCCGGCCCTGTCCGTCGCGATGCTTCGGTTTATGCCGCCTTCGGCCATGTCGATGGCCGTGTCGATGGCGTAGGCGAAACCCAGGGCATCGGTTGAGCCGTGGCTTTTCACCACCACGCCGTTCAGTCCCAGCATCAGCCCGCCGCCATAGGCGCGCGGATCGAGCTTGCGCTTCAACGCCAAGAGCGCGCCGCTGGCCAAGAGCGCGCCCAGCCGCGACAACAGCGAGCGCTTCAGCGCGCGCTTGAGATAGAAGGAAATCAGCTTGGCGGTGCCTTCCACCGTCTTCAGCGTCACGTTGCCCGTGAATCCGTCGGTCACCGCCACGTCCACGGTTCCTTCGCCGATGTGATTGCCTTCGATGAAGCCGGCGAACTCCATCGGCAGCTTGGCTTGGCGCAGGATCTGGGCGGCGCCTTTCACGGCCTCGTGGCCCTTCACTTCCTCCGAGCCGACGTTGAGCAGGCCGACACGCGGCTTGGGCAGGCCCAAAACGGCGCGCGCGAACGCTTCACCCATCACGGCAAAGTCGACAAGCTGCTCGGCGTCGCATTCGACGTTGGCGCCGCAGTCGAGAACGACCACTTGGCTCCTCTGCGTCGGCCACACCGATGCGATGGCCGGGCGCGAGATGCCGTCGATCAGCCCGAGCTGGTACATCGACATGGCCATCAGGGCGCCGGTGTTGCCGGCCGACACCACCGCTTCGGCTTCGCCGGTCTTCACCGATTCGATGGCGCGCCACATGCTGGAATCGCGGCGGCGGCGCAGCGCAAAGCTGGGCTTCTCGTCCATCGCGACGCGCGTCGGGGCGTGGCGCACTGCGACGCGCTGGCCGAACCTGCCCTTGCGTTTGTGGATGAGCTCGTTGAGCGCACCCTCGTCGCCGTGAAGGATGAACTTCACGGCCGGGTGGCGCTGCAGCGAACGCGCCAAAGCGGAAACGACGACCGACGGGCCGCCGTCACCGCCCATCGCGTCCAAGGATACCGTCAGTTCGCCGGCCAATTTCGCACCTGCCCCCGCCCCCAAGCTGCGGGTACTATGCCTACGACTTCGCCTTTGCGGTCACTGCGCGCCCGTCATAGTGGCCGCAGGAGCCGCAGACGTGATGCGGGCGCTTCTGCTCGCCGCAATTCGGGCATTCGTTGTGGGAGGCCGGCGCCAGCGCATGATGCGACCGGCGCATGTCGCGCCGTGACGGCGACTTTTTTCGCTTTGGAACCGCCATGGCGGATACTCCTTCGGTGCCAACCGGAAGCACGCGAAAAGGCGGTCCAGGCGGGCTGAAAGTTGAGGCGCGGAGGTAGCAGGAAACCCCTGGCCGTTTCAAGCGGCAAAAACCGCCGAATCCCGGGATTCAGCCTTGTTTTTTCAAGCTTTTAAGGACCGCGAAAGGAGTTTCGGGTGCGTCATCCGGCTCGGGGGGCGCAGCGAACGCGGCCCCGGCCTTGCGGGGATAGGGATCGATCGCCAGCACGAATTCCTCAAGCAGCGGGGCCGCCAGATCGTATTCCAGGCTGGCGATCGCCTCCGGCACGTCGTCGTCGCCCGCCGAAAGCGTCAGCTCGCCCGCCGCCGGCTCCGCGCGCGGCGCCAGCAGCAGTTCGCGGACGATGTGGCGCGCGATGTGGGTCTCGACCGGCTCGAGCGTGATCACACAGCTTTGAACGATGTCGGCGTCGAGATCGGCTTCGAAGCCGAAGCGGGACTGCGAGATGCGGCGCAGACTGACGGTCGCCGCAAAGGCCCGCACGGTGTCGACACCCGCCCAACGGGCAAGCCGCGCCAATTCGTCGCCATGGGCCGCCACCTCGACGGTGCTGCCGACCTGCGAAAGGTCGCCGAGATCGAAGAACTGATGCAGCGGCGTGTTGTCCTTCATCGTCTACTCCTCGCCGGGCAGCGGACCGAAATCGGGCGTTCCGCTTTCCCAGGTCGCCAGGTGCGCCCTGGCCTTCACAACGTAGTTCGCAACCGCATCGATGCCAGGCCTGGAAACGCCGCGGTACAGGTTGCGGGCCAAGGCTGCGGCCACCGCTTCGGGTCCCGACGCCGCGCCATAGGCGGCCAGCCGCCCGTAGAAGGCGTCGGCCATCTTCTTCATGCGCCGCGCCATGCCGATGTCGCCGGCGCCCATCTCCCGCAGCGCTTCGTCGAACCCGGTGAAGATGGTGTCAACCAGGGCCTGCGACAACTGGGCATCGCGGCTCAGGCGTTCCAGCACCAGCCAGGCATGCAGCGTTAACAAGTCGAAACGGCCGTCCAGCGTGTCGGGAACTGCGTAGGTTGCGAAAAAGACAGGTTCTCTGGCGCGTGCGACCAGCGCGGCATAAATGCGCCCGGCCTCCCGGCGGCGCTGCTTGCTCCGGCGCATCGCGTTCAGCATGATGGCAGAACCTGTCCCTGGAGAGGCTTGCAACGGACGGGTCGTGAAGCTAGCACATTCGCACGCTCAGAGGTGTTCATGAAGAAGCTGGCGCTCATCGCAGCCTTGGCGGTCCTGGCGGCAGGATGCACGCCGGTCATCAGCAACCGCGGCTTTCAGGAAGACCTTGACGCCGAATCCGGCGTCGCCGTCGGCAAGGACACCAAGACCACAATCGAGGCCAAGCTCGGCGATCCGTCGATCCAGGCGGCCTGGGGCACGGACGCGTGGTACTACGTCTCCACGACCGAGAAGCAGATGGCGTTCTTCACTCCGACGATCGAGTCGCGCCACATCCTGGCGGTCTACTTCGACAAGGACGGCAAAGTCACCGACATGAAGCACTACGGGCTCGAGGATGGACACGTCGTCGCCTTCGAGACGCGCACCACGCCCACCCGCGGACGCGAGCTCACCTTCCTGCAGCAGCTGTTCAACGCCACGCCGGGCGTGCCCGGCGGCTACAATCAGGAGCAGGAACAGAACCCGGGCGGCGGCGGCGGTCCACCGCACTAGGTCTCGCAATCTGGCCGCGCCGCCGCAGACGCCGATATATGCAACTGAAATTCCACTTCTCCGTGCAGGCGGATCACACGCATTTACGCTTCGGTCACCATGCCTTCGTCAGTATGCGGTACGACACCCCGGTAGCGCGTAGCGGATTGATCCGATGTCCGATTCCCCACGCTTGATCGGTTTTTTCTGCGACACGCCGATGGTCGGCTCCGGCTATCTGGCGATGCTGCAGATCGGGCTGGTGGCCGGCTGCCGCAAATGGGACTGCGCGCTCGTCATCAAGAGCTTCGAATTCTCCGACAATGACATCGCCCAGCAGGCCGCCACGCTGATCGCGCGCTCGCCCCTGCGCGGCGTGGTGGTGCCCGAGCCGTTGTGCGACAACCCGCAACTCCTTGATGTGCTGTTCGCGGCCGGCCTGCCCGTAGTGCGCATCGCACCGCACCGGGACGCCAGGCCCACACTCGACATCTGCATCGACAACAAGCGGGCCGCCTACGACCTGGCGACGTACCTGATCGGGCTCGGCCACAAGCGCATCGCCTTCATCAAAGGACCCAAGGACCACAACGACGCCAATGTACGCTTCGCGGGATTCCTGCGGGCGATGGAAGAAGCCAAGTTGCCGGTGATCGAGAAGCTATGCATTCAGAGCGCCACCTTCGACTATTCTTCGGGCCTGGCGGCGGCCGAAAAGCTGCTGTCCATGAAGCCCTTGCCCTCTGCGGTGTTCGCCTGCAACGACGAGATTGCGGCGGCCGCGCTCGCCACCGCCCATCACCAGGGCCTGCGAATCCCCGACGACTTCTCGCTCGCCGGTTTCGACGACGCCCCGATTGCGCG
>Ga0335085_10004854_pt1 | contig 21981 bp, 21 predicted proteins | sample Lox_Sample_45_FD_206712 | JGI IMG/M metagenome (GOLD analysis project Ga0335085, IMG submission 206712) | Soil microbial communities from Loxahatchee National Wildlife Refuge, Florida, United States - Lox_Sample_4.5 | ecosystem: Environmental > Terrestrial > Soil > Wetlands | place: USA...
GAAGAGGGAAGTATATGAGCAAAATTTAATAAGTTACGTCAAAAAGCGTGCATTAAGCAAATATCCAGATTATAACCTCCGCTCAAAAATCCAAAAAATCCAAAATCATATTCCCGAGCCATATTGCAGTGCGTGGCTACGTGCGGCAAGCATGCTGGCAGGCGGGTGTTTTACGTGGCACCGGGGCACTCGGCGAAGGAGATTTGATTTGATGATTCACCGGTCGGGTGTGAAAGGCATGTCGCGAGCGTCTGATCGGTGGCATGTAAAAATCGGGCATCATTCGCTAATTTTGACCTATTACATTGCCCCAAAGTCAATTTGAATTATGAACCTTATGAACCTTATTTGTTGCGATTTGATAAGGTTCTAACTCGCTTCCGGCAACTAAACTTCACCGGCCATGGGAAAGTGAACCGTCAGACCGATTCATACCGGAACTGGAAGACAGAATCACTATATGATGCGCTCCCCTCTGTTGAATTCCGAGACGATATCGCCAAGCTTGCGTTCCATAATGCGACCAATTCCTTCACCTTCCGTTGTCGCCGGCTGCATTATAGAGATTCACTTTCGGCAACAACTATACTTTGCCGCTCGCTCGATTGGTCAAAATTCGCTCATGGCAGCATGGTGGTCAGAAAATCCTGGGTGGAAAGTTCTGCCTTTCTGGGCAAAAAACGCTGCTGTCCGGCCCAAATATGTAAGTCTTTGATTTTTTTTTAAAAAAAAAAATATGACAAAAAGTATTTGTTTACATCTTGAAACCCGACGCTTGGACTATATCGCCGCTTCCCTTGTGAAGTCCACGGCTTCCCCTGCGAGTGAGTGTTCACAAACCGGCCAGGACCGGATTGCGTTGCTGCTGGCCCCAAAGAACTCAAGGTGGGGAGGCAAGGTGCGGAGTCGCCGAGAATGGCCGAAGACGTAGGACACCCACCCTACGATACTTATTTAATTCGCGCCGGCATGAAGCAATGGAGAGATGACATGGACCACAATTAGAGCCGCGTCCATTTACTGCCTCGTGAGTCAGATGGACTGTATGCAGGCTCGGCGAAGGCATGTGCGTTTAGTAATTGCAAGGGGAAGTGAGTGTCACTGTGACTCTCGGATACGAGAATAAACATTGCAGCGAACGGGGTGGCTGAGGTGGTGTTGGGAATCAATAATAGAGGGTCTTCTTGATGGCGGGCGAAGGCTGACTCGGCGAGGATGACGTTCAATACGGCACTGGCGAGTCTTCACTTTCAATATCTTTAAACGAGCTGGTTGAGAGAGGAAGTGAGCTATCGGTCATCGTCAAATTTGACGATTAATGGGCCAGCCGTCAATATCGAACAAATGCTTTAAACAAGCGAAGGCAGGACAGGGGACGATGACGACGTTGATTAGAAAGGATTATTGTCTGGTGCGACAACAATGACAACCCGGGGTAACTAACATGCAGCTCTGTCGCCTTTCATGTCGCTTTAAACCAGCCCGGCCAATGATACGCGGCCATTTCGGCTCATGCAAGAAATTATCGTCCGCTTTAAGCCATCAATGATGGGAAGGATAAATTTCCGGGGATAAAAGCCGAAAACCTAACATTTGGCAAACTTTAGTATTTCTGCATTCCTGGCAAGCGATAGGATCAAAATTCGATACACAGCATTCATTCTTTAATTGAGACCAACAAATGAAGGAAGCGAATAAAAAAAATTAGATTGAAACCTCTTATCGTCGGAGATCAAGGTTGTGTGAACTCCCGCCGACGAAATTCCCGGAATTCAGATCAAGCCACACCGGTCTCGCCTGCATGGGGCGCCGACGGAAACTCCGTCATTTAATTATATTTACCCTTTGGCACCAAACTCAATTAGTAATCGCGACGGTTTCGGGACCAATTGCGAAAAGACGGGCTGACGCCCAATCTCCCTTTGCTTGTTCCTAGGGCGGTATTGGTTTTGAGCAAATGAGTAAAAATCTGTGCCTGTACTAGCTCCAAAATTAGCCTATCATCATCCTAAGATCTCAAGTAGTTCCCGTCTTCTGTGTTTCCGTTTGAGAAATACGGGGCTGAACAGGACTGAATTCGGGTGGCGGGGTCTTGCACAGGATTATCGCAGTGGTCTTATGTAAAAGCGGGAGCGTGGCGGGAAAGAGAACAAAGCTCCCCTTTTCTGATGTTGAATTTCATTGCGAGACGCCCCGCAATCGTTCATATATATACTTCAACGCGATACCTCTAACCCTGATTGATCAACGACCGAACACACAGGACTTGTCCGTGTTGACCTTCAATGAGCGATATGGACGAAAATGTGCCCGAAATCTCAGACACCCCCCCGGGTCCACAAAGCGAGACCATAAATCCGCTTCTTTCTGCAGACCACGTTGCAAAGGTATGTGCTTACATTTTGCACATTATCTGACCGAAGATGGGTATTCCAACACAAGTGCCGGTGATAGGTATGCCATTCGGCGCATTACCGATTCTTCCGACCCCTCCCTACTCGATTCAAGTCAGTAGCGCACCCACACCCGAGTCACCTGATTCCCCGCCCATTGTGCACCAGGTCTTCGACGAACACCAACGTCAATGGACTCAAACCCATGATCCTACGGCGTCCAACACTAACGGGATTTGGCCGTTTATTGTATACTACCGATACAACAGTCCATCGGCAGAAAATGAACGGGTGGCATGGTTACAGCCTCGAGACCGCGAGTTGATTGCCATATTGGGGAGCACATACCTGGACAACGACACGCGAGACGGAAGGCAGTTGCTGGTGACGTGGCTTTTGATTGCTTGCCATTAATCTATAGATTTGTGCACGACAAATATATCTTGCACGTGAGAATCTTTCCCGCGCAGTAGATCAATGCAAGCCTCCGGTACAGGTTGAAGAGACGGAACCCGACCTTGATTCTCAACAAGCCGCTCGAGCGTTGCGGGAATGTCAGAAGCTTGATATGCTTCTGAATTGGGTGGCGAAAGAATTCAGTGGTGATGCAGAGGTCCTCGAAACGCAGCTCGAGTCGAACAAAATCTCTTATGGTTTGATTTGGCTTTACTTCCCTCCCGGCTCACTGGTCACGTACGAGGATTCTATAACAAGGCAGCAATGTGGTGCTCGGGTCACTCTTCTTACGAATCCAAACTTACGAATAGGTTGAAAAGGTCGTATATGAAGGGAAGCAGGAGGGCTACTTGTCTCACAAGCCTCGCGTGGAGATTCGCCTGAAGTTCATTGACTATAACGGAGAGAACTTCTTTTACGCGACACACATTATCCACATATCTGAGTACGAAGGAGCACGTTCGGTCACCGAACTTTCTGTTAAACATCTCTCACCTGATTCTCAGCTTTACTCAGATCTTATGGAACGAGGACGGAAATTTCTACGCCTAAAACGCGTCCACTACATGAATCTAGATGGCATGTTCGTTCTAAAAAGACGTACGCCTACTGGAGACACTCAAGATGTGCCGTGTTATGTGAGATCGCGCTTTATGACCGACTAATCTTAGACGCGTAGTCAAGTCATAGTTGATTGCGCAACCTTCCGTGCTCGGTCGTCAGAATATCAGCACTTGTTCAGCGGCCCTATTGCGACTGAACCATCGGATCCGATGACCAGGTTTCTCGAAGGGAAAATGAGGATGACCGACGAGAAGAGTCACACCGCAGCCCGGGATAACCACATTAGCGTTGCGGACGACGAATTGTCGTTGTGCGCCCCAACAGTCTGTGGTTTTGTACTACGGGAAAAAGCGTTCGCCCGAATGCCCATCGAGCAGCTTTCCGATATCGTATGGAAGCCTGATACATTCGACAAGCTTGTTGTGCCACTAGAAACAAAGCGCCTGATCCGGACAGCCGTTAAGACATGTCTCAGCCAGCCGGTCGCGTCTTCTGCCGACATTATCTCAACGAGAGGGAATGGCATGGTGATCATTCTGCACGGAAAGCCGGGCACGGGGAAGACTCTGACGGTTGAAGCGGTTTGTGAGGATGTCGGCCGTCCCGTCTTCTCCATTGCTATTTCTGATTTGGGGGTCGATGCATCGTCTGTCGAGCCACGTCTGAGGACGTATCTCGAAATCGCAGAGATATGGGGCTGTATCGTTCTGATAGACGAAGCGGACGTTTTTCTGGCGAGAAGAAGCGAACACAACGTTTTCTCGAGCGCTCTTGTAGGCGCGTTATTGAAGGTATTAGAACGCCACCGCTCACCTATCTTTTTAACTACAAATCGCTTGAACGTATTCGACGATGCAATGAGATCAAGGGCAACTCTCGTCATTGAATATCCACCCCTAGGGCCGCGGGAAAGGGCAAAACTGTGGAAAACGTTTCTTGACATGGAGGCGGTTGTACGCACGGCCCGTGACATACACTCACTGGCGCGCTATGAGCTGAATGGCAGGGATGTCCCGTCTCTATACCTTAGCTGACTTTTTCCAGAGAGATCAAAAATAGATATCAACTCGCTCGGGCACTGGCGAAAGACCGCAACGAAGAAACCACGGTTAAAGTAATCCGAGAAGTCCTGGAATTAAAGCAGGTTAAATGGTTGGAATGGAAGCAACCCTTGATTATCGGTTTCATGATCTTCTTCGCGGTTTTATTGCTACTTTATATCGGGTGGCAGACGCACACTAGACCACAGATACTATTCATTCTAGGGGTTGTATGCATGTTGCTATGGTATTGTACTTAAGCATTCATATAACGGACGAATTTGGCGTAAAGCATATTGGATTATTAGTGAATCGCTTTCTGGAAAATCTACAAATAGTTCGGATACTCCACCGACTTCTGTTCCTGCCGAGCTCCAATCCCTACTTCGCTCAAAAAGATCGCTGCAAGTCATGACTTTTTCTGCTCAATACCTTCTAGAATTTTCTGAGCTTCCTTCAACCTGCCAATCAAAACTTTCTCCGCGGCTTGATAAACTCTTTGCCTCTCCTCCTCGGTCAAATTCATCTCATCCGCTGATGATTTGAGAAGATTTTCAGCCGCGACGAGGTCATTAATATAACCAGGTGCAATTTCTCCAAAATCGATCAGTTGAATAGAAGACGTCGCAACACAGACGTTCCGGTTACATATATCCCCGTGCGTCATTTCAGCCTCTTCAAGTTCTGCAATAGTTTTAATGAGCGATATGAGGTTCTGAATTGTGGGGCGAAGTTGTTCAAATGTTGGTCCAAGAAACGGCAATAGTATCCCGTGCAGTATCGGCGGATCGCCGTCGACGACAATGGCCAGTACCGGACAAATACCGTGCTTGGAAAGCTCTTCATGATCAGTCAAACGGAAATGCTGAAGGAGGATTTCGCGTGTATTGATTTCCCGTTTCATTCGTTGGACGTTTTCGTCGAAGAAAATTTGTTTGTATACGCATTTTCTTCCTCTCCAAATGCAGGTGTCGACGGAGTCATGGTAATACTTCTTTTCCGTAATTGCATTTAGCGATGTAATAGGAATAATGCCGTTCTCGATTATCGGTTGATTGCGTAGTGCTCTGCCAATCGATGGTTTAAAATCGAACGAGAGATTGCCAAAGCCATCGACTTTGATTACGTTGAATCGACCATGAGAACTCGCAATATACTCTCCAGAAACTTTCTCGAGTTCTTTTTCCTCTTTCTCTGTCAAAGGCGGAACGGGCCAAATCGATGACGTTTCAGGGAGTGTAATTTGATACCATCGGCGTTGCGGAAAGTCGAAGATATCCAAAACGCGCACCCGGTTATGTCCATCATGTGTACAGCCATACAGAACCGGTAAATGATCATTGGTATATATCCGCCTTGCGTCGTTAAAGGGAAGGTATTTCGCCGTGGTGCTCTGGGCCTTGAAGGAAGCCATGTCAAAAAGACCCAATTTTCCGGGTCTAACGTGTGTTTAGTCATGATTAAAATACATAATGTGTACAGTAAGAGGTTGCCAGCGCACACGTTATCAAGGTTCAATACAAACGCCCCACCCGTTGTTGGAGTTTAGAACATTCGGGTCAATGATCCAATGAAGCTTTCGAAATTCGGAGTTCATGACCCTGTACAGATGGTAGGAGCAAGGGCCCGTACTCCCGGTGTGCGATCGATGAACTCCCTGTTGCTTTTCACAGGCTCACGCAACTGCGAGGTGTGTTCTGCAGTCCAAAGATTCTTGTCACGCTTCGTTATACACAGGATTAAATAAGGTTCGAGCTTGCGGAAAACAAAGATACCTCGAGCAAGGCCGCCTCGTAATTCACTCCCATATCAAATTTCAGCCGGAAATCTACCATTCTACGACCAACGCAACATAATGGCAGAACAGGCGGAACGAGTCGATGTCGTTCCTCAAGCCGATGAGGTCATCATTGAGGCGGAAGATTTTACCCCTTCTCGCCATCTGGTAGACGTTCTTCGACACGACGGTGGTTCGTGCCATTGTGGTGTGTGGCATTTCTATTCAGCGCGGTGTGGCCATATTTACCAGGAACATCAAGCAAAGTGTGGGGCCAAACGGACTGGCAGGGGTACTAAAACGGCATTTTGCCCTAAAACTCCCAATCGCATCCTGATCTCAAACGTCAAAATCGATGCTCCTTGCCCTTCGGCTGCTTGCCAAGACGATTGACACGGTACTGCATTTCTCAAGCTTGTATCGGTACCCAGTCCTTCATGTCCAAAGCTGATCCAAAGGAATGCCCTTCGGTATTGTTTTCAGTTTAACGATGGCTTGCGTCCGTGAAACGTTCTGAATTTGCTATTGGTCGAAGTCGTCTGCCTGATTAATTGTGTCTACCTCGTCAACATAGCTTACGTTTGAAAGTATATAAGTCTTATACATGCTGGCTGGAAATGCGACTATTTATATTATCATGCTTTGCGTGTTTGTCTACGATTGTTACGTACCATATGAAAAACGAGACAGATGTGCTGCACTATTCAACGGATGAAGCCTCGGTCGTATTCCGGTGGACAGACGAGCCCATCTCTTTCCCTGACTTTGATTTGCATTCCGGAGAAGGCTGGATCAACGCCTGTGACTGGCCGTCGCACCCTAAAGAGTTCAAAGCGTGAATTTAAGCTATATAATATTGATGAGCATCGGTCAGTCATGTTTGACCCTATTAAAGTTTTCCGGCAAAGAGATAATTTATATTCAAAGCGAGAACTAAAAGAAACAGCCCTGCTCCAAACCGTCCTGAAAGGCCAAGAAAGCCCAAGTGCCAAGGTAATCCATTTGTCTTAGTTAATCCTTTTTCCTTTATAATCTTTCTCAAGCCCATTTCAATACCCCCAAGAGCTCGAGAATAGTCACAGTAAACAGTATTACCGGCACGATAATCGCAACGAGTCCCCACACGACAGTTTTCGGATTCTGCGCACCTCGAATTCCCAAGGCGAAGATTTGAGCGAACACAAAAAAGATTACCAAATTCCCTGGGTGGATATCCCATCCCATAGCGACCAACAACCCGTAGCCGAGTCCGCCAGCGATCACACCGTCCATGTAGTGGTATTCCTTCCGTTTTGATGCGATGTAACACGCTGAGAGGAACAACAGGACGCCGAATACGATGCACGATTGAAAATCCATTGCGGATTGTCAGAACAATTAATGGGCCGAAAACACAGAAGAAGAAACGATGGCTTGGGCAAAAAGACGAATTGATGAGGCAGGGGATTTCTTCTGCGTATGCGGGTTCGATATCGATTTTCAATTTGACCAGAGTTTTGGCCCTGGGTTGCACGGCTAGGGCCAAGCCGCGATCTGCGACCAGCCACAGTGGAGCGCCTGGACCAAACTTGAGCGCCCAAAAACAATCAAGTTTTCCTAGAATATAAACTTTTGAAAATTAAAGTCCGGGATCGCTTTGGCATGCTCTCCGAAACAATTTTCTACATTTTTAATATGCTCCGGGGTTGTTAAATGGGGTTTTCTGGCGACAAGTTTTATATGGCCGGTTGAATGATATCCCTCGTAATGGCTGACGATATCACGCGGCTCTGTACTGCTTACCTTGGCTTACGAATTCAAGGATTAAAATCCAACCCGTCCAAATTTAAGCTATGAATCCCCATCTCGAACAAGCCTTCCACATACCCGGGTCCTTGGAGGCCGCAGACATTGCGTCGGCGTACGACAATTCCCGCTCCGGGTCGGATATCTCCGTGTAGGCCGCATTAGACTCTGCATTTCTCAGACATAATGGAGCTTTATAAAGGTGGGTTTTGGACTTGCGGAGTCAGTAACAACAAAAGGGTGCTTCTTGTGCGGGCTCGGGCGTCTCCATGAATGAATCACATTATTTCATGCGGGCTTACGTGCGGCAAACCGTTGGTAGCGGGTGATTACGTGGCATGAGTCGGAGTCATTGCTTATTTGTTTCGTTCCAGTTACTCGGGCCTTCATGAAGCACTTCAAATTGAAGATGGTTCTAAGTACCGGACGTCACCGCCTCAGGATTTCCCTCAGCGTTGGTTTCGGCTTCGGAAGGGGCAGCGGAAAGATCAATGAAAAGTGAAAAGACGAAGATGACATATAATTTCGTGGCAGTTTACGGGTCTGATTTGAATGCTTCGCTATTATTTAATCGATTCCGAGCAGAAGGAGCCTGACGAATGTTAGTGCAAATTGGCAAGTTTCCGACTCGTGTATATATATACGTTTCGATATTATATCGGTCAACCACGACGCCCCTTTCTCGATCATAATTGTATAATTATAATGTGAGGCTGAAGTGAAAATAGTGGGTGAAATCAGCGTTGCGCCTCCCCATTGTTCCAGGATCGTCGGCTCAAACTTGGGTGTGGGGGGCTCAGATCGTCATAGTCTTCACGAGACTGTATACATATCCGTTGCGTTCCCTCAGATTCCCTGCAACGGATTCTCATAAGCTCTCACAATGGTTGTCCGAGCACTTTGCGTAGTTCTAATCACGGTGAGTTTCTAACCTCCCCATTTACTCTGGTTAGGTCACTGATCTGATAGATCTTCATTCCTCCCTTGGGGGTGTTTTTGGTTCGTGGATGTGGAGCAGATCTACTCATCAACATTGGTCTTACCATCTTGGGTTATCTGCCTGGACATATTCATGCTTTCTGGGTTGAATACCGTTCTTATAAACAACGGAATTAGGCGAGACGAGGAATCGCTCCCCAAACTGGCAATCCAAATTGACACGACGGAATGCTGATTTTTAGGGATGGCTCAGTCAGAGTATGGAACGGTTAGGTATCAGAGACGGGCCCGTTTGAGCTCTCAAAAACAAAAGATATCTTATTTAGAGTATTTTATCCTCACATCTCTTGTTTCTTCCGGTCGCAATAAGGAGACAGCCCTGGCAGGAAGAGCAAATTTGCACCGTTAATTGCACATGATTTTCCACAAATTAGCGGTCGTCAATATGCCCCGTTAACAAATATCCAGATTATAACCTCAAAAACCCAAAAATCCAAAACCATATCACAGAGACATATTGCAGTGCGTGGCTACTGTTTTACGTGGCACCGGGGCACTCGGCGAAGGAGATTTGATTTGATGATTCACCGGTCGGGTGCGAAAGGCATGTCGCGAGCGTCTGATCGGTGGCATGTAAAAATCGGGCATCATTCGCAATTTTGACCTATTACATTGCCCCAAAGTCAATTTGAATTATGAACCTTATGAACCTTATTTGTTGCGATTTGATAAGGTTCTAACTTGCTTCCGGCAACCAAACTTCACCAGCTGTGGGAAAGTGAACCGTCAGACCGATTCACACCGGAATTGGAAGACAGAATCAATATATGATGCGCTCCCCTCTGTTGAATTCCGAGACGATATTGCCAAGCTTGCGTTGTTCCATAATGCGACCAATTCCTTCACCTTCCGTTATCGCTGGCTGCATATATAGATTAACCTTCGGCCACAACTATATTTTCCGCTCGCTCGATTGGTCAAAATTCGCTCCATGACAGGCATTTGCATGGTTCCGTCATCGCACACACGAGAAAATCCTGGGTGGAAAGTTCTGCCTTTTCTGGGCAAAAACAGCGCTGTCCTGCACTAAATCCCCCACAACTCCTCGCCGGGCGAGAGATAGAGATATGTCTGAACGAACGGATCTAATTTACGGGACAAGCGCCGAGAGACATTGCAGAGGATGTACACATCAATTGAGACGTATTTGAAACGAAATCAAGCGGGTAAGGCGATAAGAGCCCATCTCTCGTGTGCAAATGACCAAACCCACAACGCGACCTCGCCAAGATTACCGAAGAATCCCTCGATCTCCTAAGGCGATCGTTGAATTTACCGAGGCAATTGCAGGTGCTTCACATGCAAGCACTAAAAGACATTGTACTCTACATGAAGGGCTAACGGGCGAGAGCACTGCTTCGTGATCTGATCGTCAGTATTCGAAGGCAGCAGAAGACTTCATAAGCGACACTCGAAGGACACGAAAGGGATTGGAGTAGCACGCCTTTTTATCTCTGCGTTAAATGCATTTGGAATAGAAAATAGATATTTATAATAGGTATGAGAATGACCACAGGAAGCAGAGAAGGCTCTTTACTCCGCTGTCTTTGAGCAAACCGGGTCTTCTGCCACGGAATGCTCTACTAAAAACAACTTAATTCCCTGAGGCCCAAGATGACGCGACATAACTGCGAGCAACTCCCGAAGGCCCCGTTTTTTAATGATATCCCTATCATTAACTACTCCCGGTAAACCCTTAGGCTCAGGTTGTGACTTTATGCGCAGACGCTTTAGTTTCCGGGTCTTGAACTACTCTTGTTAATCAACTTGTGACATATGGGACCCTAGCTCGAATTCCCCGCTCTCTGCAACAACGGTTTTTCATCATGTGCTGTTCGACACTGCCCCTTCGTATCGTTTAGATGTGACGTTTAGGCGTTTTGTGACGTTCAAACTGTGGGTGGTGAGAACTTGAGGCGGAAGCCGCTACTCATCACGAAGATTTTGAGTAGTATATAGTGTGTCGGCGCAATGACAAAATAGGAAGGCGAGATTTGATTGCCGACAGCTGGAAAGCGCTGCGTGCCATCCATGGCGGCCGGGGGCTATATATTTAGTGGGATAAAAAATAATTAACTCAACCCCAATCCGCTTTCGGCATGTCCAGTACTTAATGGTCCTATGTAGCATCGAGACACAAGCAACTTGAAATTTAAACAGCGTGTTATGAAACAGGGATAAAGGCTATGAAAGCCGGAGACGTTCCCGCGTCCAGAGCCTGTCAGAAATTGTCATGAAACACCCGATGTCGCCGAGGAACCGGAACCGGCCCTGCCCTAAATAATAACCCTCGGAAATGGAATCTCTGTATGTCGGCTATCCAGGCCAATCAAAAATTAAATTGCGGCCGTGTTGCTAACCGTCCCGTGTGACGTTAGACAAAACATCTGACGCCACACCAAATCTAATCAACGGTCAGCGCCCCCTCCCAACATAACCCCACCACATCATCATCGCTTCACCTGGCATCAGCCGCAGACTCCGGTGTTCCTTCGCTACGCTTTTGAAACCAGCCTCATTTTTCCCGAACCAGGTTTTACGTTAATTCAACGTTGTAGACAATGTCTCCACCGACACCCGATCCACCGATCGTCATATTGTCTCAGTACATCGCGGACAAAGTTTACAACATTTTCGGCATAGCTATCAGTCCTGTTACGGTTGGGACTTCTGTCATGCTTCTCGTGCCCGTCGTTGCGCTAATGGCGGCGGTGTTAATTGTATGTATTTGGGCAAAGCGAACCTTCCCGGGAAAAGGACCTGGAAGGATCGCGGTTGGCGGGAAAGAGAAGTGTGGCGCGGATGAGGTAAACATTCTTTCCATGCTCATTAAACGAATAGCAATTGCTGGGAGCGCATGCCGAAGAACTGGATACGAATCATCCTCCCTCGGACAATGAAGAGGAAAAAAAAGAGGAAGAGGACGAGACGAACGGGGACAAGAATGGCGAGTATGAAGGGGATGAGCAGCGAAATCAGAGGATCGAAGATATCAATTAAATTCTCGAATTTGACCTGCGGTTCTCAATATGAGTCATCCCCCTATGCTCCAATCGGTTTAGCGCTCCCATTCCCGGATACAAAATGTCGTTAATCACGATAATATAGACCGCATCCAAGCGAATACATCAAATCTAAAATTTCCCATTACCAAACAGCTTGCAGTAATCGTGAAGGCATTAAATCCCTCCCTGCCGTACAGAAATTGAATATCTTTCCGGAGGACCAAGGGAATTGAAGGATGAAAAATCATATCTGGTGGCATGTCGTGAAACACGAGACGAGACTATCGTATTGTGGAATTTGCCACGTTAGGACGGAATGATGCAAGTGGTGAGCTGGTGCCTTGACGTGCTTCAACAGTTCAATTCTGCTACAATTAAAAGTAACACATATGCGCATGAGGGTATCTCGTATACGAAATGTTTCTCGATATTTCAAAGCCTCAAAATGCTGCCATTTTCCCTTTCAAAAATATCCTCAGTCATGGCTAAACTAAATTTAACTAGTCGAAATCAATGGGGTCGTCATCGGACAAATCCATTGGCTCCTCTTCCGACAACGTCTCTTCTCCATCCAATTCCCCATCCGACTTGTCTTCCAACGCCCTGGTCGCAAAAATTTGCACTACAACACAATCATGGATAACCGGTTGCTACCATCAACAACTCAAACTACAGAGAAAATACCGGCTTCACAGCACACGGATTCCCAGGATTATTGCATAAATATCCAATATGACTCTTGCCGCTCGTCATGTAGTTGAGCAGTTGCACTAAGAGACGGAAGAATTGAGCCTGATCTTGGGGGGATTTCATTTTGTACTCCCGGGATTGGTGCAAGACAATTCGAGAATCCGTAGGCGGCATGTAACGTGTTCCAAGACGAGCAATTTGTCGGAGATAGGAGTGAGGGAATCGAGCATAATACAAGTAGAATGTGCAATGCCGAATATGAAGGACAAACGCCTTATAATTAGAAAAGTTGGAGTGATTGTACACCTCTTCGTATTCGGTATTTGCGTTGTTGTAGAATGCAGAATGGCATACCTGTCCTAACATTTCGCAACATATTTGTGCTGCATGAGCATAAGTCGTCTCCAAACTTGTCATTTGCTTCTTCTTTTTGCGCTTTGCCTTTTTATCAGTATGTAAAAAAAGCGAAGACCACTTCGATTGATAGAACAGGTGGAAATCGGCGGTCGGAGTATCTCGTCAACCGAATTCCCCCGTCATTCTTTGCGACAATAGACTCAGGTCCCAATCGGAATTGCATTTTCTGCTCAGGACTGCGGTTAGTATTGAGGATTGAGAGAAGCGAGAGTACACTATGTTCAACTGCTGAAGATCCTCGTGTATCCACGGCGTGGTGTCAAGTTGATTTTCCACAGCTACTAATGCCGCCTTTAGGAATTCGTATGCAAATAGTTGGCTGATAATTTCGGAATCGGATCTTCCGGACTTCCACGATCCGCCTGAAGAGATCGAAGAACCGGAGAGATTCGGATGTGGGTGGCCCTTTCGAGAGCCCCGGGACTCGTAATTGAAATTCGATGGAACGGGTGTTGTAGGTCTCGGGGGATTCTGAGGCTTTGCGGATGAATGAGACTTCTTTTCAAGCAATGGAAGTAATTCTCTGATAGCAAACGCAAAATTTCCCAACGTCGAATCTGGAGGGTGGAAAGTTTTGTTCGCGATTGCGCTGATATCGATTTTGCTAATGTCCATACCAACTTTTTCCATTCCTTAACTTAGAATGGATGCCAGATGGATGGGAGGAATCGTAGGAGCCTTACGTTCACAAAGTTGTGCTGACATCGGTATGTTAAGGAAGTCAAAAGTATGGGTCGTCTCGGGGTCAAAGAAAACATTCAACGAGTCGAGCTGACGCTTTTTCCACCTTGACCCACTCCCAAATTTGTCGACCGAAGGCGCAGATGGGTCTTTAGGCATGACCACTTTCAGCTCGGAACTATCAATGTTGGAGGGAACCGAAAATCGGACGCCTTTTTGGCCAGAGCTGAATTGGTTAGTGAGGATAAGTGCAGGGAAGAGTATGGGAAGTACCCAGTCGATGAGAGGTCCTCGGTGGATGTGTTTGAGGATGTTTGTAATGTTTCTGAGGAGTTTCCGTCGTCTTCGTCTGGTTCTTCGTCGTCCTCGTGGCCTTTGCCTACTGGAAGACCAAAGGAGGGTCGCACGGAGGGCGACTTCATGAGGGCAACCGAAGGGTCTGCCCGTTGTCGATCATAAATTTTGATATGGACTGTCACCTTCGGGATTACGGGCCTGACTTGCCATGGCAATAATAGATACCTCGGCCGATTCGAACTGACCTCCGCCCTTGGAACATTTGGGCCTCAGGGGATTCGAGAGCGATTAGTTTGACGGGCCAATACTTTATTTCAACAAGAAACGCATAGCTGGAAAGGTTCAGAGGCACCAAATTAAGGAATCCATATCGGCCTTCGGGGCGTGACCGGGTGTTCGAATTGGGCAAAGCTGGCTTGACTGACGAGGCGATGCGGACCCCGTGGTGGTGTCAGAACCGTCAATAAAGGAAATTTTTCTAATCTACTTCAAAATAGTTCCTATGATCCAAACCAACAATCCACAGAAAACAATCGGGAAAAAGGCAGTTGAAAAACCCACCCAAAACCAAATACGCGATGTGATCCACTTTCCATTCATATTCTCATCTTTCAACATGTGGAAATGAGCCATCAAGGCCAACAGCGTTAATACCATGCTGAACAGTAGACAATATTCACCCATATAGAAGTAGACAAATTGCACAAATGTGGTTCCGAGCGCAAAACCCAAGAAGAATTGCACCTTTCCATTCCCTGTCCTCGTTCCGTCCGGTCCCATCGCCGCAATATCGCCCGTCCCATTTATCGCCGTATTTATGTGAGGCCGCGTCCCGTCCATCGGCAGCTGCATTTTCAACCGATCTTAGTCTTACGTTGTCGATTGGTTTGCGTGTAAAATCACCCGCAAAGAGAAATTTGGTAGATGGAAAATGTCCAGTAGTTCGAAAGCGACAACATGTGGCTGTGCAAAATGTGATGTGGGGACTGGTTGGTAATTCTCTGGGCTCCCTATTGACTTCTGCAGAGTCAATAACATAAAGCCGGTGATTCCGCAAGATCAAAGCCAGAATCGGCACGACATGGGACCCAGAAACGCTGGAGACGTGGGTACGAGGAATACTGACCAGTAGATGTGGTATCGTGGACTTGTGATAACGAACCGGGCGACATTATCAATACCGTCTGGGACGTTCGGGAACGGGCAACAGTGTGGTTAAACTCTTGAATAAGCGATTCTGCGCTTCTTGCCATCTCCCTTGCAATTTTATTTTCCGAGGCCGAATAATTCACCACGAATCGGCTCAGAGTTCTCTATTCAACGATGGATTGATTCCTCAGTATCAATCGATCTCATCCCAACCGACGTCAAAGGTGGTCTTTTATATCATCCGACCGGCACAGTGAGAGTCGCAAACCAACCGGAACAAACATAAATTGAAAGGATTACAAGAGCCGTCTCATCGCGGCGCAACGGAGGGCGATTAGGGTCAGGAATAAATGGAACGAGTGATGGAGACCAAAGAATGGACGCAATGGCAAAGTCGTTAGCTTCTGTCATAAAATTACGCGGGTGTTGCAGTGTAAAACTGACATGTTTCGTGACCTGAATCATAGATTCCAACAAAATATAAGCTATTGGCCTGTCCCCTTAAAATAAATCACGGACTCTAACAATCTACCGTAACAACGTGGCCGGTTCTAACAGCAAGCGAATCTCGTCAACCCAATCATTCAGATTGATGACCCTCTCTAACAGGCAAGACTTGGAATCCACGGGTTAGACAGAAACCAATTGGCCGCTGGCCTGCAAGTCAATCTCGTCACGCACTTCATCCACAAGCCTCTCATGCAACGAACGAGGGGAATTAAGCAGCTTAGTCAAACATAAACGGATGCGGGCATTGTCCTGCGTCAAGCTTAACAACCGTTGCCCTTGTTCGCGGATTGACTGCCGGTCGTCCGGAGACATGTCAGCCAATAGTCTTATGGTCTCGAGTTGGATATCGGGGCCAAGTCGGGTGGCTCCGATCTCGCGGGCTAGACGCATGAGTTCGAGACGCCGGTCGCCGTCCGGGTTCTTTCCCACATCGAGAGATGCGAGGACCTTCCCTCGATCCCTTCGATCCAATGATCCCGGAACATCCTCCTGGTATGTTTCCGCTAAGGCACAGCTTCGTTCGCGGCCTGAGCTGCTTTTCCGAGGATGTCCGACCATGAGTCCCCGGCTGAGTCCATCTGTTCCTGCAGTTCCTCCAGTAAGCCGAACAGGGCCAGAGACCGGGTCTTTTCGGCCAATTGGCTACACAGCTGATCGGCTCCCACTTTTTGGCACGCCCACCAATCCTTCGTCGGTGGGAAGAATCGTCCGATTTTGTAGCCCCTGTGCTGGTTGAGACATAATACAGCTTGTTGCAGGTATGGAAACGCCGCCGGCATGTCGCGGAGGTGCATCTCTTTCCGCATCTCATCGCTTACAGCGATCCCGGACAGTTGGTGGCATACGTCCGCAAACACGCATCTCACCGGCAATGCCGTATCTTCCTTGTTATCGCCGGAGGATGGAACTCGCTCCTGAGTCGGTTTCAATAGCTTCTGGGCCACCTTTGCTTCCTCTTCGAAATCGTCGATTTCACTGTTCGTGAAATAATCGGGCATGTAAAAGCCGCTTCCCATTGCTAAGGAAGCGCACAATTTGGTTACGTCGTCGTACTTGCCATCCGCCACTTCGTGGACAAAACCGCGTCTTACTGCATTCCGGCAACGATACTCGACACGAGGTCAATAAGTGTTGCACATACTGTGACAACGGTTGGTGTATTACGGAAAGGGTACAACTGTCGCATTCATTAGATCACCCAAAAGAATTGATAATAATGTCTTCCAAAAATAGCATTTTTTACACGCAGTGCAACATGATTATCAGCGGCCACCCCGGAAATTGGCCGCGCTTCCAGAGACGTCTATTTACAATGTAAGATCTTTACGACAATCGATGCACCGAGGATATGCAGCCCATAACCCAAATTCCTCCAGCCACAAGAGGCCCCGAATCTCGACTGTTCGGGTCTCGTTTTTAAGAATACACTTAAGGTGTTGTTTAAATTTACAAATGCCACAAGTGACGACCTTTGCCGCCATCTTTGGATCACCACAACAACAGACCCCAGTGAGGTCTCGCGACTAAACGTCAGACACCATATCAGGACGAGAGTATTTACGATCCGAATGCCAGCGAAGGGGTTATGGGGGTCAATACCAGACCTCCAGAATATTGTTTGACAATGTTCCGCGTCTTCACCCCTTCTCAGTCTTCTCGCGTCGCTTCTGTCCCGAACGGCGGATATCGGAACAGCCGTAGAGCGGCGGCTGATGCACCGCTCGTTGTGCCGAAGGGACTCGCCTTCCGGAAGAGTATTTCCTGCGTAGAGAAATTGGCAAGTGAACCAACCGTCTTGAACCAGATGGGTTTCATGTATTTGGTTTATCTGCACATGTCCGTCCCATTCTCCGTACAGGATCTGCACGCATTTGGTGACTTCCAGCCTGACACCATTATCTATAAAGTGAATCAGCCGAAACGCTAGGGGATTACATTCCAAATATCTGGGTGATTTCCATTCCTTGTAATCATCTGGCGGACTCACTCTAGGTATCCCACGAAGGATTTTTTGAAAGGCTTCTACGGCCTTCCGTAACCTCTCCCGTTGCATTCGTTTGAGAAATTCCTCTTCGTCGCATTTGGTGGCTATATGAGTCTTGATTCCTCTCTTTCGACCGAATGAAATCCTATCTCAATCAGATCATCATGAGATGGGGGAATTTGCAGCCAACATTTCAGGGGTGATGATGTCCCTTGGATCTCCAGTTTGTGTGGACTGGTACAGAGCCCATTCTTTCAGCCTGCGTTGAAGCTCATATCTGTCACTCAAATCACATAATCCGTGATCCCACGCTGCATTTAGTATGGCTAGTTGCGCTCGAGTGTATTCGACATGATGAGGATATGATCTCCAATGTCTCGTATTCGGGGGTTTCCGTTTCTTCCCAGCAATTCCCGACTTGGATTCATGCGTCGAAGCTGCAAAATCATCTGAGGCGGTCAACGCCATAACATGCGTTCAACAGAGAGCCATGTCGGGCGATGTTTTCTTAAGTGGAAAGCAAAACGGGAAGTTCTGTAGGCCGTCCCATCCAGCTGAGCGGCGCAATTGTGATGGTTCACAATGGACATTGTTAACGCTCACTTTGACATTGCAACCTCATATGATATACACATAATATTGCCCAATCAAATAGATCACTGCTAAGCTTTGCGAACAATGTTGCACATTAGACGGGCATGCGCCGCTTTAGCCAGCAAAAGCGGCGGCAAAACCGTTTTTGACGTGACAGCCCGTCCACATCGGAATGCAAAGGGATTGATCGAGTTCGGAAATGACTACGTATGTTAAAACCAACGTCATGAAACGCCTTCACGAGCATGTATTTGGCGTCCGGCGGCTTCGTGCGGGTCTTGTTGAACAGATTGATGTAAATATGTCAGATCTCATTCCAGGTCGTTTTTGTAGACCCGAGCCCAAGACACAACTATTCCTACCTTATTTGTCCCATCACTCCCTTGCCAGGCCGTTTAAAATTTGCGATATTTCATTCACTCGTTGCGCGACTCCCTTCCTATCGTCCTCTGTCAGCCTTTCTAATTTACGCGCTAGCAGTTGTTGAAATTTATCTGGATGCCAAAGGACTTGGTTTTGTCTGACGGCTTTCTTCCAATCTCCTCCGGCCTGTTCTGAATATTTCAACGTGTACGTTTCAATGAATCTTCGAATGTTGACTTCGGATATATCCTCCTCCAATCCCGATGGCGTAGGCCAGGGAATGTCATCTCGCCGCCATAGCAAAAGCAAATCGATATTGGCCTCTGCTGGCACTGGCCGAAATGCGGCTAAATAATCGTTCCATCGTTGCGACGGATCCTGTGATGCTAAATTTCTCGCTAGCGTGTTTTGATAAAACATCCTTTTCGTTGGTCGACCTTCCATCGAGCCCCATTGCGATCCGGTTTGCCATTGGCCTCCATAGGACACCCGCTTCTTTTCTCTTTGTTTCGCCTCGGGTTTTCGTCCCGCTCGTGCCTTCGGATAATCTTCGTGAGATGCGTTCCCATACACTTGTTCGCGGGCCGTATTTGTGTACTTATAATCGCCATCGTCATCCGCGGTTAAATCGACATAGGATTTCCGTTTGGACGTCCCGGGCTTGTCATCTTTGGTTAAATCGATATAGGATCTCCGTTTGGCCATTTCAGACGTATCAGGAACGCTGAGGTACCGGAGGAGGGATACTTAAATTAAAGTCCAGCGGTATGTTAACGGGGGAAGCGCTTGCCTGGATGACACAATCTCATGCTTATTGTTGTCTTTTACAATCTGTCGAACTCAGAACTATATTGATGAACACAAATGTGTCTTTAGGGTCACTTGTCCCGTAATGTAGAGTGGACAAACTCGCGATCTTGTTCAAAAGCCGTGGAGGAGCAAGGAAACCAAAAGTCGTGGAGGAACAGACTCGCTCCATGGGCCCTAATCCCTTTGGTTGATCTTTAGGAAGATTACCACGCCAAATAAAGTCTCGTTTAAGTTAGTTTTTTAAATATGGGATACACTCTTTTTCCCTGGTTAATACTCCGACCCCGATGAACAACTTCATGAATGATCATTATGATAACGCGCTGGCGGCAGTATAAACAAATAAAGAGGCGCGAATGGCGCCACATCATGCCAACCACATTGCATCGGAAAGTTCTTCGGGAACGACATTCGTCTAAATAACCCACGCATGAGTGCGCAATAGTTATTAAGAAGCCATAGCCTACAGGAACAATTGGATATTCAAACGCATTAGTGGAAATGTATCTGTTCTTTGGCTTCTCTGTCGTTCTCTTCCTTTCGACCGAAATTACGTGGGATTCATAACCGTCACCAGCAATTATGTATTCATACCAAACATTCGTCGCTCTATAAATCTCATGCCCGGCACATGCTATATATAAACGGGCTTGTTTATGTATCTCATGTGGCCTTTGCAACCTAACTTTCGTAATCGATGTTTCGCATTCCCAAACCGGTATCTACGATCTATATGTATCCGGCTTGGCTTGCTCTCATTTCGAGCGCTTGCATAAGGTCATAGATTTTGTTTTGATGGTCTGGGTACTCGTAAGCCATGCCTTGAAGTCGTTCAGCCGCTCTGGTTAAGTCTTCCCTTGGTGGGAGATCCCCATCCGGTTTCTGCAACACCGCCTCAACGGCTTTTATGATCTCTCGAAGTTTTTCAGGAGGGGCTTCTTCGGCGGTGGGGCGGCTGCGATCGTCGAAATGAGTCCCATTTCCCCCATGCTCCATCCTTTGTCCTCTGTGTTCGCTGTGGAGATCATCCGAAGCCGGTGAATAATCGTGTATCCCTCCGGGATATGATTTATCCGTTTTGAGAACACCATCCTGTTTGTCAACAACCGGACAATATCAGTCCATACCCTCTGTAGCATGATGAGCAAGTGACAGTCCTTAATCGGCCACCGTGTGCCGGGTAACCCGACCAATTTGCACACGGGATCCCCGAATTTGGCCATGACGACAAGAGCCCCGCATTGTGATAGCACCCGTAGCCAGATATACGCGGGCACCAGCTCAGTTTCCGCTCGGGATACTAGCGATGAAGGTATATGCAATAGTTCCATCCCGATTGCGTTTAAGCTGCGAAAGAAAAGGTCCACGCTACTCGCGTCGATCCAGTACACATGTGAATAGAATGTCTCATTCGCAAGTAGGGACGCAAGGTATTCACTGTGAGTAAAAGCGCAGTTCTCACTTTCCAGTTCGCTTTTAATGGCATCTAGCCTATTTTGCATATTTCCTCCATCTCCGATCGCTTCCGCTACGGAAATCGTTGCTTTCGGAATCGGGTTGGCAGGGAAAACTGGGGGTAAGTCTGATATTGACCAAACGGGAGAATTACGTTTTTGTTTCCTTTTCTTGTGATCTCGCAAGTTACGATTCAAGGTTTCCCTCTCTGGCCAACCTCCCGAGTTGCGATTTAAGCCTTCCCTCTCTGGCCAATCTCCCGACGCCCCGTATTCCGTTCGGATCCAAGCCGCAATAGCTGTCCATAAAGTCTCGTCGCGATCAGCCTCCAGGAGGGTATTGAATCCATTGAAGTACTTGCCACTTTTGCGAGCATTGGCAAGGACATCCTCGACGTCTCTGTGAGATGAGTACATCGAAGCTGGGAAAGCCCACCGTCGCCTCCGTCACTTTAATAGCACATTCTCCCGATTCTTTTGTGTTCCCAAGATCTCAAAGACCGCTTCGACTGATCGCTGGCACAACATCAATGCAGAAATTGCGAATGCATTCTGTTGAAACGGATTGCAGTCGTTCGTGAGCCACGCCGCTGCATATCGCGTCACAATTTGGCCACACTGTCGCTGGAAGACACGCCATGGAACGAATCCAAAGGGGTGCGACCTTCGTCTCCCCGCGCTCGTTCTCACGTTCATGTTTAATTTTCTGTGGTGATAAATCGATTGCGAAGGCGCTCTTTTTCTCGGTTAACACGCCGTCCCCGAGAACGACAATCCCCTGAATGATAGTTACGATTATGTACTAACTAATGGCAGCATACAATGAAAAGGCGCGGGTGGCGCCATATTAAGTATTATGCCACCAATGCGGTTCCATTGCAACGGGCAGTATTGCAATAATGAAACGTAGAACCTCTTTCGCCCCCGCCGTCTTAACCCAACCGATTGCTTATGATTGTTGAGTAGATGCCGAAGCGAAGAAAATAGAGCCCTCGGGTTGTTGCAAGGCGGAG
>Ga0335085_10004856_pt1 | contig 21975 bp, 15 predicted proteins | sample Lox_Sample_45_FD_206712 | JGI IMG/M metagenome (GOLD analysis project Ga0335085, IMG submission 206712) | Soil microbial communities from Loxahatchee National Wildlife Refuge, Florida, United States - Lox_Sample_4.5 | ecosystem: Environmental > Terrestrial > Soil > Wetlands | place: USA...
AAAGGACTGCAAGTGGCAAAGAAACGAGCGGGGCGGTATCCGAACTACCGCTAGTGTGCCAACCTAGTTTGTCTCAACCGAGGGGTTCACCCCAACGAGGTGTGCCGCAGAATGTGCCGTACGCTTCGAGCCAATGCCCGCCAATGCGAGCTTTTTCGATACTTAGGCAAGGTGCTTCCGTGCGGGCTAGGTTGTGGGCAAGTCATTGATTTCACATGATGATCGTCCCTACAGGGCCTGCTGAGGTGCAACAACTCTTAATCAGTAGACCTGAGCTTGCGCAAGCATTTTCGGTACAAGCAGAGCCCACAGATTACGAGTCACTTCTGCTCTAGGATTTCCTATTAAAACCTCTGCCGGAAGCACCCCAGATCACCCGAAATCTTCCGAAGCTGTTTTTGGTCGACCGTGGGAAGATAGTGGGCAAACCCGCATCAATATTGCACTTGCCAATATTGGTGTTATTTTCACGATGCCCTTGAAAAACGGTTGGAATTAGATTCCCCCTCCTTGCACCACACTTTGTCTTCAGCCTCGCTGTTTTCGCATACGCGCCCCGCGTGTTGTGAGCTTACAACACGCGGCTGAGTACACAGATTCCTCAGGGTGCAAATTGTCGGTCAAAAGCGCGCGCACCTTTCGAACTCACTTGACTCATCCGGTTGTCTGTCGGCATTAGTTGATCTCTAATTTCGAACAGAGTTAGCGTCGGGCCGTGCTAACGATTCGTGCGATGACGGGCGGAGAGGGCTATGCTCAGCGCCATCTCCAACAGAGTGACTACTACGACCAGAATCGCACCGTCAGAGGCCTGTGGCAAGGACGCGGAGCCGAACTGCTCGGTCTGAAAGGAGAGGTTACCTCCAAGGATTTCGAGGCAGTGCGCCAGGGCCTCGACCCACAAACGGGAGAATTCCTCCGGCAACGTCACGGGGCAGATCGCGTTGCCAGCAATGGTGAGAATCAAAGTAAGGCGCGTTCTCTTTATGACATGACATTTTCGGCGCCGAAGTCCGTCTCTGTCATGGCCATTGTTGGCGGTGATGAGAGACTGGTCGCCGCGCACGGAACCGCCGTGCACGAGGCCCTGGAAGAAGCGGAGAAATACTCGGCCACTAGGGTTCGCCTCGCCGGCCTAAACGAAAATCGAGCCACCGGAAACTGGATTGTGGCTTCATACACTCACGACACGAGTCGTCAGCTAGATCCTCAGCTCCACACTCACGCTGTCGCTGCCAATCTCACCTACGATGGGACTGAGGGACGTTGGAAGGCGCTGCAGGCTTCCGGTCTATACGAGCGTCGCAGCTACCTGACCGAGGTCTATCGCAATGCCCTGGCTCGCGAAGTTCGCGCCCTGGGGTACGAGATTGAAAATCGTCACGATGTCCGTGGCCGCGACAAGGGATTTGAGATCGCACGATTCTCACAGGATCTCCTCGACAAGTACAGTCAGCGCAGTGCTCAGCGCGATGCGGCAATCCAAGAATTTACCCAATCACGTGGTCGGGCCCCCACGGATAACGAGGTTGCGGTACTAGTCCGGGAAACGCGGGCCGATAAGCTTCAGGAGATATCGACCGAACGAGTCCGCGACCTTCAGCAAGATCGGCTGACGCCGCATCAAAGGCAAATGCTTCGTGAGGCTTTGAACGAGGTTAAGACAAACACCCACTCACCTCAAATCAATCGCGGCATGCACGAGAGGTCGCTCGCGTACTCCCAGGAGCACATTTTCGAGCGTCTTTCAGTTGTCAGAGAACATGAGGTTCTGACCGAGGCGCTTCGTCACGGGCGCGGTAACGTCGAACTCAGCAACCTTCAGGGCTCTCTCTCCCATGAACGTGCGAAAGGGATTCTCATCTCTGCCGGGGATGAAATTGCGACACACGCGACCCTCCAACGCGAGCGCGACATGATCGGGGTAGTTAGCCGAGGGATAGACCGCTACGACCGCCTCGGCAAAGGCTGTGACTTTAAGCCTTCCGACAAGCTGCGTCCCGAACAAAGGCACGCTGTCGAGGTAGTGCTCGGATCTCGTGATCTGGCGATCAACGTTCGGGGGGCTGCCGGTACTGGCAAGACTGCTACGCTCCGTGAAATTGACCGTGGTCTCAGAGAAGCCGGACACCAGGTTCTGGCGGTGGCTCCTACCCGGAGTGCCGTGGACGAACTGGAAAAGGTCGGTTTCCGAGATGCGATGACTGTCTCTCGACTTCTGGAGAGTCAGGAGCCACAGGGGACGCTGCGCGGCAGGGTATTAATTGTTGATGAAGCAGGTATGGTTTCTGGCCGGCAGATGCAAAGCTTGCTTCACCTCGGCGAAGATCAGGGAGCCAGAATTGTATTTTCCGGTGACACCCGGCAAATTCCCAGCGTCGAGGCCTCGGATGCGTTGCGTATTTTGGAACGGGAGTCTGACCTGAAGAGTGTTTCCCTTACTGAAGTACAGCGGCAGACGAACTCTCTCTATCGTGAAGCCGTAAAGACGATGAGGCATTCACCCGAGGAAGGGTTCGCGCAACTGGGAGAGCTCGGAGCCATTCGCGAAGTATCCATCTTCGATCGAGGCCAGACAGTGGCAGAGTTACATCGCGAGTTCCGAGCCGAAGGGCGCGATACGCTTGTAGTTGCCGGCACTCATGCTGAGATTTCCCAGCTCACCGACGCGATTCGCCAGGATCGGAAAGATCGCGGCGAATTGGGAGTCAGCCATTCTTTTGATCGGTACGTCTCGCTCCAGTGGACGACAGCGCAGAAACAAGAACTGTCCAACTACCAAGAGGGGCAGGTTCTGCAATTCCACAGAGACACAAAACTCGCAAAATGCCATGAGTCTCTGGAAATCGTGCGCGTTGGGCCGGATTCCCTGGTTGCTCGAAAAGAAACCGGGGACGAGGTAAACCTCTCGCCAAGGCAAACGCGGGCATTCTCCGTTTATGAACGCCAACCCATTGAGGTTGCGCCTGGCGACAGCCTCATGCTCACGGCAAACCGTCGCGGGTCGGAATTCAGGGCGACTAACGGAGAGCTGGTAAGAGTGAAGTCCCTTGATGGCGGGGCCATTCATCTCGAAGACGGAAGAACGCTTCCTGCAAACTATCACGAATTTACGCATGGTTATGCGGTCACAGCCCACAGAAGCCAGGGCAAGACGGTCGACACTGTCATCATTTCGGCAGACGCTATGAAGAAGGAACTGTTCTACGTGGCTGCCAGCCGGGGTCGGAGTGAAATCGCTGTCGTTACCAGCGACCGCGAACAGCTTCGTGAGTCTGTCGGTGTATCGACGATGCGGCAGTGTGCGATTGAACTGGCTCGAAAACAGCTATCTCCGCACACTCTGGAAATCAGGCACGATGTTCACTCTGTGCCTGGATTGACCCCGCACGCTGGACAGCAGATCGGAGAGCAGCATTCTTCCGTTCCCACTCACACACCGGAACTGGGAAGGACTCTCAATGTCGGTGTGGAACGTGTCCTCGGTGGCCCCGGTCTTGGTCTCGGGCTTTGAAGTCTGCGGAGAGCCACATCTGCACATTCCCCACATGGCGGAGAAACGAGCCGGGGGTACGGCTTGTGTCAGGGCCGCGTTCTGTGCGCCGCGAAGCGGTCGTGAGCCTTGACACGAGCCGCACCCCGGCTATGCTGTTCGGCGTGGGGATCGGTCCTCGTCCTGTGCGTCCTTGTTCGAAAATATTTTCGATATATTTTCCCTCCCGCAGGTTCCTTTTATACATAGAAGGGAAAATCTCGCGCGGATCAACTCAACGGCCTCGCTAAGGATGCCGCCGGTTGAGTGCGGCCCTTGCATGTTCCCGTGGATTCCCCAAACGTACCTAAAAGCACTTCTAGGCACTTTAGGCACTTTAAGCAGTTGTTGAGAAATGTTTTCGAAGTTGAAAAAGAAAAAAGATTCTTCGAGATGAAGCAACAAATGCGTCTTGTACGGTTTCTATACGAATAATGTTCTCGTCCGTCCATGACGCGAAAAACTAATGCCAGCCGAGTAGTGAAGGAGTTCGAAGTCGATCGAATGGAGCCGATCACCAAAGTCGGCTCTCGTACGAGTCTTTGATTCCAGCCACGTCTCGACTCTCTACTGCGGGGTCATATGAGCGAGATGCATGAAGCGACAGCAGTCAGCCAGCCTATCCCTCACTTCGAGAGATTCCTCGATTCACGCGAAGCAGCAGCGCTGCTTCAAATTCATCCGAAAACGCTTCAGCGTCTCGCCCGCAAAGGCGAGATACGCGCGATGCGAATCGGAAAATTATGGCGATTCCGCACATCGGATCTCGACGCATGGGTCGACTTGCGGTTAAAGTTAGGCAGCTATCCGTACCGTCCCTAACCACGGAGGATCGTGATGAGACGGACGAGATTTCAGCAAGGCAGCCTTCAGATCGTGAAGCGTGCTCGTGGCCGAAACGCTTGGGAGTATAGATGGTACGAACTCCAGGCAGACGGCTCCCGCAAGCGACGCTGTCTGATCGTTGGTTCGGTCGAACAATATCCGAACGAGGCGTCGGCGCAGAAGGCCGTAGCTGCACTTCGGGCAGACATCAACGCTGAGAATCCGCGCACCAGCTTGACACCGATTAGTGTTCAAACGCTCATCGAACACTACCGGGAAAAGGAACTGGGCACGAATTGCAGCAAAACACGGAAGACGCAGGTCACCTACGAGGGATATTTCAATAAGTGGATTCTGCCTCGTTGGGGAAGCTATCGCGTCACCGAGGTTAAGGCAGTCGCTGTCGAGCAGTGGCTTCGGTCGCTCAAGTATGCGAATGGAAGCAAAGCCAAAGCTCGAAACATCATGAGTGCCGTGTTCAATCACGGTGTTCGGTGGGAATGGCTCGGTGTGAATCCCATACGCATGGTGCGTCAAAGCGCCAAGCGGACCAGGATGCCCATTGTGCTTTCCATCGACCAGATTGCGGCCCTGCTTCGAATCCTGAAGGAACCAACGCGCACGATGGTATTTCTCGCCGTGTTCACGGGCCTTCGGGTTGGGGAGTTGCTAGGCCTCAAGTGGAAGGACATCGATTTTCAGAAGATGGAGGTCCATGTCATCCGCTCGATCGTCATGCAGCACGTGGGCGACTGTAAGACCGAGGCCTCTCGCAAACCGGTTCCACTCGATTTGCGATTGTCTAAGGTCCTGTGGAACTGGCGACTGCAGAGTCCATACCCAATCGATGAGGACTGGGTGTTTGCCAGCCCACACAGCAAAGGCAAACTGCCGTACTGGCCAGGCTCGCTCTACAAGGCGCACTTGGAACCAGCGGCCAAGCAAATCGGAATCGTGGGCCATTTCGGTTGGCATACGTTCCGGCATACGTACGCGACGCTCCTCAAGGGGAACGGCGAGGACGTGAAGGTTGTGCAAGAGCTAATGCGGCACGCAAACATCTCGGTCACTCTGAATGTCTATGCGCAAGCAATCACGCAAACGAAGCGAGACGCGCAGAGCCGGGTTGTGAGTTTGCTGCTCGACAAAAACGAAGAAAAGCCAGGCACCGAGGCTTATCGGACGTTAACGGACGTACAAAATTCTGGAGGGGATTTGCAAGTGGTTGATAAGGTTGGCGTCCCCGACGGGATTTGAACCCGTGTTACCGCCGTGAAAGGGCGATGTCCTAGGCCGGGCTAGACGACGGGGACTTCTTGGGTAGGAATGCCAGGAAACAATTGATGTTAGCAAGCCACAGGAGGCACTGTCAAAATTCGGCGCATTGACTTTCAGCAAATTGACTTCTTATCCAACTCTCGCCTCCGTCTCGGATTCAAAGCAGTCCAAGTAATCATGGCTCAGCTCATTGCGATGCTGGGTGCGGTTCTTGCCTTAATCTCTGGACGGGTCACAGGCGAGCCACTCTGTGCTCACGGTCCGGCACTCTGCATGGGGACCGAGAGAAGTGCTGGACCGGTGTTGGAAAACAGTGTGCACTGCCTCGCATGTATCCCGGAGGGCTACGAGGAGTCGACGCCGAATTGGAATTGGAAATCCGTTGGAACACCGGCGGAACCCTGCGGACCGGCACGATCCTCGCTACAGAGAGGGACATCACGACTGAGCGGAGCGCTGGTCATCTTCGTACGAATCCCCGGCCGTGATACCGCTACTGAGTTTTCTGACAACCGCTACAATAAGGAACGCGTACTAATCGTTCTACGCGAGATATCTCCTATGCCTGATCCTTTATATCTCAGCCTCTGGTTCACTGACTTCACAGGACCCGCGATGTTGCCGCACGTGCTGGCCGTGTTGCAGCAGTTTCCTTTCTCGGAACAGCGTCCGGGCATCACCTACGTCGCAGTGCAGCCGGTCTCGTGGACCGAGGCCAGCGTGCTCGAGCGGCGGTTCTCGCCTGGAATTACACCCGAGGAGGCTGTGGTGGTCGCTGCAGATCTGGTTCACGATGACTATTCCTACATCTTCGATGTGTATTGGGACATGTGGACCGTCGACGAGAGCGAGAAATGGAGCATGGGCCCAAGTGCGGTGAAGATCATCGCCCAGGGGGAAGAGTTCGAGGATGGAGTACAGGAGGAGACTGGGCACATCCAGGTGGATTTCGGACTCGATTCGCTGTTTGTACAGGAAGAGGTGGAATTGACGAACGAGAGTCAGGCGCGCATGCGAGAGAACGTATTGCGCCTCATCGAGTTCACGAAGAAGGTAGAAATGCACACGCGAGCTGCATCGCGGCGACTGTGGTCGGAGTCGGATGAGAGCCTGCCCCAGAAGCTGATCGCGCGGCTGCAGCGCGTGCAGTAAGTCCACGAAAGAAAAAAGGCCCACAGAAAATCAAAGTGGGCCTTGATTGATCTAGTCTGTCCTACTATTTGGTTCTTCCGCCTTCCACCTTCAGCGACTCGGCAGCCGCAGCTTGAGCAGCCGCTAACCGCGCTGTCAGTACTCGGAAGGGTGAGCATGAAACGTAGTTAAGGCCGGTCCGATAGCAGAACTCGACGGAAGACGGTTCTCCACCGTGCTCGCCGCAGATCCCGACCTTCAGGTTCGACCGGGTCTTGCGGCCACGCTCGGTGGCAAGTTTCACCAACTGCCCAACCCCATCCTGATCGAGAGCCGCGAACGGATCCTGCTTCAGGATTCCCTCCGCAAGATACGTCGGTAGAATCTTATTGACGTCGTCCCGGGAGAAGCCGAACGTGGTCTGCGTGAGATCGTTGGTGCCGAACGAGAAGAACTCGGCGTCCTTGGCGATCTCATCAGCGACCAAGGCGGCGCGTGGCAGTTCGATCATGGTGCCCACTAGGTAATCGATCTTCGTTCCCTTCTCTTTGAAGACCTCGTCCGCAACACGACGCACGATTGCTCCCTGGTTCGCCATTTCTTTCAGCGTGGCGACCAGCGGAATCATGACTTCGGGAAGGACCTTGATTCCCTTCTTCGTGCAATCGACCGCAGCCTCGAAGATCGCCCGCGCCTGCATCTCGGTAATTTCGGGATAAGTGATACCGAGTCGGCAGCCACGATGGCCAAGCATGGGATTAAACTCGTGCAACTGCTCCACCCGATTCAACAGAGCGGGTAGAGCCTTCTTCAAATCACCGACGCCCTTGATGCCGTAATCCTTGTACTTGGTAACGAGTTCTTTCTTCTGCTTGGCGCTGTACCGCGACAACAGCGAGATGTCGACCATCAATTCTTCGCGGCGTGGGAGGAACTCATGCAGCGGCGGATCCAGTGTACGGATCGTGACCGGGAGTCCGTCCATCGCCTTGAAAACACCGGCGAAATCTTCGCGCTGCAGGGGCAGCAGCTTCTTCAGTGCGGAGCGGCGACCCTTCTCGTTGTCGGCGAGAATCATCTCGCGCATGGGGCCAATCTTCTTCTCACCAAAGAACATGTGCTCGGTGCGGCAGAGCCCAATGCCTTCCGCTCCGAAGTTACGCGCCTGGATCGCATCTCGCGGAATGTCTGCATTGGCGCGAACCTTCATCTTGCGGAACGGATCGGCCCAGCCCATGAACTTCTGCAGCTCGGGATCGTCCGCGTTCGGGGGAATCGTGTTCAGCTTGCCCTTGATGACGCGGCCAGTGGTTCCGTCGAGCGAAATGAAGTCGCCCTCTTTGAAGGTTTGGCCCTTCACCTTCATTTCGCGGGCTTTTTCGTTCACATCAACATCGCCCGCGCCGGCGACGCAGCACTTGCCCATCCCGCGCGTGACCACGGCGGCGTGGCTGGTCATACCTCCGCGCGACGTCAAAATGCCCTTCGCCACTTCCATGCCGTGAATATCTTCCGGAGTGGTCTCGGCGCGAACCAGAATGACCGACGCCTTCTCATTCTTGCGAACAGCTTCGACCGCGGCATCTGCCGTGAATACGATCTGCCCAACCGCAGCGCCCGGAGAGGCCGGAAGTCCCGTAGCCAACACTTCGATTTTGGTGCTCTTCTCGTCCAACCGCGGAACCAGGAAGTCGTAGAGTTGGTTCGGCTCAACGCGGAAGATCGCTTCTTCCTTCGTGATCAAACCTTCATCCACCATCTGGAGAGCGACGCGAACCGCCGCCAGGCCCGTGCGCTTGCCGTTACGGGTCTGCAGCATGTAAAGCTTGCCGTCCTGGATGGTGAACTCGAAGTCCTGCATGTCTTTGTAATGTTTCTCCAGCCGCGTGGTGATGTCGTGCAGCTGGTTGTAGACCTCGGGCATCGCCTTTTCGAGTTCGGAAATATGTAACGGGGTGCGAATGCCGGCCACAACATCTTCGCCCTGCGCGTTCATCAGGAACTCGCCGTAGAACTCTTTCGTTCCGGTAGCAGGGTTGCGGGTGAAGCCGACGCCTGTGCCGCTGGTATCACCGAGATTTCCGAATACCATAGCCTGCACGTTGACGGCGGTACCAAGCATGTCGTCGATATTGTTAATGCGGCGATAGTGCTTCGCCCGATCATTCTGCCAGGATCGGAATACCGCATCGCGCGCCATGGTCAACTGCTCGCGAGGATCCTGCGGGAAGTCGCGCTTGGCGTGCTTCTTGACGACCTTCTTATATTCAGCGATAACCTCTTCGAGCGCCTTGGCATCGAGGTCGGTATCCATCTTGGCTTTCTTCTGCCTCTTCTTGGCGTCGAACACTTCGTCGAACGCATGCTTTTCGATGTCGAGCACGACGTTGCCAAACATCTGGATCAAACGGCGATAGGAGTCGGCCGCGAACCGGGGATTGTTACTCTTCTTCGCCAGGACTTTCACGCTCTCGTCGTTCAAACCGAGGTTCAGGATGGTGTCCATCATGCCGGGCATGGAAAACTTTGCTCCTGAGCGCACGCTGACCAGCAGAGGATTTTCCCCTTGGCCGAGCTTCTGTCCCTGCAGAGCTTCGAGCTTCGCAAGCGCTTCGTCCATCTGCTTGTTGACGTCTGGCGACAAGCCGCCCCGCATGTACTCACGGCAAGCCTCGGTTTGAATGGTGAATCCCGGAGGCACGGGAAGACCGGCATTCGTCATTTCAGCCAAGCCGGCACCCTTGCCGCCCAGCACGTCCTTCATCTTGCCGTTTCCGTCGGCCTTGCCTCCACCGAACGAGTACACATATTTGGTGGTGGATTTCTTGGTTTCTTTGTTTTCAGTTTCGGGGAGTGTCATTGTCGCCATAGTTATGAGTCCTTTGTGGTACTGAGATTTTGAGATTTTGCAGTTTGGGAATTTCGCAATTGAGTAATTGAAACCACCGCGATTTTCAATTTCCCTATTGCCCAATTCCCCAATTGCGCCATTTCTGCTTACTTCGCTTCGGTCACAATCTCGGAAAAATCCGCGATCGACGAGAACTCCTTTAACAGAGTTCGCAGCAACGCCAAGCGGTTAGCCCTCACCTGTTGGTCTTCGACCATTACCATTACCCTGTCGAAGAATCTGTCGACCGGCTCTCGTGCCGTCGAGAGCAGTCGCAATGCCTCCAGATAATCCCTCTTGCTGCGGAGAGCCTCGACTTTCGCGCCGCTGTCCGCAAGGTACGCAATCAAATTCTTCTCTTCATGGGCTGCTCCGGGGAAGCTTTCCACCTTCTCGCCTGGTCGTATTCCTTTCTCTTCCGCCTGCCGCAGGATGTTGCGGATGCGCTTGCACGCAGCTCCGATGGCCTGGAACTCGGGCATGTGCAGCACCTGCTTGACCGCCTCGGCTCGGGCGAGTGAATCGACCACGTTGTCAGCGTCTGCCCCGAGGACCGCCTTCACGACGTCGTATGCGTAGCCACGCACTTCTCGCAGATAAAACTCCAAACGTTCGCGAAAAAAGGATTTGATCGAACCAGAATACTTGGCGTCGTCAACGAACCTTTTCTCGGCTTCCGACTTCTGATACCCGGCACGTGCATCCTGCATCATGTCGGCCAACCGCAACGGGAGCTGCTTTTCCGCGATATTCTTCACGATCCCATTGGCTTGACGCCGCAACGCGAAGGGATCCTTCGATCCACTCGGGACCAAACCGAGAGCGAACATTCCGGCAATCGTATCCGCTTTATCGCCGATCGAAAGGATTGCCCCTTCCGTCGAGCGCGGCACGTCGTCGTCCGTCGCTTCCGGCTTGTACTGATCGTAAATCGTGTCAGCGATCGCGAACCGGGTCTCTTCTTTCAGGCTCGGATCCAATTGCTGCACGCGCGCATAGAGTCCGCCGACAATTCCCTGCAACTCGGTGAATTCCTTCACCAGTTCAGTAGTGAGGTCGGTTTTTGCCAGGCACGCAGCCTTATGAACCACTCCCGGTCGCACCGCGACATCATTCTGCTTCAGGATCTCGCATAACCAACTGCAAAGCCGCTGCACGCGCTGGGTCTTGTCGTAATAACTTCCTAAGTCTTTCTGAAATGTGACATTGCGCAGCGAGTCGAAACGGTCGAGCAGAGACTTTTTCTGGTCGGTCTCCCAGAAGAAGCGGGCGTCATTGAATCGCGCCCGCAGCACGCGTTCGTTGCCATGCCGGATCAGTCCCCGCGGATCGCTGTCAGTATTCAGAACAGCGAGGAAGTGCGGCAGCAGCTTGCCATTAGCATCTTCCAGCGCAAAATATTTCTGATGGTCGCGCATCACCGTGACCAATACTTCCTCGGGAAGGGCCAGAAACTGCGGATCGAAACTGCCAAGGATGACCGAAGGATACTCGGTCAAATTGACCACCGTATCGAGAAGCGGCTTGTCTTCGCGCCAGCGTGCGCCAGGAATCGTCCGGGCGGCAGCATCCAGCGCCCTGCGAATCTGGAGCTCGCGCTCTGCACGGCCAAGTACTTTAGCGGCCTGCAAGGAATCCACATAAGCGGCACCCGCGTTCGGGATTGTGACAGGTCGATCGGTAAGAATCCTGTGGCCGCGCGAGGAACTCCCGGCCCGGATGCCGTCGAACTCGAGTGGAATGGTCTCACCGTCGAGCATCGCGACCAGCCAGCGCACCGGGCGCACAAAGCGCTCTGTGGGCTTGCGCCAATACATGTTCTTGGGCCAGTAGATGGAGGAAATCTCCCGGGCAAGACCTTCAGCGAGAATTTCGGCGGAAGTGCGTCCTTTGCGCGTTACCCTGGCTGCGATGTACTCGCCTTTGGGAGTGGTGGTCTTCTCCAACTGGGAGACATCCACACCAGCCTTCTTCGCGAAGGCATGGGCTGCCGGAGTCGGCTGACCCTCTTTATAGGCGACGTTCACCGAGGGCCCGGTCAGTTGTTCGACAACATCCGCCTGGGCAGCGGCGACGTTCCGGGCCATGACGGCAAGCCTGCGCGGAGTATCAAAACTCGTGACCACCTCGCCGCCTAACCGCTCCCGAGAGAGCAGGGCGCCGACGCGCTCCCGCAATTCTTGGCATGCGGCATCGATCATGCGCGCCGGAATCTCTTCGCACCCGATCTCTAGGAGGAAATCTGGCATGCCTTCAAACCATCAAGTGTCTCAAAACTGATAAAGCATCGCATGTGATGTAAATCACACCGAACTTGCGGAGAACATCTACCCCACGGGCGACAGCACACGCTTGCCAGACTCGGCCCCTTTGTCCTTAACCGGTTCCGGCTCATCGGAGGTCTCCGCAGCTTCCTCTTTCTGCTGATCGACCCAAGCCTTTGCGATGCCGACCGCTAAGGCTCGAACCCGCGTAATCACCCCGACACGCTCGGTCACTGAGATTGCCCCGCGAGCATCGAGAATGTTGAACAGATGCGAGCATTTCAGGCAAAGATCGTAGGCGCCCAACAGCGGGAACCGCGCCTTGTCAGGCACATCGCCATCTCCGGATGCCTCGTCGTTCGACCGACCGGCATACCTTTCGATCAGCGCCTTGCACTCGGACTCGTACAACTCGAAGTGCTTCCACGCCTTCTCTACGTCGGCGGCTTCAAAGTTGTAAACAGAAAATTGCACTTCATCAGCGAGGCGCACGTCGCCATATTTCACGGGCTCGCCAGTCTTCGAGTCGCGCGCCCACACGATGTCATAGATCGAATCGACGTCCTGCAAGAACGCCGCGATCCGCTCCAGTCCGTAAGTCAGTTCGGCACAGATGGGAAGCAAATCGATGCCTCCGCACTGTTGGAAGTAGGTGAACTGGGTAATCTCCATGCCGTCGAGCATAACTTGCCAGCCGACACCCCAGGCGCTTAGCGTGGGGGCTTCCCAGTTGTCCTCTTCGAACTTGATATCGTGGTCGCGAAGGTTGATCCCGATCGCGGAGAGTGATTCGAGATAGAGCTCCTGGACATTCTCCGGCGGAGGCTTCAGGATGACCTGCAACTGCATGTGCTTGAACAGCCGATTGGGATTTTCGCCATAGCGCCCATCAGCGGGCCGCCGTGAAGGCTGCACGTAAGCAACTTTGTAGGGCTTGGGACCGAGGACCCGCAGGAAGGTCTCGGGTGCCATCGTGCCAGCTCCAACCTCGACGTCGTAAGGCTGCTGCAAGACGCATCCGCGCTCAGCCCAGAAGGTTTGCAGGCGAAGAATAAGCTCCTGCAGCGTTAGCGGGTTGGAGGGGGATAGAGTCATTCGCGAAGCTTCTGGCATTAGCACTTGCTCTCGGGTCTCGGCCTAGCCCGTCACGCGCCGAGGCTGCAACCTGGATGGCGGACGGTTAAGAGCAAATTCCACAACACCGATGGAGCCCAAAAGATTAGTTAATGATTGTAACGGATCGAGGCCGGGATCGTCAGCCCAGCGGGATGGCTTTGGGGTTGACTTGGTGGAGTATACTTCCGCCACTGAAAGACCGGCGAAGTCGAGCGCCACTGGATCTTAATTGGGGAGGGGCATCGCATGCAGCGGAGTGTGCGGATTTCCCTGTGGGTTGCTGTGTTTGTTCCTGTGCTTTGTTTACTGAATTTATGCAATAGCTGCCAAAAAGTGTCGAGCGCATCAGTAGCTGGCTCGGCAGCCTCGGTTTTGGAGGTGGAACCAATCCCCCGCACGCCCGAGAGGCTGGCACGAGGTAGGTACCTGGTGGAGGGCTTGCTGCAATGCACCGCATGCCACTCTGAGATTGATTTCACGAAGCGCCCTTTTCAACTCAAGCCCGGAACTCGGGGCGGTGGTCATGTTTTTCTTAACGCAGAGCTGGGGCTGCTGGAACCCAACAGGGTAGTGGCATCCAATATCTCTGCGGATCCCCACTACGGTGCGGGAAAGTGGAAAGACGCGGATTTCGTGCGCGCGTTGCGGCAGGGGGTTGGACATGATGGTCGGACGCTCTTCCCGCTGATGCCGTATCCGTATTTCCGCGATCTTTCCGACGAGGACCTGGCATCGGCGATCGTTTACGTGCGCTCGCTCGCTCCCGTCCACATCGCGCAGCCGAAGACGGTGCTAACGGATGAGATTAGGAAGACGCTGCAGCCGCTCCCAACAGCGTCGCCGGTGGCGGAGCCTGACAGGTCGAACCGCGTGGCCTACGGGAAGTACCTGGTGACGGCGGCCCATTGCGAAGACTGCCACACGCCAGTGGATGAGCATTTCGCTCCACTTCCGGGAATGTCTTTTGCCGGAGGCAGCCCGCTGGCCGGATACTGGGGTCCCGACCCGAAGAAACTGATAACGGTAGCTTCAGCGAATCTGACACCGGATCCCTCGGGCATTTCATATTACGACGAAAAGATGTTCATCGAGGTGATTCGCACAGGAAGCGTCAAGGCGCGGCATCTGTCCAACATCATGCCGTGGGCATTTTTCCGCAATCTCCGCGACGACGACTTGAAAGCGATCTTCGCGTACCTGCGGACACTTAAACCCGTTCCGCACAGTGTCGATAACACTGAGCCGCCACGGTTTTGCAAGCTGTGCAGGGGCAAGCACGGGTTCGGGGAGAGGAACTGATCTTCAGCCGCTGATCTTCTCCAGCATGCCTGCTGTAACCAACTTCTTCTCGATATGGCGCTGGAGGATCTGCATGAGGAATTTGCGCAAGTCGGCTCCTTGCGCCTTCGGCCACGGGACTTGAGCAAGACTGTCAACCGGAGAACGAAACATTCGTGCGGCCAAGGCTCGCGATTCGCTGGAAATTTCCGAAGATGCCAGGCGTTTGTCGTCCGCGCACATCAGGCCGTCCGCCAGCGCGTGGAAGTAGGCGCGGTCGCCGTTCAGGTTCCGTCCGCAGACAACGCACTCCGTTAACTCGGGCAGAAAGCCAACCAGACGTGTCAGCCACAACTCGAAATATGTTACTGGCATCCAGATGTCCGGCCCGGTCAGGACGTTCAGAACAGAAAGCGATAGCCGGAAGATAGCGTCGTTGGCCTCGTGGTCGGGCAGGAGTTCATCGAGTAATTCGGCGATGTGCCCAAGCGCAACCGCGCGGGCATAACTGACCTCGGCAGCCAGCGGAGACTCCAGCACCTCGCAGGAGTCGAGCCGCGCCAGTTCCCTCCGCTCACGAACATCATAAAACGCACGAACGTAAGTCAGAGGCTCAAGAGCGCCCCCGAAGCGGCGTTTGGACTTCTTCGCGGAGCGCGCCACACCGTGAACCTTCCCTTCCGCACGGGTGAAGAACGTCACCAGCAGGTCCGCCTCGTGCAGCGGATAGGTGCGCAGCACAATCGCTTCTGATTCCCGGAGGGCCATCTCTGTGAGTGATTCTAGTGGAAGGGAGCGACGAAGGTAACCGGAGTAATACATAGGAATGGCACTTTGGGGCCCTTTCCTTGAGAAGAGTCGGATGCGAAAGTACACGTCCAGTGGGACATTGTGCGTTTGAGACCAAAGTCATGATGAGGAAATTCTTATCGCGAGGCCTTCTTGGATTTGCACTGATGGTCGTGCTCACGCTGGCGGGACTTCTGAATGCTCAGGAAGCTGCAGCTCGATCGGCAGATGAAAACACCGATAAAGCGACCGAGCTCGACATCAACTCGCTCGCCGTTGCACGGCCTGCCGACGCGATCTTTTCTACGGCATCTCTTCGACCTGCGGAAGCCTGGGGGACACCCATGGCAATCGTCGCGGTTCAGCCGGAGGAAAAGACGACCATTCATCGTTTCTGGGACCGGCAGAATCGGCTTCTGTTCGCAGCAAACGGAGCTCTGGCTGCAACGGATTTTTTTGTGACACGCCGGAATCTGGGACACTCCGGAAAGGAACTGAACCCCCTGACCCGCGTGATGAGCGGAAGTACTCCCGGATTGGCAGCGAATTTCGCGCTGGAGACCGGTGGGGTGATAGGAATCAGCTACCTGTTTCACAAGTCCGGCCACCACAAGCTCGAGCGGATCACTTCGTACATAAACTTGACCGGATCGGCATTTGCGGTGAGTTATGGTATCGCACACCGCTAACTCAGAAACATCACACAAAGATTGGTGAGAAACCCACGCTGCATAACGTACGAAGGCGCGCCTGCGGGAGGACGCGCGCCTGTCGCGAATCGCGAAGATCTAGAACTTAGCGGCCGTAGTACTTGGCGTTACGTTCAGTAAATGCGGCCCACTTTTCCGGCAGATCGTCGAGCGCGAAGATCGCAGATACCGGGCAGACCGGTACGCAGGCACCACAGTCGATGCATTCCACCGGATCGATGTACAGCAACTCTTCGGTTGCGTGGTTGGGCTCGTCTTTCTTGGGATGAATGCAATCGACCGGACACGCATCCACGCAAGCGGTGTCTTTGGTGCCGATGCACGGCTCAGCAATCACATAGGCCATAAGGGTGTCAGTCTCCTGAGAGTTCTGCGTTTATTTTACTACCGCGCGGCGGTTGAGCGACGCGACATTCTAGCAAGAATGCGGTCGACGGGTACAGCACCCAGGGCCGCGCAAAGCAAAAAGAAAAAGGCCGACAGCACTGGGCTGCCAGCCGTAGTAGGTTCCGCACTGAATCCGGTGACTCAGCGGCGATAGCCGCGAAAACCGGGTCGGATGTAAACGCGATGCCCATAATAAGGACGAGCGTAGTAGCCACGGTGAACAACCAGTGGACGATTCCAGAACCAGGCGGGATGTCCCCAGTGATACCACGGTCCCGCTCCGATAAAGACACCGTTCACGAAGTAGCTCGGACCGTAATAGCCGTACGGCGCACAAGTATACGGATAGTAGCCATAGTATCCGTATGCGCAGACCGGCGGGCCGGACGCCACGTAGGCGGGACCGACTCCGACGCCGACTGCGATTCTCACTTGCGCCTGCGAATACGCTAGCGGCACCATCAATACTGCGAGCAGCGTGACATATTTCAAATAACGCATATTCACCTCCGGCCCTGAATCCTCTCTTTCCTTTGATTCAGGTATTCATCCAATTTCCTTCTAATCATTGGAACCATCCAGAGGAAGAAAAGTTGCGAAAACCGGGGTGGCTCATTTCAGCCATCCCGCCTTATTTCAACCACTTACGATGGGGTCTTGAAGCGCCTGGATATTGGTCGAAGCACGACCTGGCGAGCGGCCCCGCCAAACTAAAGTTACCTAGTACTGCCGGTACGAAGAATGCGTTAATGGTTCGCAGAGAAGTGCGGTGCTCTTTCACTTCAAAGAGCGGGACCCTGACCCATGGACAAGCTGAACATCCTCGTTTCCCTCATCACCGAGGACAATGACTACCAACTTGAGCAGGCAGCTTCAGCGCAGGTTGCTGCTCAGAAGCTCGGGGCGATGATTCAGATCATCTACGCGAACAACGACGCAGTGTTGCAGACGCAGCAACTCCTCCAATACATTCAGGAACCTGCAAAGAGGCCGGACGCGATCATCGTCGAACCGGTTGGAACCGGGATGCTGCAGGTAGCCAAGGCAGCGGTATCGGCCGGAATCGGCTGGGTTGTGATCAATGCCGGTGTCGACTATCTATCGCCGTTGCGCCAGCACTCCATGGTCCCTGTGTTTTCGGTCCTCTCTGATCATGAGTCGATCGGAAAAATTCAGGGTCAGCAGATCGGTTCGATTCTGGGGGATGAAGGATGTGTTCTCTACCTTGAGGGACCAGGGGTTCGGGATGTTGCGCGCATGAGAACCAAAGGCATGATGATGACGAAGCCTTCGAAGGTAACCGTGAAGTCGCTCAAGGGTGACTGGACGCAGCATAGCGGCTACCATGCCATCCGGTCATGGCTTTCCCTGAGTACGTCGAAGGAGTTGCACGTCGGCATGATCGCCTGCCAGAACGATGACATGGCAGCCGGGGCGCGACGTGCCTTCGAGGAATTGACCGAGATGAAAGAACGCGACGCTTGGCTCAGCCTACCCATCACAGGGTGCGACGGTGTGCCCAAGGCTGGGCAAGCTTGGGTACGGCAGGGTCGGCTGGCAGCAACGATCGTTTCGCCTCCATTAGTCGGAGACGCCATTCACATGCTTGCAGCCGCGCGCACAAAGGGAACGCAGCCGGAGGAGCGTACGTTAGTGGCGCCGAGTTCGTTCCCGGCCCTTCCCGAACTGAAACGCAGGAGTACTTCCGCAGCAGCAAGCAAGGGCTAAGCTGTCACTCATAAGACATTCTAGGGCCGGTAGATCCAAGCCTGGGCTGTCGCGCGGTCGTTGTTCGCATATCCACCCGTAAGCAGAACGCTTCCATCCTCCAGCTTCGTTTCGGTCATGAAGTGCCAGGCATCGCTGATCTCTCCCCTGACGAGCAGGAATTTTCCAGTGGAAGCATCGAAGATCTCGACGTTCTTGCTTCCGCCCGCCACCAGCAAGTCTCCCGATTCGAGCGGAACTGCCTCTTCGGGCAGCTTGAAACGGCTGTCGTTGAGTGGCGATGCCAGGGAGAACTTTCCAGTTCGTGGGTCGTAGATTTCGGCGCTTTTCAGGGTTCCAGTCCAGTCGCGCTCGTCAGAGCCTCCGGCGATCAGGACGCGGCCATCTGGCAGGCGGCCGGCCGCGTGCTTGTAGCGTGCCGTGAAAAGGCTGCCGGTTTCGGTAAAGCGAGATGTCTTTGGATCGTAAATTTCCGCTGCGGTGTTCACTCTATCACCGCGCCCTCCCGCGAGGAGTACCCGTCCATCCCGCAGCAAAGTAGCCGTATGCGCTACCCGCGCGAAGTGCATCGCACCGACCGATTGGAACGTCGCCGTTGCCGCATGAAACACCTCGGCAGACGCAACACCTCCCGGACTGTCGTGGTCGGCACCTCCTGTGATCAGGACGTCGCTATTGCCGAGCAACGTAGCGCGCGCATCTCCGCGAGGGCTGGACATCCGGCTCGTCAGCATGGTGAATCGACCGGTCGCTGGATCGTAGAGTTCAGCTGAGTCCGTGCAGCCGTGGCCCACCCAGCCTCCCGCGATCAGAACCTTGCCGGAGCGCAGCAGGACCGCAATCGGGCTCACGCGCCGCTCGTTCATGTCTCCCGCAGGCTGGAATTGGGAGGTTGCCGGATCATAGAGTTCCGCTGACTTGTAGAAATCCTGATTGCGCCTCATACCGCCGGCTATGAGAACTTTGCCATTGGGAAGTAACGTTGCAGTATGTCCCGAGCGTGGCTCGAGCATCTGCGCGATTCCCCTGACGGATCCCAAGGAGCGCGTCGATGTTGAGGAACGGAAGGCCGTCGTCACGAGGACAAGGCTGACTGTCAGAAACAACAGCCGCAGGCGGGAGCGGATCATCGCATCCTCCTGAACAATTCACGAATCGCCGTTAGCAGGAACCAGTTCCCTCTTCTCGCTCGGTTCGTACTCCACGATATGTCCCGCAATGGCGCTAGCCGCCACCGTCAAAGGAGAAGCCAAGTACATCTGCCCGGGACCACTGCGTCCGGGAAAGTTGCGGTTCTGCGCACTGATTACGACTTGATCGGACCGCGTGGACACTCCCGGCCCGGCGTTGATACAGGCACCGCAACTCGGTTCAATCACTTGCGCGCCCGCCTTGCGGAAAACATCCAGATACCCGCGACGCACGCAATAGTCGCGAGTTTCCTGCGAGCCGAACTGTATGAAGAACTTCACGGAATCAGCGACCCGCTTTCCCTGCTTAAGAGCATCAGCCAGAACCAGTGCGTACATATCCATATCTTCGTTCTTGCCGGCCGTGCACGTGCCGCCATACGCGATCTCTACCGGGACAGGTGTGTTGAGTTCACGAACGTACTTGCCGTTGCCGGGATCACCGGGCGCGGCCACCATTGGCGTGATTTCGGCGGCATCGAGTTTGATCACGTGCGCGTATTGTGCGGCGGGATCGCTGTAAAGTCCCTCGATCATCGACTCCGCTTTATTGCGGTCCATACCGCGGCGTTCCACGAGAAAATCGACGGCTTTTCTGTCAGGCGCAACAATACCCGTGAAACCGCCAATCTCGGCGGCCATATTGGTCATCGTGGCGCGCTCGTCGACGCTGAGATCCTCGATGGCTCCTCCAGCGTATTCCATGACTTTCGCCAAAGCCTTGCCGCTGCGCACGTAGTCGAGGCTCAGGATCTTCAGAATGAAATCCTTAGCCGTAACATTGGGGTGTTTTTTGCCGTGGATCACAACCTTCACCGACTCAGGAACTTTGACGCGCACATCTTTCGTGATCCAAGAATTGAAAACGTCGGTGGTTCCGATGCCAAAGGCCACGCAACCAATTGCGCCCACATGCGGCGTGTGCGAATCGGAACCAATGTTCAGTTGACCCGGCAGGGCATAGCTTTCGAGGACGATCGAGTGGCAAATGCCCTCCGAGCCCTTGCGATCAGCCAATTCTCCGTGCAGCTTGATTCTCTGCTTCGCCGCGAATTCCTGTTGCTTAAGCTTGAGTTGCGTGGCGAGATCGAGCAGGCCTAGTCTTTTCTTTTCTTCCGAGATGACATCGTCGAGGAAAGTAAGGTGGTCCCGGAAGAAAAGAATCGTGGACGGATCGTTGACCTTCGCATTCCTACCAACGTAGTGCTCGAAGAAGATGGCCGCCATCGGCGTCACGTACTCATGGCTGAATCGCAGGTCCGCTCGCGCAAAGCCGGTATCGCCAGGCTTTACGGACGAAACCCCAACCTTTCCCTTCTCGTCGATCATGTGCCCGGCAAATATCTTCTCGGCAAGGGTCATGGATCGCTGCTGCGTCTGAATCGGAGGGAGAAATACTTTGCCCTGCATGCGAGCGACATTGAATGGGAACAGCCCGCCATACTCGATGACCTGGCGAGTAATCTCATCCTCCCCGGCCGTGAATTCTCTCAGCGCAATCTCTTCGCCGTTCCGAATGCGGTCGATCAGTGAGAAGTTGGTCGACGTGAGCAAGCCCAGATTCTGGCAATTCTGCTTGTAGATTCGCTCGATATTTTCAGCAATCACCACGCGGATGCCAGCGCACATTTCAGCATAAGGAGACTGTTCGCGGCTGGATCCTTTGCCCCGGCGCTTGCCACTGACAGCGCAGACAAACCCGCCGCGCTTTACATCACCGCGCGCAATAGGTGTAACGCTTCCGCATTTCAGGCCCAGATACGGAATCTCCCCGAGAGTCTCATCAAAATAGAAGCAATAATGAGCGGGAGTAATTTCGTCGGTCGAAATGTCGTCGCGCAGTTTGGGGTTGTTTGCGGGATTCTGCGGGTCCCATGGGAGGTCTTCCCCAGCCAGTTGTCTCCGGATGAGCTCAGGATCTTCGGTGAGAAAAAGGATGCGTCCCTGCAGGCGGACTTTGTCCGGCCGCTTTTCAATCTTGCGTTCCAGAAGTGAGCTAATCACAATTGACCTGAGGCCTTATTGAATTGGCCGCCGGAGCGGAGGCGGTCCCCACATGCTTCATTGTAACTCCCTGGAAGCTGAACTCAGGACCTGGCTGAAGCTGACGTCTATCGCTGGTAAGTCCGTGGATCGGGCAAGGGATCGAGGCCGCGTCCGGCGAAAATCTCCTGGAACTCGTTAACTAACGCATCGTGAAGCAATCCGTTCGAGGCCAGCGTCTCGCGGCTATCGAGTTGGAAGGCCGAACCATCAAAGCGGCTGACCTTGCCTCCGGCCTCCTCGACAATCAGTACGCCGGCAGCAGTGTCCCAGGGATTGAGATTGAACTCCCAGAATCCGTCGAAGCGCGAGCTTGCGACGTTGCACAAATCCAGTGCGGCCGACCCAGCGCGGCGTACTCCATGGGTTCGCAGTGTGATCTGGTGATAGAAAAAGATGTTGGGGTTCTTATGACGTTTGTGGCTCGGGAACCCCGTCGAAACCAGGCATTCTTTCAACTGGCTGATCTTTGAGACGTGAATCGGTTTGCCATTGAGCTGAGCACCCTTTCCCTGCTCGGCTGAAAAGAGTTCATCTCGAGTCGGGTCGTACACCACTGCCGCAACGCGCCTCTCATCATTTGCGGTGCGATGCTCGATCGCCAGCGAAACGCAGAACACCGGGAAACCGTGCGCGAAGTTGGTGGTGCCATCGAGAGGATCGACGTACCAGCGATACTCGCTGCCGCTGTCTTTGAGGCCCTGCTCTTCGCCGAGGACATCGTGCGTGGGGAACTGCTTGCTGACGCGGTCGCGAATCAAGGCTTCGGAGGCTCGATCAGCCGCGGTGACGAGGTCAGCATCGCCTTTATATT
>Ga0335085_10004857_pt1 | contig 21972 bp, 28 predicted proteins | sample Lox_Sample_45_FD_206712 | JGI IMG/M metagenome (GOLD analysis project Ga0335085, IMG submission 206712) | Soil microbial communities from Loxahatchee National Wildlife Refuge, Florida, United States - Lox_Sample_4.5 | ecosystem: Environmental > Terrestrial > Soil > Wetlands | place: USA...
GGAAACGGGATTTGAACCCGCGACCCTCGCCTTGGCAAGGCGATGCTCTACCACTGAGCTATTCCCGCATCCGGTAAGTCGGAAGATTCCGATTCAATTTTTAGCCCGGCTCGGGCATCGCCTTACTAAGCGACGGCTCTCAGCCGGAGCGCCTCAATCCTCGCTCTACCACTGAGCTATTCCCGCGTCCGGGTTGTTGAAGAATAATAAAGATAAACAAAGCGCGGAAAGTTACTATATCCAAAAACGGAGGAGATTGTCAATCGGCGCGGTTTGGACCCAAGCCTGCTCCGAACCATTCACAGCACCTTGAACTCGATCACCTTGGAGCTGGCCTTTCCCTGCGTGTCCTCGACGTAGAGTTCCACGGTGTGGTCGCCCTTCGGGAATTGGGCCTCGGGAGCATGGATCCGGTTGCCGGTCAGGTAGGGTTTGACCCGGTCGGTGATGTCGATCGAAAAGAATTTGATGTAGCGGACCTTGAGCGTGGACATGTTCGGCTCGGCCCCGTCCTTGGATTTATCGAATTCCACGTCGATCTCGACCGGCTGCTGGCCGATCTCTCCGCCGCCGGGCCGGACGACATCGATCTGGGGACCGTCCTTCAATTCCAGAATCATCGACCGGCCGACCTCGGTCATTCCCTTTTCCTTGGCCGTCTGATCCTGGTGGAGTACATCCTGGTCCGTTATGAGCTGAAGAACATCTTTTTTCGTCTGGGCTACGGTGAAGGAAGCCGCCGAGAAAAAGAGTACGGCGATCATTCCCCAAAGGATCCGTTGAGAAATTCGACCTGAATTCATCGGCGCGCTCTTGGAGGCTTCGAAAATGGACCGACCGATGCGGGAGGAGATTATCGCTGGTCGAGTTCGGCCAGCGCCCGCTCCATCTGCTCCGGCGTGGGCGGAATGCCGTGGAGCTCCGGCTTGTTTTCCATGAAGGAAACGCCCTTGCCCTTAACCGTCCGGGCGATGATCACGGTCGGCCTTCCCTTCGTGGCGCGGGCTTCATCAAAGGCCTTCGCGACCTGGTCCCAGTCGTGCCCGTCGATCTCGATCGCATGCCACTTGAAGGCCGTCCATTTATCGGCGAGCGGCGCGAGATCCATCACGTCCTTCACCCATCCGTCCTGTTGGGCCTGATTATGGTCGACCATGACGGTGAGATGATCCAGGCCGTGGTTTCCGGCGTGAAGCGCCGCTTCCCAGACCTGTCCCTCATCCAGCTCCCCGTCGCCCGTCATCACATAGACCCGGTAGTCCTTCCGATCCAGCCGTCCGGCCAGGGCCATGCCGATTCCGATCGAGATGCCTTGACCCAGCGATCCGGTTGAGGCCTCTACGCCGCCCATCCGGTGCCGTTCGGGGTGGCCTTGCAAGGGGCTGTCCAGCTTGCGCAGGGTTGTGAGCTGTTCGACCGGAAAATAGCCGCTGCGCGCCAGAAAGGAGTAGAGCGCGGGCGCCGCGTGCCCTTTGCTCAGAATGAAGCGGTCGCGGTCGGGCCAGTCCGGCCGCTTGGGATCATGCCGCAAAACCTGGAAGAAAAGTGTCGTCAGAATCTCAACGGTCGAAAGGGAACTGGTCGGATGACCGGATCCGGCGGCCGCGGTCATCCGGATGATGTCCTTTCGGACGGTGGTGGCCATTTTTTTAAGTTCGTCACGATTTGAGATCATCATAGTGTCCTTAAATTAACAAAAACCCGCCGCCAAGTCAATCATGATTTTGCCGTGGTTTCCCGGTTGACGCTGACAGGCAACTCCCCTATACTATCGGTTCAGACGCATTCACCGGTTGCGGGACACTCGATGGCTTCGGAGAAGATCGATCGGATCAAAAAGGTTCTCGCCGCGGACCCGGAGAGCGAGATGCTGTGGTTCAGCCTGGGCCAGGCTTACGCGGCGGAGGAATCGGCCGCGCTGGCCGTCGAGGCCTTTGAAAAGGCGATCGCGCTGAAGCCCGATTACACCGTCGTCTATGAACAGCTCGGCGGCGCTCTGGAAAAAATCGGAAAGATGGAAGAGGCCAAGGGCATCTACCGTAAAGGGATCGAGGTCGGTCAAAGGACGCGCGACATGATTCCGCTGGAACGGATGACGGCCCGCCTGGCCCGTCTCGAGAAAGGCCCCCGGCCCCGGCCGGCCGCATGAAAAGACGAGTGAGGCTTCATGTCGATCCTTAAAACGTCCAAGCTGGGAAATCCGGTCCTGCGACAGATCGCCAAGGAGGTCCCCCTCTCGGAGCTGAAGAGCCCGGCGATCCAGAAGCTGATCGACGACATGATCGAAACGATGCATGAATACGACGGCGTCGGGCTGGCCGCCCCCCAGGTGCACGAATCCAAGCAGATCGCCGTGATCGAGGTCCACAACAGCAAGCGGTATCCCTGGGCGCCCAAAGTCCCGTTGCTGATCCTCGTGAACCCGGCCTTTCTCTCCAAATCGGAAGAAACCTCCGAGGGATGGGAAGGCTGTTTGAGCGTGGAAGGCTTCCGCGGAAAGGTGCCCCGGTCCAAGAAGGTGGCGGTCCGTTTTCTCGACCGCCACGGAAAAGAACAGAAGCTGGAAGCCGAAGGCTTTCCGGCCGTCGTGCTTCAACATGAGCTGGACCATCTTGCCGGAAAGGTCTTTCTGGACCGGATGCACGACCTCTCGACGCTGACCCACCTCAAAGAATACGAGCGGTTTTGGATGAAGCCGCCGGATGAAGATTCATGAGCGGGTGGCCGGAAGCGGGGCGCCCCACCGCGCGCAGCCGGGGTCCCTACACCGGGCGGGGTGGCGAGCACGGTGGGGTTGCTGAAGGACAGGACCCGCGAATAAGGTAAAGGAAATATGCGATCTCTTTTCCGTGTCGTACGCTATATCAAGCCGTATCAACGCCTGGCCTACCTGACCCTGGCCTGCGCCGTTCTCACCACCACGCTCGAGATGGTCCCGCCGTGGCTCCTCAAGCGCGTGATCGACGACGTGATCCGGGGCGACAACCTCCCGCTGCTCCAATGGCTGATCCTCGGGCTGGTCGCGGTCCATCTGGGCCGGAACCTGTTGAACTCGGCGCGCATCCGCTTCAACAACACCCTGGAGCAGCGCGTGATCTACGACATGCGCGACCAGATCTATCGGGCCCTGCAGCGGCTCTCCGTCAGCTATTACGAGAACCGGGCGACGGGCGAGATCATGTCCCGCGTGGTCAACGACGTCAACAATTTGGAGCGGATCTTTATCGACGGCGTGGAGGCCCTGGTCATGGCCGGCCTCACGTTGCTGGGAATCATGGCGGTGCTTTTCTATCTGAACTGGCGGCTGGCCCTGATCGCCCTGATCCCGATCCCCTTCCTGGTTCTGGGGGCGACGGTCTTCACCACCCGCGTCCACAAGCTCTATCACCTCATCCGACAACAGGCGGCCCAGCTGAACGCGCTGCTCCAGGACAGCATCTCGGGAATTCGCGAGACCATGAGCTTCAACCGTGAAGCCTACGAGGTGGAACGCTTCAACCGGCAGAGCCTGGAATACAGCCGCGGCAACCTGCGGGTGGCGCGCATCTGGTCGGTCTATTCTCCCGGCATGATCCTGGTCGCTTCGACCGGCACCCTGCTCATTCTCTGGTTCGGCACCCATGCGGTACTGGAGGGCCGGATGACGGTCGGCGGACTGGTGGCCTTCCTGAGCTATCTGGGCCTTTTTTACACGCCGATCAACCAGATCCACTCGGTGAACCACATGCTCCAACAGTCGCTCGCCTCGGGCGAACGGGTCTTCGAGATCATGGACGCCGTGCCGGAGGTTTCCGACCGGTCCGGGGCGGTCCGTCCTCCCCGGAAAGCCGAAGGGTTTGTGGAGTTCAAGAACGTTTCGTTCCACTACCGCCCGAATGCTCCCGTCCTCCAGCAGATTTCCCTCCAGGCCTTTCCCGGCGAGAAGATCGCGCTGGTCGGTCCCAGCGGCAGCGGCAAGAGCACGATCATCAAACTGCTCATGCGGCTGTACGACGTCGACACGGGAGCGATCATGATCGACGGACGCGACGTCCGGGATCTCCAATTATCGTATCTCCGGGATCAGATCGGGGTCGTGGCCCAGGAGCCGTTTCTGTTCAACGGGACGGTGCGCGAGAATATTGTCTACGGGCGTCTGGATGCCACCGAAGAGGAGGTGACCGCGGCGGCCGAGGCGGCGCGGGCCCACGAGTTCATCCTCTCGCTTCCGGACGGCTACGCGACCTGGATCGGCGAGCGCGGCGTGAAGTTGTCGGTCGGTCAGAAACAACGGATCGCGATCGCGCGTGCGCTGCTCAAAGACCCGCCGATCATCATCTTCGACGAGGCCACCTCCAACATCGACACCGAGACCGAGGCCAAGATCCAGGAGGCCCTGGGCGCCCTGACCTACCATCGGACGACCTTCATCATCGCCCATCGTCTTTCCACCCTGAAGCACGTCAACAAGATCCTCGTCGTTCAGAACGGACGGATCATCGAGCGGGGAACCCACGAGGAGCTTCTCGCCGGGGGCGGCCTGTACACGCTTTTGTACGATGCGCAGTTTCAGATGTAGGGGCGCATGTAGGGGCGACACATGCGTCGCCCCTACCGGATCAATTGATGTTCACCACACGATTTGATATAGTCTGCTCCGGAGAACGACGGCATGGATAAAATAATCATCGACCATCTTGAATTTTACGGCCATTGCGGGATCACGCCCGAGGAGCAAAAAACCGGCCAGCGTTTCTCGCTGGATCTGGAAATCGGCTGCGACGTCCGCCGGATCGCCCAAACGGATCAGCTCCGCGAGGCCTTTGACTACGCCGCGATCTCGCGACGGCTGATCGAGATGGCCCGCAAGGAACAGTTCCGGCTGATCGAAACGATGGCCGAACGACTGGCCGAGGTCGTCCTTCGGGAATTCGGGGCGAAACGGGTGACGCTGCGCCTGAGAAAAACGGCTCCGCCCATCGAGCCGATCATGGCCTACTCGGCCGTTGAGATCCATCGCGAGGCATAAAATGATCCAAGACCGGCTCCCAAAAATCATTCCCCTGTTCCCGCTCCCCGCAACGGTTCTTTTTCCCAATACCTATTTGCCGCTCCATATCTTCGAGCCGAGATACCGGGAAATGGTCGAGGCCGTCCTGAACGATTCCACGGAAGCGGCCCGGATGATCGGGATGGTCCTCCTAAAAGAAAATTGGGAAAAGGGCTATTACGGCAATCCGCCGATCCACCCGATCGGCTGCATCGGCCGGATCATGCAGATCCATCGATTGAACGACGGACGCTACAATCTCGTCCTCTACGGTCAGGATCCGTTCCGGGTGAAAAAACAGCTCTACGACAAAAGCTACCGCCGGGCCTGGATCGAACCGTTTCGTCCGGCGGGGGAAACCGTCACCGCGCTGCCGGAACCGCTGCGGGATGAGCTGGTCCGTTCGCTGCAGGGCTATGCGAAACTGCGCGGCTGGGAAAACCAGATCAACACCCTCCTGGACATGCGGCTGGACGATGACCGGCTGGTTCAACTGCTGTCCTCCGAACTGGACACGACCCCGGTCGAGAAGCAGTTCCTGCTCGAGTCCGAGGACCTTGCGCAGCAAGGTCGGAGACTGCTCGATTTGATCGGGTTCATGACGGAAGAATACCGGTCCCGGAAGGAAACGAACCTGCCCTGGAATATCGGCGACTGAAGACCGGCGAAGCCATCGGACCGGAACAAGCAAAGGAGCGCATCATGGCCGCAAACGAGTTAAACGTCGGAGACGCCGCACCCGATTTCCGTCTCCCCTCCACCGAGGGAAGGGAAATCTCGCTGAAAGAGTTCCGCGGGAAGAAAAAGGTGGTATTGTACTTTTATCCCAAGGACGATACGCCCGGCTGCACGAAAGAGGCCTGCAGCTTCCGGGATGAACGCTCCAAATTCGACAAGGAAGACGCCGTCATCCTGGGCGTGAGCTTCGACGATCTGGAATCCCATAAAAAATTCGCGGGAAAATTCAAACTCCCCTTTCCGCTGCTGAGCGATGCCGACAAAAAGGTCGCCGAAGCCTACGGCGTTTACAAGGAAAAAAGCATGTACGGCCGGACCTACATGGGGATCGAGCGGAGCACCTTCGTGATCGACAAAGACGGAAAGATCGCCCGGATATACCGGAAGGTCAAGGTGGACGGCCACAGCGACGAGATTCTGGGGGCCCTGGGAACTTAATCAGCGAGCAAGGCGAGCGGGAGGGGGAGGCTCCGACGGCTTGGCCGACGGAGGGGGCGACGCAAGCCCCTATAACCCTTTATAGGCCGCGAAGGAGCTTTCGGATTCCCACATCCGGACCTCCGAAACCGGGAACCCTTTGGAACGCACGAATTCGAAGATCAATTTCGCGATGGACTCGGCCGTCGGGTTCGCGTCGAAGAGAAAAACCGGCTCGTTCATCTTCTGAAGCATCGGGAGCGCGGGGTCGTCCTTCCGCAAGAGCATCTTGTGGTCCAGCTCCCGGTCGAGCCAGCCCGCGACGACCTCCTTCACCTCCGTGAAATCCCGGACCATCCCGATCGCGTCCAGCTTGTCCGTCTCCAGCTCGATCTCGACCTTTCCGTTGTGGCCGTGGAGATGACGGCATTTGCCGTCGTAGTTCATCAGTCGGTGGCCGTAGCAGAATTCGATGGCCTTGGTGACTTTGTACACGAATCCCTCCGGGGTGTGGACAACAATGTCATCATACTAAAGGCGGATGACACGGTCAACAGATTTGAGAAGATAGACTATCTTTCCTTGCAGGCATAGTATTATTTATAATGATCGAGGTAAAGAAGGGCGGTCCCCTCACGAGCGCCAAGCCCGGCTGCATAAAGTAGGTGCGGCATCGGTCTGCGTGAATCGCTCCCAAAAATGAACCCATCGTTATTGCAGAGCCTGATCGAGGTGGCCGCGTTGTTTCTCAAGCTGGGCATGACCGGCTTCGGCGGGCCTGCGGCCCATATCGCCATGATGCACGATGAGACGGTTCGGCGCCGCGGGTGGCTGAGCGACCAGGAATTCCTCGATCTGGTCGGCGCGACCAACCTGATCCCCGGCCCGAACTCGACCGAGATGGCGATCCATCTCGGCTTCCGGCGGGCGGGATGGCCGGGGCTGATGGTCGGCGGCCTCTGTTTCATCCTGCCCGCCATGCTGATCGTCATGGGGCTGGCCTGGGTCTACGTGCGGTTCGGCTCCACGCCCCAGGCCGCGTGGCTGTTGTACGGCGTGAAGCCCGTCATCATGGCCATCATCGTGCAGGCCCTGTGGGGTCTTGGAAGGAGGGCCGTCCGTGGCCCGCTGCCCGGCGTGGTCGGGGCGGCCGTCCTCTCATCGTATTTTTTGGGCGTGAATGAAATCGCGTTGCTGTTCGCGGGGGGGCTGGTCGTCATGGTCGCCGCGAACGTCCGGCGATTGAGAAACCCGGTTCCGGGGCTTTTTCTCACGCCGGCCCTAGGCGGACGGAACCTGCTGGCGTCCTCCGCGGCGGTCGCCGCATCGTTCAGCCTGCCGGTGTTGTTCCTCACGTTTCTTAAAATCGGCGCGGTGTTGTACGGCAGCGGCTACGTCCTCCTCGCGTTTCTCCGTGCCGATTTCGTCGTGCGGTTCGGCTGGCTCACCGATCCTCAATTAATGGACGCCGTCGCGGTCGGCCAGGTCACGCCCGGACCGTTGTTCACGACGGCCACGTTCATCGGCTATATCCTCGGCGGAACACCGGGTGCGCTTCTGGCGACGCTCGGCATTTTTCTCCCATCCTTCTTCTTCGTCGCGGTTTCGAATCCGTTGATTCCCCGGATGCGCCGCTCGGCATGGGTGGGCGGTTTTTTGGACGGCGTCAACGCGGCTTCGTTGGGCCTGATGGCGGCCGTCTCCTGGCAATTGGGCCGGACCTCGGTGACCGACCCTCTCGCGATTGTGGTGGCTCTGATTTCATTCTTATTGCTGGCGCGCTATAAGCTCAATTCGACGTGGCTTATTGCCGGCGGAGCGGCCGTAGGATGGCTGTCGGCCGCGTTACGATGAAATTCAAATAGGATAAGGTTTCGGGTCTTGGTAAACTTTCGATGTCGGACGCCCCGCCCCGAGTCGGGCGCCGATGTGGCGACGACTCGCCGATTCATGTTAGTCTATAACTACGGAGGTGGGAATGAATCCTTATCTGGCCGAACTTTTCGGTACCTTTGCGCTGGTTTTTTCGGGAACCGGGGCCATTGTTATTAATGACGTCACGGCCGGCTCGGTGACGCATGTCGGCGTCTCCCTGACTTTCGGACTGATCGTGACGGCCATGATTTACACATTGGGAAATGTTTCGGGGGCTCATCTTAATCCCGCCGTGACGTTTGGGTTTTGGATCTCGGGCCGTTTTACAGGTCAAAAAGTGCTGCCGTACGTGATCAGCCAATGCGCCGGGGCCTTATTGGCCAGCGGATGTCTTCGTCTTCTGTTTCCTCAACACGCAACTTTAGGCGCCACGATTCCCGCAGGCTCGACCGCCCAATCTTTTGTTCTCGAGATTATTCTATCGTTGCTGCTGATGTTCGTCATTCTCAACGTCTCGGTCGGGGCGAAGGAAACCGGCGTGATGGCCGGCGTCGCGATCGGCGCGGTCGTCGGGCTTGAAGCCTTGTTTGCCGGACCCATTACGGGTGCTTCTATGAACCCGGCCCGTTCCCTGGCGCCGGCCGTCGTATCGGGCCACCTCCACCCCCTTTGGATCTATCTTGTCGCGCCTTTTCTTGGCGCGTATCTCGGCGTCTGGGGGTGCCGATGCGTGCAGAATAAAGAATGCTGCGTTAATTTGCAGGAGCAGTCGCCATGAAACGGCTTTTGTTCGTCTGTGTCGAGAATTCATGCCGAAGCCAGATGGCCGAGGCGTTTGCGCGCCTCCACGGCAAGGGCAATCTCGAAATTTATTCGGCCGGGTCCCGTCCGTCCGGAAAAGTGAACCCGATGGCGATCGAGTCGATGCGGGAAGTCGGCTATGATCTGTCCCGGCATGAATCGAAGTCGCTCGCCGAAATTCCGGCGGTCGAATATGATTTCGTCGCGACCATGGGCTGCGGCGATGAATGTCCTTGGGTCCGGGCCAAACAGCGCGAGGATTGGAATATTCAGGACCCCAAGGACCTACCCCCGGAACAATTCCGAAAAATTCGGAACGAAATCGAGAAGAAGGTGAAAGAGGTTTTATCCCGAATCGAGGGCGCGTAACCCGCGCGGGAGCCGCCGCATGGATATCGAAGCGCTTTGGAAAGAGTACCACGCCTCCCTCCGGCGCTTTATTCAAAACCGGGTCTCGGAAGAATCCGCCGTGGAGGATCTGCTGCAGGACGTCTTTGTAAAGGTCCATTCGAAGATCGATACGCTAAAAGAAAGCGATCGGGTCCGGAGCTGGCTTTATCAAATCGCCCGCAATACGATCATCGATTATTATCGACGCCGCAAGCCGATGGAAGAGCTTCCCGAAGGCCTTTCTCTTTCCGAGAAGGACGACCGCCGGGCGTTGAAAGAGCTGGCGGGCTGCTTGCGGCCGATGATTGAAAGACTTTCCGAGCCCACCCGCGAAGCGTTGATCCTGTCCGAATTGCAAGGACTCGCACAAAAAGATATCGCCGAAAAACAGGGGATCTCGCTTCCCGGGGCGAAATCCCGCGTGCAGAGGGGACGGCGGAAACTGAAAGAATTGATGCTGGAATGCTGTCATTGCGAATTCGATCGGCGTGGCGCCGTCTACGATTATGAACGGAAAAAGGATCACTGTAAGGCCTGTTGAGATCGAGCCCTTGCATCTTTTTGAGCGCGTCTCCGTCTATTGGGGTGTCAACCGATCTGATTACCCTGACAGAAAGGAGACCCAAGATGAAAACGGCCGATAAACAAGGAGGGATTCCCTCCAAAACCCGTCGAAGGGTCGAGATCGATTTTCTCTACGTCGACCTCACCGCCTGCACGCGCTGCATCGGAACCGGCGTCAATCTGGACGAGGCCTTATCGGAAGTGTCGCGCATCCTGGAAGCCGCGGGCGTCGAGGTTTCCGTCCGGAAGACCCTGGTCGAAACGGAGGCGCAGGCGAAGGCGGTGGGCTTCTTCAGCTCTCCAACGATCCGGATCAACGGAAAGGACATCGCGCTTGAGTTTCGCGAAAGCCGCTGCGAATCCTGCGAGGCCTGCGCCGGCAACGTCCCCGTGAATTGCCGGGTCTGGGTGTTCCAGGGGAAGGAATACACGGAGGCCCCGAAGGCCATGATCGTGGACGCGATCCTTCGGGAGGTCTATCGCGACGCGTCGTCGGAAATACCGCCGGCACGACCGATGAAACGGCGGGATGTTCCCGAAAACCTACGACGCTTCTTCCGCGGCAAGGCCGCCTTAAATTCGTCCTCCTGTTGTCCGCCGACAGAGCAGGCCGGCTGTTGCGCGGAATCCGAGAAGGCGGCTTGCTGCGCGGCGTCTGATTCCAAGGGCTGCGGCTGCAAGTGAGTTGATTCATCCACTTGATTTAGAACCACTCCTCTGGTAGAGTAACAATTCCTTTTAACATTTTGTCGAACGGGTCAGGATCATCCTTGGCATTGAAAAAAACCCCAAAACCGGCCGAAAAGAATCCCGGCTCGATCTGCGTCCTGGCCAGCGGCGGCTCGGATTCAAGCATCATGCTTGTTGATCTGGCCGAACACGATGCGAAAGTCATCCCGCTTTATATCCGTAACGGCCTGGTCTGGGAGAAAGCGGAACTCTATTGGCTCCGACGATTTTTAAAGGCCGTCAACCGTCCGGAAATCGCCCCGCTCCAGGTTCTGGACCTTCCGATGCAGGACGTCTACGGAGCCCACTGGAGCATGACGGGGGAGGCCGTTCCGGACCATGCTTCCGGGTGGGAACAGGTTTATCTCCCCGGCCGCAACCTGATCCTCTTGGCCAAAACGGCCGTCTACTGCGGCCTGAACGATATCGATGCGATCGCGCTGGGGCCGCTGAAGACGAACCTGTTTGCGGACAGTTCTCGCGAATTTTTTTCCGGCTTCCAGCAATTGGTCCGGCGGGCCTTGAATCGCCGGATCGAGATCCTGACGCCGTTCTCGCAGTTGAGCAAGAAGGAAGTGATGGAGCGCGGGCGCCGGCTTCCGCTGGAATTGACGTTCTCCTGTCTCAACCCGCGGGGAAAGACGCACTGCGGGGCATGCAACAAGTGCGCGGAGCGCATGGCGGCCTTCACGGATGCCGGACTGAAAGATCTGACGAGCTACCACAATCCAGAACCGGGAAATATAAAACGAGCGAAGGGAATTGCCCCAGCGAGCGGGAGGGGGAGGACTTCGACGAGCTCAGTCGAGTCGCTCCGTCCGGACTTCGGCGAGCTCAGTCGAGCCTCTACGCCGGCGGAGGGGGCGACGCAAGCCTCTAAACATTGACCGCCGCGCCTTCCCGGATCGTCTGTCTCACGGCCGAAACGGCCGAGATCCTGTACGCCTTGAGCGCGGGCGATCGGGTCGTGGGAATCAGCGGATACACCACCTGGCCCCCGGAGGCCCGGAGCAAACCGAAGGTCGGAGGCTACACTACCGTACGCCTTGACAGGGTGCTGGGGTTGAAGCCGGACCTGGTGTTGGCCTATTCGGACCTTCAGGCCGACGTCGTGCGGGATCTGATCCGGCGGGGCGTCACGGTCGTCACGTTTAACCAGAGAAGCCTGCTCGAGATCCTTCAGGCCGTTCAGATGATCGGGGCGATCATCGGGAAACCGGCCGACGCGCTCCGGCTCGTGGCCATGATGGAAGCGGCCTTCGGCCAGGTCCGTATTTCGGCCGCGGGCATTCTCCGACGGCCGCGGGTTTATTTCGAGGAATGGGACGACCCGTTGATCTCGGGCATTCGGTGGGTCGGCGAACTGATCGACCTGGCCGGCGGAAACGATATTTTTCCGGAACTCCGGGAAGGCCGGACCGCTTCGGAACGGGTCGTCCGGCCGGAAGAGGTGATCCGGAGGGATCCGGAGATCATCGTGGCCTCCTGGTGCGGAAAGAAAGTCCGGTCCGAACGCATCGCACGGCGACCGGGCTGGGACGCGATCACGGCCGTGAAGAACGGAAGGATTCACGAAATCAAGTCGGCCCATATCCTGCAGCCGGGGCTGTCCATCCTCAACGGCCTGCAACAGCTGCACAAAATAATTTCGGATGCATAGGGGGCGGCGCAAGCCCCTATAAATAAATGAAAGCAATCGAAATCCACAATCTCAAAAAGACCTTCAACGAAAAGACCGTCCTCAAGGGCCTGACCCTCGATGTGGAACCCGGGGAAGTCTTCGGCATGCTGGGTCCGAACGGGGCCGGAAAAACCACGACGATCCGAACGGTCCTCACGTTGCTGAAACCCACCGAGGGCCAAGTAAAGGTCTGGGGCTATGATGTCCAGACGCAGCCGCGGGAGGTCCGCCAGGTGCTCGGGTACGTCCCGCAGGAAAAAGCGGTGGATCGTTTTCTGACCGGACGGGAGCATTTGACCCTTGTCGCCGACCTGTATCACTTGAACAAAACGGAGGCCCGGCGGCGCATCCGGGAGGTGCTGGAGCTGGTGGATCTGACCCAGAAGGCGGACGACCTTGTGAACAACTACTCCGGCGGCATGAAGAAGAAGCTCGACATCGCCTGCGGCCTGATCCCGGCCCCCAAGGTCCTGGTTCTGGATGAACCGACCCTGGGCCTGGATGTGGAAAGCCGCATCCGGATCTGGGATTACATCCGGCGGCTTCGGCGGGCGGGACTCACGATCTTGATGACGACCAATTACCTCGATGAGGCCGATCAGCTCTGCGACCGGATCGCGATCCTGGATCGGGGACGTCTGGCGGCCCTGGGGACGCCGGAGGGGTTGAAGAAGGGTCTCGGGGGCGACCGGGTGACGATTCAGTTCGGTCCGCAACAGGACCGGCTGGAGGAACTGGCCGGAGCGCTGAGAAAAGATTTGCCCTTCGTCAACGAGATCAAGGTTTCCCCGGAAAACCATGAACTGGAGATCCGCGTCGCCTCCAACGAAGAGGCGCTCGCGCCGCTCATCCAGGCCATCCATCAGCGACGCCATCCCGTCCTCGCCATCCAGTACTCGCGTCCGACCCTGGAGGACGTCTTCATCACCTACACCGGCCACAAGATCAAGGAGGACAGCGCGCTGTCATGAAATGGATTCTTCAAGAAACGCTCGCACTGACGATGCGATCGGTCAGGCGGCTTTCCAGGGAGCGGATCAGCATGGTCTTCGGGCTGATCCAGCCGATGTTGTTCTGGCTGATCCTGTTCGGGAACCTTTTTCAGAAGACCGCACAGATCCCGGGTTTCCAGGCCCCGAACTATATCACTTTTCTGACGGCCGGTGTGGTGATCATGACGGTTCTGAACAGCGGCTTGTCCGGCGGCGTCGACCTTCTCTTCGATAAGGAAAGCGGCTTCCTGGAGCGCTTGCTCTCGGCCCCGATCAGCCGCAATTCGCTCATCTACAGCCGATTCATTTTCGTCATGGGAATCACCTCGGTCCAGATCCTGGTCATCCTCCTGGTCGCCTTCCTCGTGTTCGGGGTCTATCCCCGCAGCGGCGTGTTGGGCATGGCCTTTATCATGCTGGTGGGCCTGCTTTTCGGCCTGGGGCTGATCGCCATTTCACTCACGCTGGCCTTCGCCATCAAGGGACACGGCAATTTCTTCGCCTTGATGGGGTTTTTAACGCTGCCCCTGATCTTTCTTTCCACGGCCCTGGTTCCGAGCCACGCGATGCCCGGCTGGATGGCCTTCATCACCCAATTAAATCCGATGACCTACGCCATCGAGGCGGTCCGGGAGTTGATCCTTGGCGGATGGTTTTGGGCCGATATCCTAAAAGTCCTGGCCGTACTTCTGGTCTTCGACGCCGTCAGCATCGGGCTGAGCAGCCGCATTTTTCACCGGCAGGTCGGATAGCAGCAAACGGTTAATCTACACAAACAAACCCGTGGGGATACTGATATAGCTAGCGAGCCATCCGCCGGAGGCGGACCACACGGGCCCCCACATAGGGAAGGGGGCGACGCGAGCCCCTATAAATATCACCAAATTTTGTATTGACTCGGTTTAAATGGGTACGCTAAAATATGCTTCCTGTAACAAACCGATTGCACGATAATATAAGTCGTCAACTACTGAGAAGGGGGAGAACCTATGTCATTACTGATTGCCGATAACTGCATCAACTGCGGCGCCTGTCTGCCCGAATGCCCCAATGAGGCGATCTATGAAAACCGGAGTGCGTCGGAAGCCAAGGAATGCAAGGTGACCGAAGGCATCGGCGTGGGAGACGGGATCTACGTGATCTCGTACGACCGTTGCACGGAATGCGTCGGCCATTTCGACGAGCCCCAGTGCGCCGCGGTCTGCCCGGTGGACGAGTGCTGCATCCCGGATCCCGCCGTGCCGGAGTCCAAGGAAGCCCTGCTCGAGAAGGCGAGGAAGATCAATCCGGGAAAAGAGATCGACCCGGCCAAGTCCTGGGGCAAAGTCCGCACGGGTCCGATGGCGGGCAAGTTCGCAGGCGCTTAAACCAACGCATCCGGAATTCGTTTCCGATCAAAAAAGAAGGCCCCGAAAAACGGGGCCTTTTCTTTTCACGCCGATCGACTTTTTCAGCCGCTTGTAGAAAAACTGTGATCTTTTCAGGCTGCTCAAAAAGCTCCAGATGCGAGGCCGCAGGGACCGAGGAGCCCGGAGCGTACTTTAGTAGGTACGTGAAGACTCCGAGGGACTGAGAACGACGCAGGTGGACTTTTTCAGCAGCCTGTTAAAACGAACCCCAGTTCTTATAATACCGCAATAGGTCCCGGACCGAAATGACGCCCACGATCTTTCCGCTGTCGGTCACGGCCAGGTGCCGGATCCCCTTCTCGCTCATCAGATCGCTGGCGTCGCTGGCCGGTCGGTCGATATCGATCGTGATGATCGGAGAGCTCATGATCGTCCGGACCTGCTCCTGATTGATCTCCCGTTCCTCGGCCATGGCCTTCCGGACCAGGTCCGTCTCGCTGACGACCCCGACCAGATGCCCGTTTTCTTCCACCAACAAGGCGCCGACCTGTACCTCCCGCATGAGCCGGGCCGCCTCCAGGAGGGTCGCCCCCGTCTGAATGGTCCGCATCTTCCTGTTCATCATCACGGCCAGCGGGCGCTTCATCGTCGGGCCTCGTTACTCCTCAGATGGATATTAAAGCATCTTAATTCACCCCGGAGGAAATGTCAAGGTTGCAAGGCCCCCGCATTTTTGATATAGTGAACGACAATGAATCCGGGCTTTGATCAACAACTCAACGCCATCTTCACCCTCCTGTCGGACCGGGATGAAAAAACGGTCGACCTCGTCCGGCAGACCTTGATCGATATCGGACCCGACGTGGTCCCCTCCCTGGAGCGGGCCAAGACCGATGCCGCTCCCCACGTCCGCGGACAGATTCAGACCGTGGTGGAACAGATCCGCCAGAATGACCTGGAGGACCGTTTCCGGGAGTACGCAGGCGGCGAGGACGCCGACCTGGATCTGGAAGACGGCGCCCTCCTGATCGCGGAGTTCCGCTATCCGGGTCTCAATCGGGCCGACAGCCATCTGGAACTGGATCGGATCGCGGACGAGATATCCGGTCGCCTCCCCCGAAAGAACCGCGCCGAGGAAATCATCCAGCGGATCAACCGCCATCTTTTCACGGAGCTGGGTTTCCACGGAAACACCCAGGACTACTACAATCCCGACAACAGTTATCTCAACCGGGTTCTGGAACGTCGTACCGGGATCCCCATCAGTCTTTCCGTCGTCTACCTGCTCGTCGCAGAGCGCTTGAGTCTTCCGATCGCCGGAATCGGGTTGCCCGGCCATTTCATGTTGAAATACGAACGGGAGGACGGCGGTCTGTTTCTGGATGCCTTCCACCAGGGGCGGATATTGACGCGCGACGAATGCATCCGGTTTCTGCTGAACTCCGGGCACGACGTCCAGTCGAGTCACTTCGCTCCCGCGACCGCTCGGGACATTCTCACCCGCATGTTGCGCAACTTGGTTTACGCCTACAGCCAGCTCAAGGACAAGGAAAAAGCCCACCGCCTGACCCGTCTCCTCCATATCCTCCAATCATCCGCCCAGGGCTGAATCCGGATTCTGCAAGTCCCGGATCAGGGACCGGTTCGCCTCGGGAAATTCAAACTGCGACAATTCCGAAAGGGGGACCCATCGGTAGGCCTGATTGCCCAGCGCTCGGGGCGTCCCGCCGATGATCGTGCAACGGTAGAAGTGCAAGCGGACGGTGTAGGCCGTATAGGCATGCCGGATCACCTTGATCTCCCCGTCCACCCCCGCCGTAATGTCCAGCTCTTCCTTCAACTCGCGACGGAGGCAGTCCTCGAGAGTTTCATCCGGATGGCGCTTGCCGCCCGGAAATTCCCACAGCCCTCCGTGCGGGCTCGTCTCCAGGCGTTGCGTGATCAGGCAGCGTCCGTCCCGGATGATCACGGCCGCCGCCACCTCGATGATCTTTTCGGCCACGGTTCACTCCTTTAGCTTACATTAACGACCTTGGTAGCTTGACACCCGGCGGGTGGCCGCAGACGCGGCGCCCCACCGCGCGCAGCCGGGGTCCGGTCCCTACACCGGGCGGGGTGGCGAGCACGGTGGGGCTGTCGCAGGACAGGACCCGCCGACGGAACAGGACCAAGGTCGTTTGTATTAATACGTTTTTCGTCTAAAGAGATCGGTGCTGAGCGAGGCGATCCGGTCCAGGAACAGTAAACCGTCCAGGTGATCCACCTCGTGTTGGAGGGCCAGCGCCTCCAGGCCTTCGGCCATAAGACTCACCGGCCGTCCGAGCGGGTCCAGCCCTTCCACCCAGACCGTCTCGAACCGGCTCACGTTTCCGGTATAGTCCGGGACGCTCAAACAGCCCTCGCGGACGATCTTTCTTCCTTCCCGTCGTCGAATGACCGGGTTGATCAGGACGATCCGTCCGTGATGTTTGATCTTCGCTTTCCTCGAGACATCGCAGACGATGATCCGGCGGGCCTCGCCGATCTGGGGCGCGGCGACGGCGACGCCGGGCGAGGCCGCCAGCGTGTCGAGAAGATTTTTGATGATCCGGCCGACCCGGTCGTCCATCGTCTGAACCGCCTCGGAGCGGGTTTTCAAAATCGGATGGGGATATTGAAGGATTTTCTGGACGGCCATCTCAGAGCTGAGCCGACTCGACCGGATGGAGGGTGACGTCCACCTTCACCGCCTTCTTTAACCTCCGAAGCGCGGCCTTCAAGCCCTCGATTCGAACCTTCCCGGGGATATCGACCTCCAGGACCATGACGTAAATCGGCCGGCCGGCCGGACCGACCACGCGCGTATTCATATCGGTGATGTTGATACCGCGCGCGGCGAGAAGGTGCGTGACGCGGTAGACGATCCCGGGCCGATCGGACCCATAGACCGAAAGAATATACGGGCGTCCGCCCGGCCTCGGATCCCGGCGGGCCTCCTTCGCCGAAAGCGGCTTGACCAGGAGGGAGAGGGCGAGGGCGTCCCGGACCATTTTGAACCGGGCCTCGATGGCCCCGGCGTCCAAACGCCGGGGCAGTCGAACGATCAACATCATCGCGAACTCACCCCGGAGGAGGGTCATGCTGGTGTCTTCGATGTTGCAGCCCGTCTCGTAGAGAACGCGCGTGATTCCGGCGACGATCCCGGGCCGGTCCGGGCCGGCGGCGGTGATGATGGCGAATCGTTTCATGGGCCTCCCCGTGTTCAACGATACCGACCTCGAAAAACAGGCGCCCGGCGGCTCAGGGAAAGGTAAACTCCGTCCGTTCCGCCGTCTCCAGTCCCATCTTCACAAGATCCGGAATATTCAGTTCACGCTCCGCTTTTTCGACCTCGCCGATTCCGGCCGCGACGCTCGGGTGCGGGGGAATGAAGAGCCGGCAGCAGTCCTGATCCGGTTGAATCGAGACGGGATAGGTGCCGATGGTCTTGGCCCAATCGATGATTTCCTCTTTATCGAAACCGATCAGGGGGCGCAGGACCGGAAGTCGCGCGGCCGCTTGGATCGCGGTGAGGTTCTCCAGCGTCTGGGAGGCGACCTGCCCCAGATTTTCTCCCGTCACGATGGCCTTGGCCCTTTCCCGCCGGGCGATCTCCTCCGCGATCCGGAGCATGAACCTCCGATACAAAACCACGCGGAGTGGAGGCGGCGCGCTCAACACGATCAAACGCTGGATCTCCCCGAACGCCACGGCATAGAGGCGCGACTTGTATTGATGCCGCGTCAGGTGCTGCACCAGTTCTTCCGCTTTTTCGAGCGAGGCCTTGGTCAGATAGGGGAACCCGTGGAAATGGACGAAGGCGACGCTGCAGCCCCGCTTCATCATGAAATACGAGGCCACGGGGGAATCGATCCCTCCGGAGATCAGGCTCAGCACAGGGCCGCTGACTCCCACGGGCAGCCCCCCGGGCCCGTCGTGTTTTTCATAATAAACCAGGGCCTCCTTCCGGAGCAGCTCGACATGGATCGTGAGCTCCGGGTTTTTCAGATCCACGCGCGCCCTCGATTTATTCTGAACGAATCGGCCCAGGCGTTCGTTCAATTCCACCGAGGTCAGGGGATAATTTTTATCGCTGCGCCGTGCTGAAATGCGAAAGCTTGCAAACGATTTTCCCGCAAGGGCCGCGTGCAGGAAGGTCTCCATCGCTTCCGGTTCGCGGGCCGTACGGCAGGCCGGCGAAAAGTTGGCGACGCCGAACACGCCGCGGACGCGCTCGCGCAGAACCGGCCAGGCTATTTCTTGTTCCAACTGGATCAGGATCCGTCCGTAGGGGGTCAGGACTCGAACCCCGCCGAGATCGTGCGTGGCCTTTCGAAGGTTTTCGGCCAGCCGGCGTACGAACATCGGCCGATTTCCGCCTTTGAGGGCGATCTCATGATAATGAACGACGACGCAATCGAAGCGGGGCTCGGCCATGCCGGTATCATATCATGTTGCGAAAAATCATGCACCGGTCGGATTTGGAACGATTGAACGACGCGGACCGAAAATCTTTCCAGCGAGCAAGGCGAGCGAGAGGGGGAGGCTCCATTCCGCCTGAGGCGGATGGAGGGGGCGACGCGAGCCCCTATAATCAGGGCCTGGGCGCCATGAAGACCAAAAGAACCAGACGCTCGCCCGAGCCGTTCTTAACGCCGTGGTCGACGCCCGCCGGGGCCAGTACGCCCCGCTCCCGGCCGATCTCGCGCTCTTCGGAGCCGATGCGAAACCAGCCGCGGCCCTCCAGCACGATGTAGATCTTGTCGGAGTCCTCATGCAGGTGCGGCTTCTGTTCCTGCCCGGGCTCCAGACAATACAGATCGCAAAAGAGGCGGTCGGTTTCGGCCAGGTTGTTTTTCTTGAGCTTGTCGGGGGAGAAGCTTCGGCTTTTTTGGAGATCGAAGATCTGCACGCCCCTACACCTTCAATTGAATTTTTTCGACCACCGATTTTGTCGGGATCAGATGGCGCGAAAGCCCGAGTTCTTTGGCTTTGAAACCCATGGCCAGACCGATGAGCTGCGGGAGATGGAGGATCGGGAGGGCCAGCTTCCCGCCGATCTTCTTCCCGGCCCGATCCTGATAGATATCGAGATTCATATGACAGAGCGGGCAGGGCGTGACCATCGCGTCGGCCAGCTCGTCCTTCGCTTCCTTGACATGGGCGCCCACCATGCCGATCGCAATCGGCTCCTTCTCCAGCACCAGCGGAAAACCGCAGCATTTCGTCCTTCCCTCATAATCGACCGGATGGGCGCTGAGGGCCGAGATCAGTTTTTCGAGCGAGACCGGGTTCTCCGGATCGTCGAAGCCCAGATATTTCGAGGGACGAAGGATGTAGCAGCCGTAAAACGGCGCGATCCGGAGGTTTTCCAGGGGCACGGTCACGTGGCCCCGCAGCGTGTCGAGGCCGATATCGCCGACGATGATCCAAAGGAGATGCTTCACCTCGACGCCGCCGTTGTAGCGGACGCCCTCCGGCTCGAGGAGCCCGTTGATCCGGTCGAGCAGCCCCTCCTCGGTCTTGAGCCGGTGGTTCGCCATGGCCATCACGCCCTGACAGGTGCCGCAGATCGTCATGATGTTCAGGCCGAGCGCCTCGGCTTGCGCAAAGGTGCGTGCGTTGATCGCGAGCGCGAGGTCGGGATCGGCCTCCGTGATCACGCCGGCCCCGCAGCAGGCCGCGTTCAGCATCTCGACCACTTCGAGACCGAGCCGCTTCGTGACCAGCATCGTCGACTGGTAAAGCTCCGGACAGGCGCCCTTGGCCGCGCAGCCCGTGTAGAGCGCGTATTTCATGGTTTCTTTTCCCTCGCCTGCGCGCGGGCGGCGAAAACGGCCCGGACCTGTTTCATTCCCGGGATGGCCGGTTTAAGCTTGAACGGGAACGGCACCTTCCCCTTCAGAAACATCCGGATACCCAGCGGGAGGACCCGCAAGAAATCCTTGAGCCTGAACCCGATCACCTTCATCGGCATGAGCCCTTCATTCAAACGACCCTCGTGCCGTATGATGTCCACAAAACTCATGATGTGACGGGAACCCATCGTCTGCGTCAGGCCGGACTGAAGGGAGGCCCGCCGCAAAAGGATGATCGCCTCCATCGGCTTGACGTCCTTCGGACAGACCTCGACGCAGTAATTGCACCGCGTGCAGTCCCAGATCCCGCCGTCCCCCTGCAATCGGTTCAGCCGTTCCGGCACGGCCGCCTCGCGAGGATCGGCCGTGAACCGCCAGGCCTTGGCGAGCGCCGCGGGGCCGGCGAAATTTTTTTCGACTTCGTAGACGGTGCAGGCCGCGACGCAGGCCCCGCAGAGGATGCAGGCCTCGACGTTGTTGAAGGCCGCGTAGGCGTCCCGCATCCGGGCCGGATCCACCTGCTCGTGCGGCAGCGGCTCGAGCCACGGCTGGATCGAGCGGATCTTCTCCCAAAAGGGACTCATCTCGACCACGAGGTCCTTGATCAGCGGAAGGTTCTTAAGCGGGCCGATCCGGATCTCGCCGTGCCGTTCCAGCTCGGGCCGGATCTGCGTCTTGCAGGCGAGCTTCTCGCTCCCGTTGATCTCCATCGCGCAGGAGCCGCAGATCGCGCTGCGACAGGCGTAGCGGAACGTCAGCGTGCCGTCGGTCTCGTTCTTCAGGCGCATCAGCGCCTCGAGCACCGTCGTGCCGTGACCGACGTCGATCCGGTACGGCTCCTCGTACGGCTTCGGGTCCCGTTCCGGATTGTATTTCTGTATGTGAAACGTGACGCGCATGGAATGATTCCGGAGGATAATGGAGTCGTATTCTACCAGAGCGGGAAGCGGTGTGCAATGTGCAAATGGGATTTCTTGAATATCGCCCGCGCACGGGGCCGGAGGGGTGTGACTTACTTGGAATATTCGAAAGTCTTGATTTAAGACTTGGCTTCAATCGTTTCTATTATTGGCATTGGCACCCAATTCCATTGATTATTTTCTGATGGAATCTATCATATCAGGTATTTTTTCAAAACAACCAGACCTCCTGCGAAAAACAAGAAATGTAAGAAATAGGGAGGATTACAATATCCCTTTTCTTCCCGGCGGATGCAACCGGGTGAAAGTTAGTGACGGAAGGAACGGCTCACGCTGGGGGAATATTATCGCGGATTATACCGTTTCAGGTGAGGCGGGTCAATTAAAGACGGTAGGGGTTTGACTAATCCAACCCCTACAATTACGGCCCCTATCTCCCTACATATCTAAATATTATAATGATGCAGATCGAATATATTCGTTCTTTTTTGGCGGTCAATTCGGAGCGAAATGGATCATTTGGAATGTAGGGGCTGACCCATGTGTCAGCCCAAAAACCCTTGGACCATCGGAAGGGAATTTTCCAAATCATTTAAACCGGCACGGGTCGC
>Ga0335085_10004858_pt1 | contig 21971 bp, 18 predicted proteins | sample Lox_Sample_45_FD_206712 | JGI IMG/M metagenome (GOLD analysis project Ga0335085, IMG submission 206712) | Soil microbial communities from Loxahatchee National Wildlife Refuge, Florida, United States - Lox_Sample_4.5 | ecosystem: Environmental > Terrestrial > Soil > Wetlands | place: USA...
CCACCGCGGTCGCGACCACCTCTGCGATTCGGATGCTGCATACGTGCGCGAAAATCTCCGCGGACTGTAGCCTTCCACGGCTGCTGATCGGACGGCGATGCGCCTTCCGCAGCAATCGATTCGGGCTCTTCGGCAGTGTCGTACGCGAGAAGCGACTCGCGAACCTCAGCCTCGGCATCCATCTCCTGCGGTTCGCCTTGTTCGTCGTCACTTGCTTCCGAGTGACCTTCGGCGTGCTCTTGAGCCTCGTCCGCCAAAGCGTCCTCGTGAGCCTCTTCGAGCGCCGCCTCGGCGAATGTATCGATTTCGTGTTCGTCTTCTTCGAGATCTTCGCCGTGCTCAATTTGCATTTCGGCGACGTTCTGCGCGTGTGCAGCGGCTTCTTCGGCGCTCAGATGCGCAATTACGTGATCATTGCTGTGCAGGTCTTCTTCGGCGTCCGCGGAATGCTCCGACTCTGCTGAAATCTCGTGAGAATCTTCTTCTTCGTCGGAAGCTTCCTCCGCTTCGTGAATCGCGGATTCCATCTCGTCCCTGTGCTCCTCAATTGCGGGAGCCTCAGGAGATGTAAAAGCCGCGACTGCGTCTGAAAGGGAGGCGTCATCGCGGCGCCATTTGGAGATGGACTCGCCCGGAAGCGGCTCGAATCCAGAGGGAGCGCCATGGGATTCCCTGTCGATGTGCTCCGTCGAATGCGGTGCTTCGTGCGGGAACGCCGATGGACCAACATGCGGCGCCTCCACATCATGGCGCACGGCATCGAGAACGTCAGAACCAGCGCTTGCCGAAACCGGCTCGCCTTCCGCGGATGTGGCCGTGGGTTCAAGCGCGGGCCGTTCGCGATATTTCGCGAGGGACTCTCCCGGCAGGATGATTGGCGTATAGCCTTCGGGCATCGACTCAGACGGACGATCATCGTGAGAACCCGGCGAGGCGTATTTCGACGGCGGAAGATCCCGACCTCCGTGATGATGACGGTCACCCCGATCACCGCGATCGCCGCCGCGTCCCCGGCGTCCAAAACGCCCGCCACGTCCGCGCCCGCGTCCGAACTTGCCAGAATCGCGGCCACCGAAGCCGCCGCGCCCGCGGTCGTCGAAGCGTGACCTGCCGCCGTGGCCGAATGAAGGCGGGGCAGTACGGGTTTCACCCGGTGCCGCAGGAGAAAGACTTTCGCCCGGCAACGGTTCGATGTGACCCGTCGCCTCTTGCGGCGGAGCTGTAGCGGAGACTTCCGCTTCCGAAACAGGCTCGACGTCCGCAGGCTCCATCACCGGAGCGGCGGCAGGCTGGCCCTCCGCAAAGGCATGACCGCCCTGATCCTCAATTTTTTGAATTTTTTCTTCGGCTGTGGAGACGACGGTATCCAGGTCTTCCACATCTTCCATGAAATCGCTGACGTAGAGAAAGGCGTCGCTATCGAGGCCGATTTCGACGAAGGCCGACTGCATGCCCGGAAGCACGCGGGTTACACGGCCCTTGTAAATGCTGCCGACTAGCGCAAATTCACGTTCGCGCTCGACGTAATACTCACAAAGCTGCCCCTCTTCGAGAATGGCGACCCGCGTCTCGTGCGGGTTCACCGAAATAACCATTTCCTTTGACATTAGAACTCCTATTGACGCTCGGGAGCGCGACGGCGCACACCTCTGCGCTCGTCCGAAGGGCGCGAGCCGAGAAAATAGCGACTCGCTGCCGCGACGGACCGCAGGGAAAGGTCCCCAATTGTTGCGGGATGTTTTCCTTCTTCCGATGCATCAAAAACTCAAATCTGAATTCCCGCAGCCGCAAAAGCGTGCGCGGGGCACTAAAGTTACGGGGAATCAGTTGACAAAACGCCGCATGCGGACGTTCATCACCAATCCCAACGACAAAAACACAAAGGCGGTTGCCGATCCGCCATAACTCATCAGCGGCAGCGGAATGCCGGTGACTGGCATGTATCCAATCACCATCGCGGAGTTGACCAACACATGGAATCCCAAAATGGAAGTCACTCCCATGACCACATACATTCCGGCTTTGTCTTTCGCCTTCTGCGCATTATCCACAAGGCGCAGAATCAGACCGAGATATAACAGCAAAACGACGCAAACGCCAATAAAACCTTGCTCCTCAGCGAGCGCCGCAAGAATGAAGTCCGAATACCGGACGGGCACGAACCCCAACTGGTTCTGGCTGCCTTTCCCGAACCCCTTGCCCCAAAACCCACCTGAGCCTACCGCGATTTCGGACTGCAAAATCTGATAGCCCGCGCCGCGCTGATCCTGCTCCGGATGGAGGAAAGTTTCAATTCGCTGCTGCTGGTAAGCGTGAAGATGGGTTCTCATGCTCCACGCAATGGGAACCATGATCACAAGGGCCAACAGCCCAATTGCGGCGTGTTTCCACTCGATCCCGGCCAGAAAAGCACCTACAAGCGCAACGGGTACCAACACCATTGCAGTTCCGAGGTCCGGTTGCTTCAGGATCAAATATACGGGGACCAAAGTCAGGAGGGCAAGCTTGCCGAGATCCTGCAATGTGAGCCGGTCCGTGTGAACGTCGCTGAAGTACCGGGCCAACACTATAATTATAATCAACTTCATTATTTCTGACACCTGTAAATCGAAGCCGCCAAAGAGCGGGATCCAGCGCTTCGCGCCCAGCTTCGAGAGCCCGATGACTAGAACCACCAGCAGACTCACAATCCCAAAGATATAGAGAACGGGGGCTTGATCCAACAGGGTATGGTAATCGATCCGGGAGATCAGAAGCATACCGACTATACCTATGCCAATCCACATCAGCTGCTTGTATTGCATGCCGGCCATGCCGCTCGCGTGAGTCGATGAGTAAATCTCCAAAATTCCGATGGTGCTGATAGCGGCGACTATGGCAAGAAGGGTCCAGTCGAAATCCTGGATGCGAGGACGTTCTTTCACGGACGCTGTGCTCCATTCCGGACCGAGGCCACGAGCGACCGCGAAGGCGTAACCACGGTTGCCGAGGGCGGTACCGGAGTGGCGCCAGCCGTCTGCGGAGGCGGCGGCATCTGGAAGTGGCCCGCTTTCTTATCGTAATAGGCCTTTACGACATCTCGAACGATCGGCGCAACGGCGCTGCCCCAACCCGCGCCCTGAACAAGAGCGGCCACGACGATATCCGGATTACGGCGGGGCGCAATGCCGACAAACCATCCATTTTCTTTGATATGGTGGCCCAACTTGTTTTGCAGTTCAAAGCTCTCAGTCTGCGCCGTTCCGGTTTTGCCGGAGAAGTCGATATCTTGGAGTTTCACGGACTCTGCCGTCGTACCGTCTGGCTCGTTGACCACTCCCCACATGCCGTCAGTGACCTGACGGACTGTGTCGTCCGAGAGCGGGAAGGACACATACTTGAGGCCAGTGGCGTCCTTCAAAAGATGGGGCGGGATGAGCGTCCCCCCGTTCGCTACGGCGGCGATCATCCGCGCCAGCTGGACTGGAGTAGCGGTTACGGCACCCTGACCGATCGACACTGAGATCGTCGAACCCGGATACCACTTGTGGTGATTTACCCGCTCAGACCATGCCTCCGAGGGGATCAATCCGGTCTCCTCGCCGGGCAGATCGATACCGGTGCGCTGCCCCAGCCCGAGACCTGTAGCGTAATAGGCGATCCGGTCGATTCCGAGCAGCTTGCCGACGTTATAGAAGTAGACGTCGCACGAAGCGACGATTCCTTTGTGCAGATCGACTTCGCCATGGGCGTGATCGCAATGGAAGACGCGACCGTAGAAGGTCGCCTGGCCGGGACAATAGACCGTGTAATTCGCGGGAATGGCCTTTGATTCAAGCATCGCCGTGGCCATGACGATTTTGAACACGGAGCCAGGAGCGAGTTGGGCCTGAATTGCGCGGTTCAGAAGCGGTGTTTCGGGGTCTGAGTTGAGCTGCGCCCACTCTTTTGGAGAAATCCGAACGGCGAAGTCATTGGGATCGAACGTGGGGCGGCTAACCATTGCCAAAACTTCCCCAGTGTGCGCGTCCATCGCGACCAAGGCACCTTCTTTGTTGGCGAAGTCGGCGTCAGCGACGGCCTGCAGGTCTTCGTCGATCGTCAGCTGGATCGGCTTACCGGGGATGGCGTCGATGTCATCCATCGTACGCATGACTTTGCCGACGCTATTAACGACCATCCGGCGCATGCCGTCGGTTCCTTCGATCTGCTGATCGTATTCCTTTTCCAGGCCGGCTTTCCCGATGATGTCGCCGGGGCGGAAGCGGTCCGGATACTTATCAATATCGTCCTGGGAAACCTCGCCGACGTAACCGACCGCGTTCGCAAGCATTTTGCCGTGCGGATAGCGGCGGCGCTGCACCATCATCAAATCGAGCATCGGAAGATCGGCGCGGTGCGACTCGACGAAGGCAATGTCCGCTTCGGTCGCGACGGGCTTGATGATGATGGGCTCAAATTTCGGCTCGCTCCGGGCTTGCTCGATCTGGTCCTCAAGATCTTCTTTGGTGATGCCAAGTCCTTCTTCTATTACTCCGAAGCTCTTTGCATCCTGCTTCAGGTTGTCACGGAGGAGAAGTATGCTGAACGAAGGATAGCTGTCTACCAGGACGCGACCTTCGCGGTCGAGCATTGCCCCGCGCGGAGCAATGATCGGGATGGTGCGGATCTGATTTTTTTGCGCCAGATCAGCGAAATGGTCCGACTGGACAACTTCCAGCTTCCAGAACCCGACAAGGAGCAGGATTACGAAAAATACCGATAGGTAGGAAACCAGCGCCAAACGACCCTGGGGAATCTTTTGATCACTAACGGTCCACGGTGCCACCGAAACTCCAGCGCGACAGGCCGCTGGGCTGGCGGCGGACGCGCGATAACGATTCTCAAGTAAAACAGCAGACGAAGCTTCAAGCTAACACTTGGGGACTGCATCCGCAAGATGCGTGTCCTTATTGCTAACTGGCTGATAGGGCAGGCGAAGCATCCTCCTACAGAGGGGCGAGTCAAGCGACCCCATAAAGCGATGCATTCATTTCCATTTCCCTAAGTTTCGCCCGTCGCCGAGCTGCACTAGGCCTCCGGCAGAGCCGCAGGAATAACCGTCGCCGATGGGCTGGCGAGATTCTGGCCGCAAAACGCGCAGAATTTATCCGTGTCAAGAACTTCGCGCTTGCATTGCGGGCAGGAGGGATGAAGATTCCATTTGCAGTTTGGGCAGTAGTTGAATCGCGCGCCCACCTTGGTTCCGCACTGCGGACAATCGAACGGCAACGGCTCGCGCATCACAAAATAGACGATAAATCCGAGTGCGAGATATGCGGGCATCAGCGCGATCACGAGAAATGTCCACGCGCCGGGACTCATGCCGCGGCGCTGCGCATCGCGATAAACGTAGCCAAACAGGAAGAGAATGATCGAGATGGTAATCGCGACGGCCGTTACGACACCTGCAAGCGCGAACGGAACCAAGTGCTGTTGCTGCCTGATATCGTATGGCGCCAGCGAGTTATGGGTCACCCTGTTTGCGATAAGCACGGTCACTACCGCGATCACATACAACACGATCACGGTTCCCTTCAGCCAGCCCGGGACTATTTTGAATTCTTTCCACAGATGGAATCGCTCGCGCTTGCGCCGGAAGCGGATCAGGCGCATGCGCTCGTTCCATGACGTTCCTATGCTCTTTGGGAAATCGTTCATAACGTCTCTCGCCTCATTTGCTCTTCAACTTCATTTAGTCTGACCAGTCGCGTTGGCGCCGATATCTGGCATTTTCCGCAAGCACGATTGCACCGGCCGCGATCGCGGGCAAAGCCCACCACAGGCCGAATCCGATCTCCGGCACGAAATGCGGCAAGGCCAGTCTTTGCCCGAGCCATTGCAGCCCGCTCCAAACGTACGAGGCCGAAATAGCGCCAAACAACCACGATCCGGCGCACGCAATCCACAAGGCGCCGTGCTGAATTCTGTGTTCGCGCTGCTCCGACATGCGAAGTCCAACGCGAAACTGCGTTCTCTGAGCTAGTCCTGCCGGAGCGGGGAGCACGGTGCTTTTTAATGCGCGTAGAGCGCGACTGGTGACAGCCGCAGATGCACTGCATCGTTCGCATTGGCGCAGATGCTGTTCGAGCCAGCGCCGATCATTCACGGCGATGCCCTCCACCAATTCCTGCACGATCAAACGTTCGGCGCGCGCATGAATCGCTTCACTATTCATCCTAGTTCTCCCGTCAGCAGCGCACGCAGATTCTCGAGCCCGCGATAAAGCCTGCTCTTTACCGTCGCCAATGGGACGCAGAGGACAGCGGCGATGTCCGAAAGCGACATGTCTTCCTGAAACCGAAGCAAGAGGACCTCGCGATGAATCGCCGGGACGCGTTCGAGAGAGGCCTGTACGGCAGTAGTTTCTTCCTGCGTGAGGACCAAGCAAAGCGGCGACGGGTTCTCGCTATCGGTTAGTTCGAGAGGCGCGTCCGATTCCGGCTCCAGAAGCGAATTGAGGCTCTGCACTTTTTTCTGGCGTTGCCAATCGATGACGAGATGTCGCGCGATCGAGAAAAGCCAGGCGTCGAACCGGAACCGGCCGTCATACTGATATCCGCGCTCGAGAACGCGGATCCATGTCTCCTGGAAGAGGTCCTCGGCACGTTCGCGGCTTGCGGTCAGGTAAACCAAATAGCGGAACAGCCTGTGTTGGTACTGTTCGATAAGGCGGTCGATCACGTTCGGGTCGCGCCGGCGTAGACCGGCCGCCACGGCTCTTAGGTCATCGTCGATCGCCATCTTTGAAAAGTAGAACGCCGAACCGGATAGGGCGGCCATGCGCTCGCTCGCCGGCGAATTGGACATCAGAAAATGGAAATGAGTGTCCATCTAAAGAGGGATACGTGCAAGCGCACTAAAAAGACTCAAACAAGGCGAAAAAGCCTGTCAGGCGGATTTGCGGAGGCGGTCCAAAGCGGCGAAAAGAAATACGGATACCGCGGCGCTGATGAGCGAATCGAGCAGAAGGTGAAGGCTGAAGTAGGGAGCCGGCTGGTTGAGCAGCGCCCTCTCGGTAAAGGCAAGCACGCACTGGTGAAAATGAAAGAAGAGAAACGTCAGAACGAAACGCGCAACGGGATGGTCCGTATCAAGGTGTGCGCCGATGGTGGAAGCAACATATCCAACGAGCGTCTTAGCGATGCCGTAAAGCCCTATAGGATTGTCATGGCTAAGGCCATCCTGGAAAATGCCGATTGCCGCGCCGAGCAACAACCCCGTCACCGGATTGCGGCGGCTCACACCGAAATAAATCACGACGAGCAGGGGCAGATCCACGACATCGGCCCAACGGCCATACTTGTGCAGAAATGCCTGAAGGATCAGCGCAACAAAACTGACTAGAACAACCGAGCCGCCGTAAAATTTGTGTACTTCGATGTTCTGCTCGGATTGCAAGCCGGTGTTTAGCATTGAGGCCATAGATTACCTGGCAGGAGCACTCTGCTGATCGGTTTTTCCGGCTGGCATCGCGCGAACGACGGCGGGATTGTCGGCATTTCCGCTGGGGTTCGCTTGCGAGCCGGCGGAACTATCGGCTTTGGGGTCAGGGTTTGTACGTGCGAGGGCGGGACTCAAACTTCTTGCGGGAGCGGCCTTGGTTTGGGCAGAAGGCTCTGCGGGAGGCGAAGGCGGCACAGGAGACACGGCAAAAGGCGTGCCGGGTTTGCCTGGGGCCAGCTCTTCCTGCGTCAGAAGCACGATCACATCTTCAAGGCGGTCCAGACGCGCTGCGGGACGAACTGCGATTTTCTCAAACGGAGTGCCTTCTTTGGCTGATGCAACCACGCCGACAAGCAGACCCTTCGGGAAAATTCTGTCCTCACCGGAAGTAATAATCGTCTCACCGACGGCGACCTTCTCATCGTTCACCACGTAATCCATCACAGGCTGCGGATCACCGGTGCCTTTGATCACGCCGTGCGTGCGCGTATCGGCAAACATCGCGCCTACGCCCATGTTCTTGTCCGTCATCAATGTGACCTGCGAAGTGCTGTGAAACACCTCCACGACCTTTCCGACGATGCCATCCGGGGTGATGACTGCCATATTGCGTTTCACGCGGTCCTGCTCGCCGCGATTGATCACCAGCGTCTCAGACGCAGGGTCGGCGCTCGCCTCGATCACCTGGGCGGCGAGCATTTGCACCTCGGGATGAACCTGGCGGAAATTCAGCAGCAATTCGAGGCGGTGCGCCTCATTGGCTTGCGTTTCAAGTTCCCGGTTGCGCAGTTCCATCTGGGCAACCTTCGCGCGTAACTCTTCGTTTTCCGTGCGAGCGTTGCGCAGGCCGATGTAGCCCGACCACAACCCTCCCAAATGAGAGAAGAGCCACGTGCCACCACGAGCAACCGGCGTGGAAGCTTCCACGCTCCAATAGCGGATGAGGCGCACGTCATGAGCACGGCGGATTTGATAGGCGAGCAGCAGCACTTGCGCGAGGACGACTCCCGCGAGAAGAGCCAGAGGGCGGTGACGAGATAAGGCGCCAATCATTCTTATGGCCTAACCACACGCTGGATGCCGGAAGAAACCGGCATCCGCATGCATAAAACGAGAATTTCTCGCTAGTCGATCGAAACCAGCCGCAGCAACCGGAAATCGCTTAGCATTTTCCCCGTGCCCAGCACGACCGAAGCCAGCGGGTCGTCCGCAATCGATACCGGCAGGCCCGTCTCTTCGCGAATGCGCTTGTCAAGGTTCTTGATGAGCGCGCCGCCGCCCGTAAGAACGATCCCTCGATCGCTAATATCGGCCGAAAGCTCAGGCGGCGTACGTTCCAGCGCAACGCGGATGGCATTCAGGATCGTCGCGATACATTCGGAAAGCGCTTCGCGGATTTCACTGTCATCGATTGTGATTGTGCGCGGCACACCCTCGATGAGGTTGCGCCCTTTTACTTCGAGCGTGAGCGGCTTTTCCAGCGGATACGCAGACCCGATTTCCATCTTGATCTGCTCGGCCGTTCGTTCGCCGACGAGCAGGTTGTACTTGCGCTTCAGGTAGTGCATCACGGCCTCGTCCATTTCATTGCCGGCCACGCGCACCGACCTCGAATAAACGATACCGCTCATCGAGATGACGGCGATGTCCGTGGTCCCTCCGCCGATATCGACCACCATGTTGCCCGAAGGCTCCTCAATCGGCAGGCCGGCACCGATGGCGGCGGCCATCGCTTGCTCGACCAGATAAACTTCGCTCGCGCGTGCGCGATACGCCGAGTCCTGCACGGCACGCTTTTCCACCGGCGTGATTTCGCTGGGGACACCGATGACGATGCGCGGATGCACCAGAACGCGCCGGTTATGCGCCTTCTGAATGAAATACGTGAGCATCTTTTCGGTCACTTTGAAGTCTGCAATCACGCCGTCTTTCATTGGCTTGATCGCGACCACGTTTCCCGGTGTGCGGCCAAGCATGTCCTTAGCTTCTCGTCCGACGGCGACTACTTCCCCGCTGTTTTTATTGATTGCGACGATGGAGGGTTCGTTGACGACAATGCCTTTGCTGCGGGCAAAAACCAGAGTGTTGGCCGTACCAAGATCTATGGCGAGGTCGGAGGAGAGCAGACTGAAAACCGACCGCATGTTATAGCCATTTTTATTTACCAAGTGCTTCTCCCTCAGATTGTCCCGCGGACGCCGCTGCGGCAGCGCTTGTGCATGACCGGCACGGACCGGTTACGGGATCACAATATCCACGCGTTTTATCGTTGTGTCTCCCCGGCGATTTTGCCCGGTGATGACGATCGTATGACTTCCGGAGGTCATCGGCTGGGTGAAATAGCGGAAATGGCCACTGGAATCAATGTCTGCGACTTGCTCACCGTTGATGATCAGGATAGCACCCGGCTCGGTCCGGCCCATCACTTCCACGCTGTTTCCTTCAAGCTGAGTGCCATCGATGGTAAGTAGCATATCCTGATTTTTGCCCTGCACGGCAAGCGTAAACTTGAAGACGTCGCTGGGGTCGCTGATTTCGTTCTTTTCGTCAATCGCGCGGACGCGCCAGAAATAATTGCCAGGGGTGAAGCCGATCACGTCAAGGGCGGTGTCCGACGTTTTTATGTCTTTCACCACGCGGTTGAAGATACCCGTGGTGCTCGCTTGAAACTCATACTCTTTTGCCGTGGCCACCGGTTTCCATGCGAAATGAACCGGATCCGTCTTGGGATCGCTGACAAATTTCGGGGCGAGGTTCAACGGTTCGAGCAATTGTGGGGCTGCCAGCACCTGCGTCTTCGTAATCTCGGTCTGTCCGGTCACGAAGGAAGCGCGCTCCGATTGCCCGATCTCCATGTGCGTTGAGCCGCGATCAAGTTCCGCACTACCTGCCGTAACCGTGATCTGCTGTTGTTGCGTGTTGGGATCGCTGCTGACCGCGGCATGCGAATTGGAATGCAAGTCTGCAACGGCATTCTCGAAGGAAACCTCGGCTTTGGAACCGGATGTTAAGCCGCCCGTATTGAGGTCCACCTGGCCGGACGTGATGTGCACGGCCACTTGCGTGGCCTGCTGGCCGACATCGTTCTCTTCCACGGTTACCAGCGTGTCACCTTTAACCGTGTATTCCGTGCCGTCGGCAAACGCGATGCGCGCCACGCCCTCGGGCCCGGTCTGAACCAAGTCGCCCTTATCGAGCGTAACCTGATAATCCGCATTGACCCACTGCACAGAATCGGCTTTCTTCACTTGCACTTTGCCGTCGAGATTGACGAAACGCGCTTGCCGCGCGGCTGGGGAAACAGCGGGCGTTTCGGGCTCTGCGAAAGTCTGATTGAGCTTCTGCAGGACTACGCTGGAAGCAGACGGAAAAACGAGATAAATACACGCAAGAACAATCGCCGTGATGAGGACAACGTACAGAAATACGGTCCGATACTTGACCGTGTGCCAGTACACTTCGACGCGCGAGATTTTCGGCTTCTCACTCACTTCGATTGCCTATTCCGGGAAAAATCCTGCCAATTTTGAAATCTAGCACACGAGTATGGGGCTTTCAACACGACGAAGACGCAGTTGCTAAACCGCTAACACCTGATGCGCAGCAAAACGGTTGCTGAACAATCGCGTCCGCATCGCGCCTCTCCTCCGAGCCGCCTGGCCATGTTTGGCTACAGCAGCATACATATCTTTCGCCCTGTACCAAATCTGTACGCGAGGATACGTTGACGGCAGATTGACGCAGACCTATGATCCGCCCCACGTTTGGGCGGAGGCACTTCGCCGGATGCATTCGATCTCTGGTTTCGCAGTTGGCCAGCCCGTTTCAATTGTGAGCGTCAGGCACCGCGCGATCGCTTGACTTCTATTCGCGTGGCTATTCGATCCCTGCCCAGCCTGAGGCCCAATGAAGTCACCCGCACTAGTGTGTCTAAAACAAGTACGTGGGGAGGGCAACATGCAGATCAAGAATGCTTCGATGGCAACAGCTGTAATTCTTTCGGGGCTCGCGGGGGCGGCAATGCTCCAAGCACAATTCCAACCGGCCTTGAGCCGGCCGGCCGCCCGGAGCTCCGCAACCAGTTCATCGGCAAACACGGGCGTCAGGGACCCCGGCGTCCGCACGGGAAGCGTGGGCGCTGGAACCCCTCTTGCCGGGCTCACGTCCCCCGAAATGCAATTTTTCCAGGACGGATTGAGACGGTTCGTGTCCGTCGACTCCGTCAGCGGCACGGAACCCGGCGCCCCAGACGGTGGTCTGGGACCCGCATTTAACTCGAACAGCTGCTCAAGTTGTCACGCGCAGCCCGCGATTGGCGGCACGAGTCCGAGCGCCACGCAATATCCGAACATTGGCCCCAATCCACAAATTCTCGCCGCATCCGACTACGGCGCCACAAATTCAATCCCGTATTTCATCACGAGCGACGGACCCGTGCGTGAAGCGCGCTTCCCGTTCAGAGTGAATTCCAACGGGACGCTAAGCTCGACTACCGATGGTGGCGTCCACGATATCTTCACTATTGCAGGCCGCCAGGATGCTCCTGGTTGCAGCATGGCTCAGCCGAACTATGACGCCATGCAACAACTCAACAACATCATCTTCCGCATCCCGACGCCGCTTTTCGGCTCTGGACTGATCGACAACATTCCGGATGCCACGATCCTGGCCAACATGCAAGCCAATACAGCCTTGAAAAAAGCGCTTGGAATTTCGGGACATCCCAATTACAGCGGGAACGACGGCACCATTACGAAATTCGGATGGAAGGCGCAGAATAAATCGCTCGAGATTTTCGCCGGTGAAGCCTACAACGTGGAAATGGGCATCACCAACGAGCTTTTCATGAATGAACGCGGTCCGGCGCCGGTCTCCTGCATATACAATCAGACGCCTGAAGATGAAACGAACTTCGAGGCCTCCGGCACCGATATTCCTAGCGATGTCGTTGCTTTCGCGGATTTCATGCGATTTTTGGCGCCGCCCGCTCCTTCCGCCAAGGGAATCCCGGGCAATCCCTCAGCCCTTTCCATTGCGGATGGGCTGGCCGTGTTCGCGGCGGTTCACTGCGACATGTGCCACACGCCTGTGCTTCAAACAGCGGCGAAACCCACGACCTCCGCAGCGCTCGCCAATAAGCCCGCGGCGCTGTTCTCCGATTTGCTCGTCCACCACATGGGAAGCGGCCTCGCCGATCGTATTTCGCAAGGCAGCGCGGGTCCGGATGAATTCCGGACAGCGCCCCTTTGGGGAGTCGGCCAGAGGATATTCTTCCTACACGATGGCCGCGCGACGCCCGCGAATGGGGGTCTGCTCACCGCGATTGAAGCTCATGCAGGTTCGGGCTCGGAGGCGAGTCAGGTGATCGCGCTCTTCAACCGGCTCACGCCGCAACAACAACAGGATCTGCTTAATTTCCTGCGCTCGCTGTAGTGAGTGGCAGAGTGGCCGCCCTCGCCCCGGCCACTTCGTCATTCCGCTCGCAGCGCCTGCATCGGATCCACCACGGACGCCCGGCGCGAAGGGATATAGCTCGCAAGCGCGGCAATCGCCACGAGTGCCACGCATACGAGCGCATAGGTGATCGGATCGACGGGGCTCACGTTAAACAGTACCGAAGCCATCAGCCTCGTGGCCGCGGCCGCAGCAGCCAGCCCTACGATCACGCCGCCCAAGGTGAGCATCAACCCCTGGCGCACAAACATTCCGGTAACGCTTTCGCGTTGCGCTCCGAGCGCAATGCGGATGCCGATTTCGCGCGTCCGTTGCGACACGCTGTAAGCGACAACACCGTAGAGTCCGATCATTCCAAGCAGCAACGCCATTCCGCTCGCGATTGCGATCATCGTGAGCGTGAACGACGTGCGCGCCATCGATTTCGTATAGAGCCCGCCGAGCGTTTGCACATTTCTGAGCGGCAGATTTCCGTCGACGGACCAAACCGCTTCCTGAACATCCTTCATTAAGCTCTGCGAGCCAGCGCGAGGCGTCCGAATTGCATATGTCATGCCGCGCGTCACTTGAACGTCGTCGCTTTCGAAATGATTCATGATCAGCGGCCAGTAGACTGTCGCGGGAGCCTTTTTGCTCATGCCGTCCCAATAAACGTCTCCCACGACTCCCACGATTTGCCGCCACTCATCTTTCGTACTAACCCGAATCTGCTTGCCCAACGCATTCGTTGGATTGCCCCAGTATTCCTTGGCAAAGTTTTCCGAAATAATCGCTTCGGGAAGACGCTGATACGTTTCTGCCCACGTGAAATCGCGGCCTGCAATCAGCCGCATGCCAAGCGTGGAGAAATAACCCGGCGAGACAAATTTGAAGCGGCGCAGAGGCGGAACCTGCCCGGCGGTGTCATGATCTTGGGCGAAAACAGGATCGGTCCAGCCCTGGTCGTCCATGGGGACGGAATTGGCCATTGCTACCGAGGTGAGGCCGGGAATGGCAGCGATTTTGTCTTCGATGGCCTTCTGCATGTGAATCAGAGCGTCCGGGTCTTTTACCTCTGTGCTTGGGAATGACGCCTTGAATGTCTGCAGTTGGTTCGGTGCGGAGAAGCCCGGATCGACGCTCATGAGCGCTCGAAACGTGCGAATCATCAGGCCCGCGCAAATGAGCAGCACTGATGCCATCCCGACTTGCACAACCACAAGCGTGTTTCGCGCTCTGTGCCGTTCGCGGCTCTGACTCAAGGTGCGTCCGCCTTCGCGAAGGCTCGTGCCCAAATGGCTTCCTGCGTATTTGAAAACCGGAATCGAGCCGAAGAGCAGACTCGCGATCAGAGAAATCGCCAGTGTGAAAAGCAGCACTGGAACATCGATCCCGATCTCCTGAATCCGCGGAATCCCGGTCGGCGCCAGCGCGACGAGCACGCGCAAGGCTCCATACGCTAGCCCTAAGCCAAGCACACTTCCCGTGAGACCGATCATCACGCTCTCAAACAACAAATCTCCTGCAAGCCGCCCGCGGCTGGCTCCAAGGGCCGAACGAATCGCAAGCTCCTGTTGCCGTCCTTCCGCACGAACCAGCAACAAATTCGCTACATTCGCACACGCTATCAGCAGCACCAGCACAATGCTTCCCATCAGAATCCACAGAATCTTGCCGGAGTCACCGACCACGTCCTGCTTCAGCGGACGAACGTTCGCCCCGATGTTCGCTTTCAAGAAGAGATCCAGGCTGAAGCCAGGGGGCGGCGGAAAGCTTCGCCATACAATCGGAAGCATCCGTGCGACGTCCGCGTTTGCCATTGCGATCGTCGCGCCTGGTTTGAGGCGTGCGATGCCTTCGTAGCTGAAATTCCCGAGGTGAGCTTTCGCACGGTCAAAATGAAAAGGAAGCAGCACCTGCAGGTCGTAGTCATTGAGAAATTGGAAATTTTGAGGCATCACTCCGATGATCTGGCGTAGGACGCCGTCAGCCATCATCGTCTTTCCCACAATCGCCTGATCGCCGCCAAATTTACGCATCCAGTAGCTATAAATGAGAATCGCGGTCTCGGGAGCGCCCTGAGTTGTGTCCTTCGCGTTGAACCAGCGGCCAAGCAACGGCGATATGCCAAGCGCGGGCAGCACGCCTTCCGTCATATCAATCGCGCGAATCTGTTCGGGGGGACCGTTGCCCGTCACGCTGACTGAGTCGTTGTTGTACATACCGAATTCCTGAAAGTCGCGGCCCTGCTCGCGATAAATAAAGTAGTTCGCGGGCGACATGTTCATCAGAGGAATATTGAGCGCCGGCGCGGTATGCCATACACCTACCAATTGCTCGGGATGCGGATAGGGCAGAGGTTTCAGCATCACTCCTTCCAAAATGCTGAAGACGGCGGTCGTCGCGCCAACGCCCGCCGCGACCGTAATTACCGCGATCAGCGTAAACGCCGGCGCACGGCGGAACCTGCGCAAGACTTGTTTCAATTGGGTCGAGAAATTTTCCATTGAGAGCGCCCCATCAGCGAATGGTACGCAAACCCGGGATGGGAAGTTCCCTGTAGTTGCCTGGAACGATCGCCCGAGGATAACGGAAGCAGTCTATACCTGCAAGACATCGCCTTCGCGCGCGACGGCTCGGTCGATCGTCTCGAAGCTCGGAGACTCGAGCGTGGAGATCGGGCAGGTAATCAAAGTCATCACTTCAATAGCGCAACAGACGAATCTCCTCGCACTCAATGCCACCATCGAAGCCGCACGCGCCGGCGAGGCCGGCAAGGGCTTTGCCGTCGTTGCCAACGAAGTAAAGGAACTTGCCAAGCAGACCGCGAAAGCCACCGAGGACATCGGGCAGAAAATCGGCATGATTCAGGAAGATACAAAAGGCGCCGTCGAAGCCATTGGCTCCATCAGCGAAGTCATCAACAAGATTAACGATATCGCGAGCACGATCGCCACGGCCGTCGAGGAACAAAGCGCCACAACGAATGAAATGTCTCGCAACGTCATGGAAGCCGCAAAAGGCTCGGAGGCAATCACGCAGAACATCGGCGGCGTAGCGCAGGCGGCGCAGAGCACATCCTCAAGCGCACACGATTCGCAGAAGGCGGCCGCCCAACTGGCCGAGATGTCGACGCAGCTTCGTGGTCTCGTCGAACAATTCAAAATCGATACGAACGGCCACGGCAGGTCTCTTGTGCAACAAAGAGCAGCTTAGCGGTTGAGATACCGGCCGCTCAGCGGAAGACGCGTGTAATCGCCCGAATGCGACAAACAGAATCTCAGAGGGAACGTTCTTGCAGGCTCGCTCGAAAATCCGTGTGTTCATTGTCGACGATTCGGTTGTAATCCGAAAAATTCTTTTGGACACGCTTTCGGCCGATTCCTCTCTCGAGGTGTTGAGCTCGGCCCAGAATGGAAAGCTCGCTCTCGCCAAAATCCCCCAGTGCCAGCCCGACGTCGTCACGCTCGATGTCGAGATGCCGGTGATGAACGGCCTGGAGGCACTTGCGGAAATCCGGAAGCTCTATCCGAGGCTTCCGGTCATCATGTTCAGCACACTCACCGAAGCGGGCGCCACCGCCACCCTAGACGCGCTCGCTCTGGGCGCCTTCGATTACGCCATGAAGCCGTCGCCAATTCCATCAAGGGGACCCAACTCTGGGGATTATTGCGCGATGTAAGCATTTCGTTTGCAGACTTCATACTTTCCCCGCCAGCAGCGTCAGCACGTTTTCCTTTACTTGCTCGGGCGTAAACGGCTTCCGTATGTAACCTTTTGCGCCGCACGAAAGCGCCTGCACTACATGTGATTCGCTTCCTTCGGTCGTGATCATCACCACGGGCACGCCCTTTCCGTTCTCGACTTCTGGCAGTTGCTCGATGAATTCCAGGCCGTTCATCACGGGCATGTTGATGTCGCACAGGATCAAGTCGACCTTGCTCTCCTTCAGCACTCCTAGCGCTTCGACGCCGTTGCCAGCTTCGTAGACACGTGACAGTTCGAGTCCGGCTTGCCGCAGCAAGCGTTCCACAATTTTTCTCATCACCGATGAGTCGTCGACGATTAGCGCATTGATGGCGTTCATGAGGCTTCTTTCATCTGATTACTCGTATCCGCTTTTGAAGGTATCGACCTTTCGTGGCAATACTTTAACCGCTCAGTCGGCGCCTCGATTGGGTGCACGAATCGCCGCACGCCCGTAGAGGCCAACGTCCAAGCTGGTGGACTGAAAGCACGCATCTTGCCGCGCTTGAGTAGCAATCCGTGTTTAGGATTCCTGTGGGAGAGGCGAGCGTTCGGAAGGACGGCGCTGTGAAGTGAGATGCCAGCGGCGCCATGCTTCCCAAATATTCCCAACCAGCACGCCGGCGAGCAGAAAGTACGCGGCTCCTACCATCTCGAATACTGCATAGCTCGCAACGGCGACCATCGCGCCGCAGATCAGCTGATCGCGGTAGGTGACCGGCGACGTCGGCGGGTCCGTCAGAATGAAAAACGCGAAGAACAACACGGACTGGAAATCGGGCGTGCGAAAAATCTCAGCCGCGTTCGCCGGGTCGCCCAAATAAGACGTCACGGTGAAGAGCAGAAAATACACGCCGAGAAAAATCAGCACCATCGGAATTTTCTTTACGCGGTCGGACATGAAAATCCCTGCCGCAAAGAGGACGATTAGCGCATACAGAGAGACTTCCGGCAGCGCGCCCCACCAGCTTTGTCCTGTGTTGAACATATAAAACGTCACGACCAGCGCGAAAGCCGCGGGATTAAAGACGTTGGCCGAGCGCGTGCGGAAAATATATTTGCTCGCAATCGCAATAGCCGAAGTCCACACGAACACATACCATGGCTCGTGCGGGCTCAGCACCATCGCGATAATCAATCCGCTCAGCACTGCCCCGCTCGGAAATTCCCACTCTTCATGAGCCATTCGCAGGATGAGCGCATCGAGCGCACCGGCCGCAATCACGGCAAGAAAGACGCCCGGCAGCACGAAGCGCAATTGCGCGGCAGGCTGGGATATCGCGACAAGAATCGCCAGGATAATAAGCAGCAGGCCCTTCGGTGTGCGGAAGAAGCGAAGGAGCGGCGACTGAGGCTGCAATGGCGAATACTTGCTGCTCGAATCCCCCAAATCAAGGGATAGCGAATTAGACGGCATTTGGAAATCCCTTCGTCACAAATCGCTTGAGCGATGGAGCCACAATCATCCCCTCGACTCCCATGCGCTCGAAAAAGCGGATCCCTTCGGCGGGGCCGAGCACGAACGCGGCCGTCGAGAGTGCATCCGCCATCATTGCCGTTGGCGCGACGGCTGTCACGCTGACCGCGGATTTGGCCGAATGGCCCGTGCGCGCATCGAGGATATGATGCCCTTCCGGCCCGATTCCTACGCAACGCTCGTAGTCGCCGGACGTGCAGACCGCGCGATTTGAGACGCGCACGGTATCGAGCAATTCTCCCGCGCGGCGCGGATGAGAAATCCCAATCGACCACGGCTCCCTGTCCGCGTTGCAGCCGCCGAGATAGAGATCTCCGCCGGCGTCAATGGCGAAATCTCCGAATGGCTGAAGTTCGCGCGCTGCGAGATCGATCGCTAGGCCTTTTGCGACCGCCCCGAGATCGAGGATCAGCGGGCGCGCCAGCGTGATTGTCTTTCGCGCAGGATCGAGGTGAACATCTTGATAACTGACCGCGCCCGGGGCCAAACCGGTGCGAACGATTCGACCCGTGCGATATTCGCGATTGAAGCCGCGCGTCTCCATGGCATAGCCGACCGTGGGATCAAATGCGCCTTCAGTTTCTGTAGCTACTGCTAAGGCGAATTGAGCAGCTTCGAAGAGAATCGCATTTGCTGGCACCGCAACACCCGGGCGCAACGCGAGCTGCATCACCTCGCTTTGCGGCTCGAATCGTGTGCAGCATCCCTCTACGCGATGAAACCAGTCAAACGCGCGGTCGATTGCCTCGTTTATTTCCCCCGGAGCGGACTGATGCGGAGTCGCCGGGCCAACGACCTCGATAGTGACGAACGTACCCATCAGCGGCGCCGTGCGCCGAAAGAGTTCGTCAGTTGCGCGCTTTGGATAAGGCAGAGACGACTGCGCCATAGAATGCATCCGTGCTTTGGCTAGCTCCTGAGACGTAATCGACTTCAGGGCTTTGGCGTTTTACGACCTGGTTCGGCAAATCGGCAATCCACGAGCAGGAATAGCGCGTAAGGCACTGTGTGATGGCCGCCGACGCGATCTTACCGTCTTGAATTGTGACGGACGACTGAATGTCGCCATGCCGGCAACTGCCCCAACCGTAATAGGTGCCATCCTTATATAGCGCCTTCGGCTGTGGAGGAGCAGGCGCTGCAGGTGCGGCAAATTGAACACTCGGATCGACGGCGTTCGCGGCGATCTGGGGAGCTGCAGGCGCGGGAGTACCCGGCGCACTGGACGACGCAGGCACTTGCGACAGTCGAGATGCGCCCGGGGCGTATTCGGGCGGTGCATCGGACGACGACGACGCAAAATCGGAAGCTGTCGCCGCGCGGGCGCTCTTAGCTCGACGATTCTTCTGTTGCGATTTCGTCGGCTGTGGGGCAATCGTTGGCACAAGCGAACCCCGCGCAGCCGGCTCGATCGGATGCTCTGATAGCGGCGCTGTCACAGTGGCCGATTCGCTCACAACGGGCGGTTTGCGGCGATTGGATTCTTCGCCGAAGCCGCCTGCGACGGCGCTCGTGCGGTGATATCCCGCTGCGTAAACGGCCAGAATCGCCGCCGAACTCAGGGTGGCAAGGCTCGGCGAGAGATTTTTCGCCGTGGAATGTCGTTCGTGGCGCCGCGAGCGAAATGCAAAAATCCCTGCCGTAACCAATGCAGCAAGCAATGCGAAAAGAAGCGCCACATCGACCGAGCGGCCCCAGTGCGTGCGAGTCGCCGCAGCCACCGTAGCCGCGCTTATGAGTGTTGCGGCAAGTAGAAAGCGAGTCAGCTTGGTCATAACCGGCCCTCAAAAGGCCACGCAAGTTAGACGCCTATGAAGCCCCGAACGGTACACAGGCCTGCGTATCTTCAACTGACCGCTTTCTTCTTCCCAACGATCTCAGGCGATTTCGAAGCGATCGAGGTTCATCACCTTGTTCCACGCTGCCACGAAGTCTTTTACGAACTTCTCCTTCGAATCCGAGCACGCATAGACTTCCGCCAGCGCCCGCAATTGCGAGTGCGAGCCGAAAATCAGGTCGGCACGCGTCCCGGTCCACTTAAGTGCGTTTGTCTTTCGGTCGCGCCCTTCATACACGATTCCGGCGCCGTTCGATGGTTGCCATTGCGTGCCCATATCGAGCAGGTTGACGAAGAAGTCGTTCGTCAACGTCTCCGGCTGCGTCGTGAAGACGCCGTGTTTGGATTTTCCGGCGTTTGCGCCGAGCACTCGGAGACCGCCGACGAGAACCGTCATCTCCGGTGCCGTGAGCGTCAACAATTGCGCCCGATCCACCAACATCTCCTCAATCGACAGACGCTGCTTACCGCCAGTGTAGTTTCGGAAGCCGTCGGCGCTCGGTTCGAGCGGCTCGAACGAATCGACATCGGTTTGCTCCTGTGACGCATCCATCCGCCCCGGCGTGAACGGAACCGTCACACTCTGGCCTCCCGCCTTCGCCGCTTTCTCAACGGCCGCACAGCCGCCGAGAACAATCAGGTCAGCCAGCGAAACCTTCTTGCCTCCGGTTTGCGAAGCGTTGAACTCCCTTTGGATGGCTTCGAGTTTCTCAAGCACCTTCGCCAACTCAGCCGGCTGGTTGACGGCCCAATCCCTTTGCGGTGCTAAGCGAATGCGCGCCCCGTTCGCTCCACCGCGCCTATCCGAGCCGCGGAAAGTTGACGCCGACCCCCAGGCCGTTGAGACGAGTTGCGAAACGGAAAGGCCTGACGCGAGGATTTTCGTCTTCAGCGCTGCAATGTCCTGTTCGTTAATCAACGGATGATTCACTGTGGGGATCGGGTCCTGCCAAGGCAGCGTTTCCTTCGGAACGAGCGGGCCCAGGTAACGCACGATCGGTCCCATGTCGCGATGTGTCAGCTTGAACCATGCCCGCGCAAACGCTTCCGCAAACAGGTCCGGATGATCGTAAAAGCGCCGCGAGATCTTCTCGTACGCAGGGTCGAGGCGCAGCGCAAGATCGGTCGTTAGCATGGATGGCGCGCGACGCTTAGAGGAATCGTGCGCATCCGGCACCGTACCCGCTCCGGCTCCATTCTTCGGTGCCCACTGATACGCGCCAGCCGGGCTCTTGGTCAATTCCCACTCGTAACCAAAAAGATTCGCGAAGAAGTTGTTGCTCCACTTGGTGGGCGTCGTCGTCCAGATCACCTCCAAGCCGCTGCCGATGGCATCGCCGCCTTTGCCCGTGCCAAACTTGCTCTTCCAGCCGAGGCCCTGTTCCTCGATTCCGGCAGCTTCTGGTTCCACGCCCACCATTGTCGCGTCCCCGGCACCATGCGTCTTGCCAAAGGTATGTCCTCCGGCGATTAGCGCGACTGTCTCTTCGTCGTTCATCGCCATGCGACGGAACGTTTCGCGAATGTCCCTGGCTGCCGCCACGGGATCCGGCTTGCCGTTCGGCCCCTCGGGGTTCACATAAATCAAGCCCATTTGCACGGCAGCGAGCGGATTCTCAAGATCGCGATCCCCGCTGTAACGTTCATCTGCAAGCCACTTGCCTTCCGGTCCCCAATAAATGTCCTCTTCGGGCTCCCACGTATCCACTCGCCCGCCGCCGAAGCCGAACGTCTTGAAGCCCATCGACTCAAGCGCGACGTTGCCCGCGAGAATCATGAGGTCAGCCCACGAAATTTTCCGCCCATATTTCTGCTTGATCGGCCAGAGCAGCCGCCGCGCCTTATCGAGGTTCACGTTGTCCGGCCAGCTGTTGAGCGGAGCAAATCGCTGCTGACCTGCCCCGGCGCCGCCCCTGCCATCACCGATCCGGTACGTGCCTGCACTGTGCCAGGCCATGCGTATAAAAAGAGGCCCGTAATGGCCGAAATCAGCCGGCCACCAGTCCTGCGAGT
>Ga0335085_10004859_pt1 | contig 21968 bp, 22 predicted proteins | sample Lox_Sample_45_FD_206712 | JGI IMG/M metagenome (GOLD analysis project Ga0335085, IMG submission 206712) | Soil microbial communities from Loxahatchee National Wildlife Refuge, Florida, United States - Lox_Sample_4.5 | ecosystem: Environmental > Terrestrial > Soil > Wetlands | place: USA...
CTGCGGCCTGGCGCATACCCTGGGCATGCGCGGGCCCTGCTGTCTTTTTGGTCGTCACACATCAAGAAACACAGGGCCCGCGCCCGCCCATCTCAGCCCGCCCGCCACGGCACCAGCCTGCCACCGCCCCGCGACCACGCGAGCACCGGGTCATTTATCAAACGCTCACTTAGCTTGTTATTTAACCTCTGAGGTTCCTGATCAGGGGTTTTGCCGGTTTGTCCGGCGTGTCGCGGGCGTGAGTGCGGCCTCCGCGTGATCATGTGTTCTCGCCAAGGACACCGATCACGAACGAAGGCCGTGATGGACAGCTTGCTAGAGGACGCCTGTGATGTCGAGCCGCTTGCCGTGCTGTCGCGGTTCCGGCGCGATTTCCATGCCTGCCTGACCGCGCGGGCCGATGAGCTGTCGGAGCTGGCTGACGCGGTGCTGTGCGCGGACGGGCCGGTCCGGGACCTGGCCGGGCTGTCGCTGGCGGCGGAGCACCGGCGCGGGCACGGGGCGTTGTATGACGCGGTCAATCATGGCCGGGTTGATATCGGCCGGCTGCGGCGGTCGCTGGCCGGGCTTGGTTTACCGCGTGCCGCGGACGGCCGGCTGGTGCTGGCCGCCGATGTCAGTAACTGGCTGCGGCCGGGCGCGGCGACCAGCCCGGAGCGGTTGTTCTGCCATGTCTACGGCCGCGGGAAGGGGCAGGCGCAGATGATCCCGGGCTGGCCGTACTCGGTGATCGCGGCGCTGGAGCCGGGCCGGACCTCGTGGACGGCGGTGCTGGACGCCATCCGGCTGGGTCCCGATGACGATGAGACCGAGGTGACCGCCGGGCAGGTCCGGGATGTCGTGGGCCGGCTGGTCGCGGCCGGGCACTGGCGGGAGGGCGACCTGGCGATCTTGGTGGTCTTCGACGCCGGGTATGACGTGACCCGGCTGGCCTGGCTGCTGGCGGACCTGCCGGTGGAGCTGCTGGGCCGGCTGCGCTCGGACCGGGTGCTGTGGCTGCCCGCGCCGCCGCGCCCGCCCGGGACGAATGGCCGGCCCCGCAAGCACGGCCGCGAGCTGGCCCTGTCCGGCCCGGCGGCGTGCCCGGACCCGCAGGTCAGCACCAGCACGGCGACCACCCGGTACGGGATGGCCAGGGCCGCCGCGTGGGACCGGGTGCACCCGCGGCTGACTCACCGCGCCGCCTGGCTCGATCACGACGGGCCGCTGCCGGTCATCGAGGGGACCCTGATCCGGCTGCAGGTCGATTACCTGCCCGGCGACCGCGATCCCAAGCCGGTGTGGCTGTGGTGGTCCCGCACCGGCGCCGCGCCGGCCGACGTGGACCGGTGCTGGCAGTCGTTCTTGCGCCGCTTCGATCTTGAACACACATTCAGGTTCTTCAAGCAGGTCCTGGGCTGGACCGCGCCGAAGATCCGCGACCCGGCCGCGGCGGACCGGTGGACCTGGCTGATCATCGCCTGCTACGCCCAGCTCCGCCTGGCCCGGCCGCTGGCCGCCGACCTGCGCCGCCCCTGGGAACGGCCCGCCCCGCCCGGGCGGCTGACCCCGGCTCGCGTCCGCCGCGGATTTAGGAACATCCGCGCGAAGGCCTGCTGCCCCGCCGGTGCACCGAAACCCGGCAAGCCCGGTCCCGGCAGGCCGCCCGGCTCGAAGAACCGCCACCCTGCGCCACGTCATGACGTGGGGAAAACGACCAAAAGAGAGCTCACGCTCAAGGCAAGGCGCGAACGCGCAGGTTAAACGAAAAGCTTAGGAGCAGTTCTGGTGTCCGGCAAGGTGCATCAGCCCAGCGCCGCTCAGAGCCGAACAGGATTGTGCATGACACTGCCTGGTTCAGTCTTGCGTCATGAGTCCGGAAACTGTTTCGATTCATGGGAAATAGTAAATCAGCAGACAGCCTGTTCCTGCCGGTGTCCCGGTAGCAGCCGTAATAAGCGCAGTCCGCCGGGAGAGACCGGCAGAGAGGATCGAGCATGCCAGAGGAAAGCAAGGCCGTCGTCCGCCGGTACTTCGAGGAACTGGACCGGGGACGCGCGCACCCCGTCTCCATGTGCACCGACGACTTCGCCTTCCACGTCGCGGGCTTCCCGCAAATGGACCTGGCCGCGTCGGTGGAGTTCGCCAAGATCTTCTTCACGGGCCTTCCGGATCTGAGGCACCCGCTGGAGGAGGTGATCTCCGAGGGCAATACCGTCGCGTTCCGCTGCCGGTATGAGGGCACCCACACGGCAGAGCTCATGGGCGCCGCACCGACCGGCAACCAGGTCTCATTCCAGGGAATCGGATTCATGCGGATTGTCGACGGCAAGGTCACCGAGTTCTACGTGTCGCCCGACCGGATGAGCCTGATGCAGCAGATCGGCCTGCTGCCGGCCGGCACCTGACCGCTGGCTGATCCGCCGCCCAAGCCTGGACCAGCGGCGCCTCACCAGGCCCGCCCTCCGCCTCCACGCTAAGGCTCACCGCGGTCGCGGTGTTTCCCCAGGACTTCCGGACGATCAGGACGTTCGCCGAGCGGGCCAACCACATCGTGCGGTACACCGAGTTCGACCGGGGCGGCCACTTCGCGTACACCACCGATCCCGACCTGGTCGTCGCGGACTTGCGCGAGTTCTTCAGCGGCCTCGGCTAGGGCCTGTCTTGTAGATCTGCCCCCGGGCACCGGCGGGATAACCGCCGGCACCACCGGCACCCTGGTCCTCACTTGCCCCAGCCGGGATTCCGTGGGAGCCGAGGTAGATGCTGTCGCTCTGTGTGACGACGGTTAGCCTCGCAGGAGATACCTGGGTCGGGGTTCGTGCCGCCCGCCGGTGATCAGGTGGTCGTGCGTGGACCGCTTGCCGGCCTTTCACCTGTCAGGGCGGGCCGGGCGGGGCCGGGTCCGGTGGGGGGAGCTGGCTGGCGTGGCCGGCCAGGAAGCCGGCTATGCCGGTGATCCAGGCGGTGACGGCCTGGTGCCCGGCGCGGGCCGCGGCGATGTCGGGCCAGCCCCATAGCCGCTGGAAGGCGGGCCGCGGGCCGCCGGGGATGCGGATGCCGGCGCAGGTGCAGAAGATCAGCGGGCCGTCCGGGCCGTGGCCGGCGATGCCGGACCAGAAGGTGATCACGGTGACCTGCTGGCCGTGCCGGACGGCGTCGTGGTACCCGATGCGGCTGTAGCCGGGCTGGCGGCCCAGCTGCTGCCATTGTTCCTGGCTGACCGGGCGGCCGTGTCGGTCGTAGTACGGGGCCTGCATTATCTGCCCGGGCCGCGTCTGGCCCGGCGCCACCTCCCTTGCGTGCGAGTGGCCGGTCACCCCGGGGGCGGGACGGTCCCGGCCGGGGATGGGTCATCCTGCAGGCAGACGGCGCCGGCACCGGCCGGGGAAGAGTCCGGCGGCGGGGCTCCCGGCCGGGAGCCCCGCCGCATACGTGGAGGCCATGAGGTTGGGCTGGATGCTTCCTCTTGTCCTGTCCTCCTTCCCGTGTGCATCGTGCTGTTTCCTGCCGTGCTGGCCGCCTGTCAGGGGCCGGAGGCGGCGGCCCGGTGGCCGGCCGGCGGATGCGCCGGAGGCGAGCGCTGCCGGCCGCGGGCCGGGCCGGCGGCCGGCCCGGCGGGGATGGCGGCCAGGCCGGCCGCAGGCTGCCGGGAGGGCGTGGACGGGTTGCCAGGGCGTGGCGGAACCCGGGGCGGCGCGGGCGGCGGCGGCGCGGGCGGCTCGCTGAACGACGCCGAGATCAGCGCGTCGAACTCGGCATCCACCCACTGCTGGTCCGCGTACACGATGTCCGCGAACGCCGCGCCTGCCTCGCGGGTGCTGACGGTCATGCCGATCACCCCTCCCGGGAACCTTGCGGTAGCGTTGCCAGGTCAATGACCGATACGCTTTTTATATAGCCCGCACCACAGGAAAGTGTCAAGTGCAGTTGGAAGTTTTCCCGGCTCCGGCTTGCTCAGCCTGGCGACGCCGACGGTGACCGGCGGTCTCGGCGCCCTTGACGACCCGGACTACCCGGCCTATACCACCGGGCAAGCCGCCGAGGTCCTCGGGGTCCGGCAGGCGTTCCTGCGCTCGCTGGACGCCGCGGCCGCGGTGCGGCCGCAGCGGACCCCGGGCGGGCGGCGCCGCTACTCCCGCCGCCAGCTCGCCTTCGCCGCCCGGATCCGGGAGCTGCTCGACCAGGGCTGCACCCTGGCCGCCGCGCTGCGCATCACGGCCCTGGAGGACGACCTGGCCGCCGAGCGCGCCCTGACCGCCCGCCTGCACGCCCGGCTGGCCGGGCAGGACCCGTCTGGTAACTGACCCCGGCCCTGGGCGGGCGGCTGGCCGGCGAGTTCCCGCAGCCGGGCCAGCTCGGCCTGCAGCTGGCGGGTTTCCTCTTGCAGGGCCAGGACCCGGCGGATGCCGGCCAGGTTCAGCCCGTCGGCGGTCAGCGCGCAGATCTCGGCCAGCTTCTCGATGTCCCGCCGCGAGTAGCGGCGGGTCCCGCCCGCGCTGCGGGCCGGGTCCAGCAGCCCTTCCCGCTCGTAGATCCGCAGCGTCTGCGGGTGCAGCCCGGCCAGCTCGGCGGCCACCGAGATGGGGAACAGGCCCCGGTCCAGGTCTCCCCAGCCCGGGCTCACCACAGCCCGTCCCGGACCTGGTCCCGGGCCAGGCGGCGCAGCGCCAGCGCGGCCAGGAGCGCGAGCCTGATCTCGTCCTCGTCCCGGCCGCCAGAGGGGGCGGCATGCGGGCCGCTCACCCGCACCGGGCCGGCCCGCAGCGGCGGCCCCGGCACCGGTCCCGCCGCGCCTCCCGGCCGGACCCGCCGAACTGGCACCGGGACCGGCGCCGGCATCGCGGCGCCCCGGCCGGCGCCGAGCGCGCGGTCGTAGGCAGCCCGGCGGCCGGGGTCGCTCAGCACCTGCCAGGCCCCGGCCAGGGCGCGGAACCGTGCTTCTGCTTCCCCCGCCTCACGATCGGGCTGGCCGGGGCGAGCATCGGGATGCTCGGCCCGGGCCCGGCGCCGCCAGGCCTGGGCGATCTGCTCCCGCGAGGCATCGCGGGCCACACCGAGCAGCTGGTACAGATCCGGGACCGGACCGGGGTGGTCCGCAGCAGCCATGGCCGTCACCTCCTGTCAGACAAGGGGCCGACTGCCTGCCCCCAGTATGCGGCATGAGGAAAACTGAGTCGAGGGTTGTCAGGTTAGTCGGAGCGGTGGTATATAGATTCCCGTGAGCGTGAGATGACACCGAATACGACGAGGAGGCACCAGCCATGCTCATGCGCACCGACCCGTTCCGCGAACTGGACCGGCTCACCCAGCAGGTACTCGGCACCGCCGCCCGCCCGGCCGCGATGCCGATGGACGCCTACCGCCAGGGTGACAGCTTCTACATCTGCCTGGACCTGCCCGGCATCAACCCGGACTCGATCGACCTGACCGTCGAGCAGAACGTGCTCACCGTCCGCGCCGAGCGCACCCCGGTCAAGGCCGACGGAGCCCAGATGATCGTGGCCGAACGGCCCTACGGCACCTTCACCCGGCAGGTCTTCCTGGGCGAGACCCTGGACGCCGAGAGCATCACCGCTGACTACGCGGCCGGCGTGCTCACCCTGACCATCCCGGTCCGCGAGCAGGCCAAGCCCCGCAGCATCCAGGTCACCAGCAGCGACACCAAGCAGGCGGTCACCGCCTAGCCTTCCCCGGCCGCGGCACTGCCCGGGCGGGCCGCCCACGCGGCCCGCCCGGCTCGCGTGTCACCGCTGCTCGGGCCGTGCCTGGCGAATGAGGCGATACGATGCGCTGCGGGCGGTGAGGAATGTGACGCTGTATCTTGACTTGCCGGACGTTCGCCGAGCGGGCCAACCACATCGTGCGGTACACCGAGTTCGACCGGGGCGGCCACTTCGCGTACACCACCGATCCGGATCTGGTGGTGGCCGATCTGCGCGAGTTCTTCGGCAGCCTCGGCTAGGCTGGCCTGCGATCGTGACCAGCTACTGAGAGGCACGCATGAGCACCGGCAAGCCCGAGGTTGACTTCCCCGGCGGCAACCCGCCCTCCGACCTGCAGATCACCGAGATCTGGGAAGGTAACGGCAAGGAGGCGGGCCCGGGCGACATGGTCCAGGTCCACTACGTCGGGGTGGCGTACTCGACCGGCGAGGAATTCGACGCGAGCTGGGACCGGGGCGAGCCGCTCGCGTTCCGGCTCGGCACCGGGCGGGTCATCGCGGGGTGGGACCAGGGCGTCCAGGGCATGAAGGTCGGCGGCCGCCGCCAGCTGATCATCCCCCCGGACCTGGCCTACGGCGACCGGGGGGCCGGGAACGCGATCGCGCCCGGCGAGACCCTCATCTTCGTCTGCGACCTGGTTTCGGCCTAACGAGTTCCCGGTCGCCCGGAGATATGGGTGACCAGGTCCCGGGCCAGGTCCTCGCCAGGCTCGCCGTCCTGCAGATCCGCCGCTCCCTGGTCAGCAGCCAGCCGTCTGCCCGCCAGGGCCGCATCGCCACGGTGCCGCAGCACGCCACTAGGTGATGTCGAGCTCACCCCGTTCGTCTCCATCGGTTTTACGGCCGCCAAACCGACCTGCGGCGGCCGACGCCGTCCCCCCTCAGCCCCAGCCGCCGTGCTTGCCCTCAGCTGGCGGGCAGGGGCAGCGGACCGCGCTCGAGGATCTCGGCCAGGCGCCTGGCGGTGGCGGTCAGAGCCGTCTGGTCCCCGGTCCACACGTTCCAGCCCAGATGGGTGAAGCCGATGTGCAGCTCGTAGCAGTGGTGGCGGGCGGCGGCGTCGCGCAGGGCGCCGGGCTCGGCCCGGACGCTCGGGGCCGCGAGGAGCCCGGACAGCGGCTCGGCGGCGGCGATTCCCGGGTGGAACGGTGCCCAGAAGCTGCACCAGGCGGCGTCGAACAGGAAGTCGCCCCGGACCGAGCACTTCCAGGACAGCACCGCCTCGACCCGGCGGGCGTCCGGGCTGACCAGCACGTTGCCGTGCAGGAGATCGCCGTGGACCAGGTCCCGGCGCTCCGGGCAGGCCTCCGCCAGGGCCCGCACCCGCCCGGCGGCCGCCGCCGACAGCGCGGCCAGGTCCCGGTCGGCGGCCAGCGCGGCATTCCAGCCGTGCACCGGGTTCCCGGGGTCATCGACCAGGCCCGCGAGGAGGAACTCCCGCCAGCTCCCAGCCGGCGTGCCCGCCGGGTGCCAGCCCACCGGGACGTCCGGGGCGGCCGGGACGCGGTAGAGGGCGACGAGCAGGCGGGTGAGGGTGGGGGCGAGAGCGCCGGCCTGCTCGGCCGGGGTGTCCTCGAGGAACCGCCCGTGGTGACGCACCGAGATGACATAGGCCCAGCCGGACGGGGTGGTACCCAGCTCCCTGACCTCAGGCACCGGCAGGTCAGGACCGGCGAAGGCCATCGCCATCCGCTCGGCCTCGTACCAGGACACCTCCCGCCCGAAGCGGACCACCAGTTCCTCGCCGCCCGCCCGGTAGGCCCACGCCGACGACCACGCCCCGCCCGCGAGTACCTCCAGGTCCGCCGCGCCGCCCGGCCGCCCGCCGAGAAACGCGGCGACCTCCTCCCGCCTCAGCTGCCCGGCCCTCACCACCTCAGTATCCGCCAGGTGATCCGCGGGCCACGCGTCCAGGCGGCGCTGCCGGGAAGTGCTACCTGCGGCCTAGTTGCGTGGCCATGGCGTGCTCGACCAGGGTCAGCAGCGCGGTCTTGGTGGACGAGCGCGCCCGGGCGTCGCACTGGATGACCGGCACGTGCGAGTCGACCGACAGCGCGTCCTGCACGTCGGTGACCGCGTGCGGGTAGTCGCCGTCGAACCCGTTGACCGCCACGATGAACGGCAGCCCCGCGGACTCGAAGTAGTCCACCGCCGCGAACGAGTCGGCCAGCCGGCGCGTGTCCACCAGCACCACCGCCCCGATCGCGCCGCGGATCAGGTCGTCCCACATGAACCAGAACCGGTGCTGCCCCGGCGTGCCGAACAGGTACAGGATCAGGCTCTCGTCCAGCGTCACCCGGCCGAAGTCCATCGCCACGGTCGTGGTGGTCTTGTCGGGCGTGTGCGACAGGTCGTCGACGCCCTTGGACGCGGCCGTCATCACGGCTTCCGTCGTCAGCGGCGTGATCTCGGACACCGACGCGACGAACGTGGTCTTGCCCACGCCGAAACCGCCCGCTACGACGATCTTCACGGAGGTCATGCCGGAGTCGGCCGCCATTACCGGCGAGACCGTCTCAGAGCTTGCGAAGTCCACTCAGTACCCTTTCCAGCAGCCTGACGTCAGGGCCGCCCTGAGCGTGGTTGGGCTGGTGGACTCGCACCAGTCCTTCCACCGCCATGTCGGCGATCAAGATCCGCGCCACGCCCAGCGGCATTTGCAGCACCGCGGAGACCTCGGCCACTGACCTCCAGTCCCGGCAGAGGTGCAGGATCGCCTGGCATTCGGGGCTGAGCATGGACAGGTCGCGCGTCCCGTAGTGCGCGGCCGTGACCATCGCCTCGATCTCCAGCTTGTACCGCGGCTCGGTCCGTCCGCCGGTCACCGCATACGGCCGGACCCAGGAATCCTCTTCCTCTTCCGGCAGCAGGTCGTCGTCATCAAATGGCAGATAACGACCATCGCCAGCGGGCACCCAGTCATTATGGCTCGGACCGGCGCCGGCGTCTGGAGTCACTATCGATCATTCCCCGGTTGTGATCATTTGGGTGACTGAGCACCGCGTACCTGCGGCGTCAGCGCACCGCCCACTCGCTCGACCAGCAGCGCCATTTCGTACGCCACCAGTCCCATGTCACAGTCGGCCGCCGCTAGCACCGCGATGCTCGAGCCGTCGCTGATCGCCATCACGATCAGCAGGCCACGCTGCATGTCCACCACCGTCTGGGTGACAGTGCCGCCCTCGAACACCCGCGACGCTCCCTGCGTCAGGCTGGTCAGCCCGGACGTCACGGCCGCGAGTTGGTCGACCCGGTCGAGCGGGAATCCCTCGGAGTGGGCCATCGGCAGCCCGTCCGAGGACACCACGATCGCGTGCGCGACCGCGGGCACCCGCTCCACGAAGTTCGTAACCAGCCAGTTCAGATCCTGAGCCGAACGCGCGAGCGGAGTCACCACTGCGCCTCCTGGCTCCAGAGGCGGCCAGGGTCATGATGCCTCATGAGGTCGTGCCCTCTCCGGTATACGGGTTCCCGCCAGTGGCCGCGGCCCGGCCTTGCTGGATACCGCGCTGGAAGCTGGCGAAGCGGTTCCTGGTCTCCTCCGCCGACCTGCCCGGGGCGGGCTGGACGGGCGTCCCGCTGGCCGCCGAGGCGGCCGCGGTCCCGGGAACGAGGTTGGCCTGCGGCTGGCGCTTCGGCAGCCCGGTCGAGGTGGTGCCGTCCGACGACGGGGCGTGCACGACCTCGGCGGCGCGCCAGCCAGCGTCGGCCGACGAGGACCAGCCGTCGCCGCCCTGGCCGTTGGTCCCGACGACCTGCCCTCCGCGGCTGAACCAGTGCGACTCGACCGAGTCGAAAATGGGCAGCCGTTCGTGGCCCGCGGGGCCGTCCGCGGAGGGCACGATCACCTGGCCGGACGGCATGGTCACCGGAGCGGGCGGCACGATCACCTGGCCCGGCGACCTGGCTTCGGCCTGGCCGTTGCCCACGCGAGGCTGCGGTCCGGTGCTGGCGCCGTTGCCGGACAGGCCACCCGCCCCGGACAGACCGTTAGTCCTCCCGGCGAATCCGCCGACCCCCGTGAACCCGCCGGCCCCGCCGGCCCCGGCGAAGCCATCGGCCCGGGAGGCGTACAGTCCCCCGCCGCGCTGATCGCCGCCGCCCTGGCCGGGCTCCGGGTCCTGCGTGCCGAAGCTCGCGGCCAGCCCGGCGGCGCGCATCCGGTCTCCGAGCCGGGGCCGGGGCCCGGTCGAGGTCCGGGAATCGTCATTGCGGACCGGGGCGCCCGCGGCCGGGGCCGGCTCCTCGCGCGGCGGCGCGGGCCTGGGCACCGGGGCCAGGCCGGTCCGGCCGGCCTCCCGCACCGGCATGGCGTAGCCATTCTCCCCCCCGCCTGCCTGGCGCAGGTCGGTGGCGGCGGTGACCGTGGCGGCCAGGTTCCCCGAGGCCATCGATACCGAACGACGTGGGCCGGGAGTATCCGTTTCCTGCGTGATCGTGTCCGCGGGCAGCCAGATCTGCGCGATCAGCCCGCCGGACGGCACGGGGCAGAGCCGGACGCGGATCCCGTGCCGGGCCGCCAGCCGCGCGACCACGAACAGGCCCATCCGGCGGGAGACCGCGACGTCCACCACCGGCGGCCTGGACAGCCGCAGGTTCGCCTCGGCCATGTCGTCGGGGCCCATGCCCACGCCCTGGTCGGTGATCTCGATCAGGGTCCAGCCGTTGCCCTGGAGCTGAGCCGCGATCGTCACCGGGGTCTCGGCCGCGGAGAACGACGTCGCGTTCTCCGCCAGCTCCGCGGTGAGGTGCACCACGTCGCTGACCGCCTCGGTGCGGACCGAGATCCCCGGCTGGACGTTCAGCGTGACCCGCTCGTACTGCTCGATCTCCGACGCCGCCGCCCGGAGCACGTCCACCAGGGCCACCGGCCGGCTTCCCCGCCTGGAGAGCTCGTGACCCGCGAGGACCAGGAGGTTCTCGGAGTTACGGCGCATGCGGGTGGCCAGGTGGTCCATCTGGAACAGGCTCGCCAGGCGCTTGGAGTCCTGCTCACCCTGCTCCAGCCGGGTGATCATGCGAATCTGCCGCTCCACCAGGGTCTGGCTGCGGCGGGACAGGTTGACGAACATCGCGTTGACGTTGCCGCGCAGCGCCGCCTCGTTGGCGGCCAGCCGGATCGCTTCCATGTGCACCTGGTCGAAGGCCCGGGCAACCTGGCCGATCTCGTCGGAAGAGTCGACGTCGATGGGCTCGACCCTGAGCGGGATATTTTCCCCGTCGGTCTCGCCCATCCGGCGGACCATCTCCGGCAGGCGGGTCCCCGCCACCTCGAGCGCCCCGTTCCGCAGCCTGCGCAGCGGTCCCACCATAGACCGGCCGATGAGAATCGTGGCGGTCAGCGCGATTCCGAGCAGCAAGGCGACCGCGAGGCTGAAGACGATCGCGGAGGTGATCGCGCCGTCGTGCAGCGACCCGCTGCGGGCGATCACCGCGTCCGAGAACTGCTGCTCCACCGACCGCATGCCGCTGACGACATAGGTAAGCGAGGAGCTGGCATCGGAGATGGTGGGGTCGTTGAGGGCGAGGGAGGACCCGCTCGACGCCAGCGCGATGGCTTGCTGTTCCTGCGCCTGGGCCTGGACGACCTTCGAGCCGGACAGCACGCTGTTGAACAGCTGGCGCTGCTCGGCCGTGGCGGCCGTGTTGAAGGAGTTCAGGTCGCCTTGCTGCTGGGCCAGCGCGTTGGTGAGCTCCGTCTGGCGGGCTGGCCCGAACCCGGACGGGCCGAGGCTGATCAGGTCCGACCGGAGCGCCGAGGTGAGCAGCGCCTGCTGCAGCGACGCTTCTTCCTTCATGCTGGAGACCAGGCCGAGCACGCGGACCGAGCCCGCTAGCGTCGAGTCGCCGCTGCCCACCGCGAGCTGGCCCTCGATGGCCAGCAGCGTGTTGATCGCGGTCGCGTATTCCTGGGTCACGATGAGCGCGGGAAGCCTGGTACCGGTGGCCGCGGCGCGGATGGCCGGCAGGTTGCCGATCGCGGTGACCGCCGCCTTGCTGTCCTGCTGGGCCAGCGCCGAGTAAGAGCCGTCGACCCCGCCGGCCAGGTTTTTCACCTGATCGGCCCAGCTGTCGCTGATCGCGTGCTCCTGGTTGAGCAGGCTGAGCTCAGGTCCTGGCGGGACCGCCGACTTGGGCGAGGCACCCCGGCCGCCGTTGAAGTTGCCGAGGATGATGAACCGGACGGTGTCCTCGCGCTCGGTCTGCAGCGCCTGCACCAGCCCGGTGATCTTGCCGCTCAGGTTGGCGAGGGTCAGCACGCGCCCGTACACGAGGGCGCTCTGCGCGGACGAGGCGATGAAGATCGCGCCGGCCACGACGGCAGTGACGGTCGGGATGACCACCAGCAGGAACAGCCGCGATCGCACCCGCCAGTTCTTCAGCGCGCGGCGGGAGGCCGGCCGCGGCACCGAGCCGACGCCCGGCTGGCCGCCGTCGCGGACGGGCGCCGGCCCGCCGGACCCGGGACCATCCAGCGGCATAGCACCGGGCGCGACCGGGCCGGAGCCATGCGTCACCTGGCTGAAGGCCTGGTCAGGTGCACCGCGGATCTTCCTGGCCTTGGACAAGGCGGTGTCGGCGCCTCTCACCATGATGCCGACAGGAGTCCAGCGACATACGGATGCCGCGACGGAACCGACACGAGATGCTCCTCCCGGCAGGAGATTTTGCGTCCACAGTGTTATGGGATAGCTAGTGTGGATACTGTAACGTGCGCCAATGGGCCTATGGAGACGAAACCGTAAGGATTTGGAAAACCGCTGAATTAGCAGGTCGGCGGCCTCTTGTCAACAATTTACGGAACGCCTCCCCCCGCAATGGGTGACTCCTGGCCCAGCTAGGGTCCGCCGGCCTCACCAGGACTATGCAGGCCCGGCCGGGGTCCCTCGCACCGGCCCAGGGGCCGCCCGGTCCGGCCTCCCGCCGACGGGCGCACTCCTGACCGCCCGGGCCGACCGCCATGATCACGGCAGCTTAGTGAAATAAAGAATGCATTTCCCTTGCGGCCGCGAGACCTTCGCATATATGTACGTATCGCGGCATCTCCGTCGATCTTCCTGGTCACCGGGAGGCCGCGAGTCCGTTTCCCGTCCTTGTCATTGGTTTTGGATCGACGCCGGCCAACTCGGCAGCGCCGGATGGCCTCGCGCGCTACGGTTGTGTCCGCGGACATCCGATTTGCACTCTAGAGGGGGCCCCATGCGGTTGGCCCAGGCCGGCGCCCGCCTCCCGGCCCTGCGCGTCGCACCGGCGTTCTTGCTGGTAGCGCTGCTGGTTTCCGGTTGTAATTTCCTGGGCATCGGCTCGTCGGGCGGCGCGTCAGGGAGCGGGCAGATCACCGTGGCCGTCGTTCCCGGAATCGACAACGCCCCGCTCCAGGTGGCCGTCACCGAAGGGCTGTTCCGGCAGAACGGCCTGAACGTAGTGGTCAGGAACTACCCGTCCATCGGGGCCGAGTACCGGGCCCTTACCAGCGGTCAGGCTCAGGTCGCGGCCGGCGACTACACCGACTTCTTCTACATGCAGTCGTCCGGCGGCGCCAAGCTGCGGCTCATCGCCGACGGTTATGACGCGGTCTCGAACTCGGTGGCGATCCTCACCATGCCCAATTCGGGCATCACGACGCCGCAGCAGCTGCAGGGCCTGCCCGGGGGGGTGGCGGCGGCACCCGCCCAGCTGGTCCAAGCCGGCAAGGCGGTCCCGTTCAACATCCAGACCCTGGCCGCCCAGGAGGTCTTGCAGAACGATGGCGTGAGCTCGAGCACCGTGACCTGGACGGCAATGCAGCCGCAGAACATGATCGGGGCGCTCCGCGCCGGCCAGGTGAAGGCGATCCTGGTCACCGAGCCCTACATCCTGCAGGCCGAGGAGCAGCTCGGGGCGGTCGAGCTGGTGAACGCCAGCACTGGCGTCACCGACGGCCTCCCGATGTCGGGTTATTTCAGCCTGGCCTCCTACCAGCACGCGAATCCGTCGGCTGTGCAGGCGTTCCAGCAGGCGCTGGCCCAGGCTCAGTCCGACTGCGCCCAGCGCGGTCTGGTACAGGGTGCTCTGTCGCATCTCATGGGCATGACCACGGGGGAATCGGCACTGGTCACGCTGGGTACGTACCCGGCTTCCCTGAACGTCGGCCAGGTCCAGCGGGTCGCCACGCTGATGTACGACTCCGGGATGATCAGGACTCCGGTCACTGTCAGCTCCCTGACCGCCGGGCCGTGAAGGCGGCGGCGTTCTTCGCGACCGGTCCTGACGCCGAACTGACGTACGCGGAGGTTCCCACCCCGGCCATCGGTTCGCGCGACACCTTGGTGCGCGTGCAGGCCTGCGCGGTCAACCACTCCGATCTCGACTCCTGGCGAGGGATATCACGGTGGGATTTCACGCTGCCGTGGGTCCTCGGGGCGGAGTTCGTCGGGACCGTGGCCGAGGTGGGCGATCAGGTCACCTCGGTCCGGGCCGGAGACCTGGTGACCGCGCTGCTGCAGTACAACTGCGAGACGTGCGAGCGGTGCCAGAACTGGCGGCCCGACCTCTGCCCTAACCTCACGATATTCGGCACCGGCTGCTGGGGCGGATACGGGGAGTTCGTCCGGGTTCCTGAGCGGGCGTTGATACCGCTCGGGCCCGGCGACGACCTGCTGCCGATCGCAGGCGGGCAGTGCACTGTCAGCACCGCCTGGCACATGGTGAACCGGCTGGCCGACGTCCGTCCCGGCGATCTCGTCCTGGTGCCCTCGGCTTCCGGCGGCGTGGGTACCGCCTTGGTGCAGTGCGCCAAGCTCGCTGGCGCGAGGGTCATCGCCACCACCGGGTCACCTGCCAAGCGCGAGCTGATCGAGTCGCTGGGGGCGGACGAGGTGGTCGTGCGCGACCGCCACGGGGTCGGCGCCGAAGATCCCGCCAGCTTCACCAAGGTGCTGCTCGACGCGGGCGGGCGGCGCTTCGACGCGGTGCTCGACACCGCCGCCGGGCCGCAGTTCGGTGCCCACCTCGAGGCCCTGCGCGACGACGGCGTCCTGGTCACCTGCGGAGCGCACGCCGGCGAGATCGTCCCGCTCGACGTGGTCAAGCTGTTCCAGCACGGCTGGCGCATCACCGGCTTCCGGATAGCACCGCCTGACGAGCTCCGCGCCGCCGTGGACCTGATCAGGAGCGGGCTGGTGAAGATCCCGGTGGACAAGACGTTCCCGATGAGCCAGGCCGCCGAAGCGCACCGCTACCTGGACCGGCAGCAGCACGTCGGGAAGGTCCTGCTCACCGCCGGGTGATCCCCGGCGACCGCGACATCGCCGGGAAGCGGACGCAGCCGCTTCCCGGCGTCAGCGCCGGTCAGACGAAGAACCAGTGCTCCATGTCGAAGTCGGACAGGGGCTGCCCGATCCTGGCGGGCTGGAATCCGGAGATCTTGGTGCTGTAAGCGTCGAGTGCGTCGACATAGGCGGGGATGATGTAGCCGCCCTTGTTGAAGTCGAAGTTCTGCATCTCGAATAGTAGTTCCTTGCCCAGCGACGACCCGCTGGCGGTGGCGTTGGCCTGGTCGTACCACTTCGTGTAGGTGGGGTCGTTGGTGTGCGTCTCGTTGAACGGCGAATCCTTGAGCATCGACTCGGCGACCTGCGGCAGGTACGGGAAGTAGTTGTAGTAGTCCTGGGCGAAGGGCCACTGCAAGTACTGCTTCCCGAAGAACGTCCCCGACGGGACGTTGCTTACGTTGATCTTCACGCCCGCGGCCTTGGCCTGCTCCGCCAGCACGGTCGCCATCGCCACCGTCCCGGTGGCGATGGCCGAGGTGGTGAGCGTCACCGTAAGGTCCTGCTTGCCAGCCTGCTTCAGCAGGAACTTGGCCTGGTCGACGTCCGTGTGACGGACCAGCTTGGTGTTGAAGTCCTGGTCGAACGGCGAGAATACGTCGCTGGCCAGGCTCCCGTGGCCGTCCAGGGCGGAGTCGATGAGCTGGGCCCGGTCGACCAGCAGTCGCATCGCCTGGCGGACGCGGACGTCGTTGAACGGCGGCGTGTCCACCCGCATGGTGAACGGGACGATCCCGCCGCCCTTCGACGCGATGGCCTTGATGCCGCTGGCGTTGTCCAGCGTGGCGATCTGCGGCCCGTCCAGCGTGCCGGCCGCGTGGATCTGGCCGGTCTGCAGCGCCGCGGCCAGCGACACCGTGTTGGCGAAGTCGAGGATCTCCAGGGTGTCCGCGTAGGGCAGCCCGTTCCGCCAGTAGTGCGGGTTCCGGGTGAACACGCTGCGCTGGCCGGTGGTGAGGCTCTTGAACATGAACGGCCCGGTCCCGACCGGCTTGGCCGGATTGAAGCCGACCGGGGCGATGTACAGGTACACCCACGACGCCGCCAGCTGGGTCACGAAGCTGCTGTACGGCTTGGTCATCGCGATCTGCACGGTGTGCGGGTCGACGGCCTTGGTGTTCTTGATGTCGATGGGGCCCAGCGGGATCGAGCCACTCAGCTGGTTCGACAGGATGCGGTTTAGCGTGAAGACGACGTCCTGGGCGGTCAGCGGCTTGCCGTCGTGGAAGGTGACACCCTGCCGCAGCTTGACGGTCCACTTCGTGAAATTGCCGTTGGGAGTGATCGACTCGGCCAGCATGTATTCGAGCTCGGCGTTGGCGTCGAGCTGCACCAGCGGGCTGTACAGCGATTGCAGCCGGGAGCTGTCCAGGTAGGTGATGCCCTTGTGCGGGTCGACCGTGTCCGTGGGCCCACCGCCGGTGAGTCCCACCTTGAGGTCGCCGCCCCGCTTGGGCTTGGCGGCGGCCGAGGACTGACCGCCAGTGCTGGTGCTGGCGCTGGATCCGCTGCAAGCCGTGAGAAAGCCGCCCGCGCCGACGACCGCGCTGGTAGCAGCTATGCCCCGAAGGAACTGACGCCGGCCAAGAGCAGCTCCAGAGATCAGCGATTCGCCTTCGTCCGATCGATCCACGGAAATTTTCCTCCAGTAACGGGGTGCGGTCCCCGGCAGTAGGTAGCAAGTGCACCAGCTTGCCCCACGCCCGGCGCGGAAGCGCCGACCGTGCCCACAGGCCGGTGCGGAGACACCGGCCTTCCCCCAGATCGGCACGCAGGCACCGACCTCCTGGAGCTGGTCGTCGTGATATCACGGGTCATCCTGTCACAGGATCCACGGCTGCTGCCATCAGATCCAAACGGTTCACCAGTCCCGAAAATGGACATGACGCGTGTAATCGCGAATTGGAGAGTAACCCATCGCGGGCCCGCGAATTGACGTGAGCTGGCTCTCATCGCAGGCCAGTGACCCGTCCCTCTTCGGCACCAGGAAAGGTGCCTGCCGAGACTGCCATGTGCGCGATCAGCTACGTGGCGTAGTAGTAGCCGGATAACCACATCGGGACGGGAGCCAGGCGTCGGCGCGGCGACGCCATGGTTCGCGTTGCCCGGGCTCGGACGTCACTATTACGCTACAAATGAGGCGATCACCGGATGAGTCCCCGCCTCGGGCGCCTCTCACGCCCAACCGGAAGGAACCGACGACGTGGCAGCCTCCGCTACCGATGACCACGGTGGCATGGCGTTTCGCTGGCTGCGGCCGCCGTGGCCGTAGCCGCCGCCCCCGAACGGCTGGCCGCCCCTCCCGACGCGCACCCCATCGTGCGCCTGATCCGGCGGCGGCTGGCCATCGGCGTGATCATCCTGTTCCTGGTGTCGGTGGTGGTGTTCCTCGCTACCGAGGTGCTGCCAGGCAACGCCGCGACCGCCATACTCGGGCACAACGCCACCCCGGCGCGGGTGCATGCGCTTGAGCGCTCCCTGCACCTGAACCGCGGTCTTTTCGATCAGTACTGGATCTGGATATCGGGCCTGTTCACCGGCAACCCCGGCCGCTCCCTGGCCAACGGGCAGCCGGTATGGGGCTACGTCGAGCCGAGGATCGTCAACTCGGCGGTCCTGGTGTTCGTCACCGGCGCCATCAGCGCACTGGTCGGCGTGACCCTCGGTGCCATCGCCGCCGTGCGCAAGGACGGCTGGTTCGACCACGTCACCTCGGTGGTCGTGCTGGCGGTGACGTCACTCCCCGAGTTCGTGGTCGCCATCACCCTGGTCATCCTGCTGTCCACCGTGGTCTGGCAGGTCCTGCCCGCGGTCTCGCTGCTGGCTCCGGGCACCTACGCGTGGAGCCAGCCGGAACTGCTCGTCCTGCCGGTCGCCACGCTCGTGATCGTGATCGTGCCGTACATCTTCCGCATGATGCGCGCCGCGATGGTCGAGGCCCTCGAGTCCGACTACGTGGAGATGGCCAGGCTCAAAGGGGCACCGGAGTGGCGCGTCGTGCTCGTGCACGCGCTGCCCAACGCGATCGCGCCCACCATCCAGGTCATCGGCCTCAACTTCCTGTATCTGGCGGGCGGCGTCGTCATCGTCGAGTTCGTGTTCAACTTTCCCGGCATCGGCCAGGGACTGGTGGACGCAGTCAACGACCGGGACATCCCGGTGATCCAGTTCATCGTCCTGGTCCTGGCCGCGTTCTACGTGGTCATGAACATCGTCACCGACGTGATCGCCCTGCTGGCCACGCCGCGGCGCCGAATCGCCAGGTAGCCCATGGTCACGAACGCTCCTACCGCCGCCGCGGCCCAGCCGACGCCGGCCCGCCGGCCCGGCCGGCGTCCGCCGGGACGCTTGCTGTGGGCGGCGGCCCGCACCCCGCGCGGCGCCATCGGGCTCGGGCTGGCCTCGATCATCGTGCTGGTCGCCGTGGTCGGCCCGTTCGTCGCCCCGCATCCGTCGGATGCCCTGGTCACCCTGACCTTCGGCAAGCCGTCCGCGCATTTCCCGCTGGGTGGCGACTTCCTGGGGCGCGACGTGCTGTCGCGGGTGCTCGACGGCGGCTGGGTGCTGCTGATCATGGCGGCCTGCGCGACCGTCATCGGGATCACCGGGGGCGCGGCGGCCGGCATCTCAGCCGCCTACCTGCGCGGGATCAGCGACGGGATCATCATGCGGGCAGTCGACGTGATCCTGTCGTTCCCCCAGCTCGTGTTCGCCTTGCTGCTGCTGAGCCTGCTGGGTCCGAAGCTGTGGCTGATCACGCTCGCGGTCGGTGTCTCGCACGCCCCCCAGGTAGCCCGCGTGCTGCGGTCGGCCACCCTCGACCTCTCCGAACGGGACTTCATCAAGGCGGCGGAGCTGCAGGGCATGCGGCCGGCCAAGGTGATGCGGAAAGAGATCCTGCCCAACCTGGTCAGCCCGCTCATGGTGGAGGCGGGACTCCGGCTGACCTACTCGATCGTGATCATCGCCGGGCTCGCCTTCCTCGGCTTCGGGCAGCCGCCACCCGCACCGAACTGGGGGACGATGATCAACGAGAACCGGGTCGGCCTGCCGCTGAACCCGTGGGCGGTCATCGTGCCCGCCCTGCTGATCGCGGTGCTGACGATCGGGACGAATACGTTCACCGACGCGTTCGCGCGGGTAGCGATCGGGATCGACCGCCGGCCAGCAGAGGCGGTCCTGATCGACAACCTGGCCCAGGAGTCCGGTCAGTGAGCGAGATCGGGGGCGGCGGCGCCTCCACCGGCGTCAGGCTGAAGGTGACCGGCCTGGAGGTGCGGCTGGGCCGGTCCGGACCCGACGTGGTGCGCGACATCTCGTTCGCCGTCCCGGCCGGCGAGGTGCTCGGCCTGGTTGGCGAGTCGGGCTCGGGCAAGACCACCGTGGCGCTGGCCCTGCTCGGTCACACCCGCCGGGGGCTGCGCATCACCGCGGGCCAGGTCATGCTGGACGGAGTAGACCTGCTGGCGCTGAGTCCGCGCGACCTGAGGGCCGCGCGCGGCGCCCGGGTCAGCTACGTGCCCCAGGACCCGTCCTCCGCCCTCAACCCCACGCTGCGCGTAGGTACCCAGGTCCGGGAGGTGCTGCGGATCCACGGCGGCGCGGAGGACCGTACGGCCGAGGTCTTGCGCGAGGTCTCCCTCGATCCCACCCCGGAGATGCTGCGCCGGTACCCGCACCAGCTCTCCGGAGGACAGCAGCAGCGGATCGCGCTGGCCATGGCGTTCGCGTGCCGGCCATCGCTGATCGTGCTGGACGAGCCGACCACCGGGCTCGATGTCTCCACCCAGCGCCACGTCCTGGAAACCATCCGCGGCCTGTGCCATTCCCACGGGGTGGCGGCCGTCTACGTGAGCCACGACCTGGCTGTGGTCAGCGGCCTGGTGTCCGACGTCGCGGTCATGTACGCGGGACGCGTGGTGGAGATCGGATCCGCGGGCCGGCTCTTCGGGGAACCAGTACATCCGTATACCCGCGGCCTGATCGCCGCCGTGCCGTCGTCCGAGCGGGCCGAGGTGCTGACCGGCATCGACGGCCAGCAGCCCCGGCCCGGCCGCCGCGGCGGCGGCTGCTCGTTCGCCGCGCGCTGCGGCTATGCCATCGACAGCTGCGCCACCCAGGTCCCGGAACCGGTGACCGTGGCCGGCCGGTCGGTGCGCTGCCTGCGGGCCAGCGACATTCCGGCCACCCGTCCCGAACGCCTGCCGGTGGCGGCCGGGCTGTCCGCCGGAGCCGCGCCGGTGCTGGCGGTCCGCGGGATCACGGCCAGCTACGGCGGCACGCCGGCGCTGTCCGGCGTCAGCCTCGAGGTACCGCCGCGTACGTGCGTCGCCGTCGTCGGCGAGTCCGGCTCGGGCAAGACCACGCTCGCCCGCTGCGTGGCCGGTCTGCACACCAACTGGACCGGCGAGATCTCCTTCCAGGGCACTCCCCTGGCCCACGGAGCCCGCCAGCGCGACAAGGACGTGCTGCGGCGGGTGCAGTACATCTTCCAGAACCCCTACACCTCGCTCAACCCGCGCAAGACCGTCGGCCAGATCATCGACCAGCAGCTCGAGCAGCTCACCCGGCTATCCCGCCGGGACCGCTCCGCGCGCGCGGGCGACGTCCTCGGGGACGTGTCGCTGGCCGCGGACGTCCTGTCCTCCTACCCGGACCAGCTCTCCGGCGGGGAACGGCAGCGGGTCGCGATCGCCCGGGCCCTGGCGGTCGAGCCGGAACTGCTGATCTGCGACGAGGTGACCTCGGCGCTCGACGTCTCGGTGCAGGCGGTCATCGTGGAACTGCTGCGCCAGATCCAGGCCGAGCGGCACCTGGCCCTGGTCTTCATCACGCACAACCTCGCCCTGGTGCGCAGCATCGCTCAGTCCGCGGTGGTCCTGCGCCAGGGGACAGTGGCCGAATCGGGCCTGGTCGAGCAGGTCCTCGAGCACCCGGCCGATCCGTACACCCAGCGCCTCATGCGGGACGTGCCCAAGCTCAGGCAGTCCGAGGCCGAGGAGCCGCCGGCGGGCTCGCGCTGGGGTTCAGCAATCTGACAAAGCAACGCCGGCATCGGGGTCCGGATCTGCAATAATCATATGATTATTGCAGATGCACATGCATGAGGCGATAATTTGTTTCTACTAGCCGCCAGATCTCCGGAGGAGCGGTAGCCATGGCGAAGAAGGTCGAAACCCTTCTTGTCGATGACCTCGACGGCAGCCAAGCCGAGGGCACCGTACGATTCGGCGTGGACGGCGCCGAATATGAGATTGACCTCAGCACCAGCCACGCCCAGAAGTTGCGCGATGTGCTGGCCCCCTACGTCAGCGCCGCCCGCCGCACCGGGACCAGTTCTCGTCGCGCCGGGCAAAAGGCCTCCCGGGCCCCGGACCCCACCGAAGTCCGCGAATGGGCCAGGGCGCAGGGAATCGACGTCAAAGACCGCGGCCGAGTCCCGGCCGAACTCATCGCCAAGTTCAAGGCAGCCACCGGGAAATAGGCGCGGAAACTTCCCGGCCGTCCGGGCGGTAAGGCCCCGATTCTCCCGCCTGCCGACGCGAGAAATGCCCGCATTACCCCGTAATGCGCCCGGCCTTCGGCGCTGGCGACGGAAAGGCGGCTGGCGGCGCGAATGCCGCCAGCCCGGCGCGCCACGCCTCGTCGAGGTCGGCTCGCGCCGGGAACCGGCCGTCGATCTCCAGGCTCACCATGCCGTGCGCGAACGCCCACATGGCGCGGGCACGGGCCTCGTCGTAACCGGCCGCCTCGGCGAGCGGCTGCGCGGCCCGGGCCTCAAGCCCGTCGGGAAGCAGGTCGCGGCGCAGGGGCTGGTAGTTCATGAGGCGGTACAGGTGGGGGTGGGCGACGGCGTAGGCGCGGTAGGCGCCGGCGATCGCCGTGAGCTTGCGAGCGGCGTCGGCGGCATCGCCCCTGTGCGCCTTGTCCGCGGCGGCCGCCCTGTCCGCGGC
>Ga0335085_10004860_pt1 | contig 21966 bp, 17 predicted proteins | sample Lox_Sample_45_FD_206712 | JGI IMG/M metagenome (GOLD analysis project Ga0335085, IMG submission 206712) | Soil microbial communities from Loxahatchee National Wildlife Refuge, Florida, United States - Lox_Sample_4.5 | ecosystem: Environmental > Terrestrial > Soil > Wetlands | place: USA...
GTCGTTGCCTTGCCTGAATCCTGAGATACCGTCACCGGCTTCCATGTGTTAGCAGCCCGATCCAACTGCAATGGAGCAAACGGCGCCATCCACTTCCCGCCGATCAGCACATCGTCCGCTGCACTGAGCGCGGCCCCTCTGACCTCACGTATCATCGTGTATCCGTTTGGGCAGCCATAGCTCCCCAATTGCTCCGCGTCGAATGAAAACCCGATGTACTGGCAGCCGGCTGTGAGCCAGCCGATTCGATCGTTGGATGCCATCAATTCCGAGTTCATGCTGACCGTGTATTGGCCGCTGGCGCTCAATTCGCACGCCACGGACGAAAGTCGACGCCAACAACTCGCCGGATGACCTGTAGTGGCGAAGCACGTTAGGGTACACCACCCGGCGAACGTCGTTCAGCATCTCACCCATCGTCCAAATCGTGCCGTCCGAGGCGACCGTGACCGCATCTGGGGCGTACGGCTGAACTCAGGTAATCACTTGGCGAGAAGTATCTGGTGAGATCCAGGCAATGAAAGCGGCCGAACGTGAGTCTTCGCTGGTGGCGAGTCCGACAGCCGCCAGGCTCCCGTCGGGTCCGGAGGCCACACCCACACCTGTGTGAGGTGGGCGCCCGGGACCGCAAAAGCGACCGCTTCGCGATTACCTCGGAAGTCGACCGCCCAGAGAACGGGTTTGCTCACACAATAGTCGCAGCTCGCCAACCGGTTGCCGGTCCAACGCACGTGGCCCATTAGCGGGGCCAGAAAGGGGACGTTGCCCTGGGTTGCTACCAAACCCTGTTGCGATAGGGCCTAGGCCGGCAAAAGGCCCACTGCCATCAACGGCAGCACACTAATCAGCCAATCAATTTTCATTTGCCCGACCTCCCTAGAGGTAAGAATAGACGGAGGCTCACAAAAAAATAGGCAAAAAGGTTACAACATAATTAAATTAATAGCCACGGCTCCGGCGGCCGCACGTGATGCCAGAGCGGTCGGTGCTAATTAGTACTCGGTTTCGGACATACGTTCGCGTATCAGGAAATCGCCCGTAAGGGGCCCTCGAAATACACGACCGAACTTCGGCAACAGTGTTACTTTAGGTAATAATTGGCGCAGCTCGTTCTGGGCCGAGCGCGTGAACAAGCGTTCATCGTGGCCGCGTCGCCGCCTGCACCGCATCGCGCTCATCCATCAACTTCTGCGACACCGCCCGCTCGCGATCGCCATCCGCCGTGCGATGCAGCCGGTAATATACCGTCGCCAGCGTAGCGTGCGCTTCGGCGAACTCGGGCGATTCCTTCACCAACAACTCCAACGCCTGCCGCGCCCCGTCAAAATTGCCGGTCGCCAGGTCCACCGTCGCAATCTGGTACCGCACCCCCGGATCGTTCGGACGCGTCTTCAGCGCCCGCTCCAGGTACTGCCGCGCATCCGCGTACGCCTGATCCGCCTTCGCCAGCACGCCCATGTTCAGGTTGCTGGTGAACTCGTCCGCATCCAGATTCAGCTCTTCCGCGAACGCCGCCCGCGCCTTCTCCGATTCGCCCTCCGTCAGCAGCAGCTCGCCCAGCCGCGCATGCGCCCCCGCCAGCTTCGGATTCAGCGCCACCGCCTTCTCCAGATCCGCCCTCGCCCCGTCGCGTTCGTGCGCGCTCAGCTCCAGCGTGCCCTTCAACAAATACGCCTCCGCCGAATCGCCGCGGCTTAGAATGCGCTGAATCACCGCCGCGCCGGCCGGCTCCTGATGATCGCCGATCAGCGCCGTCCCGTACACATAATCGAAACCCGCATCGCCGGCCTTCTCTTTCTCCATCGGCCCCAGCAGCGCCACCGCATCCTTATACCGGCCGAGCCCGTTATAACAGACCGCCAGCAGCATGGTCACCTGATCGCGAAACTGCGGTGCCAGCGCCAGCGCTCGTTCGAAGCGCGCCGCCGCCTCCGCGTGCCGCCCGGTCTTGTAATACGCCAGTCCCAGGTTCAGCAGCAGCGCTGGGTTGTCCGGATTCTTCCGCAGCCCCGCGTCGTACTCCGCGATTGCTTCGTCGTATCGTCCCGCCCGCGCCAGCGCCGCCCCCAGATTCGACCGCGCCTCCAGAGAATCCGGGACAACCGCCAGATACTCGCGGTAGGCCTGAATCGCGCCATTCAGATCGCCCGCCTTGTGCAACGACACCGCGCGCTGCAAAATCGCCTCGGCGCCCTGCTGCGGAGCGCCCAGGCACAGCCCCAAGCCCACCAACAGCGCGGCGGCCATCTTCATTGACTGACCTCCGACGCCAGCTTTCGCAGCCGCGCAAACTCCGCCCGCTCCTTCGCCGCCTCTTCTTTCTTGCCCGCCAGCGAATATGCCGTCGCCAGCGAAAAGTGCACCTGTGGACTGTCCGGAGCCTGCCCCCGCGCGATCTCCAGTTGCTTGATGCCTTCCTCCACCTGCCCCGCGCTCGCCAGCAACTTGCCCAACACTGCGTGTGCGCCGAAGAATTGCCCGTCCGCATCCACCGCCCGCCGCGCATACGAAATGGCCGTATCCAGATCGCCGCGCGCCTCGTACTCCAGCGCGATCGTCGCCAGCGCCTCCGGATGCTTCGGATTCAGCTCCAGCTCCTTCTGATACTCGCGCAGCCCCGCCTCCCGGTCGCTCGCCGATAAAAACGATCCGTACAGGTAATGCACATTGGGAGCTTTCGGATAGGCCTCCAACAATTCCACGAACGCATTCTGCGCGGTGCTCGGGTCGCGTAGCGCCATCGCGCAAACCGCGCGTCCGGCTCGCTCGATCAGGTCTTTATCGCCCGGCGGCAACTCTTCCGGAAAAATCGGACGCCGAAGCCCCGCAAGCCCCGCCGCTTCGATCACGCTCTCACCCGCGCCGCCCTCCTTCACCACGTCCATGAGCACCTGCAGCGCGGTCTCGTATTCTTTCAACCGCGTCAGCAGCAGCATCTCGTGAAACAGCACCACGCGCCGCACCTGCGGGTCATCGCCCAAGCCAATCCGCCGCGCCTGGTAAATATGGTTCAGCGACTGATCGTATTCCTTGGTTTCAAACTCGCACAGGCCTAGCAGCGCGAAGCCAGGCCCCGAGTTCTTGTCCAGCGCGATCAGCTTGCGGAGCGCGTCGCGCGCGTCCGCATATTTGTTCTGGTCGTACAGCAGCTCGCCCAGAAACCACCAGCCCTCGGTCCACGATGCTCGCAGCGCCACCGCCTGACGGTACAACCCGATCGCCTCGTCGGTTCGATTCTCCGTGCGTGCGTCGGTCGCCGCCTTCGCCACGCGATCGAACGCCTGCGAGTCCGCCGGCTTTTGATCCGCGGCCGCCACGCCCGCCAGCACCAACAGGATCGCCGCCAGCCTCACTGGGTCTCCTTCACACGCACCACCCGGTCGCCGCGCACATCCTTCAACGTCTGCACCGCGCCCGAGGGCCAATGAATCACCACCGACTCCGCCGCCGTCTCGCTGCCCAGTCCGAAATGCACCGGCCCATAGCTCGATGATGCATACCCCACGCTGCTCGTCATGTGGTTGTACTGCGACCCGGCCTTGGTGGTCACTTGAATCCTCGCCCCGATCCCGTCGCGATTGCTCTTGGTGCCCTCCAGCGCCACGTCCAGCCAATGCGCAGTGCCCGGACTCCGATTCATCCAAACTTCCGCCGGATGCGCCAGTGACGTCGTCACCACATCGATCCGGCCGTCGCCGTCCAGGTCGCCGAACGCCAGGCCGCGATGCCGTGCCGCCGGCGATGCGTCCAATCCCGCCTCCTCCGTCGACGCCTGCCACCCCCCATTGGCCCTGCGCGACGCGCCCAGGTTGCGGAACACCGAATTGTGCTGCTCCACAGTGGTATTCGGCATCGGCCGCGACAGCACGTCGCCGCGGCTCACGAACAGGTCCTTCCAGCCGTCGTTGTCGAAATCGTAAAAGCCCACCCCGAAGCCGGCCATGTGCATACACAGCGCCCGCATGCCGCTTTGCGTCGTCACTTCGCGAAAATCCTTCCCGGCCGTGTTCAGCCAGATCGGAAACGTCTGATTTTCGAGCGCCGCAGTCACCAGGTCCGGATATCCGTCATTATTCACGTCACGAAAATCCAGGCCCATCCCGGAAATGAAGTTACCGTCCTCCGGCAACGCCACGCCTTTCTGAAACGCCACTTCCTCGAACTTATTGCCTAAGTTATGGAACAGAAAGTTATAAGATGCGTCATTGGTCACGAATAAGTCGGGGCGCCCGTCCAGATCGTAATCCGCCATGCCCCCGCCCATCCCCTTGCCGATGTGCGCGCGCAGACCCCACTCCTCCGAAACATCCATGAACTTACCGCCGCCCTTGTTCAGATACAACTGATCGGGCAGTCCCTTGTAAGATCGTGGCGCACAGTAGTCTGCCGCGCCTCGATACTCGCAGAGCGGCTCCGTGGCATAGTCCCATTGCAGATAGTTCACTACGAAAAGATCCAGCAGGCCGTCGCCGTTCACATCCATCCACACGCCGGTAATAGCCCAAAGCGGCCCAAACTTAGGATCGGTAGCGTTCGAGATACCGGCTTTATCTGTAACATCGGTGAAGGTGCCGTCTCCGTTGTTGTGGTACAGCGTGTTGTGGTGTACTCCCGCCACAAACAAATCCGGATATCCGTCGTTATCAAAATCCGCTACCGCCGCGCCGCAATCGAATCCCGTGCCGGCCAGCCCGGCCGCCGCCGTCACATCTTTGAAGACGCCATTGCCCTCGTTGCGGAACAGGCGGTTGCGATACTTTGGATCATCCTTTTTCAACGTGGCGAGATTTGCGCCGTTGGTGAAGAAGATGTCGGGCCGCCCGTCGCGGTTATAGTCGAACACCGCGATCCCGCCCGCCATCGTCGCCGGCACATGGCGCGCCAGAACCTCGCCATGCTCCAATTGGAACCCGATCGGCTTCAGCTCGAACCGGATCGCCGCCCCCGGACCATCTGTCGCCCCTACCCACCACACCGCGCCACATGTCAGCAGAGATGCGAATAGCAGCCATCTCACACCGTCGCGGCAACACATATGGCTCTAGAATATCGCATGTCCGAATCACGGCAGCACCGTGAATCAGCCGCGAATTGGGCGCTGCCCACAAGTGCGGGGAGGCACTCGTGGCGTCGCAGGCGCGCTTGCCGCGTCGAAACTCCCCCGACGCTTGCCACTGACAGGACCGCACGTCTAAACAGGAGTGTCATGACGGCGCGCTGAGAACATGCCCGACTAACGTGTTGCTGGAGTTCCGAGTTACTCCTCGCGCAACGCGCGGATCGGGTCGACGCGGCCGGCGCGGCGTGCTGGGAGAAAGCTGGCGAACAGGGCAGCGGCCATCAACACCGCCAGCAGCAGCGCTACGGTCAGCGGCTCGGCCGGCTGCATGCCGGGCACTTCGCGGTACAGCACACGCGCCGCCGCGATCACACCCACGGCGCCCAGGCTCACCCCGGCGAGAATCATCGCGATGCTTTGTCGCAGCACCAGCCCGACCACATCGCGGGCCGTCGCGCCGAGCGCCATACGCACGCCAATCTCCGGTACGCGCCGGCTGGTCAGGTACGCCAACACGCCGTAGGTTCCGACGCACGCCAGCAGCAGGGCCAGTCCAGCGAAGACGCCGAACAGCAGCGACAGAAACCGCTGCCGGTCGAGCGTGGCGCGCGTAAGCTGCTCGAGCGTGCGCACTTCGTACAGCACCTGATCGCCCGCGGCGCCGCGCAGTTCGCGCTTCAGCGACGGCACTAGTGTGAGCGGCGGCGTCCCCGTGCGCACTACAATCGACATCAGTTCCGACCAGCGGCGCACCAGGCCGTCATCGAGTTGCGCGAACGGGTAATAGAACTGGTCGCGGATGGTCGCGTGATCGTCGCCCGCCAGCCCCCAGTGGCGCACGTGGCCCACCACGCCGACCACCGTAAAGGCGGCTGCGTTGGCGCCCATGCCGGGAATCCACAGCCGCTGGCCGACCGCCTGGCGTCCGCCGAACGCACGTTGCGCCATCACATCGTCGATGACAATGACCGGCTCGCTCCCCTTGCGATCGCGATCGTCGAAGAAGCGGCCGGAGCGCAGAAGGAGGCCCACGGTCTTCAAATAATCGGGGGTCACGCAGGTAGCCAGCGCGATGGGGCGGCGATTTTCCGGAGGCACATCGGCGGAGTGCCAGTAAGTCAGTTCGTTGACGCCCTGGCGCATCGGCACGGTGTCCACCATGGCCACCGATTCCACACCGGGCACGCGCCGAGCGCGATCGAGGATGTCCTGCCACGCCACGCGCGCACGCGCCGGGTCGATAAGGGAGGCCGGCGAAAGTCCCATGCGCGCAATCAGCACATTGTGCACATTAAGGCCCGGATCGAACGCCGAGACGCGCAGTAGCGTGCGTCCGAGCATGCCGGCGGAGACCAGCAGCACGACCGCGAGCGCGATTTCGGCGATCACGAATCCGCCGTGCAGGCGCCGTGCGCCGCCCGGCACCGTCCGTGCGCCCGCCCGCAGGGCGGTTTCCAGGGCCTTGGTCGGAACGCGCAACGCCGGAGCCACCCCGAACAGCAGTCCGCAGGCCAGCGAGACGGCCACCGCGAACAATAGCACGCGCCAATCCAGATGCACCTCTTCGGCGCGCGGCAGGCTGCCGGGCCAGAAGGCCACAAATGGCCGGATGCCCAAAGCGGCCCACAATACGCCCAGCGCACCGCCAGCCAGGCCCAGCGCGGCGCTTTCGGTGAGGCACTGCCGGATCAGCCGTCCGCGACCCGCGCCGAGCGCCACCCGCATAGCCAGTTCCCGTTCGCGGGAAACCGCCCGCGCCAACAGCAGGCTGGCGATATTCACGCAGGCGATCAGCAGCACCAGAGTGACCGCGCCCAGCAGGAGCCAGAGCGTGGAGCGCGCATCGCCCACGTCGGGACGCACAGTGTATGCGATGAAGCTGCGCCCTTGGTTGCTGTCCGGGTAGCGCTCGGCAAGATGCCGGCCGAACAGGGCGAGTTCGGTCTGCGCCTGCGCCAGCGTCACGCCCGGGCGCAGGCGCGCATACGTACCGACTGGATGCGGCCGGCGCAGTTTGAGGATTGGGTACGTGCTCTGGCCGAGCGGCGTGTAGAGGTCCGCCTCTTCGCCATTTATGCGGAACTCCTGCGCGGCGATGCCAACGATGGTGGCGCGCGCGCCATTCAGCGCGACCGTCGTGCCGAGCACCCGTGGATTCCCGGCGAATCGGTGCTGCCATAGGCTATAGCCCAGGATCGCGACCGGCGCGCCGCCGGCCTTATCCTCCTCCGGCAGAAATGCGCGCCCGCGGTATAGCGGTACTCCGAATACCGAAAACAAATTCGCGGAGGATTGATACTCGACCACAAACTCCGGATCTCCGGGTTCTGAAAGCGTACCGCCATTGAAGAAATAGCCGGCCAGGTCGAGCGAGCGGCTTTCGCGCTGGCAATCCAGGAAATCGGGATACGAGAGGCGCTGCTCCCCATAGAGGGCGGCGTTCCAGTCCGTAGCATGGCCGTGCACCTCAACCAGGCGCGACGGATCGGGGTAGGGCATGGGCTTTAGCAGCACGCCGTCGAACACTGTGAAAATTACCGTGGTGGCGCCGCTCCCGAGCGCCAGTGTCAGCAATGCCACGCAGGTGAAGGCAGGCTGCTGGCGCAAGGTTCGAAGCGCGTAGCGCAGATCCTGCCAGAGGTCTTCGAGCCAGCGTGTGCCGCGCGCATCGCGGCAGCCTTCTTTCACCTGTTCGGGTCCGCCCAGCGCGAGTCGGGCCTGGCGCCGCGCCTCGGCGGGGTCGCCTCCTTGCGCGATGAGGTCGGCCGTGTGTTGCTCGAGGTGAAAGCGCAGTTCTTTGTCGAGCTGCTCCTCCATGCGGCCGCGGCGCAACAGGCGAGCCCACCAGTTCATTGCGCGCCCCCTTCGGAAAGCCGCAGAATCAGCCCGACCGCTTCGGTGAGGCGCGCCCAACTAGCCGCTTCGGCCTCTAGCTGCGCGCGGCCCTTGCGCGTCAACCGGTAGAACTTGGCCTCGCGCCCGGTCTCGGTCTCCTTCCAATCCGCTGCCAGAAGGCCGCGATTTTCGAGGCGATGCAGCGCCGGGTAGAGCGAGCCTTGCGGCACCTGCACGACATCCCGCGACACCTGTTGCAGTCGCTGCGCGATGGCATAGCCGTGGACCGGCCCCAACGCGGCAACTTTTAGAATCAGAAGGTCGAGTGTCCCCTGCGGAAGATCGGATTTGTTCGGCATCGGTGATACCTCGTTCTTCTACACATTATACATGTAGAAGGTCGAAGTATGGAGCAATCGCGAGCTTGGCAAGTAAAATCGATCCGTGAACCGGCGCTTGTTCCTGATTGTGGCGGCTCTTGCGATAGCGGCACAGCCGCGATATAGCTGGCGCTCGAATCCGCCGCCGCAGGGCGAGTTCTCCCTCGCGCTGGCCAGGGTCTGGGCCGCCGCAGCGCAGGCGGACCCGTTCCAATCGATCCGCGGCGAAGCCGACGCGCAGGCGGGCAACTGGCACACGCTTTCGCTCCCCGGTTCGTCCGGCTGCCGGCTGTACAGAGTCGCGCGTGCGATGCATGACTGGGAATACCGCTGCTCGCTGACCGGTCCGAAAGCCGAACTTGCCCCGGCTTATCGCAACGTGCAGAGGCTGGTGCACGACTGGCGCGACGACTGGAAGGTCCGGCCGAGCCACAACGTTTATGGCAACACTACCTGGTTCTTCTACGAAGGCGTCAACAGCCCCGTCGTGTACCTCAACCTGACCACGGACACACTCACGCTGGCCGTGTATCCGCCGCCCAAACCTCGACAGGCCAACGGCAGCGAATAGGCTACAATAGCCGCCATGCGCGCGGTCCTTACCCTATTTGTTCTGGCCGGCAGCCTCCTCGCCCAGCCTTCCTTCGACATCATTATTAACGGTGCGAAGGTCATTGACGGCTCGGGCAATCCCTGGTATTTCGCCGATATCGGCATCCGCGGCGACACCATCGCTGCAGTCGGCAAACTTGCCGGCGCGGCCGCGGCCACGCGCATCGACGCACACGGAGAGGTCGCGGCACCTGGCTTCATCGATATCCACTCGCACGGACGCCGCGCCATCTTCCAGGTTCCGACCGCCGAAAATTATTTGCGTGAAGGCGTCACTACCATCATCGAAGGACCCGACGGGAGTTCGCCGCTGCCTCTCGCGGCGTTCCTCGACCGCGTCGCCAAAACGCCCATCTCGATTAACTTCGCCAGCATGGTAGGGCAGGGGACTATCCGCTCCGAGGTGATCGGACTAGCCAACCGCAAAGCCACGCCGGAAGAAATCGAAAAGATGAAAGCGCTCGCCGAACAGGCCATGCGCGATGGCGCGTTCGGACTCTCCACTGGCCTCTTCTACGTGCCCGGCAACTTCACGCCGACGGAAGAAGTCATCGAGATCGCCAAAGTGGTGGGGCGCATGGGCGGCATCCACATCTCGCACATGCGAGACGAAGCCGCCCACGTGCTCGATAGCGTACGCGAGACCATCCGCATCGGCGAAGAAGGCGGGTTGCCCACGCAGATCACGCATCACAAGATGATTGGGCAGGCCAACTGGGGACAGGCATCCGCGTCGCTGAAGTTGGTGGAAGAGGCTCGGGCGCGCGGCGTAGATGTCACCATCGATCAGTATCCATACACCGCCTCGAGCACGGGCATCGCGGCGCTGTTTCCGCAATGGGCGCTCGAAGGCGGGCAGAAGTCGCTGATGGAGCGGCTCTCCGCGCCCGAGCAGCGCGCCCGCATCAAAGCCGTCATAGTGCAGAACATCAAAGTCGATCGCGGCGCCGGCGATCCCAAAAACATTCAGATCGCCAGTTGTTCTTTCGACAAAAACCTGGCCGGCAAGAACGTCGCCGAAATCACCCGTGCCAAGGGCCTGGAGCCGACCTTCGAAAACGCCGCCGAAACTGCCATCGAGTTGCAGAGCAAAGGCGGTTGTTCCGCCATTTACCACGCCATCTCCGAAGAGGATGTAGTGCGCATTATGCGCTCTCCCTACACCATGATCGGGTCCGACGGCGAAATTCCGGTCTTCGGGCAGGCCTCGCCGCATCCGCGCAGCTATGGCACTTTCGCCCGCGTGCTGGGAGTGTACGTGCGCGAGCAGCACGTGTTGACGCTCGAGGACGCCATCCGCAAAATGTCCGGCTACCCGGCGCAGCGATTGAAGATCTGGGACCGCGGCCTGCTGCGTCCCGGCATGAAGGCCGACGTCGTGCTGTTCGATGCCGCGACGGTGGCCGACCAGTCGCGCTACGACAAGCCGCATCAATATTCGGTCGGCTTCCGCGACGTGATCGTCAACGGCAAGCTTGCCCTGCACGACGGCAAGGTCACCGCCGAGCGCCCTGGCCGCGTGCTCTACGGCCCGGCACACGCGCGTTGATCCCACCTTTCTTGTCTTTCCCGCTTCGCCCGACTTATACTGAGTTGCGGAATGCGCACAAGTTGGGTTGGCTTAGCGTTCGCCGGCGCAATTGCCTCTATCGGCGCACTGTATGCGCAGTCCACCGCATCGGCCAACGGCGTCGAAGTCGCGATTCCCAAGGGCTGGCACTGGAACCAGGCCATTGCACAGGCCGGCGGACCGCTTTCGCTCACCACCTTCGACCATTGGGATTCCGGAGGCGTTCCCCCCGCAGGCGGCGCGGAGATTGACATTACACGCGTCCCCGCGCCGCGCAATTTGCAGGCCTACGTCCGCCACGAAGTGGAGGGCGCCGAAGCCGACCCGCCATCGGAAAGCGCCATCCAGAAAATGCCCGCCGTCGAGATCGCTTTCACCGATACCTATGGCGAGCTGAAGCTTTCCACGCGCGCGCTCTACATTCTGCACGGCGACAAGCTCTACAAGCTGTACCTCACCTTCCACACCGCCGATGCGCACGCAGGCGACTTCGCGGCGGTCCTTCACGAGCTGGCCCGCCAGGCGAACTTCGAATGAAGTGCCTGCTGCTGATCGCCGCCGTTTTGCCGCTGGCCGCCCAGGTGCCGATCGAGTGGGACGCCACGTCGCCCGCCGCAGCCCAGGTGGACGATTACCTGCGCCGGAAGGATTCCGCCATGGCGGGCATCGGCACGGCGCTCGAAAATCTGGCGCGGCAGTACAATCTCGATCCGCGCCTCGTCGTAGCCATCTCCGGCGCCGAATCGACGTTCGGCAAGCATGTCTGCGCAGCCAATAACGCCTGGAACTGGTTCCATCGCGGATCGTGCCCGCCTTCCACATTCGCCAGCTATGAAGAAGGCCTCCAGCACGTCACCAAATTCCTGCGGCGCAGTTATCTCAATAAGGGGTACACCACCGTCGCGCTGATCCGCCAGAAATATTGCACCAGTGGTTGCGATAACTGGGTGCCGCTGGTGACGCGCTTCCAGCAGGAGATGCCCGCGGCCGTTGCTTCGGCTCCGCCTTCCCAGTCCACACAGCCTCCGGTGCAACAACCGGTGCAGCCGCCGGCGCAATCGACGCAGCCCGCGTCCGCCGCCCAGAAATCCAGCGTCCGCATCCTCGGCGTACCCATCTGGGCCGTAGCTTTCCTCGCAGCATTGGGCGTAGCTGCGATGGTGCAGAGGCTGATGAAAAGGGCTTGATCCCCGCTATGCTACACTTGCCCTACCGATGTCCAGGAAACTGATCCTCTGGTTTGCCGTCTGCCTCGGGTCCGCCGGAGTTACCGTGCTGGCGCTCAAAACGCTGGACGCGCCGCTGGGCATCCGCAAACATCTGGGCATTCAGGGACCCTCCGCGCAGAGCCATCCATAAAGTTTTCGCGGTGCTCTCATAATCCGCCCTATCTTTTTCTCCCGCGTTTTTCTCCGAAGCTCTCCATGCTCCGCGGTGAAAACAGTGCCCGAACCGTCCGTTTGGACAGGCGTACGTTTTCGTGTAGAATTTCTGGTACGGCTTTTGACAGTCACCGCCGCGTCGGCCTGTGGCTTGCGTAACCAGGAGGTTCCGTGGATCCCGAAATGGAAGGTTCTGAGCAGCAACAACCAGAGCAGGCGCAGCCTGTATCGCGCCTCAACCGTCCGCCATCGTCACCGCCACCGCCTCCGATCAACCGGCCCACTGCACCGCCACCACCGCCGCCCCCAGTCGATAATGACCGTACCGTGACTGGCCAGCCTTCGGGCGGAGAAAGCTCCGGCGGTGGATTCCAAGGCGGCGCTCCGCAGCCGCCCGTGCCGCCGAAGCCATCGCCGATGGGCAAATTCGTCGGCGTGCTGGTGCTGGCGGGCGCGCTCCTGTTCGGCTACAACTATCTCCACAAAGCGCCGCCCGATGGCGGAACCGCCATCACACAACCGACCACGGGCGGATCGATGCTGGCGGCCGAAACGCAGAATCCAAATTACGAAAAGCACAAGCACGCCAATCCTTCTACGCCGATGCGTTTCACCGCGGCCGACTTCAATCAGCAGGCCACTGACGCCGCTGAAGCCGCGGCGCAGGCTGGCCAGCCCATTCCGGGCTTCGACAGCACCTCGGCCGGATTTGTGGACGCCGTCAAAAAGCGCGAAGTCAAGTTCATCACCGTCCGCGTTTACGACAGCTGCGCCGAAGATGGCGATTGGGTCACTATCTCCACCGACGCCGGCACCAAGGTCGGCTCGTTCATGCTCACGATCGTCGGTCGCACCATCACGATTCCGGTGATCAACGGCCAGCTTCCGCACATGACCCTTACGGGCGATAAGGACGGCGTAGGAGGGATTACCGTCGGCGTTGAAAGCAGCACGGGGACCTGGTATAGCGGTGTGCTGGATCCGGGCCAATCCCAGCCGATTCCGCTGGCGATGCAATAGGACTCTGTAATGTGGCAGAACTTTGTAGATCTTTGGACGACCTCTAACTGGTTTCGCGGCGCGCTGGCGTTATTCGTGGTAGGAATCTATGTGAATTTTAAGTAGCTGCCTCTTACGCAGGGCGCTATGCTGCAGAATCCCATCATTCAAACGCTGGTCCTTTTCCTCGGCTCCTACACCTTCATGACCGTCCTGAAGAAGTACGAGCCTGTGGGCAAGATCGTCACGATCATCGCCGGCATCTTCTGCGTGGTGCTGTGGATGCTGCGCTACAACCGCGCGCAGATCAACGAGCTGTACCGGAATCCGATCGTAAAACATGTCATCGACCTGGTCTGCCAGGTGACCAAGGAGCCTGGTCCAGGAGGCGTTCTGGCTCCCGCCGCCGCGCACGCCGCACCACAACCCCCCGCGCAACAGGCCACCCTGGTGACTCCGGCCGCGACGCCTGCACCCGCCTCATCCTCGATGCGTCCGCGCCAGCCCGTTTCCGCGCGCGCTGCGGCGGGATCCTCGCCCAACGCTCCGGCCGGCGAAAATCCGCACCTGCTCGTGCGCACCGATGTCGAGTACCGCACCCTGGCCTATCGCCTCAAAGAAGAATTCGCCGCCTGCGACGACACCATCGATGGCGCGCTCCGCCAGATTCAGAACAGCGTGCGCATGCGCGAACGCAGCCAGCCCACCGCCGCCATGCCGCCACTCGGCATCCACCTCTTCATGGGCCGCCAGGGACTCGGCAAGAAGAGCCTGGCCATCGAAATCGGCAAAGCGCTCTACGGAGGCGACGCGGTAGGCGCTATCGATCTCGGTGAGAAAGGCGCGTCGCTCGCCGCGGTGGTTTCGGCTGCGCGCAGCAACGGCTACCAGGTTTTCATCATCGAAAATCCCGACGCCGCTCCGCACCAGGTGCAGACCGATCTGCTCACGGCATTCACCGGCCAATCGCTGCCCGATGGCCAGTCCGGCACGCCGGTGAGTTTCCGCAATTGCTTCTTCTTTCTGCTGGTACACAAAGAGGCCGATTCGTTCCCCAAACCAGTCGCCTCGACCGCCGGCACCGGCTTTACCGTGGTGGTGGATCACCTCGTCGGTGCGGCCGATCTCGATCATATGCTGGCGCTGTCCCTGCACGGCGTCTATCCCTTCCGCCTCCCCGAGCCCGCTTTGCAGGCCGCCGTGGTCGCCCGCCTCATGGAGTTCGAGTGCAACAAATACAACCTCTCGCTCGGGCGGGTCGATCCGCGGGTGCTGGCGCGCGAGGTGGAAGAGGTCGGCAAAATGGGCAATTTCCGCGCCGCCCCGGCGCGCGTCACCAAAGTTCTCTCCGGTCCCATCAGCGACGCTCTCGCCCGCCAGAGCGCCACCGTGAATGTCGAGGCGGCCTCCGACGAACGTTCCGCATCTACGTAAAGGAGCATGGCTCATGAAACCACTCAGCGAACTGACCAACCTGGACGAGCTCAAGCGGCTGCTGGCTCAGCAGTCGAGCGGAAAATCGCGCACCATTAATGCGGATGAAATGACCGCGGCTCTCAAGGAGCGCGTCAAGGGCCAGGACCCGGTCATCGAAGACGTAGTCCGGCTGATCAAAATTCAGTGGGCCAAGGAGCGCCGCAACCGCCCCATCGCCAACCTGCTGTTCGTCGGTCCCACCGGCACCGGTAAGACCGAGCTCGCCAAAGCCATGGCCAACTACCTGTTCGGCGACGACAAGGCCATGGTGCAGTTCGATTGCACCGAACTCGCCAGCGAAGCCGCCAAAAACCGCCTGATCGGCTCACAGCGCGGCTACCAGGGCGCTTCGGCCGGCGGCGAGTTGACCCGCGCTTTGCTCAACAATCCCAAGCGCCTGGTGCTGTTCGACGAAATCGAAAAAGGCCACCCCTCGATCTACGATCTATTTCTGCAGATGATGGGCGACGGCCGGCTCACCGAGCAAAGCTCCAGCGAAACCGCCGACTTCACCCAGGCCATCATCATTCTCACCAGCAACGCCGAAGCCGACGCCATCAGCAAATTGCATAGCGAGATTTCCGACCCGCAGGAGCGCGCCGCGGCCATCAAATCGCATCTCGTCAACAGCGGCAAGTTCCGCCCCGAAATCGTCGGCCGCATCGATCGCATCTACGTCTTCTCGCCTCTCGACGACCTCACCCAATGCGAGATCATCGCCTTGAAGATGCAGGTGATCGCCGGCCAGTTCGGCCTGGAACTCGACAACGTCGATACCGGCCTGATCCTCGAATCCTTCAAGCGCGGCAACAAGCTGAAAAAGTTCGGTGCCCGCGCGCTCACTCAGGAGCTCGAAAACATGCTCGGCGACCGCTTCCTGGAGGTCAAAGAAAAAGGCGCCAAGCGCGTGCATCTCCGCCTCGATGAAGACGGCGAAATCCTGGCCGAATATTACCGCTAGGCCGACATGAGTCCCAAGCCCACAACGGCGGCGATTCAACAGATCCGCAACAAGTTTCTGCAGATCCCGGCGGTGTGCGCCGGCGCCATCGTGTGCATCCACCTGATCCCCAAGGATCCCAGCGATCATGACATCCGCCTGATCCTCACGATCTGCTATTTCGCCGCCTGGCTTGGTCTGCTGTATTGCTGCACCACGCCGCGCGAAGAATACATGCGCCAATGGTACGCCTGGCGCTACGAAGACGCCGGACCCACCGTCGAGCAGATCTGGCGCCTGTACCTCAGTTCCCTGTCACGCTGCGTGCGCGTGCTGGCCGTGGTGGCCATGATCTTCGTGGGCGCGACCGCCCTGCGCGTCCTGATGATGTGGCCGGAGTTTTCCGGCCTTATCGACATGGAAACGCCGGTCAAAATGGTCTGGTGGGTCAGCCTCCTCGGCCTCGGCCTGCTGCCGATCTTCGGAGGCAATCTCTTCTCGGAAGTCTTCCAGCGCGCCCGCATCCTCGAAGAAACCATCGAAACGTCCAACTTCAAGCCGCGCACCGCCGCCGACCTGAGCAAAGCCGATCAGGCGCTCGACGCCCCGCCCGTGCTCGCCATCGACGACCACAAATTCCGCGCCGGGGGCTTCGATTGGTACTGGGACGACTTTTACAAAAACAGCATCATCTTCGGACAGAGCGGGACCGGCAAAACCGTCTGCGTGCTGAACGCGCTCGTCGATGGCCTGCTGTCTTCCACCGCCTCATCGGTCGAGCCTCCCAGCGGCCTCATCCTCGATCCCAAAGGCGACTTCCTCAAAAAGATCGCTCTGGTCTGCCGCAAGTATGGCCGCGACCGCGACCTGCTGGTGCTCAACCCCGAAGATCTCTCCAAGAGCATCTACTGGAACCCCTTCGATTCGTCGGACGACGCACTCGAGATCTCGGCCCGTTTCGCGGCCGTGCTCGAATCCACCGGTATGGAAAAAGGCGGCGACAGCTTCTGGATCGATTCTGCCCGCAAGTTCATCCGCTACGCCATCGAATTGCTGCGCCTGAGTAACCCTTCCGGACAGCCGCCCGACTTCGCCCAGATCAACCGCCTGGCCGTGGACATGAAGGCCATCTCGCGCTGCTTCGACCGCATGGACGAAAACGATCCGCGCTGGGATGGCGCCCTGCTCTACTTCAACAACGAGTGGATGGAACTGCCGCCCGAGACCCGCAACAGCATCATGGCCAACCTGACGAACATGATCGACCCGTTCCTCATGGAGCCCTATGTCACGCTGTTCTCGGGTCCTTCCACATGGCGCGTCGCCAAGATGGTGGAGGAGGGCAAAATCCTCTACGTCTACATGCCCATCGCCGATCGCGAACGCATGTCCCGCGTGGTCTGCACGTTCCTCAAACTCGAGTATTACCGCGAAGTGCTCAAGCGCCCCAACAAGCCGCGCTCCAGCTTCTTCCTCTGCGATGAGTTTCAGTCCTTCTTCACTAGCGCGCCCGGCAAGGGCGATTCCGATTTCTTCGAGCGCTCGCGGCAGAGCAACCACGCCAACATCATCGCCACGCAGAATTACCCCGCGCTGCTTAAAGCCGCCAACGACCGCGAAAGCGTCGTGAAAAACCTGGTGGGCAACTGTGGCGTGAAGATGTTCCTTAGGAATACCGACGAATCCACCAACAAGTTCGCTGCCGAACTGTTTGGCCAGACTCTGGTCACGATGATCGGCTCCGGCATCGGAGCAGCTTCCGGCAAGAGTCTCGGCGGATCGTCTTCGACTTCCACGAATCGCCAGTTCGATTACATGGTGCGCATGGAGGAGTTCATCAACCTGGCCGTGCCCGCGCGTGCCGACGGAATCGACTACACCGAGGCCATCGTGCACCTGGCCTCGCGCGCGCACGTCTCCAAGGAGAAGCTCAAGTGGAAGGTCCACCCGCTGACCGAATAGCCTGCGATGCTCAAGTTCCTGCTGAAGTGGCTGGTCATAACTTTGGTAGTCTTCATCGTGTGGTGCATGATCACGAATAGCGTGGTGCATTTCTACTGGTGGATGCGGCCGTGACTGAAGAGAAACGCTCCAACGCGCACCGCTGGCGGCTCGCCGGACTGTTAGCCGCGCTGCTGCTGGTGGTGGGCGCCGCCGTCTGGATGACGTGGCCCCAATCAGGAGGCAAGCCCGATTACGGTCCGGCGGTTCGTCGCGAAGAGCGCCCCTCGCCCGTCGATGAAGCCACGCGTCGCCGCATCGACCTGTGGCTCTCCGACCGCCATTTGAATCCGTACGGCGATCCGCCCGGCACCGAGTACACCGGCGGCACACCGCTCTTTAATGAGAAGACCGGTGAGCGCAAGGATCGCTACGAATATATCCTCGCGAAGCATCCGGAGCTGAATCCGGCTCCTGAAGGAAAGAAGCATCCATGAGTTGGGAACCCGAGCCGGAAGATCTACAACCCGAGTCCGCACCCGAGCCGCAACAGCAGCCTGCACCGCTGATGCGTCCCGCGCTGTCGCGACCGGCTCTCGATCGCCCCGTCGCGCAGCGCGACCCCGCTCCGCGCCAGGCCGCGCCTCCTCCGGCTCCGCCCGTCGAGCCGCCTCCCCCCGACCACCATCACGATCACGATCACGAGCCTCCGCAACGCCGGCGCTTCGACCCGCTCCTGCTCGTCGGGATCATCGCGCTGCTGATCGGCGGCGGGCTTATGCAGCTTGGCCGCGACATCAAACCCAATCCGCCGCGGCCCACCGTCAACGACGATGCCGTGAACGGCCAAATCGTCGTCGACCTGAAGGACAACGCCACCAGCGAGCAGATCGCCGAACTCAGCAACCGCTTCGGCATCCAGCTTCTCTTCAACAGCCCCATGTCGGTAAAGCACAAGCTGATGGTGGCGTTCGTGGATTCGTCCCGGCGCAAGACGGTGCTCGACGGCCTGCGCAACGATCCGCTGGTTGAGGCTGCCGATAACAACCATCGCGTCGAGTTGTTTGCTCCCGCGCCTTCGCCGGGTGGCGGTGGCGGTTCCGGCGGCACCACAGCCTTTGTCCCCAACGACCCACTCTACGCCAAGCAGTGGCACCTGAAGATGATCAACATGGAGCAGGCCTGGGTGGTCACCAAAGGCAAAGGCGCCATCGTGGCGGTGGTCGATAGCGGCGTGGGACTGCCCGATCCGCGCACCTACCGGTTGCCCGACGACCTCGCGCAAACCAACTTCGCCAAAGGCTACGATTTTGTCGATCACGACGACCAACCCGAGGACGAAAACCACCACGGGACCCACGTCGCCGGCACCATCGCCCAATCCACCAATAACGGCATTCTGGGCGCCGGCGTCGCGCCCGAAGCCAGCATCATGCCCGTGCGTGTAATGGACGCCGATGGCAGCGGAGACACCGCCAACATCGTCGATGGCATCCACTACGCGGTCGATAACGGCGCTAACGTCATCAACCTGAGCATCGGCGGCGACTATGATCAGGTCGAAGAGAAAGCTATCGCTTATGCGCATGGCAAAGGCGTCTTCCTGGCCTGCGCCGCCGGCAACGAGGGCAAGGAACCGGTCGATTATCCGGCAGGCTACCCCGGCTGCATGGCCGTCTCCTCCGTCGGCCCGACCAAGCAACTGGCCTACTACTCCAATACCGGCGACGCCGTCGATATCACCGGCCCTGGCGGCGACCAAAAGCTCGCGGGTGCCGATGGGGGGGTCTGGCAGAACACCTTCATCAAATCCAAAGACGGTACCGTGCGGGTCGGCTTCGTCTCGCTGCAAGGCACCTCTATGGCGACGCCGCACGTGGCCGGAGTGGCCGCTCTGCTGGTCTCCATGGGCAAGAAAGATCCCGACGAAATCCGCGAAATTCTGAAGAAGTCCGCCACGCCCATGGGATCGCCAAAGCAATTCGGGGCCGGTTTGTTGAATGCCGAGGAAGCCCTCAAAATGACCGGCACCAAGCCGATCCAGAAGGGCGTCCAGTGGACCGTGCTGCTGATCGGCGCGCTGGTGGTCTATCTGCTGGCGCAATCGGGCACCGCCACCGGCGCGGTCGTCTGCATGGCATTCGGCTACTTCTTCCCCGTGATCATCGAGAAGGTCGTCGGCTTCGGCTCCATCTGGAACCTGCTGGGCCACTCCGTGATCATCCCGGTAATCTGGCTGATGACACCCAGCATGGCCAAGAGCGCGCTGCAAAAGGCCGCCGCCTTCACCTTCGGACTCGGCCTGCACTTCGCCGTGGACATCTGGACCGGCGCTTCGCCCTTCCAGATCGTGCCGGAGCGCCGCATCGTGCTCTGGTTCATAGTCAATTTGATCGTGGGCGCGTACCTGGTGGTCTCCGCCATGTTCCAACCGCAGTCGGCCCGCGCCGCCGCCTCCAAAGCGTAAGGAGCTGTCCTCATGACTGAAGAAGAGCGCAAACAGCAGGAAGAGCAGGAGGCCAAGGAGAAGCAGGAGGCTGAGGCGCGCCAGCAGCGCGAGGCGGAAGAGCAGGAGCAGGAACTCCAGCGGCAACAGCAGGAGCAGGAAGAAGAGCAGAAGAAGGAGCGGGAGAAGAAGGAACAGGAAGAGGAAGAGGAGCGCAAGAAGCAGGAGGAGAAGGAAAAGCAGGAGAAAGAGCAAAAGGAAGCCCAGGAGAAGCAACAGTCCGAGGCCAAGGAAAGCGGTACCCAGAGCGTCGATGAAGGCGGCAAAAGCCAGGCGAAGACGGCTTCGGCCGAGGATACACCCGACGATCTGGCCAAGAAGAACAACCAGGCCTCCTGGGAAGAGGGCGCCAAGACCGGCGACCCCGGCCGCGATGCCGACGAAGACTACCGCCGCCGTCAGGCCAACGCCGAATGGGCGGACCAAAAGAATCGCGAGGCGGCGGAGAAAGGGCAGTCGGAGGGCCAGCCGGACCAACAGCAGGGCAAGTCGCGAACGCGCGATTTGGGCGAGGATCCCAACCAGAAGCCCGACGAGCAGCAGTCGAAGGGCGCCGGAGTCAAATCCGCCGCGGCGAAAGGTTCGCGCAGCCGCGATTTGGGCGAAGATCCCAATCGCAAGCCCGACGAGCAGCAATCGAAGACCGCCGCGGAAGGCAAATCCGCCGACTCCAAAGGTCCCCGCACTCGCGATTTGGGCGAAGATCCCAATCGCAAGCCGGAACAGCAGGAGTCGAAGGGCGCGGAAGGCAAATCTGCCGCGGCGAGAGGTACGCGCAGCCGCGATTTGGGCAAAGATCCCAACCGGCAGCAGAACGAGCCGCAAACCAAGGCGCAGGCCAAAAACCCGCCCAACGAGAACCAGTCCAAAGCGCGCGATTTGGGCGAGAGCCAGCCCGCGGCAAGCGAGGACCTGAAGCGCAACAAAGCCGCCGCGCAAACCAATGGCGCCGAGCAGAGCAAGCCGCAGGAGCGGAGGGCCCAGGAGGGCCAGTCCCAGGACGGGCAGGCACGCCGGGGCGCCGGAGCGCTTTCGCCCGACGAGCGCCGCGCAGCCGCCGCCGACATGCACCGCAAGAGCGGCCGCACCGATGGCCGCGAAGCTGAAAAGAGCGAAGATCCGCAACAGCAGCGCGACAACGACCAGCGCCGCCAGAGCAAAACCAGGTAATCGGCATGGCGCAGGAACCGGAAGCCGACGACAAGAAATGGCCGCCCGAAATCAAACGGCGGTCGGGGGTCGAAAACCAAGCCCTCGAACGGCTGTACGGTTCGAAGCACGGCGAACCCGGCCATGCAGAGGCCGAGGCCGACTTCAACCGCGCGCGTAAGGAGCGCATGATCGCCGAAGGTTCACTCCAAGGCGAATACCAGCCGCAGCGCGACGTCCGCCACGAGTTCGACTTCAAGCCGCATCCTAACGCGGAAAAGGGCGAAGTCGGGATCGTCGCGAAAGGACCCCTTCACAACCCCGACGAAGTCATCAACTGGCGCCATACCGAGGTCGGAAAGGCCGCGGACGCCGAGGCGCGTAGCGCCTACCTCGGGTCCGGTGATGATGCCGGCCACCTGATCTCACCGGAATTCGGCGCCGATCCCGGCGAGCCACTCAACCTTTCCGGACAGCACCACGTCGCCAACCAACAGGGCGAGTACAAATATTTCGAAGACCACTGCAAAGAGATCGCGGCCAATCAGGAGCGTCCGCACGACATCGAGGTGCGCGTCAAGATGCACCCTCACGAGGACGGCATGCGCGAGTACGTGCGCGAGATGAAACTCTCCCAGACCGACGAACACGGCAACAAGGCAATCGTGGCGCACGGCACATTCGCCAATCCCACCAGTTCCGCACAGCGGGCTGCGGACGTCGGCAATCCACCCGACCGCGCGCCCGACTGGGACCTGTACCACGTCAACAAAGCAGCCCATGCCGATCCGCGAATGCCCGCGGAGCAGGCGGCCTTCAATCGGCTCAAAAAGGACGAGTCGGTCACCCTCACGCCCGAGCAGGAGGCGAGCCGCCGTGAGCAATTGAAAGCCCGGTTGATTCCCGGCGGCGGCCGCGACGACTGGGCCGCCCTCAAGCGCGACGACCACGCCACTTTGAGCCCGGAACAGCAGGCCGAGCGCCGCCGCGAATTGGATCAGCGTTCCCTGGACGGAGGCGTCACCACCTGGTCTCGGCTCAAACACCGCAACTCCGCCGACCTGACGCCCGAAGAAAAGCTCCAGCTTCGGGAAGAGATGCGCGACCGCGCGATGGA
>Ga0335085_10004861_pt1 | contig 21958 bp, 24 predicted proteins | sample Lox_Sample_45_FD_206712 | JGI IMG/M metagenome (GOLD analysis project Ga0335085, IMG submission 206712) | Soil microbial communities from Loxahatchee National Wildlife Refuge, Florida, United States - Lox_Sample_4.5 | ecosystem: Environmental > Terrestrial > Soil > Wetlands | place: USA...
TCGATGACGCTCGAGCATTATCCCGGCATGACCGAGCAGCAGCTCGAAGCGATCGAGGCGGAAGCCAAAAAGCGCTGGCCGCTCGACGCCGTGCTCATCGTCCATCGCTATGGCGAATTGAAGCCCGGCGACCGCATCGTGCTGGTGGTGACGGCATCATCGCACCGCGACGCGGCGTTCGATGCCTGCCGCTTCCTCATCGATTGGCTGAAGACCAAAGCGCCGTTCTGGAAACTCGAAGAAACGAGCGCCGGCCCGCGCTGGGTCGAGGCGAAAGACAGCGACGATCAGGCCGCCGCACGCTGGCGCAGCGAGTAGCGGCGTCAGGCGCGCGAATGCGATGGCGGCGGCGCCGCACTCGGCCAAAGCTCGACGCCGCCCAGCACCATGTTGCGCCACAAGCCGCCGCCCCAGATCTCGCCATCGTCATGGGGAAAGCGTCCAGCGCGGCGCGAGAATTCCTCCGCGATCTGCCGCGCCGGCAGGTTGAGGCCGGTGCCGCGCGTGTTGCGGAAAAAATCGTTCGGCAGCGGCTCGAACAGCATGATGGCGCCATGCCGCGTCTCGATGCGATGCGCGATGTAGTCGAAGCGGATGCCGATAATGCGCGCACGCACATAACGCCGGCGCAGCGCCGTCACCTCGGTCCATTTCGCGTCGAGCCGCTGCACCGGCAGGAACGGGAGATAGCCGCGATAGCGCGGCAGCCGCAGCGCGAAGCCGTCGCCGCGCAGCTCGACCCGGGCGACGGCCTCGCCGATGCCGAAAGTGAAACAAGCATAGGCGGCCCCGAGCGCCGGCACGCCCATCAGCAGCACGGCGGGCCAGCCGAGAAGGAAATCGCTGACGGTGACCGCCACCAACAGCAATCCCAGCACCCACTCGTAGGCCGCGAGCCACTTTCTGCCGTGGAATATCTGCATGGCGGGCGTCGCGCGCTTTATCGCCGGCGACGCTCGAGCGTTGCCGGCGTCACGGCTGTTGCGTCGGCATCCAGACGGTTCCGCGCGCCGCCGTCGCCTTGGTGAGCCCGACGATGGCCGGCCAGTCCTTGACCGGCGGCGGCGACGCGCCGCTTTCCACGCCGTGCATCATGTCGGCGCAGGAGGTGTTCTCGGGGTGCGATTGGCTGCACGTGGTGAGCACGGTTTTCGCGGCATCGATTTCACGGTGGCGCCACGACGAGAGCGCCAGCAATTCATCGGCGGCAACGCCGAACTGCGGATCGTTGCCGTGAACGAAATCGAAGCCGTCGCTGCGGCCAAGCGCGTCGAGCGTGATGCCTTCCCAGAGCGCGGCGAGCGGATCATCCGCGTTCGCTTGCATGGCCGTGTGAAATTTCTGGTAGGCGCCGTGATAATCGCCGCGCTCGAACATCTGCACGCCGCTTTGAATCTCGGCCGCGGTGCCGCTGAGCGCACGCGCCGGCGCGACCGGCGGCGCCGATGCTTGCGCGACGGGCGGCAGGCCTTTGGTGGCGCTGCTCCAGTTGGTCGCTGCCGGGTTCGGGCCGACCGGAGCAGCGACTGCTGGCGGCGCGGCTGCCGCTTGCGGCGCGGCGGGCGGCTTATAGCCTGGGGGCGGCACTTGGTTCACGCCCGGCGCACTGCCGTCCATGGCGCAGCTCCAATCGCCGAAGCCGGTGCGATAGCACGAGCCGGTGGCGTTGGTTTCGTGTTGTACCGAGCAATTATGGCCGTGCGCATCCGGTGGAAAGGAATCGTCGACCGGGTTGCAGAGATACGCGTCGAAGCTGCCGCGGATCGGATAGACGAGACCGTCCGGATCGGCGTCCTTCATCATGTAGAGCATCACGCTCTTGGCCTTGCCGACCGGCTTGCCGACTTGCAGGTGCACGTTCTCGGCGAGAAACAGCAGACCGGCGGGGTTCACCTGCTCATGCCCGCAGATGAAATACTGCGTCGCCATGTCCGCGGTGATCGCGCCTTTCGTGGGCGCGGTCTTCGAGCTGCAGGTATATGGATCGCGCGACCCGTATTTCGCGCCGGCGCCGGCCTGCGGCACCAAGATATTCGGCGGTGTCGCCGCCTGAGATTGACCCACCGATAAGACAGCGCCCACAAAGCCGACCAGGGCGCCTACCACCCAACCACGCGCATTCACCGCACCACCTACCACCACCAAACTAGTTGCCTTCAACAAACAGTTCGCGGTTCTACTCCTTCGGGAGTTTGGATGCCAGCGGGTTCTTACGATCACGCCGTTTTCGAAAGAGCGTGTCACCCAACGCCATCGCCTGAATTCCCGTTAAACGGGAATTCAGAGCGTGCTTTCGCCCTGGGTCCCCGCCAGCGCGGGGAAGACGGTGATTGCTTTATGCGCCCGCGCGTTGGCGCGTCACTTCGCGCCGACGGTTTCCGGCTGGCGGACCATTTTGTCGAAATCGGCCATCAGCGTCCTGGTGATCGGGCCGACATCGAATTTGTAGTCGCCGATCTGGGTCACCGGCGTCACTTCGGCGGCGGTGCCGGTGACGAAGACTTCCTGCGCCTTGCCGAGCTCGTCCGGCATGATGGCGCGCTCGACCACCTTGATCTGCCGCGCCTTGGCGAGGCCCATCACGGCGCGGCGGGTGATGCCGTCGAGGAAGCAATCGGGCGTCGGCGTGTGCAGCACGCCGTCGATGCCGAGGAAGATGTTGGCGCCGGTCGCCTCGGCGATCTGGCCGCGCCAGTCGAGCATCAGCGCGTCGTTGTAGCCTTCGGCCTCGGCCGCGTGCTTGGACAGCGTGCAGATCATATAGAGCCCGGCGCATTTGGCGGCGGTCGGCGCGGTGTTGGGCGCGGGCCGCGCCCATTTCGACCACGCCATGCGGATGCCTTTGGAGCGCGCCTCGGGGGTGAAATAGGCCTTCCAATCGTCCCACACCGCGATCGCGAGATGGATCTTGGTGAGCTGGGCCGAGACGCCCATCTGCTCGGCGCCGCGCCAGGCGATCGGGCGGACATAGCCGTCCTTGATGCCGGAGGCGCGCACCGTCTCGTTCGACGCCGCCTCGATCTGCGCGAGGGTCCAGGGAATCTCGAAGCCGAGAATCTTCGCGGAATCAATGAGTCGCTGGCTGTGCTCGCGCAGGCGGAAGATGCGGCCGTCATAGATCCGCTCGCCCTCGAAGACGCTGCTGGCGTAATGGAGGGCATGGGTCAGGACGTGGACATTGGCATCGCGCCATTTGACCAGCTTGCCGTCGAACCAGATGGTGCCGTCGCGGTCGTCGAAAGGTTTTGCTGGTGTTGCCATGTCGCGTTCCTCGTGTCTCGCCCCTGCTTTAACGCTTTGGGGCTCTCACGCGTCTTGCCGAACATGTAACAACCCTGCTAAAAATATGTCAACATGTCTGACGTAAAAGCCGTCGACGCCATGCCGAGCGCTTCCCACGAGGAAGAGCTGCGCCAGGGTATTGAGCTTTTGTTCTACGCCTATCGCGATTTCACCGCCGAGCCCGACGCGATGCTGGCGCGCTACGGCTTCGGGCGCGCGCATCACCGCGTGATCTATTTCGTCGGCCGCCATCCTCACATGAGCGTGAGCGAGCTCTTGGGCATCCTGCGCATCACCAAGCAGAGCCTGGCGCGGGTGCTGAGCCAGCTCGTGCGCCAGGGCTTCATCGTCCAGCAGACCGGCAAGAGCGACCGCCGCCAGCGGCTCCTGCAATTGACTCCCGCCGGCATCGAGCTTGAGCGCGAGCTCAGCGAGAATCAGCGCCAGCGCATCGAGCGCGCCTATGCCGAAGCCGGGCCGCAAGCGGTCGAAGGCTTCCGCAAGGTCATGCTGCAGGTCATCTCGAGCGATCTCGACCGCAGCCGCTTCCGGCGCGGCCGCTGATCCGCTGCCGGCGCGCCGGCGCATTCCGCACCTCTCCCGGTGTATAGTGGCGTCATGAACGGCGATACCGCCGAAGCCCATCTTCTGGTCATCGACGACGATGCGCGGCTGCGCGATCTACTGCGCCGCTATCTCGTCGAATCGGGATTTCGCGTCACCACCGCGGGCGACGCCGCGGAGGCGCGGCAGAAACTCGCGAGCCTCGCGTTCGATCTGCTGATCGTCGACGTGATGATGCCGGGCGAGAGCGGCCTCGCGCTGACCGAGAGCCTCCGGCAGACCAGCGCCGTGCCGATCCTGCTGCTCACCGCGATGGCCGAGCCCGAGAACCGCATCGACGGGCTGGAGCGCGGCGCCGACGATTACCTGACCAAGCCCTTCGAGCCGCGCGAGCTGGTGCTGCGCATCCGCAACATCCTGCAGCGGATCGCGCCGCCGGCACCGGCGGCGCCGGCCGCCGAGGAATTGCTGCTCGGCACGCTGCGCTTCGACTTGAAGCGCAACGCGCTCTATCGCGGCGAAGAGCCGGTGCATCTGACCGAGGCCGAGACCGCGCTGCTCGTCGCGCTGGCGCGCCAGCCGGGCGAGCCGGTGTCGCGCGAGGCGCTGTCGCTCGAGGCGCAATGCAGCGGCAATCTGCGCACCGTCGATGTGCAGATGACGCGGCTCCGGCGCAAGATCGAGCGCGATCCGAAATTCCCCCGCTATCTCCAGACCGTGCGTGGTACGGGCTATGTCCTCAAGCCCGATTGATCCCGCGCAACCGCGGCTGCCGCTGTTCCCGGCGGCGCCCGGCGCGACGAACGCGGGGGCGGCGAACGCGGGGGCGGCGAACGCGGGGGCGGCGAACGCGCTCGCCGACAGCCATCGCCGCTGGTTCAAGCGCGCGCTGCCGCGCTCGCTCTGGGGCCGCTCGCTGCTCATCATCGTGTTGCCGATGGTGATGCTCGAGGTGCTCGCGACCTGGTTCTTCTACGACCGGGTCTGGGACACGGTCGAGCGCCGGCTCTCGACCGCGGTGGCGGGCGATATCGGCTTCACCCTCAACGCGCTCAGCACCGCCGACAGCAGCGCCGAGCGCGATTATCTCCTCGCGCGCTCCGGCGACGTGACCGAGCTGGTCTATGCCTATCGCGCCGGCGAGACCCTGCCCGGCGGGATGCAGCGCACCACCGGCGGCGGCACCGAGGAGCAGCTCGCCCAGGCGATGGTCGAGCGCGTCGGCCGGCCGTTCGAGATCGACGGCGATTTCGACCCGCGCGATCTCCTCGTCTCGGTGGCGATGCCGAACGGCGTGATGCAGGTCGCGGTGCCGCGCAAGCGCCTGTCGACGCCGACCTCCTCCCTCTTCATCCTGTGGATGATCGGCTCGTCGCTGGTGCTGCTGACGATCGCCTCGGTGTTCATGCGCAACCAGGTGCGCTCGCTGCAGCGCCTCGCAATTGCCGCCGACCAGCTCGGCAAAGGCCGCGACGTGCCCAACTTCAAGCCCGAAGGCGCGACCGAAGTGCGGCAGGCGGCGCGCGCCTTCATCAAGATGCGCGACCGGCTGCAACGCCAGATCACGCAGCGCACCGAGATGCTGGCCGGCGTGTCGCACGATCTGCGCACGCCCCTCACCCGCATGAAACTGGCGCTCGAGCTGATGGCCGACGACCCCTCCGTCGCCGAGCTCAAATCCGACGTCGCGGCGATGCAGCGCATGGTGCAGGGCTATCTCGATTTCGCCCGCGGCGAAGGCGAGGAGCCCGAGCGCGCCACCGATATCGTGCTGATGATCCACGAGCTGATCTCCTCGACGCAGCGCGACGGGCCGCCGATCTTCGCCGCTTTACCCGAGCATCACGTGCTGCCGCTGCGCCCCGACGCGACGCGGCGCTGCATCGGCAACCTCATCAGCAATGCGCGGCGCTACGGCAAGCATATCTGGATCACCGGCGTCGCGACGCGCGACGGCTTCGACGTCACCGTCGACGACGACGGGCCGGGGATTCCGGCCGAGCAGCGCGACAGCGTCTTCCGCCCGTTCTATCGCCTCGATGCGGCGCGCAATCCCAATACCGGCGGGCTCGGCCTCGGCCTCACCATCGCGCGCGATCTGGCGCGCGGCCAGGGCGGCGACGTGACGCTCGAGGATTCGCCGCAAGGCGGCTTGCGCGTCCGCCTCCATCTGCCGAGCTGATCGCGCCTCGCATGCCGGCTTTCCCATGAACGGCCGCAATATCGGCATCGACTTGCTGCGCGCGGTCGCGATCCTCACCGTGATCGCCAATCACTGGGGCCTCTCCTATCTCTCGGCGCCGGCGAATACGCCGTGGGATCATGTGCTGGCGAGCATCGGCGGGCATGGCTTCTACGGCGTGACCTTGTTCTTCGTGCTCTCGGGCTTTCTCATCACGCGGACGACCATGGCGCGCGAGCCCGATCTCTTCCGCCTGTCGCTGCGCGGCTTCTATCTGCGGCGCATCGCGCGCATCCAGCCGCTGTTCCTGCTCGCGGTTCTGTTCGGCGCGGCGATGCTGCTGATCGGCGATCCGTCCTCGCATCCCTTCCAGGACGCCTATCGCAACCCGCACGCCCAATTCACCGGCGAGTTCTGGGCCTCGCTCTTCAGCTTCACCAACAATTGGGAGCGCATCCTGCGCGACGGGTATTGGGGGCTGCATTGGGACGTGATGTGGTCGCTGGCGATCGAGGAGCAATTCTATCTCGGCTTTCCGCTGCTGATCCTCTGGGCCGGTCGCCGGCGCCGGCTCTACGCCGCGCTCGGCGCCATCGTCGCGCTCGGCCTCGCGACACGCATCACCGGCAGCGCGTTGCATTGGGGCTTCCTCGCGCGCGACATGAATTCGCTCGTCTGCTTCGACACGCTGGCGCTCGGCGTGCTGCTCGCGCTCGTGGGCGACCGCCTGCCGCATGGCCGGCGCGTGACGCTGCCCTGCCTCGCCCTCGGCGCGGCGATGATCGCTTACGCCTTTTACCATGGCGGCGTCGCCTGGCTGATCGTCGGCGCGCTGCTGTTCATTCACGGCGCCGCCTATGCCGAGATCTTCACCAACTGGATCTGGCGCGCGATCGCGCGCATCGGCGCGCTCAGCTATGGCATGTATCTCATCCAGGCAACGGCGATCTATCTCGCTTCGCCCTGGCTCGGGCAATTGCCGTTCGTCATCGGCTATGCGCTGATCGTCGCTATCGCCTGGGCGATCGCCGAGGTCAGCTTCCGCATGTACGAGGCGCCGATGAACGCGTGGATCCGCGGCGGGCGGCGGCCCGCGCGGAAACTGGCGTAGCGGAGAACGCGCTTAGCTGGCGATGGCGAGCTCGGGCAGCGGCGGCGCCGGGACGCTGCGGCCGAAGCCGTTGCGCGGCAGGGTGATCTCGATCCGGCTGCCGGTGGTCCGCGAATCGAGCCGCATGCGGCCGCCGAAGATCGACACGAGCCGCGCCAAGGTCTGAGAGCCGACGCCGAAAGCGAGCAGCTCGCGCAGCTCGTAGATGCCTTTGAAGGCGAAGCCGCGGCCGTCGTCTTCGATCCGCAGGCTGACGCTGTTGCCGGTCGCCTGAAGCACGAGGCGCACCATCGTGCCGCGCGCATGCTGCGCGGCGTTGAGCGCGGCTTCGAGGAAAATCGCATGGATCGCCGCCGTCACATCGGGCGGCAGCCCGTCCGCCGCTTCGCGGTCGGCGATGTCGAGCGCCACCGTCAGCGGGTGCTGACGCTCCAATTTCTGCTGCAGGGCGGTGAGGCGGAGGGACAGGCCGGCGGCGCCGTAGCGGGCGATTTCGGCAGGAAGGCCGAGATGCGGCTCAGGACCAGGTTCGATGCGCCAGATGTCCATAACGCCCAGCTTGAGCCCGGGTTCCCTAAGGAATGGTTAACGGCGCATAAACCACGTTGGGATTTCCCTCTCCGCGCTTGCGGGGAGAGGGAGGGGCCCAATCGCGCCAGCGATTGGGAGGGTGAGGTGTGCCGCAACCAGCATCTTATCTGAAGCCACACCCACCTCACCCTACCCTCTCCGCCCTCAAGGGCGGAGAGGGAAACGCGCTGAATTCCGCTGTAGCATTGTCCTCATGGAGCTTCGCTTCATCGGCAGCGGCGATGCGTTCGGCAGCGGCGGGCGGTTCAACACCTGCTTCCTCGTCACCCATGCGGCCGGCCGTTTCCTCATCGATTGCGGCGCCTCGAGCCTCGTCGCGCTGAAACAGGCGGCGATCGATCTCGCCATGATCGATGCTGTCGTGGTGAGCCATCTCCATGGCGATCATTTCGGCGGCCTGCCCTTCCTACTGCTCGACGCGCGGCTGATGACCAAGCGGACCGCGCCGCTGCTGCTCTGTGGCCCGCCGGGACTCGACGAGCGGCTGACCGCGGCGCAGGAGGTGCTGTTCCCGGGCTCGTCGGCGCGCGCGCTCGGCTTCGCGCTGGCGCATCGCGCGCTCCAGGCGGGGACGCGCTGCGAGGCCGGCGCATTCGCGGTGACGCCGTTCCCGGCGGTGCACGAGGCCGGCGCGCCGTGCTTTTCGCTGCGCATCGAATGCGAGGGCAAGGCGATCGCCTATTCCGGCGACACCGAATGGAGCGACGCGCTCGCCGCCGCCGCGCGCAGCGCCGATCTCTTCATCTGCGAATGCTCAAGCTGGGAACGGTCGCTGAAAGGCCATATCGCTTATCGCGATCTCGCGCCGCGTCTCGCCGCGCTCGGCGCAAAGCGCGTCATCCTCACGCATATGAACCCCGACATGCTCGAGCGCCGGTCCCAGCTTGCCTATGAGGCGGCGGCCGACGGGATGTCCGTGATCCTCTGACCGCGCGGCGGCGCTCGAGCGACGAGACGACCGCGCGAACGATCGGACACAGCAGCGTCGAGATGTCTATTCCGCCGCGACGGCCGGGCCGGTGCGGGTGAAGGAAGGCCGGCCGTCGGTGGCGAGGCTGATCTGCACCTCGCCCATCGACTGATAGCGGCGCAGCGCATGCTTGCCGGCAACGTCCTGCGCGCTCGCCTGGTTGGGATTGACCGCATCGAGCGCAAGGCCCGGGCAGGTCGCGAAATTGAGCCAGCGCAGCGGCGGAAGCCCCGCCCAGAGCGCGCCGTCGGGCTCGCGCAGCGCGAGCCGCGTCAGCGTGAACAGCGAGGATTGATCGAGCATCCACGCGCCGTACTCGGCGAGCTTCGGCGGCAGATAGAGCGCGAGAAGCTGCAGCAGCCGGCGCGTCGCTGCGGTCCGGCGGAAATAGGTCAGCGAGCAATGGCAGATCTCCATCGGCGCCGTGCGCACCGGCCGCTCGAACATGCCGGCATCGGCGTCGCCGGCGGTCGCCGGCAGCGCCAGGATCTCCGGCCGCAAGACCGTATCGATGTCGGTGACAATGAGATCGGCGGCGAAGCGGTCCATCATCTCGCCGGCGATGAGGAAGCGCTTGCACGCATAATAGGATGCTTCCTCCCGGCCGCGATCGCTGCTCAGCGACAGGGCGGCTTGCGATTGTGCCTGCCAATGCGCGAACAGGTTTTCGCTCTCGGCGGTCGGATTGACGACATGGATGTGACAGCGCAACCCGGCGATGGCCGCCGCCGAGGCCAGAAACTGCGGCCCGAAATGATCGAAATAGGCACCGTTGCAGCTCGACAGCACGACCGGCGCCGCCGCGGGCGCCGGCGTGAAGGCGAGGCGCGCGGGCGGCGCGTCGAGCGCCGGATGGCGCGGATCGATGGCGAACGCCTGTTGGAGCGCGCCGTACCAGAGCCGCATCGCCAGCGTGTCCTGCGCGATGAAATTTTGCGCGATCGCGCCGAGGCGGACCGTGCGGCACAGCTCGTCATGCGTGGCGCGCACGTCGTCGGCTTTCGCCGCGAGGCAGGCGGCGGCGTAATGCGTGACGAAGCGCGGCGCGAAACTCTCGGGCAGCGCCGCGTGCAGGCGGCGGACGGTATCGTCCTGGTCGTCGTTCAGCAGCGCGAAGATCTGCTCGGCGAACAAGCCGAAGGTGCCGCCGCGCGTGCCGAAATGTTGCGTCAGATAGGCAGGCAGGACGCCTTGCCGCTCGGCCGCGAGCAATTCTTCGGTGAAGCCATCGCCGCGAGCCATGATCGACACCCTGCGCTAGAACGACGAGACGACTTTGTATTTATCGCCGATCTCGATGATCTTGTGCTGATAGAGGCTGCGCGCCGGGAAATCCCTGAGCTCGATCACGCCGGGCACGTGATAGATCAGATGGCCCAAGACGTGCTGCGCCGTCGGATCGTTGGCATTGCGCGTCAGCATGTAGGTCGGAAACGGCTCTTGGGTCAGCGCGAGGAAGCTGAAGCCTTCGCGCTCGACGAATTCGTTGACCGCCTCGACGACGCCGAACTGCATCTCCTGCGCGCGCTGATGATTGGTGTAGTCGTGGCCCATGAGGATGCCGCCGGGCTTCAGCTTGCTCTTGTAGAGCGCGAGATCGGATTGCACGGCCTGATAGGAGTGCAGCCCGTCGATATAGATCCAGTCGAACTGGCCGTCGGCGAACTCCGACACGACGTCCTGCGAGTAGCGCCGGTGGACGACGACGCGACCGTCGCGAATCTCGTTGGCGTAGCGCGCGACGACCGAGCGATAGCGCGCCTCTTGCGAATCCTCGTCGACGTTGTTGCTGTCGGTCGCGTAATCCTCGCGGCTCTGGTGCTCCCACGGATCGACCAGATGCAGCTTGCGCGGCTTGATCGCCTCGAGCAGGACTTGCGAGAAATCGCCCTTGGCGACGCCGATCTCGAGCCCCTCGCCGCCTTTGGGCACGAATTGCATGAGTTGTTCGCGGGCAATGTGGCAGAGCAGCATGAGACGGGACCCTGAATCCGTTGGATCGGCAGGGTTGTTCTAGGCCCGGTATGGTTAACGCGAGGTTATAAGCGGCGGCGCATGCTGCAGGCCCCGGACGCACGAACGCCGCTCCGCGCTGGTGCACGGAACGGCGTCCGATGGGATGGTCGTGATCCTTTGACCACCGCCCGGAGGCGGTGAAGGGGGAGACCGAGATTAGGCGGCCTTGGCCGCGACGTCCTTCAGCTCCTCGAAGCTCTCGGTGAAGCGCTTGGTCAGCACTTCGAAAGCCTCGGTGTTCGCCTTGGTGACGAGCTCGCCGAGCTCCTTCGCCGTGGCGAGGTTCTTCTCGAAGGTCGTCTTGGCGATCTCGGCGCTCTTCGCGATCCGCTCTTGCGGCGCGACGGGCTGGCTCAGCTCCTTGAAGAAGGCGGGAGCGCCCTCGAACGCCTCGCGGGCGAGCTCGACCTGACGGCGGGCGAGAGCCTGCACGCCTTCGATTGCAAGCTGATTGGCCTGGGTGAAGGCTTCGACATTCTTGCGCTGGGCGGCCATGACGGCCTCAACGCTGAAACCCGGAAAAGCGAACGCGGAAAAAGCTTTGGTCACATCGTAGTCGAGAAAAGATTTGTTGCCGTTGATCATCGATTCCATCCTTGGGCTAAAACTTGCAGCCGCGATTAATGTTGCACTGCACAATGCCCAATATGGCAGCAGTAACGATTTTGGTCAAGGGAGAACGCCTAAAAATTTTGCGTCGCACAACGGTTCAGGTCAAGCCTGGCGGCGGCGCGCCGACACCCCCGACAGGACGGGCCCGAGGGAGGAAAACAGCGCCTCGACCTGGCGCAAGCGCTTGTCGAGGGCCGCCATGGTGGTCCCGAGATCGCGGCTCTCGTCGCGGAAAAACACTGGCAGCATCGAGACATAGATCGCACCGACGAGACGCCGGGCAAGGCGCCCGCGAAGGCCCGCGGCGGGCAGGCCGGCGGCCGCCAGCGTCCATCCCATCGAGCGCAGCAGCCCCGGCAGCATGGCCAACAATGCCGGGCTCCCGACACTGTCGCGTAGAATAGCGCGCAGCCCTGCGCGGTACGGTCGCAGGGCATCGAAGCGACGCATCAGCACATCGAACAGCCGGTCGCGCGGCTCGTCCCCGCTCGCCGCCCCGCCGGCGAGCATCGCTTCGTCGGTCCGGCGGCGCAGCGCGGCCAGAATCCCATGTTTCGAGCGGGCGATATCGTAGGTTTCCGCGAGCGACAGCCCGGCCGCTTCGGCGATCTCGGCCATGCCGAGCCGCCGCCAGCCCTGTTCCTCGGCAAGGCGCAGCGCCGCCGCGATCAGGCGGTCCCGCGGACTACCAGATCGGGAACTGCCGGATCGGGGACTGCCGGAAGGGGGATTCCCGGATGGCCGTTTCGCCCGCTTGCGTGCCGCCATGCGCTTCCTCTCCCCATCAAAGATAGAGAGGCGGGGCCGGAGCCGCAATCGGGGCGGTGGACGAGCCTAGTCCGCCAACTCGCGCGACCGCGCCGTCGCCGCGGCGATGGCGCGACGCATCAGCGGCGCCAGCCCGTCCGCCGCCATCAGGATTTTGAGCGCGGCTTCCGTCGTGCCACCTGGCGAGGTGACGTTGCGGCGGAGCTGCGCCGCGTCTTCCGACGAAAGCCGCGCCAGCTCCCCCGAGCCAGCGACGGTCGCGCGCGCCAGTTGCATCGCGAGCACGGCGGGCAAGCCCGCGGCGATGCCGGCCTCGGCGAGACATTCGATGAGCAGAAACACATAGGCCGGGCCGCTGCCCGAGACCGCGGTCACCGGATCGAGCAGCGCCTCGTCATCCGCCCAGGCGACATCGCCGACCGCGCCGAGCAAGCGGCCGCTCAGCGTGCGTTGCGCCGGGGTCACGCGCGGATTGGCGCAAGCGACCGCGATGCCGCGGCCGATCGCGGCCGGCGTGTTCGGCATAGCGCGCACAACCGATGCGTCATCGCCGAGCGCGCGCGCGAAGAAGCGCAAGGTCTTTCCCGCGGCGATCGAGAGGAACACGGTTTCGCCGTCAGCAAAGCCGCGATAGGCGGGTAGCGTTTCGGCGAGGGATTGCGGCTTCACCGCGAGCACGATCGCCGCCGGCGCGAAGCGCTTCGGCAGCTCGTCGGCGCTCGCATAGCGTTTGACGCCTTGCGGCAAGGTCACGGGCTGCGGCTCGACCACCGCCAGCGGTTGGTTGAGGCGCTTCTTCTTCCAGCCGGCGAGCAACGCGCCGCCCATCTTGCCGCAACCGACAAGCAGGATACCGCGTCGGGGAATGATTACGCCTCGCCGACCGGGTCGATCATCGCCGCAGCGATGGCTTCCTTGGCGCTCTTGCCGGCCCAGACGACGAGCTGGAAGGCGGGGAAGAAGCGCTCGCATTCGCTGATCGAGATGTCGACCAGATCCTCGATCTGCTCGACGCTGGCGCCGAACACGCCGCGCAGCAGTACGCCCTGGCGAAAGGAGGGCGAGTCATCGCCGTCTGCCAGATCGAAATGCCCGAGCCACAGGCGCTCGTTCACCGCGGCGAGCAGCTCGTAGACCGGGCCGCGGCGGGTGCGCGGCACCTTCATCTCGAAGCCGCAGGAATAATGCAGCGCGCTCATCTCGCGCTGCCAGACGAAGAACAGGCGGTAGTCGCACCAGCGACCTTGGATCTCGACCACCATCTCTTCATCGCTCGAGCGGTCATGCGGCCATTCATTGGCCTGCACGATCTCCTCCACGAGATCGATCGGGTTGGCTGAGGCGGCCTTGGTCTCGATCGACAAGGCGGTCATTACGCACTCCTCGGCACCCGGCCCACCTATTGTAGGTGACACCCCCCGGGACCACTAAGGCAAGCTGCCAAAAGCCGGAGTCGCGTGCAAGACCGAAACACGGCCCGGCGCGAAAAACCCGTGGGAAACCGCGAATCTAGCGGGTTTTACTGCTCGCGGCGCGGCGCCGGGCACCGCGCGGCGCGGGGGCACGGGCCGGCGCGGGGGATGATTTGGCTGCGGCGGCGGGTTTTTCCCGCGAGCCGCCGCGATTTGCGCCGGCCAATTTCGCTTCGAGCGCGGCGACGCGTTTCTCCAGCGCCTCCTGCGCGGCGCGGGTCTTGGCGGCCATTGCCTTGACCGCGTCGTATTCCTCGCGCGTGACGAGGCTCATGCGGCCGAGCACCCGCTCGAACTGCTCTTTCATGCGGGTCTCGACCTCGTCGCGCATGCCGGTGAAGGCGCCCAGCGCCCCGGTGGCAACGCGCGCGAGATCGTCGAGCAAGCGGTTTTGGGTCTGCATATCAGGTCCTTAACACAGATGTCAGGAAGACAGAAGATGGCAGGGGAGAGGCTTTCGCCTATAACCACCCCATGATCCTCGTCACCGGCGGCGCCGGCTTCATCGGCTCGAACCTTGTCGCGGCGCTGGAAGAGCGAGGCATCGGCGACATCGTCGTGTGCGACCGGCTCGGCAGCGACGAGAAATGGCGCAATCTCGGCAAGCGCGAGCTCGCGGCGCTGATCCCACCCGAGGCGCTGAAGGATTTCCTCGCGAGCCAGCCGCGCGGACTCGATGCCATCTTCCATCTCGGCGCGTCGTCCTCGACGACCGAGACCGATGCCGATTTCATCATCGCGAATAATTTCGCGCTCTCGCAGTCTCTCTGGGAATGGTGCACGGCGACCGGCACGCGGTTCATCTATGCCTCCTCGGCCGCGACCTATGGCGACGGCAGCGCCGGCTTCGACGATGACGGCACGCCGGCGGGACTCGCCAAGCTCCAACCCCTCAACGCCTATGGCTGGTCGAAGCAGCTCTTCGATCGCCGCATCGCGCGGCTGATCGAGCGCGGCGCGCCGCATCCGCCGCAATGGGCGGGCCTCAAATTCTTCAACGTCTACGGCCCGAACGAGTATCACAAGGGCAACCAGAAGAGCGTCGTCGCGCAGATCTTCCCGCGCGCCCAGGCCGGCGTCGCCTGTCATCTCTTCCGCTCGCATCGCGACGGCATTCCCGATGGCGGGCAGAAACGCGATTTCGTCCATGTCCGCGACAGCGTCGCCGAGATGCTGTTCCTCTACGATCATCCGGCGGTCAGCGGCCTCTTCAACGCCGGCAGCGGCCAGGCGCGCAGCTTCGCCGATCTCGCCGCCGCGGTTTACGGCGCGCTCGGCCTCAAGCCGAACATCCACTACGTCGACACGCCGGCCGAGATTCGCGACAAGTACCAGTATTTCACCGAGGCGCGGATGGAACGAATTCGCGCCGCTGGTTTTACCGCTCCGCCGACCTCGCTCGAGGATGGCGTGCGCGATTACGTCCAGAACTTTCTCGCAAGCCCCGATCCTTATCGCTGAGCGCCGTATCGCCGATGCTGGCCATCCCGTTTCCCAATTTCGATCCGGTCGCCGTCGCGATCGGCCCCTTCGCGATCCGCTGGTACGCGCTTGCCTATATCGTCGGGCTGCTGATCGGCTGGCGCTATTGCCTCTGGGTGGCGAAGCGCCCGCCCGCCGTCGCCTCGCAGCAGGCGATCGACGATTTCCTCGTCTGGGCGACGCTCGGCGTCGTGCTCGGCGGCCGCCTCGGCTACGTGCTGTTCTATAAGCCCGGCTTCTATTTTGAGAATCCGAGCGAGATCGTCGCGCTCTGGCATGGCGGCATGTCCTTCCATGGCGGCGCGCTCGGCGTGCTCGTCGCGCTGGTGCTGTTCTGCCGCCAGCGCGGCCTCGCGCTGCTCGCCTTCTCCGACATCATCACCCCGGCCGTGCCGATCGGGATTTTCTTCGGCCGCGTCGCGAATTTCATCAATGGCGAGCTCTGGGGCCGCACGACCGACGTGCCCTGGGGCGTGGTCTATCCCGGCGCCGGCGTGGTGCCGCGCCATCCGAGCGAGCTCTACGAGGCGGGGACCGAAGGCCTCATCCTCTTCCTCATCCTTTTCTATATCGTGCGCTTCACCAACGCGCGCGAGAAGCCCGGCCTCACCGCGGGCGTCTTCCTCATCGGCTATGCCTGCGCCCGCATCTTCTGCGAATTCTTCCGCGAGCCCGATTCCTTCCTCGGCTTCCTGTGGTTCGGCGCGACGATGGGCCAGCTGCTGTCGATCCCGGTGTTGCTGCTCGGCGCGTGGCTGGCCTGGCGCGCCAAACCGGAAACGTGAGCGGGCCACCGCAAGACGATTTCGCCGCGCGGCTGATCGCGCGCATCCGCGCCAACGGGCCGATCACGCTCAGCGAGTATATGCGCGACTGCAACGCGCATTACTACGCGACGCGCGATCCTTTCGGCGCCGGCGGCGATTTCACCACGGCACCGGAGATCAGCCAGGTCTTCGGCGAGTTGATCGGCGCATGGTGCGCCGATTACTGGCAGCGCATGGGCGCGCCCAACCCGGTGCTGCTGGTCGAGCTTGGCCCCGGCCGCGGCTCGCTGATGGCCGATGCGCTGCGCGCGACGCGACACGTGCCCGGATTCTACGACGCGCTGCGGCTCCATCTCGTCGAGCAGAGCCCGGTGCTGCAGAAGATGCAGCAGGAAAAGCTCGCGGCGTATGCGCCGGAATTCCACGATCACTTCCTCAAAGTCCCCGCGGGACCGATCCTGCTCGTCGCGAACGAATTCATCGACGCGCTGCCGATCATGCAATTCGACCGGCGCAACGGCGCTTGGCATCAACGCCAAGTTGCCTTCGATGAAGCAACAGGCTCACTCACGCTCGGCACCGAACCGCAGCCAAGCAGAATGAATCCGATCCTCCCCAAAGCGCCCGATGGCGCGGTGCTGGAGGCGCGCACGTTGAGCCCCGACGCCTATATCGCGGCTCGCCTGCGTGACGAGGGCGGCGCGGCGCTGATCATCGACTACGGCTATTACCCCACTCAAAGCGCGGACACGCTGCAAGCGGTGCGCGCGCACAAGCCGGTCCCGGTCGTCGAAGCGCCCGGCGAGGTCGATCTCACCGCGCATGTCGATTTCGGTCATCTCGCCGTCACCGCCGCCGGGAACGGCGCCGCTGTTTACGGACCGGTGACGCAGGCGCAGTTCCTTCTCGCGCTCGGCATCGAAGCGCGCGCGGCGGCGCTGCTCAAGACCGCGACGCCGGAGCAGCAAATCGCGATTCGCAGCGGCTGCCGCCGCTTGATCGAGCCGGCGGAGATGGGCACGCTATTCAAAGTAATGGCGCTCACCCAAAAAGAGGGGCCGGTGCCGGCGGGTTTTGGAGTGGCTACATGATCCTTCGCCCATGATCGTTCGTTCGGGCTTGTTCGCCGGGCCGGTGCGCCACGGCTTCTTCACCCGCGAAGGCGGCGTCAGCACCGGCATCTTCGCCTCGCTCAATTGCAGCCTCGGCTCCGGCGACGATCTCGCCGCCGTCGGCGAGAATCGCCGCCGCGCGATGGCCGCGCTCGATCTCGGCCCCGACGCGCTCGCCAGCGTCTATCAGGTGCACAGCCCCGATGTCGTCGTCGTCGAGAAGCCCTGGCCGTATGCCGAGCGGCCGAAAGCCGATGCGATGGTGACGAAGCGCAAAGGCGTGGCGCTCGGCATCCTCACCGCCGATTGCGCGCCGGTGCTGTTCGCCGACGAGCGCGCCGGCATCGTCGGCGCGGCGCATGCCGGCTGGCGCGGCGCGGTCGGCGGCGTGCTCGAGGCGACGGTCGCGAAAATGCGCGAGGAAGGCGCGAGCCTCGCGCGGCTCATCGCCGTCATCGGCCCGTGCATCGGTTTCAATTCCTACGAGGTCGGACCGGAATTCCCCGCGCCTTTCCTAGCGCAGGATCCGATGAACGAGCGCTTCTTCCGCGCGGCGCAGCGGCCGCGGCATCATTTGTTCGATCTGCCCGGCTATGTCCGGTCGCGGCTTGCGGCTGCGGGCGTCCAGCACATCGATTGGGTCGGCGGCGACACGGCGCGCGAGGAAGAGCGCTTCTTCTCCTGGCGCCGCACCTGCCTCAAAGGCGAAAAGCAATTCGGGCACCAGCTCTCCGCCATCTGTCTTGCGCCTTGAGGGAGCGGCGATAGTATTCGCCGCATGCGTTTTCCGCTCGCTGCCGCCTTGCTGCTGGCGCTCGCCGCCTGTCAGCCGATCCCTCATCCTTTCGAAGATACCGGACCGCCGCCGAACTCGCCGCTGATGACGCCGCCCGACAGCGCCGGCATCGTTGTGCTGCCGGTGCTCGGCGCGCCGGGCACCACCGCGCACGATCTCGCCGATGCGATGGCGACCGCGCTGCAGGACAACGACATTCCCGCCGGCACGACGGCGCGCAATCGCGGCTCCTATGTCCTGCAAGGCAAGGCGACCATCAAGGGACAGGCCGACGGCAAGCTGCAGGTCACCATCGATTGGCAGATGACCGGCCCGGACGGCAAAGCGACCGGCCAGCAGCAGGCGAGCACGGTGATGACCGCCTCGGCCTGGCAGGACGGCGGCGCCGGCATCACCAACCTGGTGAGCCCGGCCGCGCCCGAGCTGGCAAGGCTGATTGAGAGCAAGATTCCGCCGCCGACCGTCGGCAGCGACCCGCTGATCGCGATCCATCCGGCGACCGGCGCGCCCGGCGACGGCGGCCAGGCGCTCGCCACCGCCATGTCGGCGGCGCTGCGCCGCGCCCAGGTCTCGCTCGCCGATTTCCCCGGCGCCGTGCCGAATTACATCGTCGACGTCGCGGTCGCGATCGCGCCGCCGATCTCCGGCAAGCAGAAAGTTACCATCGCCTGGACGCTCAAACAGCCCGACGGCGCCCAGGTCGGCCAAGTGAAGCAGGAGAACGCGGTCGAAGCCGGCAGTCTCGACAAGGTCTGGGGCCTGACCGCCTATGACGCCGCCAATGCCGCGGCGCCCGGGATCACCGCCCTGATCGACGAGGCCAAACGCGCGCCCCTGCACGCGTCGTAACGCCGCGCAAGTGGGCTAAGCACGCGGGTTTACAGCGCAAATCGGCTTTGTTACAGTCGCCCCGCTCGCGCAACCCGGCGTCCGGATTATGAAAATTCTCGCTTGCAACAGCAATCGGCCGCTCGCCGAGGCGATCTCGGCCTATTTGCATTTGCCCCTGATCGACGCCAGCGTTCGCCGCTTCCAGGACCAGGAAGTGTTCGTGGAAATCCACGAGAACGTCCGCGGCGAGGATGTCTTCATCATCCAGTCGACCTCTTACCCGGCGAACGACAATCTGATGGAGCTGCTGGTCACGCATGACGCGCTGCGCCGCGCCTCGGCCCGGCGCGCGACCGCGGTCATGCCCTATTACGGCTATGCCCGGCAGGACCGCAAATCGGGCGGCCGCACGCCGATCTCGGCCAAGCTGGTGGCGAACATGATCACCGCGGCCGGCGCCGATCGCGTCCTCACCCTCGATCTCCATGCCGGGCAGATCCAGGGCTTCTTCGACATCCCGCTCGATAATCTCTTCGCCGCGCCGGTGTTCATTGAGGACATCAAGCAGCGCTACGACGGCGGCGACCTCGTCGTCGTGTCGCCCGATGTCGGCGGCGTCGTCCGCGCCCGCGCCGTCGCGCGCCGCGTCGATGCCGATCTCGCGATCATCGACAAGCGCCGCGAGCGCGCCGGCGTCAGCGAGGTCATGAACATCATCGGCGAGATCGAGGGACGGCACTGCATCCTCATCGACGATATCGTCGACAGCGCCGGCACGCTGTGCAACGCCGCCGAGGCGCTGACCGAGCGCGGCGCGAAATCCGTCGCCGCCTATGTCACGCACGGCGTCTTGTCGGGCGGCGCGGTCGCGCGCGTCACCGCCTCGCCGCTCGAAGCGCTGGTCACGACCGACAGCATCGCCGCCACCGAGGCAGTGCGCGCCGCGCGCAATATTCGGCGCCTCACGATCGCGCCGCTGATGGCGGAGGCGATCTTGCGCATCAGCGAGGAGCGCTCGGTCTCGAGCCTCTTCGTCTAACCCAGTTTATCAACCGCGTCCGGCACCCCTGGAGGCCGGCGCTCAACACGGAGAGCAAAGGAGCTCGTTATGGCTGAAACCACTACGCTGCGCGCCGAGCCGCGCGACCGGGCCGGAAAGGGGGCCGCCCGGGCCGCACGTCGCTTGGGCCGCGTGCCGGGTGTCCTCTATGGCGAGGGCAAGCCGGCGACGATGATCACCCTCGACCCGAAGGAATTGTCGAAAGAAGTCGCCCGTCCGGGCTTCTTCGCCCGGCTGCTCAACGTGCAGCTCGACGGCACGACGCATCGCACGCTGCCGCGCGACGTGCAGCTCGATCCGGTCAACGACCATCCGATCCATGTCGACTTCCTGCGCGTCAGCGCGGGCACCAAGATCACCGTGGCGGTGCCGGTGAAATTCACCGGCCAGGAAAGCTCGCCCGGCATCCGCCGCGGCGGGATGCTCAACATCGTGCGACACGAGATCGATCTCGTCTGCCCGGTCGAAAGCATCCCGGATGTGCTGACGATCAGCCTCGAAGGCACGGAGATCGGCGACAGCATCCATATCGGCGCGGTGAAGCTGCCCGAAGGGACGCGGCCGACCATCACCCGCAACTTCACCGTCGCCTCGATCGCGGCGCCGACCGCCGTGCGCGAAGAGCAAGCGGCGGCAGCGGCGGCGGCCAAAGCCGCAGCCGAAGCGGCAGCGGCGGCAGCGGCGGCTCCGGCCGAAGGCGCGGCGGCAGCGGCGCCGGCGGGCGGCGCGGCCCCGGCTCCGGGCACAGCGCCGGCGGCAGGCGCGGCAGCGGCACCGGCCGCGGGCGCGAAACCCGCCGCCAAGACCTGACGGACGCTCGGGCGCGGCTTGCCGCGCCCGAGCCCCGGCAACGCCCATGCGCCTTCTCGTCGGGCTCGGCAATCCGGGCTCACGCTATGCGATGACCCGGCACAATGTCGGCTTCATGGCCGCCGATGCGATCGCCGCGCGCTATCGCTTTCCGGCTTTTCGACCGAAGTTCCAAGGAAGCTTGGCCGAAGGCGTCATCGGCGAGGAAAAGGTCCTGCTGCTCAAGCCCGAGACCTATATGAACGCGAGCGGCGACAGCGTCGGCGCGGCGGCGCGCTTCTATAAGATTGAGGTCGGCGAGATCGCCGTCATCCACGACGATATCGATCTCGCCGACGGCAAGCTGCGCGTGAAGCGCGGCGGCGGCGCCGGTGGCCATAACGGGCTGCGCTCGATCGACGAAGTGATAGGGCAAGATTACTGGCGCGTGCGCATCGGCATCGGCCATCCCGGCATGCGCGAGCTGGTCGAGGCCTATGTGCTGCAGAATTTCACCGCCGAGGAACGGCAATGGCTCGAGCCGCTGATCGGCGCGATCGCCGAGGCGGCACCGGTCCTCGTCGGCAACGACACCGGCGCCTTCATGAGCAAGGTCGCGCACATCCTGCGGCCGAACAAAAAGAACGAGCCTCCACCCCCCACCCCCTCCCTCCCCCTCAAGGGGGGAGGGGGCGATGCGGGGTCCTCGTCCTGATCTCCGCCCCGTGCAGGGGCTTCCTCCACTTTATCCCCTCCCCCCTTGAGGGGGAGGGTTAGGGAGGGGGGCAAGATTACGCAAAGGTCTATGTCATGGGTTTCAATTGCGGCATCGTCGGTCTGCCCAACGTCGGTAAATCGACGCTCTTCAACGCGCTGACCGCGACGCAGGCGGCCGAGGCGGCGAATTATCCGTTCTGCACCATCGAGCCGAATGTCGGGAGGGTTGCCGTGCCCGACGAGCGGCTGATCGTCTGCGCCAAGCTCGCCAAGTCGGCGAAGATCGTGCCGACGCAGTTGGAGTTCGTCGACATCGCCGGTCTGGTGCGCGGCGCGTCGAAAGGCGAAGGCCTCGGCAATCAGTTCCTCGGCCATATCCGCGAGGTCGACGCCATCGCGCATGTGCTGCGCTGCTTCGAGGACGGCAACGTCACCCATGTCGAGGGCTCGATCGATCCGATCCGCGACGCCGAAGTGGTCGAGACCGAGCTGATGATCGCCGATCTCGAGAGCCTCGAGAAACGCGCCGCCGCCGCGGTCAAGAAAGCGCGCGGCGCCGACAAGGAGGCGAAAGCCTTTCTCGATGTCGCCGAGCCCGCGCTCGAATTGCTGCGCGACGGCAAGCCGGCGCGTTCGCTGCAACTCTCGGCCGAGCAGAAACCGATCCTCAAGGCGATGGCGCTGCTCTCGGCCAAGCCCGTGCTCTATGTCTGCAACGTCGAAGAGGCTTCGGCGGCGACCGGCAACAAATATTCGAAGCTGGTGGAAGAGAAGGCCAAGGCCGAAGGCGCCCGCGCCGTGGTGATCTCGGCCAAGGTGGAAGAGGAAATCGCCCA